>OBJT01000002.1_pt1 | contig 72651 bp, 89 predicted proteins | sample 1519861 | NCBI WGS metagenome assembly OBJT01 (sample SAMN02401118, study PRJEB22541) | soil metagenome, isolate JX
TGGTGAACGGTATACATATGACAATACAGTATATGTTAATCAGAAAACTAAAGTTAAAGTATTTTGTACTACACATGGTGGTGAAATTGAAGTAAACCCTGCTACTTTGCTGAATAAAGATTGTAAATGTGGTATTTGTCATGGTAAGTATGGCGTAACGCGTGATGTTTTCATTGAACGTGCTAATGAAAGACATTCATTTTTATACAATTATGATAAAACAAACTATGTTCACATTAATACTAAAGTAATAATAACCTGTTTAAAGCATGGTGATTTTGAACAAACACCAAAATCACATCTATATGGTCGTGGTTGTCCAGATTGTGGAGAATATGGATATCAACCAAGTAAACCGGGCTATTTTTACGTTCAAAAGTTAGAATCCGAAGATAAAGTACTGTACAAGTACGGAATTACTGGTGATATGGATCGTAGGATTACTGAACAGTCAAGAAATTCAGTTTTCAACCACACAATTTTAGTAGAAAGGTACTTTGAAGATGGTAAAAAGCCTTTAGTACTGGAAAAGTTCTTAAAAACTCACATTGAAAGTGGTATTGCTACTCCAGATGAGCTACAATCTGGCTTTACAGAGACATTTGACGAGAAATACTTGTCATTAGTTTTAGAAATCGTAAATAATTTCAAATAGCCCCTATAAAGAGGATAAAAAGAATATGAGAGTCAAGGATGACATGATAGTAACGGTATACAAGTTTCCTAATCAGGGATTTTACCCTAATATAGAGGGTGGATTTGACCTGTATATTGATATGTACACAGAAGTTGCGTTTTGTGAGGCATTACAGCAGTTATATGTTAGTATAGAAGCTGTGAAGTACTTAAAAGCTCAATATGTAGCTGACATTCTCAAAGTTGAGAGTGAAGAAATGCTTTACAAGGACTACGTTCAGATGTATAAAGATAAGTTGAACGCAAAATACCCGGATGCACCAGTACTGGCAACTATTGAGTTGGATGCATCTGGCAGACCTAAGTCACCGACCCCGGATTATTTGAAACCACAGGATGGTTTTCAAAAATTGCGTGATGCAGGGTTAAATTTCAGTATTTCGAGATGATAAATACCTCCAATGATAGGAGGAATATATGTCTCAAATTTGTTATGTGATTACGAATCCAGCATGGCCGGAATGGGTAAAGATTGGATTCACATCTAAGTCGGAAATGAAAACACGCTTAAGTACTTACCAGACCGGAACACCTTTCCGTGATTTTGAAGTTTACCATGAGGTACATTTTGATGATGCTAAGGAAGCTGAAAAAGAAGTACATAAGCGTTTGAAGCAAATGAACGCCACCAGAAGTCCGGGAACGGAATGGTTCAAGATGCCAAAGAAATTGGCAGCAAATATGATTGATGGTGTATCAGACGATTTAGATAATGGACTTCTATAATAAATATCATTATAGTATAAAACATAAAAGGATTTATAAATGAGTATTAGTTTTAATCATCCTAGTAACACGGTGACTAGTACTGGAACTTTAAACTTGGTAGTTAATGGTGGAAATGTAACTTCCCCTCAGCCTATACGTTTTAGTTCCACATCAGTTGTGATGCCAGTGCGTGCATTACCAACTGGTGAAGCTGGAGCTATGGTTTTCGACACAGCAACTAAAACCATGAAATATCATGATGGATTTAATTGGATAGAGATTTTAGGTGAGGATGTTATTCTTTCTCCTATATATACAGCAATATCAAATATAGAAACAGAATTATCTAATAAAGTAGACAGTGTAACTTATATTTCTGGAACTGTTCCACAAGCATCTATAAACGGAACTCAGTTGAGTATAACCTTTCCGTTGAGTAGCGGAGGCGGTGGAAGTACAACGTCTGGGCTATTCACATCGTCCAAGCAAGGTAGTATCCAGATGTACGCATTGAACAATGGTATGAATGCGTCCTCAATTCGAGAGCAGATGAGTGGGCAGACTGGTGGTCAAGCTGGAAGGAACGGAACACAATCTTCACCATGGATAACAAATGATGGTTGGTGTTTTTCTGATGGTATGTGGTGGACATGGACTGGTGCAAATGGTACAGTGACTAGACAAGTCCCCAACTTAAACCAACAAGCTTACTTGAAACCAATGGCGGTAAGTGGTGTTATTCAAACATCAAGTATTATTGGTTCATCTGGAAGTATCGGTGGAACCTCACTTTCGATTGCTCAACTCCCTGCACATAATTTTAGTTTCAGTGGTCAAACAACCGCACAAGGTGAACACGTTCACCGCCAATTATATAACCCAATGGGATGGAACGGTACGTCATCAACAAAAGATGGTACAGGACGTGACGATTCGGGTAGTGGTGTTCACACGACTCAACCTGCTGGTAGTCACTTCCACTATTTCTCTGGTAACACAAACACATTAGGAAGTGGACAAAGCCATACCCACAGTTTGAACAATGTTGACGTGTCTCATTTTAATGTTGCTGTTATCTATAATATTGCAACTGCTGCAACTGCTTTAAACGAAGCTGCCGCAAATGGGAAGTATGTACTAAAAACTGGTGACATTATGAGTGGTTCTCTTACTGTACTCTCAAATATGTCAGTTCGTGGTGGAGCAAACAATATATCATTAACCTTCAATGATAATGAAGGTGGTGAACGTGGTGCTGTTTATCATAGCTATACAAACAACACGTTACGATTACGAGCTAATGGTGGAACCGAAGTAACTATTAATCAATCTGGACTGTTAACAACGTCGGCATTGGCAGTATCTGGGAATATCGCGACGGTGAATTCACAAAACATTGTTCGATCTGTAAATGGAACTGCTGCATCAACTACTGGTGAAGTAACTTTATCGGTAGGTGTTCAGGATGTTAGGTTTAGTGCAATTGGATCAATACCAGTGTCATCTTTCATTTCTTACAATGGTACTGGACGAGCGGGCTATGTTCCTGATGGTGCAGTAGTTGTTGCATTGGCAGATTCTAATACGAGTTCACAATGGATAGAAGATGTTGATACTATTATGTATAGATATGTACAAAAACAAATTAATGGTAGTTGGGTAACTGTAGGAGTTTCATAATGTTTATTAGATATACCCCAGAAGATGCTATGCCAAATGTATTTTACTTGAAGGATAGTAAAACCGGTGAAGACTGGTATGATGTTCTGAAAACATACGATCAGAACGTGTTGAAAATTGCAGTTCACTATGAAACTAAAGATATAATTTATTCATTTTATGATGGCAGTTGTATCTTCCCAGATAACTGTGATATCATAGTTCCAAAAAAAGTACCTGATGATTTCATTTCATCTCCGTATGGATGGAAATATGTTAAATCTAAATTCATACATATCACCAGTACTGAAGAATACAAAAAAAACGTACTAGAGAGAGAAATAAAGGCATTGACAGAAGAATATAATACACTAAAACTAAAGGCAGATTTAGAAATTATAAACAATGTTGAACAAAAACGTCTCAGTGAGATTCACAAGCAGTTGGTGGAAAAAATGTCTTAATTTTCTTGGGACAAAAAAGAAACCATGTGATATAATAGAAGCACGATGAGCAATGACGCTCTCGTGCTTTTTTTATATATGGAGAAATTACAATGGCTAAGAAAACCGAAAATAAAGTTCAAATTCAAGATCTTAACGATGAACAACGCAAACGTCTTGGTTCTGCCCTAAACAACGCAGTAGTACAGCTAACTTATATGGAAGATACTAAAGCGGCATATGGTGATTTCATCAACTCTATCGCGGATGAACTAGGAATTGATGCGAGCACTATCAAGCAAGCTGCTACCCGTATGCATAAGGGTGATTTCTTTGATAAAGTTCGTAAGCAAGATGAAATCGAGACTATCCTTCAAATTACTGGTAATCTACCGGAAGATAATGAATAATAATGTTCATTAACGCCTCCTAGCTTGGAGGCTTTTTAATTGAAGTGTGTTTATTATAAGGAAATAAGATGTATATAGATGGATTTATGGAACGAAAACGTACTGGTGATATACTACACGTAGCAGAACGTATCAACGGACGTCGTGTCTTACGACAGCTTGACCCCGTATATGAATACTACGTCGAATCACCAACCGGGACTTTCAAAACTATTCACGGTACTATGGCAGAACAGAAAACGTTCACCAACCATCGAGATTTGAAAAATTCCGTAGAGTTAGATTCTGGTCGTAGAATTTATGAATCTGATTGTAATGTAACATTTAAAACTCTAGCTCGTGAATACATGGGTAAAGGTTCACCCGAACTACACATGGCGTTTTTTGATATTGAAACCGACTTTCACAAGAAGCTCGGGTATGCCCCGCCAAGTAACCCATTCAACCGTGTTACCGCAATCTCCATCTATCAAAGTTGGACAGATAAAGACTTTGTCCTTACTCTTGCACCAGATGGAATGGAAACTGTAGAAGCACAAGATATCATCAACCGTCTAAACGAAGAAACCAACGACCCAAACAGTACTGTAATTCTTTACACCGAAGAAACAGAAATGTTCAACGACTTCTTCGATTTAATCGATGATGCAGATGTACTTTCTGGTTGGAACAGCGAATTTTATGATATTCCATACATGGTCAACCGTACTGCTAAAATCTTCAACGCCGCGACCACCGCTCGTTGGTGTTTGTGGAATAAGAAACCGGTAGCACGTGAAGCTGATATGTTTGGTAAAACTATCACTACTTATGATTTAATCGGTCGTGTTCATCTAGATTATCTGGCGTTATATAAGAAACATGCAGGTCAAGTGGAGCAATCCTACAAACTCGACTTTATCGGTGAGAAAGTAACGGGTGAAAACAAAGTTTCTTATGAAGGTTCACTTGACAAATTATATCGTGAAGACTATGCTACTTTCCTACGTTATTCTAAACAGGATAGTATCCTACTTAAAAAGATTAATGATAAGTTAGACTTCATCAATCTACACAACCGACTAGCACATAAAGAGTGTGTACTAATAAGCACTACTATGGGTTCAGTTGCACTAATCGATACTGCTATCATTAACTTGGCTCACAGTCGGGGTGAAGTAGTATTTGACAAGAAACCACAAGAAGATGGATTCGAATCTGACGATCGTTACGATTATCTAATGGAAGATGAAGACGATGGATCTGACAATGAACCAGTATCGGCCAAAGCGGCTGGTGCTTGGGTACAAGATCCAGTTCTAGGTCTAGTTGACTACCTTGGATGTACTGACTTTAACTCTCTATACCCAACTGTGCTACGTGCACTAGGTATGAGTACGGAATGCATTATAGGTCAAATCCGACAAGACTACACTGATGCTCATTTGGCGGCACGAGTAGAAGAACAACGTATCAAGTCTAAATCGAAGAAATTTGAGCCAGATTGGACTGCTGCTTGGCATGGTTTATTTGCGAGTGTAGAATTCACTATGGTTCGTGAAAAATCACAAAAGATTCTAAATGTTGATTTGGAAGATGGTTCAAGTTTCCAAGTGTCAGGGGAAGAACTTTATAATATAATCTACGCACCTGAAAGTACTATAGTACTTTCTGCGAATGGAACTATGTTTGATAAAACCAAATATGGTGTTATCCCTGAGATTCTAACACAATGGTACTCTGAGCGTAAATCCCAACAGAAAATGGTTATTGACTTCAAACACATCTATACTGATGGATGGGAAATGCCAGAAGTTGCTCTTATTCAGGATGCTATGACACGCTACACGCGTTCTGAGCGTATGTATCGAACCAACCTACATGAAGACGATCCTGTATATTTGATTCGTCAGGCGTTGATACAGGCTGATTATGAGGCTGTTGGGAAGCTAATCACCGAGAACGGTTTATTGCTAGAAGATGGTCGTATCAAGTGCACCGACGAAGAGAAATCTTATTGTAAGACACAATCTGCATTCTGGAAACAGAACCAACAGATCCGTAAGATTCTTCTAAACTCACTATACGGTGCTCTACTAAACAAAGGTTCTCGTTTCTTCGACAAACGTCTAGGTCAATCGGTAACACTAACTGGTCGTTCAATGACTAAACACATGGCATCCCGTATCAACGAGATCTGTACTGGTGTTTACGATCATGGTGGTGGTGTGGTAATTTATGGAGACACTGACTCCGTTTATTTCAGCGTAGCTCACTACATGAAAGAACAAGGTTTACCATTTGATCTATCAAAAGAAGAAGTCGTTGATTTGTATATTAAAATCGGTGACGAAATGGGTGCAACATTCCCGGAATTTATGGATGAGACTTTCAACACTGGTATTGAGAATGGTAAGATTGTTGGTGCTGACTTGGAAATGGTTGGCTCTCGTGGTCTATTCCTGAAGAAGAAGCGTTATGCTATTCTAAAATACTGGGAAGACGGATTCCGTAAAGACGAAGGTGATTCACCGGGTGAAATCAAAGCGATGGGTTTGGAAATTAAACGTTCTGATACTCCAAAATACATCCAAGATTTCCTACAAGAAACTCTTATCGCCTTACTAGTTGGTGAGCAAGAGGAACAACTACGCAACCGCGTCCGTGCATTCAAAACTATTTTCAAAGAAAAACCAGTACAACAGAAAGGTCAACCGCGTACAGTGAAGAACTATTCGAATCTAGAAGAAGAGTACAAGAAAGTTGGTAAGATTTCAGTATCACACGTTCTAGCAGCAATTCAATGGAACAAACTACGTGATATCTACGAAGACCAATCTGTGCCTGAAGCGACTGACGGTACTAAAGTCATAGTTTGTAAGTTAAAGCCAAATCCAATGGGAATAAAAGCAGTAGGATACCCAATTGATTGTGCTGAGTACTTACCAGAGTGGTTCTTGGACCTACCATTTGATGAAGATGAAATGGAAAAGTCGGTATTGACCAAAAAACTAGGTAATATTTTCGGTATTCTAAACATGGATATCGCAATAAACGAGAAGAGTACTATGGAAATGAACACAGGTTTCTTCTCATGGTAAAAGGAATATAAATGACAATTTATCAACGCATCGGGGAAGCAATTGCTTCCCAAGGAAAAGTAACTTTGGTAGCAGCACTAACTTTTGCTGAAGAAGAAATCCTTAAAAATAGTGGCTTCAAGAAAGTCGGTACAATGGACCTTAATGGTACACCTATTGATTTATATGAAGTAAAAGTTACACAAGTAGCCAACACACCAGTACCACCATATAACGGAATCCGCACTCCATATCCGGGTGTACAACCGTATAAGACTAATGAAACATATCCACGTAAGTATGAAGCACAATGGCCTGAGAACTATCGTCTATATACTTACGGTACTGGTACACCACCAGATGTTCAATATCGTGGAAGTACTACATCACTAATGGATGCAGCTTATAATCCACAAAGTATTCTAGAAGATTATTTCTTCCCTAATACTGAACGTGGAAATTCAGTAGAAACTAAGTCAATCAAAATTGATTTGAGTGATCTACCTTCTGATAAAGCACTAGATTATGCTGACAAAATCAAAGAAGCATTTGTATCAAAGGATTACGCTCCAAAAGTGTACACAAACGATAGCTGGACATCTTATAATCAAGGATCTTCCGGAAACCGTGATTTTCAAAACTGGTAATAAATTTTAGAAAAAGTTGGGACGTATGAATATTTTTGTCCTATAATACATACGTCACAGCGATTAAACGTTAATAACAAAATAGAATTTGGAGATTTAAAAATGGATTTACGCAACGTTCTACGCGACCTAGTTAACACCACCAACGGTATGGATTTCTCTTGTATTGCAGTTTCACGAGAAGACCGTGGCAATGGTAATCGTGTTTTCCTAGAAGCATACACTGATGATAAAACCCTAATCATGCGAGCAACTACCAAAGAAGACGTACCTGAAGTTGAAGGTCGTTTCGGTCTTGGTAACCTCGGAATGCTACAAGGTCTTATGAATCTAAAAACCTACAACTCTGAATCTGCTAAGATCGCAGTCAACGCAGCCAACGGTGTTGTTAAAAGTCTAGCATTCTCTTCTGATGACGCTAGCACGAACTTTATTGTTCAATCTGAGAAGTTTATTCCTGCTCAACCACGCTTTACTCCACAACCATATGATGTACAGGTTACACCTAGTGCTGCAAAGGTTGGCGAACTAAAGTCATTCTCTGGTGTATTCAAATCATTCTCTGCCTTAGTTACTCCTTATACTGAAGGTGATACACTATACTTCCACGTGGGTGAGAAGAATAAATCTAATCACAGCGGTGCACTAGCATTCACCAAAACTGATGGTGAACTAAAACTAGGATACGGTTACGCAATCGACCGTCTACTACAAGCTCTAAACCGCGTATCTAATGCTGAGTCTATCACATTAGGTCTAACCAAAACAGGTATGTTGAACGTAACCGTTGATACTGGTATTACCGTGTTCGAATTCTACATCCAAGGTTGCTAAGTAATGCAGGGGAACATGATGTTCCCCTTATTTTGTTTACGGAGTAATTATGAGTACACCACGCTTTATCGCAGACCTACACTTAGGTCACCGCAACATTTATAAGTACCGTCGGGTGTTTGATAGTACTAAACACAATGACCTGTACTTTATCCGCATTCTCCAAGAGTATTGTAAGAAACGAGACACCATGTATTTTCTTGGTGATATTTGTTTTGATGAATTCTACTTGGATATGATCAAAGAATTACCCGGACAGAAAATCCTAATTGCAGGAAATCACTGTACTGAGTACATTCCAATGAAGAAGTTGGTTGAAGTCTATGATGATATTCACGCACTTCTAAAATACAAAGACTTCTGGCTTTCTCACGCTCCACTATCTGATGTAGAACTACGTGGTAAAAGAAATATCCACGGACACGTTCACGCACAATCAGTTCCAGATATCAAATACCTAAACACTTCAGTTGATAGTGAATTCATGCGTTTCTTACCAAGAACACTACACGAAGTACGTCAAGCATTTGAAACAATGGAAAGTACTGGATTGCACTTCTATGGTCTTGATGACAGGGAAGATGCATTAGAAGTAATTATGTCTGATCCTGTATCTAAAGCCGCATATGAGTGGGCTAAGAAAGAGGCAGAAAGAATTTCGGTATTTCAATAAGGATTTTAAAAATGCCATTATATACTTACAAATGTCAGAATGAGAATTGCTTACATTCTGAAGATAAAATCGTCAAAATTTCCAATCGAGATGAAGAACGAACTTGCACTGAATGTGGATATGGTGCGTTAGTACGTGAAGAGTTCACAGCAGGTGATAAAGGTGCAACGTTTCGTTATAAAGGCAATTGGTTAAACACAACAGGGAGATACTAATATGAGCAAAATATCCATGACTAATGATTTTGTACTAGTGGAGCTATTAGCTAATGATACAGTAAGCGGCGGTGGTATCATTCTAACTAATGTAGAGCCACCATGTGAGGGTCGTGTAATTTCAGTAGGGCCGGGTCGCATCCTAAATAATGGTACACGTGCTGAACATAACATTGAGGTTGGTGACCATATCGTATTTGGTAAGTCTTCGCTTAATCAGCCGTTAGAAGATGAAAAAGTGACATATTATGTCATGAAAATTGATGAGGTATTTGGTAAGAAAAATGGCTAAGAAACTTCCATTCTGGATTATCCCTGCACACTGGGGATTATCTGGAAAAGCTAAGGAGATAGCTAAAATCAATTATCATTTCGACGGATATGAGGCTGACGTAAAGTTGGCCCCATTGGTATATCTAACGGAATATGAAATTGATAAAGCACTCGCAGAAATTGATAAGAAATACAATAAGATTAAAGAGCTTGAGTTTGATCTTAAAGTACTGGATATTGATAAAAAATACAGAAGAATAACAGAAGATGAACATGCTCATAGAGTAATTGAAGTTCGTTACAAGCATCATGATTTAAACGAAAAGGATTATGATTCTGCCATTATTGAATTGATGGATGATGGTGATGAAAAAAGATTAGCGGCAGTAGAGTATTCGTTTAAATATCATCTAATCACTGAACGTGAGTACAGTAAAGAGTTATATACTTTACGAAAAGAACCTTGGATGGATTTTGGTATTGAATTCAATGAAGACACAAATGATGTTGAATTGATATTTGATTACAACGAATACTTCTGGAAAAAGCTAAAAGCTGAAGGACATCCCGGAAATGATGAATATGAGATTATTGATAATTTCATACGTGATTGGGGTAGGAAGCTGGAAGGCGAAGAATACACCGATGATCCAGATGTTAATCTAACTAAGATGTCAGATGAATTACCAGAGAACATTAAATTTTACAAATAAAAAAAGGAGAACTTACGTTCTCCTTTCTTGTTTATTAAGATAGTAACGCTGGAATTGATTTATAAATCTTGATAGCGAAGTTACCAGCAGTAGCGGTAGCAGCACCATTTAGAATTACTTCAGCACCAGTTTTATCCATTAGTGGAACACCAGCTAGGTCATCTAGAAGTAGACGGCCTTGATCGATCGTTGTTGATGGAACACCTTGGAAGGAAATCGCATCACGATCAAATACGTCAGCACGCTCAACTAGAAACGTGATTACGTCAGCAGAAGTGATGTTAGCAACTGAGTCAACACCAGAAACTACGTTTTTGAAACCAGTAACCGCAGTAGCTTTAGCGATATCAGAAGTAGCGATAATTACCGCACGTTGCTGAACAACATCAACTACTCGTTTTAGGTTAGTTTGAGCAGCATATGCTTCGGTGTAATCAGCTTGAACGGTCGCTTCAACAAATTGAGAACCATCAACGCGAGTAACGCCTTTAGCATTTAGGAATGCTACGATCTCATCATTGCTTTGTGTGTTTAGGAAGTGTTGTAGTCCAACAAAGGAACATACAGCACCAGTAACTACTAGTGCGATATCACCAGTAGTATCGATAGCGATAGAAGCTAAGGCGTTCTTACCTTGGAAATAACCAAGGACGCTATCTTCAGAGAAACCATTAATACGTTCTAACATATTATTCTCCTTATTAAATTAGTACTGGTAGTGATGCGAACACTTTGATTGCAACTGGTAGTGCGGCGGCAGCCGTACCATCTTTTTTACGGAAAACACCAGCTTGACCTAGGTCCGCAGTAATTTCCGCACATGGATCAACTGGAACTGGATAGTTTGAACCCGGACGAACTGCTTGAGCAGTTAGAACATCTTGGCGTTCGATCATGAAAGTAATACCAAAAGAATCATCGGTAAGAGTACCAGACTTTCCAAAAGCAATTACGTTACCACCAATAGTACCGAAGCCACTAACGGTAGGATCAACAGTACCTTTAGCTAGAACGGAAGTCGCAACTTCAACTGAACGTTGAGCAAGTAGTTGAGCAATCATAAATTGGTTGTATTCCGCAGCAGATAGTGCGGTCTGTGCAGCGTTATCACCGGCGTCAGTGCCATCAGCAACAACTGTAGTTTCGCCAATTTCAACATCGGCTGGTAGAGTTACAACAACAGTAACGAAACCGTTATTACCACCCCAATATTCGCGACTATTAGCAGACATACCATAGTTACGATCAAAAGTATTAAGACCCATAAGAAATCTCCTTGTCTAATTTGTTGTAGGATTGTCCTACTTAAAGTTATTTATCAAATTCATTAACACGCTTTAGATAAACGAGTAAAAAATCTGATTGTTCATGTGATATTATTTATCATTTCTTGGGACAAACAGAAAAAATGTGATATAATATTGAAGAAATAAATGAAAAACGGAGTTTTCATTATGAAGAAAAAATTATTTTTATTAGTCGATACCCAGAACTGCTTCCACCGAGCAATCAACGTATCATCCCGACACCTAGATATGTGGACCAAAGCCGGATTAGCTTTACATATCACCCTAAGTGGTCTAAAGAAGATGGAAGACATGTTCAACCCCGACCACGTAGTTTTTTGTACTGAAGGCAAATCATGGCGTAAAGATTTCGACTCTGATTACAAACAGAACCGTTCAGATAAAGCGTCTCAGCGTACTAAAGAAGAAAAAGAAGAAATGGAAGTTATGTTTGAAATGATTAACGATTTCACCGATTTTGTTGACACTCAAACTAACAGCACACTTCTTCGTGCACCAAGGGCTGAAGCCGATGACTTTATCGCTAGATGGATTCAAACTCACCCAGAAGATGAACATATCATTCTTAGTACTGATAGCGACTTCCGTCAACTTATTGCTGATAACGTAAAACAATACAATCCAGTTCAAGAGTACATGTACTCTCTAGACGGTGTATTTGATGCGAAAGGTAAACACGTAACTGATAAGAAAGGAAAGCTAGTAGAGAAGCCCGACCCTGAATTCTTACTATTTCAAAAATGTGTCAAAGGAGATACTTCGGATAACGTATTCTCTGCATATCCCGGAGCACGCATGAAGAGTACTAAGAAAGCGGTTGGTATTCAAGAAGCATATGACGATCGTCACAATAAAGGTTATGCGTGGAACTCATTCATGAACCATCGTTGGGAACGTCATGATGGTGTAGAAGTAACCGTTAAAGATGCGTATGCACATAACCAAATTCTAGTTGACCTAACTAAACAACCTCAAGAAATAATTGATATGCTTGATGAAGTTATAGAAAACCGTAGTAAAAAGAATGTCCCGATGATTGGGGTATACTTCCTACGCTTTGCGGCAAAGTATGATCTTGTTCACGTTCAACGTAGTCCTGAATCATATATTAAACTATTTCTCAAGAAGGATGTATAATGGCGATACTAAAAAAACTAACGGATTATTCATTCATCTTAGAAACACATACTGGTGAACAGCTTGGAATTATTGTTGATTATAGTTCTGGTACGTCAGACCGTACTGGAATTGAGCTTTTTAACCAAGATGGTTCCTTTCCTTTTAACTCGCTTTCCGAGTTAGAAGAGGTGATTGGCGATACTTTTGAGATTCAAGAAAAATCAGTAACTGATCAAACTGTGAGTTCTAAAGAAATAGAAGGATATCCAGTAAATGATACTGATTTAATTATTGGTATTAGTTCTGATCCGATTTCTGGATATCCAACATTTAGAAAAAGTACACGTTCAAAGAAAGAATTCATTCCCGGCTGGTGGGTTGTGCAAACTGGTGCTGGTGGTTATCTAGCACGGTTAACTCTAAGTGTGGATATATATAATGAACGTAAAGATACTGGTGAGATTTTCGGGCCTTTCAAAACTTATATGGAAGCCAACTATCAACTAAAATCATTATAAGGGGGCTTCGGTCTCCTTTTTTCGTTTCATTTGATATAGTTACATATGAAACTAATTTGATATGCTTTCAATTAACTTTTATAAATACACATGAGCTTAAAGCTAAAAGATTTTATAAAAGGAATATTAATTATGAGCATGGGATATGAAGAAGAAGATTATTCGAAACTGAAAAAGACGAATAAGATAATCGAATATACGCCTGAGATGATGGATGAGCTTGAGAAATGTACAGCTGACCCAATTTATTTCATGGAAAATTACGTATATATCAGTGGTAAAGCTGGTCCAATTTTATTCAAACCATACGAGTACCAAAAAGAAATGGTACGCAACTTCCAAGACCACACGAACAATGTAATGCTTACTGCTCGTCAAATGGGAAAAACGACCGTTGCGTCAGCATACATCCTATGGTATGCGATGTTCCATGAAAACAAGACCATTCTTCTTTTAGGTAACATTGAAGAAACCGCAAAAGAAATCATGGAGCGTATACAGTTTTCCTATGAAATGTGTCCCGATTTTATCCGCGATGGTATTATTCGTTATAACGTTAAATCTATTCGTTTTGAAAACAAATCTCGTATCATCGCAAAAGCAACAACCCCCGCCTCTGCTCGTGGGTTGTCTGTTCATTTACTATATCTTGATGAATTTGCATTCGTACAGGAAAGTTATCAATCAGAATTCTGGTCGGCAGTATCCCCTACTCTAGCCAGTACTGATGGTCGTTGTATTATTACTAGTACACCGAACACCGAATATGATCAGTTTGCTACTATCTGGACAGAATCACAAAACTTCACTAACGAGTACGGGGATATTTTAGACGAAGATGGACCGGGATCGAATGACTTTAAAGGTATGATGGTAACTTGGGATAAGCATCCAGACCGTGATATTGAATGGGCAAAGAAAGAAGAGTACAAAATTGGTTCTTCCAAGTTTAAGCGTGAGTTTAACTGTGAATTCGTAACTTATCAAGAAACTCTTGTTGACTCTGTTAAACTAACTGAGATTAAGAGACGTACTGTTCGTGAACCAATTCGTAAAACGGATGATGTTCGTTGGTTTAAACCTATTGAGTACGGAATGACTTACATACTAGCTCATGACCCATCATCCGGTACTGGTGGCGACGATTCGGCTATTCAGGTTTATGAACTACCTACGATGCGACATGTAGCAGAATGGAAACATAATAAAGTTATCATACCAGAACAGGTACGACTATTACGAAGAATATTAAATGAAATTGCTTTTCAGATGCAAGAGTTAGGTGCTCGTAATATTGAAGACCATTTATTCTGGACATTTGAAGGTAACGCAATTGGCGAAGCTGTTATAATCGAGTTGAACAACTTGGGTATAGAAAACTTTCCCGGAACATTAATCAACGAACCAAAGAGAACTCGAACTGGCCGTGTTCGTAAAGGTTTAACCACTAGCCGCAAAACTAAGAGTACGGCTTGTATGCAAATGCAAAAGTTAATGGAAACCTTTAGAATGGAAGTTGCAAGTACATACTTACACCGACAACTAAACGACTTTATTAAGAGTGGTTCCGATGATGGTGTATTTAAAGCCAAGATTGGCTGCCATGATGACTTGGTTAGTGCTGCCCTTCTAATAGTTAGAATGATGCATATAATTTCACGGTGGGACGATAGTACTGCTGATGTTATGGGAGAAGCATTGGAAGATGAAGACGAATCATTTTATCAACCTCTTGGATACCTAATGTCTTATACAAGATAAATAGATTTATAAAACATTGACAGAGGAACAATTGACATGATGCAAGGAGTTCTTTGTTCAGACATTTATAAAATTCTAGCTGCTCCGGCTTATGGTTATAACATTATGATGTTTAACGACGAAGGTACTGGAACCATTAACCCATCTGAGGCTGTATGGTTCTATGTGCGTCCAGTAAACTTCATGATTCAAGCACCTGATGCTGATGACACAGTTCGTCCAGAAGTATATCTCTGGAAGAGTAGTGATATAAAGGATGAACAAACTATTGAAGTCTTAAAAAGACTAAAAAACGTATCCAACCAATATGGTTATGGATTTACTATTCATGACTTTGGTGCGGGAAACTTACCCAAGAAATTCTCTCATATCGCTATGCGTAGTATGGAAGAAACCAAAGTAACAGAATCATTAAACGAAGGTCTGAGTGGAAGTGCTATGCGTTCTTACTACAAATTGCCAAGAGCAAAAATGGTAGTAGTTCACAAGAGTAAAGTACAGGAAGAAGTTCGCGGTTCACGTACACGCAACATTAAAGAAGTTTTTGTTGAGTGCAATGGTGAACGTAGACGTATGAGAACTAATAACGTTCATGCTGCTAAAGCAATGACTCATCACTTAAATGAAGGTGGTGAATGGGGTGACCGTTTCAGTACTCATATTGACAATTCTTCATCTGATTTAGAAATGCTTAAATCATTATTATCAGATTTAGAAATCGGTGGAAGAGAAACACACGCAAAGAAAACTTTGCATTACATTAATAATTTAAAAAACTACCTTAATAGGGCTGGTACACCAAAAGGATATAGAGATTCCCTAAATGGATTATCACTGCAACCTAGAATCGGTAGTAAATACATCGACGACTTTGCTCAAAGGTTGGGTGCGATTTCGAACGACTCCGATAAAAACAAATGTTTTGCTAAACATTATTTGATGGAAGAATGCGGTAAATTAACAGAGTACTTAAATACTATGCAACGAAATATGCATGGTTACTTTGATCCTAAATCCATTAATAAAGCAGCAAAACGAGTATGCTTGGGGTGTGTCCCGTCTAATGGTGAATTAACATTTGAGCCAACTTCTGACGAGAACCAAATCTTACTATTCGGAACAAAAATCGCCGAGTTAATACAAGATGAAATAGTCAGTGAAGTATTGGAAAATATATGTGATAAACCTCATTTGGAACCTGACGACGCAAAATTTATTATTGCGGTTGGGAATTCAATGATTGGACATGGAACAGATCAGCGTGAAATATTAACAGAACCTGAAATGGAAACATTATCCGAGTGGATTAACAAATAAGGGAGATAAATCTCTCCCTTAAACTTGGGACAAATCGAAAGTTTTGTCCTATAATAAAAATACAGACATACTTGAAAACAGTAATTCTGTAAAGAGGACAGCAACAAGTCATTAAAAAATGTTGAAAAACATGGGACATTTTCTTCAAAATGTGCTATAATATAAACACCGGAAGACATTATGTTAGACGGTGATGCGAAGTCCATATGGAATGGATGGAGCCAACAAAGAAGCAAATAAAACGTAACAAAGAAACAAAATGTAAAGGAATACAATATGAAAACTTTAGCTGAAATTCGTGCACAACTAAAAGCAGACGCAGAACGTTCTGAGCAAATCAAAAATGGTACATTCACTGGCAATCGTCAACCTGACGCATTTCTAGCCTTCTGGAACATTCCTGAGAACGAACCACTAAACCTACGTTTTCTACCTGACGCAGATGAGAACAACCCATTCTTCTGGCGTGAGCGTGATATGATTACCCTTGAATTTAACGGCGTACTAGGTCAACATACTGACAAGTGCCGAGTTCAAGTACCATGTAACGAAATGTGGGTAGCGAAGTCTTGCCCTGTTCTAAATGAACTACGTAAGTGGTACGAAAGTGCAAAAGAAACTGGCAACGATGAACTAAAAAATCTTGCTAGCAAATACTGGAAAAAGAAATCTTACCTACTACAGTGCTTTATCGCTCCTGATTCAGTCGCTGTTAAAGATGATATGGCTCCAGAAAACCCAATTCGTCGAGTACTTGTAAACAAAGAGATTTTTGATAAAATTAAATCTATTCTAATGAACCCAGGCATCAAAGAGCTACCAACTCACTTCCAAGAAGGTCGTGATTTCGGTGTAGTAAAAACTCGTAACGGTGGTGGATTCAACAAGTATGATATGTCTCAATTCTCCATGTCCGAGCGTCCACTAAACGCAGAAGAACTTGCGGCTATTGAACAGTACGGTCTATTTGATCTAGGCGAATTCATGCCTAAGCAACCTACTCCTGAAGAGTTGCAAGCTATCGCAGAGATGTTTGAAGCATCCGTTGATGGCAAACCATATGACCCTGCTCGTTGGGCTTTTGCTTACCGCCCAGCAGGTGTTCAAAAACCAAATAGTACTAATACCGCACCTGTAGCACCAGTACAAGAAGCTCCAAAACAAACTGTCGTTCAAACTCCAGTAGTAGAAACAGTAGTTCAACAGCCTGTTGTAAGTGCTCCAGTAACTCAAACTACTGCGGCACCAGTTACCAAGACCTCTGTTAACGCAGCAGATCTAGTAGCTCGCCTAAAAAGCGGTAACAAGTAATAAATTTTCATACGGGGCTACGGATTAGCCCCGTTTTATTTCAAGGAGAAGAAAGTATGAAAATGACAAGTGGTTTTGCAAATATTTTAAAGAACAGTACTGCATCAGTTAAAAAGAATACTGGTGTATCGGTTGGATTTCATGACCCCGATACATGGATTAGTACTGGCAACTTTGCTCTAAACTATCGAATCAGTGGTTACTTTGACCGTGGGATTCCACTAGGTAAAGTAGCGATGTTTGCTGGTGAATCTGGTTCAGGTAAATCATTCATCGTTAGTGGAAACCTAGCACGTGAAGCACAGAAACAAGGAATCTTCGTAGTCATGATTGACTCTGAGAACGCATTGGATTCTGATTGGCTTGAAGCTCTCGGGGTTGACACATCCGAAGATAAACTCCTAAAAGTCAATATGGGTATGATTGGTGACGTAGCTAAGTTTACGTATGAGTTTATTGATGGTTATCGCAACGAGTACGAAAACACACCAAAAGATGAGAGACAGAAAGTTCTATTCATCATTGACTCTATCGGTATGTTGAACACTGAAGTAGCAAATGACCAGATGAAAGCGGGTAATCTAAAAGGTGATATGGGCCATAAGCCTAAACAACTAAAGGCATACATCACCAACTGTGTAAACGCAATTGGTTCATTAAACATCGGTATGGTATGCGTTAACCACAGTTATGAATCTCAAGATATGTTCAACCCTGATCCAAAAGTATCTGGTGGTAGTGGTTTGATTTATGCATCCTCTATGGTAATAGCAATGGGAAAACTAAAACTAAAAGAAGATGAAGAAGGTAACAAAACGTCTGATGTTAGTGGTATCCGCTCTAAATGTAAAGTGATGAAAACTCGTTACAATAAACCATTCGAAGACGTTGAAATTAAAATTCCTTGGGATACAGGTATGGACCCTCGCAGTGGTCTTCTAGATATGTTCGAGAAATACGGATTAGTGACCAAATCTGGAAACCGCCTACTATATGTTGACATTGATACTGGTGAACAAATTCTAAAATACCGAAAAGCGTGGATGCAGAATGAAGATTCTTGTTTAGACCTCATCATGGGTCAATTCAAACGTCATCCTATGGTATCCCCTATTTCTGAGGAAGAAAAAGGTTCTGAATCATTCGGGACTGATGTAGAAGGTGAGGACGAGTAATGCGACCTTGGCACTGGGTTATCAAAGACGATAAAACCAAGATTGTTGACATGATTACATATTACGATGGTGAGCTTGAAGAGGCTCGCCGGGAAGTGAAATCAATCGGCATTATTGAGAAACTTGCACAGCAATTACCTGCTTGGCACGAAACCCGATATAGCCAGTTGCAACAACTTGAAGCAGTACTGGAAGTATTGGAAATTGAACTTAAACAGATTGAGACGGAGAAGTTTAAACACTTCTTGGAACACTATAAGCGTCAACTATCTAGTTCAGACTGTAAACGTTACGTTGATGGTGATAAAGATGTCGCTGAACTCAACGAACTAATAAACGAAGTAGCTTATATTCGTAACCAATACACAAGTATTGTAAAGTCATTAGAGATGAAAGCATTTCAGTTAAACAACATTGTTAAACTTAGATGTAGCGGAATCGAAGATGCACGGTTAGACTAATTTATAAAGGACGCAATTACGCGTCCTTTTCTTTTGAGAATAATTTATGACTAAGATGGATGAATTTCTACAGAATGTAGTAGTGAACGATACTGAAACAACTGGTGTTGATGAGAAAGCTGAGATCATTGAATTTAGTGCTTCATTTCCGATGAGTGCTGATGATGATATCGATGGTATTCTAAACTATACTCAACGTTACAAGCCAAGTATTCCAGTACCTGCTATCGCTTCTTCAGTACACTTTATCACTGACGAAGATTTAGAAAACTGTGGAACATACAAAGATGATATTGAAAATATCGATCAACTCTTTATGGCACGTGGATATTATGTAGGCCACAATGTAGACTTCGACCGTGATATGTATATTCAGAATCACCGTCAACACGTAGGAACTGTCCCTGAATACATGCTCGGTAAAACTAAGTGGATTTGCACCTTACGTTTAGCAAAAAAACTATTTGCGGAAGACATGGAATATGAAAACTTCAAGCTAAGTTACTTGTGGTTCAAATATGGTTTACACAAAACAGTAAATCGTCCAATCAATGCTCACGCCGCAAAAGATGATGTGTTCATGTGTTACAAAGTACTAATCAAATTGATTGAAATTTGTATCGAACGTGGCGAGATTGACCCCAATCAAGATATCGGTGAACAGGTTATTGCTTTCTGTAACAAGCCGTATCGTTATCAAGTCATGCCAATCGGTAAGCACAAAGGCGAACTCATGAAGAATGTTCCTTTGAACTACTTGAACTGGATGATAACTAATAGTGATATTCTAAATCAAGACCTACCAAACTACGATGTAGACTTGGCACACAGTATTGAATGCGAATACGCAGAAAGATCTAATTGATGTAAAAAAGGACTCACGGATGAGTGGAATTTGTAGACTAATACTTCAGGACGAAGTTAATGTGAAATTTGAGGGTTTGGAACCCTCACTAAGAAATAAAATGATCAATGAAGTTTCATATGTCCTTCCTTATGCCAGATTCACCCCGGCAGGGAGAATGGGGCGTTGGGATGGTAAAGTAAACTTTATGAATATGGGTGGTAGTACTTACTATCATATGCTTGATAAATTACTCCCACTCCTAGAAAAACATAACGTGATGATTGACGTGGTAGATGAGCGAATCAAGTTTGATTTGCAATTCGATCCAATCGATGAAAATATATTCGATGACGTTGAATTCCCTGTGGGTCACCACATGGAAGGTAAGAAAATCATTTTACGTGAGCACCAAGTAAACGCGGTCAATGCTTGTTTACAAAATCCACATGGACTATTGTTGGCATCAACCTCATCTGGGAAGACACTTATAACCGCCGCACTATCCAAGAGTGTTGAAAAGTACGGAAGAAGTATTGTTATTGTCCCAAGTACTGACCTAGTTCAACAGACATATGATGACTACGCAATGTGCGGTCTTGATGCTGGGGTTTTCTATGGTGGGAAGAAAGAGTTAGGCCATCAACATACTATTACGACTTGGCAATCACTCAACTCTCTTTGGAAGAAAACCAAAGCTGGTGAAGTCGCATTGACAGAGGAAGACGTACATGACTTCATAGATGGTGTTGTATGCGTGATGGTGGATGAGGCACACACTAGTGCTGCGGACGCGTTACAAGCGGTTCTAGGGCAGGTAATGGGTAAGATTCCATTGCGTTGGGGCTTGACTGGGACAATCCCAAAAGATCCCGTTCTAGCAGCCAAAATCAAATGTAACGTTGGTGATATCATTTATACAATTACTGCTAAAGAACTACAAGATAAAAACATCTTGAGTACTTGTAATGTGAACTGTATAAAATTGAAAAGCAATTTGAAATTCGCCACATATCCAGAAGAAATGAAGTTCTTAGTAACTGATAGAGAACGTATGTACTATGTTGCAACATTGATAGCAGCGATAGCTGAAAGTGGGAACACGTTAGTTTTAGTTGACAGACTAGAAGCCGGGGAGTTATTATGTGAGTTCCTTGGCATTCCAAAGTCTGAGTTTGTTCGTGGGAATACGAAGAAGAAAGACCGGGAAGCATCCTACGGGGAAATTCGTTGGGCTGATAATAAAATTCTCATTGCTACATATGGCGTAGCTAGTACTGGAATTAGTATTAGTCGTTTGTACAATGTAGTACTGATTGAACCCGGTAAATCTTTTGTACGCACAATCCAAAGCATTGGGCGAGGATTACGCCGTGCTGAGGATAAAGATCACGTTGAGATTTATGACATTAGCGGGTCTAACAAATATTCAGCGAAGCATTCTAGGGAACGCATAGCATACTATAAGGAAGTGCAGTATCCATATAGTGTAATTGATGTGCCAGATTGGCAAAACTTGGGATGAACCCCGAAAAATGTGATATAATAGAATTGTAATAAAACTAACAAAGGAAATTAAAAAAATGGAACTTCGATCTTGTATCGCCTTTATTGGTGACACCGCAACCTTAGAGAAGATCGATTCCTTGATTAACGAGGAATCTTTGATTGATGACATGGTATTTTCAGTGGACTTCATCGCAGAACTAGAAACAGCAGATACATATGTCTATCGTTGCTATAGCGATTCTGACGCGTGGATTAACATCTATGAGATTCAGAATCGCTTTGCTGAATATCTAGGCAACGTAAAATATGATGTAATTTATGCTAGTACTGACTCCAAAACATTTATCGATGTAGTTAGTATTACCGGTAATTTCGATGCATATATTGATACTGATTCTGATAAAATTCAGGAAGTATGTGAAACTTACGGGTTGGAGTTCTTCGGTTCAACTGATGAAGATGATTATCAGGATGAATATGACTATGATGACACTGATAATGATTACTACTAGGAGGGTATCATGCAAATATTAACTCCCGAAAACTATGCGTATGAAATGGATTTGGTTTCTGATGAGATTCCAGATGAAATGTATTGCGTACTTGATTTGAGCGAATATGGTGACTCTGATTTTTATTTTAGACCAATCAATCATACTGTATCTTTCAATAGCCTTAGTGCTGATTTACAGATTGGTGATAAAATTATACAAGTACCTTTGGGTTGGCAAATCCTATTAGGGGATGAAGAAACTGGGATGGTTGAAATGTGTACAATTGAAAACATTTTAAACATGAAAGAACCAAAAGCATATGTATATAATCCAATACGCTCTATGTACGCCCGGTTTGAAACGGTTAAAGTACTAAGAGTGTTTACACTAACAACCAAATGGCAAATGCCAATGGTACAACGTAAAAATCTTTTAGCGGTACCATTGACCACTGGGTTTAATCCACAGTGTGTATTCTTTGCCGATGAAAACGAAAAGATACCAGATCTTTACTTGGGGATATAATAATGTTTGATTTCAGCAACACTAAGAAATCTAGTACTGAAGTTTATGAAGTTGAGAAGAAAGTTGATCTTGATATGAACCTTTTACTAGAAAAGATTGATACCGCACAATATGATTATTTTGAAACACTAAGTGATAATGAAAAGAAAAGCTTTCAGCCATATGTAATACAACGTTGGATTAGTTCACTAGATGATTCAATTCAAGTAACGTACTCAGCCAAGGTGGTTGAAGAAATTTTTGGAAAATGGTCAAAAGGTGGAAAAGAAACACTAAATGAATTACGTTCGGAATTTAAATCTCAAGGTATTGAATGTATCGGCGTTGCTAAATATCAACATTCCCAATACGATTGGCGTATTAAATTTGCAGTAAAAGATAAAGCTAGTGCTGATAAACTTATCCAATCTATGAAAGAGTTTAACTGTACTGGTTTTGAGATTGTATCACTTGTTGATAGTACGACATATAAGTACTTACTTATAATGCTCAACAACATGGTGAATGAAGGAATGTGGGATTTGCAAAACTCCCCTGATTTGGTATATAATCTACTTTGTTCAGTATCTTCGCTAGTTGGTGGTCAGAAGCAAGCACACACATGGCTTCCATTCCCCAAAGGATTAAAGAACGTAAATAAAGAAATATTCGATCTAATAAAGAAAACACAACCTGAAACGGTGTCATGTCAGCTTAACGAAATGGAGTACAAAATACTTCTTCTAAGTTATACCAAGGATTCATTCACTGAATTATTAACTGATTATGGTTTTCAAGATGGTGATAAGAAGAATTTCTTAAAACAGTTCAAGACGGAGTGTGAGAAATATGGCAAAACAATTTAGTTTATCTAAGAAAGCACCCACATATAAATGTGGGTTTTGTAACAAAGAATATAAAAGAGAAGAAACGGTCATGACACATAAGTGTGAAAAGCGTGAACGTTACAATCAACGGGATTCTCGTGAAATGCGAGAGGCGTTTCGTCTATATATGGAATTCATGAATAAACACAAATTGAGTATTGGTAAAAAAGAAGAACCGCTAATGCATTTCATTAAGTCTAAGTACTTTAATGAATTCTACAAATTCGCTGAATATATTTTAGTGAACGATATTCTAGAAAAGGAGAGGTTTGTTGAAGAGATCCTAACATCTGGTAAACCAGTATATGAATGGATGACGCACAAAACTTTAGAAGAGTGGATTATAAAATGTCTACGCGATGAACACCCACGGAGGGCAATTGAACGTTCGATTCCAGCACTTGTTGAATGGGCTGAAATTACCGATAGTGATTGGACTAATTTCTTTCATGAAGTTAGCCCAGTTCGTGCTATTCAATGGCTTGAATGTGGAAAGATATCACCTTGGCTGATTTTTATTAGTCGCCCTGAATCTGGAAATGCCTTACTATCAAGGCTATCCCCATCAGAATTAGATTATGTAGTAAGATTCATTGATCCAACCTTCTACCAACGTAAACAATTAAAATACACTAAGGATTGCGAAGATATTCGTGTTATTCTAACAGAGGCAGGGCTATGAATGATATGTACAAACGGAACCAAAGGAAGGGTTCTTCAATATACAACACACCAGTAAAGAAAAACGTAAATGCGAACGAAACTGAAAAACCGACTACACCGCAACCGGAGATTAAATTACTTCGAGAAGCACACGTCACTGAAATCACACTTGGAAACCAAACCCTTAGAGTCATGGATGCAGGGCATATACAAGGGGTGATTAATATGCAGGAGAAGCAAATGAAAGACATTCAGCAGCTTCAGAAAACTATTAACAATCAGGCTCGGACCATTCAACTGATGCACCAAAACATCCAATCACTGTCTCGTGAAGTTGATGAATTAAAGAGAAAATTAAATGGAAACTTCTTATAAGAAAGCTAGAACTGATATTGATATTGATGTGCGAAATTCAAAGGAAGTAATTGAACAATTGCCTTGTGTTCGTAGTGTTGAGAGAATTACAGAAAATGGTATGCAGGTACATAAAAGTGGAATCCACTTTGATAATATACCAGTGGACCCAGTAAGTGGTTATGCAAGTATAGCATATAAAGACGCCGAAAGATTAGGATATCAAAAAGTCGATATCCTATCACAATCGGCATATGAACATGTTCGAGATAGGGAACATTTAAAGGAATTGATGGCACGTGAACCTGATTGGACTTTATTATTAGTACCAGAAATAGTTGAACAACTATCTCAGATTAAAAAACATATTGCGTTGTTGCAAGTATGGAAACCTAGTAGTATTGATGAACTAGCTATGTTTATTGCTATGATACGTCCGGGTAAAAGACAATGCCAAAGTATGAATAGTTGGAATGAGGTATTAGCTACGGTTTGGGATTATAGTTCTATTGGGCTTGACGGAGAAGGTAATAAATTAAGATATTTCAAAAAACCACACGCTTATGCTTATAGTCATATGATAGTCGTACAGCTAAATGCGTTAGTTGAACATCTTACTTCTTCTTCTTGAGAGTAATGTTTCGGCGTTTGATTCGTTTAGTTGGAAGGTCACTCAGTGATACTGAAGGACCGGACAGAAAAGTAACACTATCGGTATTGTATCTTAGTGTATAGTCATCAAATATTTCCATTTCTTCTTGCATTGCAAGACAAATAGGAATGGATCTATTAAATTGCCACCACCAAGTGTCAGCCAATAATAATAACTCTTTCTGGAGGGATTCTTCCATTAAGTGGAAACAGTATAAAGTTGTATATTGTTTACTTCTAATCTTTATGATCCCATAATATATTTTACCGTCATGTTCCAGTACTGTTACATACGGAGGGTAAGTTTTAGTCATTAATGTGACTCCCATAAATATTATATAGTTTAAAAGTACATAGTATTTATAGAGGTAAACTTATGGCACATTATGGCGTTTACACGTACCCAACTAATAATCAAGTTGCCCTTGGTAACTTTAATATGCCTTTCAATCAAGAAAAGGTAACGATTTACAGAGGTGCGAACAACTCACTATCGTTTTCAGTACACAATGCTGATGGTAAGTATACCTTACTACGCGAAGATGAGTATTTAATTTTTACAATATTTGATGCACGAAACAACACTAAAATTTTTGATGTAGTATTAGAAAAGATTTTACCATCATGGGTGTCGGAGTCTGGACAGGCACGCCCAACTTTAAGTAATAAACAGAAAGTATATTATGGATGTGTAGTACCAGCCGGAGTAATACAAGATTTAAGTCCTGGTTCAAAATATCGTTGGAGTATTCACAAAACCCAGCTAAATGGTGATTTGGTAGAAGTAAATCAATTTTTATATACTGGATTAAATTTTGAAGCAAGTTCAGATTTAATAATTAGTGATCAAGCAGCACCAGTTTTTGTGGCTTCAAATGAAATAAGTTATGATAAAAATTCATCATGGATACCGGTTGCTCACAAATCAGAGCAACCTATTGCTAATGGAGTTAAAGGTGATTTTGATGTAATGCACACATCTTCTATTCCTGCTGGTTGTCAGTATGGTCTTGTTGACGGTCTTAGTACTATAGCATTTTACTTTAAAAATTTTATTGGTAGAATACAGTTACAGGGATGTTTAGCTAATAATACACCAATTGATAGTGAAGAATACAAATGGTTTATTATCAATTTGGATGGAAAAGAGTACATCGAAAGCGGATGGGATGAACATGGTATACCAAAATCGATTGATGGAATACAAGCCTTTAATTTTAAAGGAAATTATATGTGGTTACGAGTAGTTTGTTGCATCCCCCCTATTGTTAGACATGTCCCACCTAGTGAGATTATTAAGGAATATGATCCATTGAAATCGGTGCCGAAGATTTTTATCAGGAGATAAAGTTGGGATGAATCTGTGAAAATGTGATATAATCAATATACAAGCGAGGATAAAACTATGAATCAGGTTCAAATTATAGCGGCGAATTTGATGCAAGATCCAGTCCCAGCAATGGGTTCATGGAAGCATCATAACTGCCCTGCGTGTGTATTCCGTGGACAACCCAGACCGGACACCCGTCAACGTGGTAACCATGTGTTTAATAACGATGGTGGAATAGGATATAATTGTTTCAACTGTGGTATTAAAGTTAATTGGTCACCCGGTAGATATATGAGCAACGACTTCGAGACGTTGCTCGTTTCGTATGGTGCATCAGATAAAGATTTAGCATTCCTTAAACTATTCATCGACGAAATGGTTAAGAGTGGTGATTATGAAGTTGCGGAATCAGCAACTAATAAGTTGTTCCAACGGATCACCAAGAGAGAGTTACCACAAGGTGCAAAAAGTTTCGCACAATGGGTACAAGAAGATAACATACCTGAACAATTTCTCAGTGTGTTAAACGCAGTACACGAACGTAATCCGTATCTAATTGATTTGGATTTGTATTGGAGTCCTGCGAAAGAACACCGTATGTATGATAGGTTCATTATACCTTATTATATGAATGGTGAAATTATAGGTTATACGGCTAGGCACAAAGAGGTAGATAGCAATTATCGCTATGTAAATCAAGTAAGTACTAGCCTTCTTTATAACTTTGATTTACTCAACGATGATAGAATCAAAGTTATATTAGTAGCGGAAGGCCCAATTGACGCAGCGTTGATGGGCGGATTATCAGCTAACAACTATCAATTACAGCAAGCACAAATAGAATTACTAAAGGCTGCACAAGATAAAGGTAAGAAGATAGTAATCGTACCTGATCGTGATAAGGATGGTATTAAAGCAATCGAGCAAGCATTGGAGCATGGCTTTAGTATTTCGTGTCCTGATTACGGCACAGTACGAACAACAGACGGGCGAGGGATTCGCCACGTAAAAGATTTAGACGAAGCATGTGCAAAGTATGGGCGGTTATTTTGTGTTAAATTGATTCACGAAAGCATCATAGATGACCCGTTCCTTATCGAAGTACAAAAAGGCAAATGGATTTGAGGAATTAGAATGAGTTTAGTAAACACGGACGTTAAACAATATGGAATTAACTATCAATTATATCTACTATCAAAGGTCTTCAGTAATCCCGATGTATTTGTTAGATGCAAAAACATTTTAAAGCCTGAGTACTTTGATAAAGAGTTCCATAATAGCATCACTTTTGTACACGAACATGCACAAAAATATAGTACAAGCCCATCCCTTAGTGATATTGAGATTAAAGGTGGTTTCCTCTACCGAAACGAAAAGATTCAAGCAATTGACGAACAATCTGTTCTGGATGATATTGGTGAATTCTGTCGTCATAAAGCACTCGCCCTCGCAGTACAAAAAGGTATGGAATTAGTAAACCAGAAGAAATATGGTGGTATCGAAGAACTCATTCGTGAAGCTATGTTGGTGACTGTTCAAAATGAATTGGGATTAGATGTATATGAAAACCCAGAAGAGACTATTCGATCATTGAATGGTAATCAGGGTTCCTTCAAAACAGGTTGGGAAACGTTGGATTTTAAACTACAAGGTGGTTTTGGTCGCCAAGAGCTAGAAATCTTTGCGGCAGCATCCGGTGGTGGTAAGTCAGTAGTACTCCAAAACTTGGCAGTTAACTTCTCCAAACAAGGAAAGGTCGGTGCGTATATCTCGCTAGAACTTGCGGAGGAATTAGTAGCAGTACGTATCTATTCAATGATGGTAAACAAAAAAGGCCAAGAGTTGAAATCTTCCCCTGAAAACTCAAGTATTCAGATTAAATTAGAAGAAAAAACCAGTGGCTCGCTACGTATTAAACGTATGCCTGAATCAGTTACCACCGTGAATGATATTGAAAGTTATCTTCGCGAACTACAAATTAAGACTGGACTCAAGCTGGATTATGTTTGTGTTGACTATCTTGACCTATTAACTTCTGATCGTTGTGGTCCGAATGATAAGTCGAACGCATTCGTGAAAGATAAATTTGTTTCTGAAGAATTACGTGCGTTGGCAATGAAAATGGATATTACCGTTGTAACTGCTTGCCAGTTTAATCGTAGTGGTATTAGTGAAGAGAAGAAGTCACAGAGTCAGATTGCTGGCGGTATTTCTAAGATCTATACTGCGGATAATGTAATCTACATTGAAGCAAAACGCGAAACTGGAGAAATGTGGTTCGACTTCCAAAAAACACGTAACAGTGGAGCTGTTGGATCTCGACTACGTATGTCTTATAACATCGATAGTTTACGTGTACTAGATCACGCAATTACCGTACAACAAATGGAAATTGAAGGTTTCGGCTTCAAGCATCTTGGTTCATTCCCTATTGGTGGCGGAAACGCTGTGAGCGGGCCTACAGTCGCACAACATCAAACGCCAATGCAAATGCTCCATAGTCATTTTCAGGCCACACAAGCACATACACAGAGCGTTCCTTCCACCCCAGTGTCTCAATCTCCCGGTATTCAAGATACTTCTATTTCAACTGGTATAAATACTACAAATGATCCTAGCAAAAATAATGTTAATCAGCTAGCCATCAGGAGTTTATTGAATAGGAAATAATACATGTCGAGTGATAAGAAAACTCTTCTTGATAGTATCTTTAACTATACACCCGAAAAGAGTAAATTACAGGATTTCAGTACTAAAGCTGATAACGCAATTAATTCTGTAATTTACTTACTTGAGTATATTGATACAGAGTTTAATCAAGATGACGCAGAAGATTTAAAGAAGCGTTTGTTTCTAAGTATCAAAAATCGAGACTATAAAAAGTTTCAACGTGGTTTGGATAACATAGCTCTTGATGAAAAACGGCAATTCAAGGGAGGAAGATTAGATGAGTAAAAGACTCAAAGAAAACGCTTCTACTGGTGCAACCAGTTCAGGAAATATAGCTTCGGTAAGTGGTGGTCTTCATTTCCCACTGCTAAAACGGCTCCCGGCAACTAATATTTTTGGTGGCTATAAAGAAGTTATAATCAAGAATAAAAAGGACAAATAATGAAACCATACACATTTTACACTATTCATACGATTGTGGATATTGGTGATGGTAGCACTCCTACAATAATTGATGGAAAGTTCACTGGTGCAATGAATTTATCTCGTATTGTTGAATCAGTTATGGAATATGATTATCCAATGATGGTTAGTATAGTTAAAGATGAAGTTGATTTGTCTAAGGGTAATAATTCTGATTTTTATGCTTTACCTGCTTCGTGGGGGAAATGTATAATCAGCACTTTTAAATTTGCATTACCAGTTGATGTTAATATTAATATTAATGGTATTCCATTAGTACTACCAACTGTTGTTAATAAAACCAGATTAACTAGATTTAATCTTGTTTCATCTACTCGTAACATAAGCATAAGTAAACAGACCTTTTCATAACTAAATATGAAAAAGGTTTTCTTTTGGAGATATAATGGATATTCAACAAACCGCAACGGAATTGCAAAAGTTCGCTGATGCGAATGGTTTGCAGATGGATGTTTCAACAGTACTGGATACAATGGATGCTGGTGATTTTGTTTCACTAAACCAAGCAATTGATAATTCAGATAATAGAAGCATTCTACAAATTTTACAAAAATACAAATCAAGGACACACGAGAGTTATTCCCAATTTGGTTCCAACCTAATTACAGAGGACGATAGTATTAATATCGTTAATGACATGGGGACTGATGAACTAATTGAGCACTATCATACGATTGAAGGTATGCTACATGGAACAGATCACTTAACACTACAGGAATTAAAAACCATAGTGTATGAAGATCTTATGTCAAATTTACGGGCGAATCAAATTGTTGGACGTAACACCGTTACACAACAACAACAAGTTAATCCACAAACTCAGGCAAAGGTTAAGCAAGCTGATATTCAGCGTAATGCTAATAACTCTTCCTTTAAGGTTTCAGTACCGGGTAATCAACAAGGAACTCAGCAGATTGAACCAGTTGTTGGTATTGATCCGGGTCCAACATCCCAGCAAACTTTAGTTGTAACTAAAGATCAGAGTAAACCCAACCAATTGGGCGTCTATAGTTTGGACGATGTTGATACTGTTCAACAACAGGGACAAACTAATATTCAAGAGGAATTATCTCCACAAGAACAAAATGACGAGGTTATGGGTCCACCATCTGGTCACGATAATATAGGTGGTGGCCCATCAACATTTTCCACCACAGCCGCTGGAATGGGAGAGATTCGCCAAGCAATTGATAATGCGGTAAGTGCTAACGTTGAAGATGTTTCTGGTGAACAAAGTCCTCTTGGAAATGATGCATCTAAAGCTGGTGATGATATGATTGATCAAATTATTGATTTCTGTGCACGTATAAGAGGTCGTTAATGAGAATAGCCATGAATGAACACGGCTTTTCTGTTATGGTATCAAATGAAGAATATCGCATTTTGCGTAAAATAAAATCATTGGGTCGAGTTAAAGTTGAACTCGTCCCGGATTACTACCAAGACATGGCTGATAAACTAGTCTCTCGTGGAGTTCTAAATAAAGAAGAATTCGATGAAGTTGAATATTACACACCAGTTAAGGAGAAGAAATGATTGAACGTAACGAAGTAAACGCTTTTGCTGATATATTAGGTTCTCTAAACGATATTGAAGAAGGGACCAACGTAGCTGGACCATCACAACAACAGTTTGATGCAACCAAGAATTTACTGCATAGTCTTAATGATATCGGATTATCCTATGGGAATCTAACAACCCCAGAAAACGCTGTGGCAGATAACATCAAATCCATTAACGTAAATGAAGGATATCAATATGATGATTGGGAATCACAAGAAAAGTTAGATAGTATATATGGTCAAATTCCCGGCAAAAATGGAATTGATTACAGTTACTCCGCACCTAAAGTAACACACGTTCATAATATGAATCCACAATCTTCGTATACCCCAGCTGGTTCTCCAAGCTCTAATTGGTCGTTACATGAAAGTATTGTACAAGGAACTAAGAGTACTAAAACGTATTCAGTAAAATCCAATCATAGTGGTCAGGTAATAATGGATGGTATTATGATGTATGAGGCGGCCTTTACTTTAGTAAAATTACTCAATGAAGGTAAAATGATTACTGATACTAAAATTTTAGGTATAATTAGTTCTGGATTACAATACACATCAGTTGTAAATGAAGGTATCAAAGCCGCAAAAACTCGTAATAAGGTTCTTAAAGAATCACGCTATGATGAAGCAAAAGATCTAGATATAATCATTGCAGAAAAGAAAGCGGAAGCGTACAAGTTAAAAGAACGAGTACTGACCTTCTTGGTAAATGAAGGTTACATTAGTAAATAAAATAGAATTACTCTTATAAGGAAATGAGAAAAATGTCTAAAAAATTCAAAACTATGATGGAATCTGAAACTAAAGCTGATGCAATGACTTTCATTCAGCTTACAGAATCCAATATTGAAAAAGCAGAAATCGTTCTAGCTGTCAAAGGTGAAATTGTTGATAAATTACAACGGCAGGCCGAAGTAATTAATAACATGGGCGTTGACGTGTTAGGTCCATTATTAGACCGTATTAAAGCTGAACATGGCGTTGAACATGCCGATTCTTTTCGCAATAACATCAGTGGTCTACTAGACCATACCGTAAAAACATTAATGGATGTTAAAGACAAAATTAGTACTGAAACACTAAAACTAACTGGAGATATCACTAATACACCAGAGATCTCAGATATTGGTAGTGATAGTTTAGATGGAACTGGTGATGTATCAATGGATATTGACACTCCAGATTTTGATTTTGAAGCTGATGCGGAATTCGATGATGATATGGTTGAGCCAGTCCCCGCTGACCGTGAAATGCGTGAAAGTGTAAAACCACGTATTGGTGTTAAAATGGAAAGCCACAAAGGTACTATCGGAACTAAATTCTTCGAATCCAAAACAGAAATGAAGACTTGGTTAACTGAAAACGAATCTAAAGTAAAACGTGTAATTAAGATCATCAAATAAGGATGTAGTATGAAATTCAGTGAATTAACTGAAGATGCACCATCAAAAGATATTAGGAACATGATTACCAGTATTGCACTTTCACTCGTCGCGACCGGTCGTGAAAACGTAAGTGTTCAGTCTTTAATTTCTGAAATTAAAAAACGTACTAATATTGATGTTCCATATAATGTTATGATGGACATTTTGAACGAACTACCATTTGTGTCCGATGCTAACTCGGACATGGTTACCTTTAATGGTTCGGATGAAAACACCAGCACCAGTGGGGAAAGTTCGGAAGAAGTCGTATCAGATATGGCGACAAAAGCTGCGAGCAGCAACATGAAACAATAAACTTGAGACAAAACAGAAATAATGTCATATAATAGGAGTACAACGGATGTACATACCACCTATGACGAATCGGTACACTTATCTCGGTTATGAACGTATTGAAGGCGGCCCAGAAGGTCGCCTTTATTCTACCCCTACCGGAGATTTACCGTCAGTCACTACCATCTTGAGTTCTACCTCAGATGACGAAGGGTTGAAACAGTGGAGAGCATTCGTCGGAGATGCTAAAGCAGATGAAATCGTACAAGAAGCATGCACTATCGGAACGTTCATGCATGAAAATTTAGAACGTAGATTGATCGGTGATGAAGATCATATGGGTGGGATGCCCATACGTGTACTGGCCCGTAAAATGGCAGACTGCGTTCAGAAAAATGCATGGCCTAAAATTAATGAAGTATGGGGTCAAGAAGTTCCGTTATTTTACGAAGGACTTTGGGCTGGAACCACCGATTTGGTGGGAGTTCATGATGGGATACCAACTATAATGGACTATAAAAACTCACGCAAACCAAAAAAATGGGACAAAATAGAAAATTATCGGTTACAATGTGCAGCATACGCACTTGCACATAATCAAATGTTCGGTACCGATATCAATCGTGGTGTTATTTTTATTTGTGTTCGTGAAGACCCAAATAATTTAAAATACCAAGAATTCATTATTGAAGGACAAGACTTTGAAGACGCGAAGAACGGATGGATTGAACGCGTTGAGAAATATTATATTATGAGAGGCGATATAAAACAATGAACAGAGCAATGAAAGAAGATATTTTTACAATTAAAGCATTAGAAGCAAAAGGCTATGAAATGGCAGAACTTATCAAACTGACTGATGCAGAACTAGATGAACTACCAATTTCGACAAGGCTAATCGACGGGATTAAAACTGTTAAAGCCCGTGGTGGAAAAACTTCTGAACAAATTGCCGAACAGATTGCTGATCTAATGATGGTAGATGTAACCAGCTCAGATGAAGTGAACGTAGAAGAAATCTCCGCTGTATATGAAACTGACACAGAAGAACACATCATTGTACAAGAAGAAATTCTACAAGAAGTGGTAGTTGACGATGTAACCGATGATGAAGTTGCAATCATTCGTATCGAATCAAGCGAAGAAGATGTTCAAATTATCGTAGAAGTACTCAATACTAAATCGTACAAATCTTTTCAACCATATATCAAACTACTACAAGCCGAAGTTCCAAAATCTATTTTAGATGCAGTTGATAGTACTCTAATTTCAGAACTTATTGAAAAGCGAATTTCAGCAGTTAAAGACAGTGGCAAAAAAAATAAATAATCCTATACTAATATAGGAGATTTAGTTATGGCACAAAAACAGATTGCCTTGCAACAAGTTCGTTCGGGCAAACAACGTGATCTACCGGATGCTCTTGAAAAAGGTCAATTCGGATTCAGTACAGACGTAGCCCGGTTATTCATTGGGCTTCCAAGTAGTTCCGAACCTGCATCATTAGTTGCGGGTCGTAACTGGACGAACACACCAAATAGTGGTAAAGAAAACGTTGAAATTATTACCGAATTTACACCATGGGAAATTATCAACAGTGCGGTTAACAAACCCGTAACAATATTATTACCACCAAACACTGCTACTACAACATCTATCCGTTCAACTACTCGTGTATTCTTGGAGTATGTTGGGACTGATGGTTCAGACTTACTTGAAACTGGTATAGTTCAGCTAGTTGCATTAGATGATACGCGTGTGTTGATATCACAACAAAATAACACGAATAATTCCAATGGTATTGTATCTATTGATTTTGATCAACCATCATATGATACTGGAACACAAAGACTTACTATTACCATTAATAACAACAGTAGTAGTAACATCACACTTGAATTTATATTACGAGGGTGGGACGAGCAATAAAAAGGCGAATCCCGCCTTTTTATTCCCCTAAATAAAAAACAAAATAATTAACACAAGGAAGTCAAATGATCAACGTTACTAAGCGTGATGGTGCGAAAGAAGCACTCAATCTAGAAAAAATTCACCAAATTCTATTTTTTGCCGCTGAAGGTTTGAGTGGGGTTTCTGTTTCTGAAATTGAAATTAGAGCACAGCTACAATTTTATGAAGGAATTCAAACCACCGCAATTCATGATATTCTTATCAAAGCTGCTTCAGAACTTATCACGGTTGATTCACCAAACTATCAGTACGTTGCTGGTCGCCTTATCAATTACTCTCTACGTAAGACGGTATATGGCGACTACGAACCAATCAAATTTTCTGCTCATGTTCAAGACATGGTAGACCGCGAACTATATGACCCTGAAATTCTTCAGAAGTACACTCTTCACGAAATCGAAGAGATGGGGAAATACATCAAGCATAAACGGGATGATAAATTCACCTTTGTAGCAATGAAGCAATGGGAAGGGAAATATCTTGTCAAGAACCGTGTGAGTAAGAAAATCTTCGAAACTCCACAAATGGCTTACATGATGATTGCCGCAATTGTATTCATGGAGTACAATACAAATGAACGTATGAGCTACGTAAAACGCTTTTACGATTCAATTAGTAACTTTGATATTAGTCTTCCAACTCCAATCATGGCGGGTCTACGTACTAATACACGCCAGTTTAGCTCTTGTGTAGTACTAAACGTCGGTGATAGTCTTGACAGCATCGGTGCTGCTAACCACGCAATTCTACGTTATATCTCCCGTAAAGCGGGTCTAGGTATTAACTACGGTCGTGTACGTGCTCTAGATTCTGAAATCCGTGGGGGAGACGCAGTCCATACTGGTTTGATCCCATTCCTCTCCGCAAGTACTAAAACCGTTAAATCCTGCTCACAAGGCGGTGTCCGAGGTGGAGCAGCAACTATCCACTTTCCACTGTGGCACCTAGAATTCGATAACCTTGTAGTACTAAAGAATAACAAAGGAACAGAGTTCAACCGTGTTCGCCAAAGTGACTACTGCTTCCAAGTTAACAAGCTTCTATACGAACGTCTAACCAAGCGAGGTGACATTACTTTCTTCTCCCCTTCGGACGTACCGGGGTTATATGATGCTTTCTGTGCTGACCAGAAAGAGTTCAAACGTCTCTATGAAATGTATGAAGCTGACCCAAGCATTCGTAAGAAAACCGTTCCCGCAATTGATGTGTTTACTTCACTAATGCAACAACGTGCTGAAACAGGTCGCATCTATATCCAAAATATTGATTTGACAAACGAACACTCTACGTTCAAACCTGATCTAGCACCAATTGAACAAAGTAACCTCTGCCAAGAAATCGCTCTGCCATCTGTTCCTTTTGAAGATGTAAACAGCGGCGAAGATGGCCTAATCAGTCTTTGTACACTAAGTGCAATTAACTGGGGTAACTTTGACAAACCAGAAGATATGGAAAATGCTTGCGACCTCGCTGTTCGTGCGTTAGACTCCCTACTTGATTATCAGGACTACCCTGTAATCCACGCAGAACGAGCTACACGTGCTTATCGCCCTCTAGGTGTAGGAATCATCAACCTAGCATACTTCCTCGCTAAACGTGGCCTACGCTACGATGACAGTGCTCTAGAAACCGTGAACACATGGGCTGAAGCATGGTCTTACTATCTAATCAAGTCCTCTGTACAGTTGGCTAAAGAGAAAGGGAAATGCGAATGGTTTGATAAACTAAAATACGCTGATGGTGTACTTCCAATCGATACCTATAAAAAGTCCGTTGATGATCTAGTAGGTGAAGAACTAAAAATGGATTGGGATACCCTACGTTCTGATATTGCGAAATACGGCATCCGTAACGCAACAACCATGGCTCTAATGCCAGCGGAAACCAGTGCTCAAATTAGTAACAGTACTAACGGTATTGAACCACCACGTAGCCTTGTTTCTGTGAAAGCATCTAAGGACGGCATTCTAAAACAAGTTGTTCCCGAGATTGCTAAATTGAAGAACAAGTACACACTACTATGGGATCAAAAAGATAACTCAGGTTATATCAAAATCTGCGGAGTATTACAGAAGTATATTGACCAAAGTATTAGTGCTAACACTAGTTACAACCCTGAACACTTCCCAGACAATAAACTACCAATGAGCTTACTACTTGGTGAATTACTGCTTGCGTATAAGTTAGGTTGTAAGAATCTTTATTACATGAACACAAACGATGGTAGTGGTGAGATTGATATCGAAGCACTAGAGAAAGATATGGCTAAACAAGAACCTTCCAGTACTGAAGGTGGATTCATTCTACCTGATCTACCACTAGATGAAGGTGATTGCGATAGCTGCAAAATCTAATTTAAAGAGTCCCACATGATGTGGGACTTTTTACTTAACGGAATAAAAATAAACAAAAGGAAATTGAAATGTCAGTATTTAAAATTAACAATAAGTCCCATCTAGAGAAGAATATGTTCTTCGATGAGTCGGTTGACATTCAGCGGTTCGAGTCAGTAAAATACCCTGCTCTCGAAAAGCTAACAGAACAACAAAAGAGCTTTTTCTGGACTCCTGACGAGGTTGATGTATCTAAAGATAAAATTGATTTTGCTTCTCTAAATGTAGTTGAGCAACACATCTTTACATCAAACCTAAAACGTCAGATTCTACTAGACTCTGTGCAAGGTCGTGGTCCTAACCTAATGCTACTACCCTATGCTTCTCTACCAGAGCTAGAGAACTTCATCGAAACATGGGCGTTCTTCGAAGGTGCTATCCACAGCCGTTCATATACTCATATTATTCGTAACATCTATTCGAATCCATCTGAAGTATTTGATACAATGCTAGATATCCCAGAGATTACTGCGTGTGCTGAGGACATTTCTAAGTACTACGACGATTTGGATAAACTTGGAACGCTACATAAGCTTCTAGGTGAAGGTACTCACACAATCAATGGTGAAACTGTTGTAGTAAGCAACTACGAGTTGAAGAAGAAACTATGGTTGTGCTTAAACAGTATTAACATTCTAGAAGGTATTCGCTTCTATGTTTCGTTCGCATGTTCTTGGGCTTTCGCGGAGAACAAACAAATGGAAGGTAATGCTAAAATTATTCGCCTAATTTGCCGCGATGAAAATTTACACCTAGCAGCAACACAAATGATGTTACGTTTGCTCAAGAAAGAAGATGCTGATTTCCTAAAAATTGCGGAAGAGTGTCATGATGAAGTACAGCAAATGTTTATGGATGCGATTCACCAAGAAGAAGAGTGGGCCGAGTTCCTATTCAAAGATGGTTCTATTATTGGCTTAAACGCACAAATCCTAAAAGATTACATTCGTTGGATTGGTTCTAAGCGTATGGGTGCGGTGAATGTAAAATGTCCATTCAGTGTATCTAAGAACAACCCAATACCGTGGACCCAAGATTGGATTAGCGGTTCAGATGTTCAAGTAGCACCACAAGAAACTGAAATCAGTTCTTATATTATTGGTGGTATTACGAATGACATTACCGAAGATGAATTTTCAGACTTCGAACTATAAGTTAGATGGGACGCATAATGCGTCCTTTTTTCATGGAGATTATTATGGAAGATGTATTTGAATTTTATGGAGAAGTTGAGTACACAATAGTACTCGAAGGTAATATTCAATTAGTAGGGAAAGTCATTGGAACTTTCAAGAATGGCGTTATGATGGAAGACGGAACCAGAATCCCACAGGATAAAATTTTATATTTTCGTGCGGATCTTGGGACAAACGAAGAATAATGTGATATAATAGACTTGTTAATAACAACAGGAGAAACAGAGATGGATAAGAACGCACTAAACGAAATGATCGAAGAAAGCATTGACAACGCAACTGAAGAAGTAGGCTATGAGCTAACTCCTGAAGACCTAGAGCTTTCCAAGAAAATCATTTCTCAGCTATCTGGTTACTATGCACGTAAAGATGCTAAGGCCACTGAGAACCGCAAAATCAAACAGCGTAACCGTTCAGCTAATAAAGCAGCTAAAGCAGCCCGTCGCAAGAACCGCAAATAATAGAGGTATTATGAACTTTACTTTTTCACACATTGATGAAAACTTTCCACCTAAATGTCAACGCAGTCGCCGTTTAGAAAAGAAGTTACATGTGGGTAAGTTTGCCAAAACGCAGTTTGCGTTTAACCTATCTATCCCATTATATGAGTTCAGTACTGAAATACAAAACAAATTAGTGGATATCATGTGTGAGCATGATACTGGATGCTTTGTGTCTTCAACTAACACGAAGACTCATTTTAGTATTATTTCTGGACCAGAACTAACAACTGATGATGTTGAAAAAGCAATTGAAGTTTATATCATCACGCTAGTTTCTAAGCTAGCCGAAGTAAGTGAAGAATTTAAAAATATTGGAAATGTAAACGTGTCATATGGAGATGCGTATTACGGAGATTGGGATTATATCTAAATGGCAACAATAAAAACACAAATTGCTCAAGTAGCAAACTTTATGAAAGTAGCAGGTCAAGAAACTAACACGAAACCAGTTAGTGTTAGTCTTGGTGTAGCTAAACTACGTTATACCCTCATTGCTGAAGAAATTAGTGGTAAGAATGAATTTGCATACTGTGCAGAACGTGATGATCTAGTTGGTATGCTAGATGGTATGTGTGATATCCTATATGTTGTTTACGGTGCTGCACTAACATTTGGGGTAGACATTGGAAACGCAACAGACCTAGAAGACCTTTCTCCACATTCAGTTGCCAAAGGCACACTAGCTAGTGCTGGCGACACGCTAATGACTATCAGGAATCTAGAATTCGATGCTGGGCAGTTCAAATATGGTTATAGTAATAATTTCTATGATACAATCAATACCTCTCTAGCAAATTTAGTTAAACACGTATATGCTTACGCTGAACTAATTCAAGTTGATCTCGCTGGTGCTTTTGATGAAGTACACAAATCTAACATGAGCAAGTTTGCTAGTACTAAAGAAGAAGCCGAAGCTGCCGTGGCAACCCGTCAGGCCCAAGGTGATGAGAAGTATGGAAACGTATATGTAGCAGGTGCAGTCGTGGATGGTGTTGAGCACTGGATGATCAAGCGTACTGAAGATCATAAAATCTTGAAATGTCTTGGTTTCTTTGAACCGGACTTATCCAAGTTTGTAAAATAAAAAAAAAGGAGGCGTGATTGCCTCCTTATTTAATTAATGTGGGTCAATGAACTTTGAACCTCTACGATTTTATAACGAACACTATTCACAACTTTCTGAACTTCAGTGTTGTCATGCTTTCCGTCCAATACAATCATAACATACCCAAGAACCGAGTATCCGTCTGAACCGATGACCGGGACCGTAATAATAGTTTTTACGCTTTGTCCGACATTTTTAAATTCATCACAAAAATATTGAATCCCAACTTTATAAAAATTAATACACTGGTTTATATTATAATTAATATTTTCATAATGTACTTTATTGAGTAAAATTTCTTGCATGAAGTTGTTGTCATCTATCAAGGAAAATACATGTGAATTTAAATCGGAAACTCCTTTTCTATCAACCAGTGTTATTCCAGCATGACCTTTAAAGAATCTAGTTTCATCATCATGTAAAAATTTAAAAAGTACTACTGTATTAATAGAACTATTTTCTTTCACTATAGTAGTGAATATTGTATTAATCTTTCCAATTTCGTATGATTCTCGGTTCACGTGCTTTTGTACAAATGGTATCACGGAATCAGAAACGGTAGACTTAACAGAATTTATATTCAATACAATTACTAATCCAAAAAGAAAACAAGAAATAATTGCTATTAGTTTTCTTAATGGTGATTTTGTACAATTAAGCATGTTATCTCCTTAGAATGTGATAAAGTATCCTACTTCACCAGCCATCGTTTTAGCTATTTCAATGTATTTGCTCAGTTCTTCTTGGTCTTTTGGTACCATTTTGAAATAAACTGAAACATACCCTTCTATCTTGGAATAACGAACTGGAACTGATACCATGTACCTGGCTCCGTCATTTACGATAGCTGGAAAATTGATAGGTGATAGGTACTCCTCACGGTTCTCATTATCGGGTGCCATGTATGTTGTGTAGATCTTTTCGATTTCTTCAGCAAACACTTTACCGTTTAATAATGTATTGGTCTGAGCACGAAACGCACTAATAGGAACTGAGTCCACATGATATTTCTTTATATCAAGTCTAGTGTCAGGATTCGTAATGCTTGCAACCAAAACTCTCCCTTGGTAGAATGTGTTATTATCAGGCACAAATTTGTAAACACCAATCATACCAATAACATCACTATTTTGTTGCATTGACTTCTTTAATAGAGTGTTAATGCTTTCTACCGCAGTTGATGATATATTGGATTTTGCTGGTACAAACAATTCACTTTGTGTTTTATGATTTAACGTATTATCAATTGCAGTTATCCATGCGTCGGACGTTTTATATACAACGAAACCGACAATAATACACATAACAAAAGCTATTGCCTTAAACGTTCTCATTCCAGCGAAGATTTCTAGGATTTTAGTAATCATACCCGAATCAAAATTGATATTCATAATCCCTTTTATCCCCTTTTATTTTATTTTATTATGAAAGTATTTACCGTAAAAATGAAAAAAATGTGGGACATAGAAGCGGTTTTGTGATATAATAAAATAGAAAAACAACATAGGAAATACAATTATGGCAATTATCGCATACCTAATCGGGATATGTTTCTTCGGCTCACTCGCAGCATCAGGTTTCACACTGACAGTACAAATTATGTATTGGTTTGGTGTAGCATGTATGATATTTGTATCAATGGGTAACTATTTAAACGCACAACACGGAATGAACCGGTTATCACAAAACAAACCTCTTCCTAAAGATTTAGAATCCATTCTACCTGCACTACGAACCATTGACTATGATGTTAAATGTGTTCATGTATTATTCTCAAATTCAGTACACGCAGTTATAGCTTTACAATTAACACAAGCACCAATACTAGCTGCTTTTATTATGATTTCTGCTGGTACTGGAATTATTACTTACCTTAAACTAAAGGAAATGATGAAACATGTCGAAAATGATTCTCGCTACTAACAATAAAGGTGGATTGGGCATTAACAATACAATTCCGTGGCATAGTCCTGCGGATTTCAAACACTTCAAAGAAGAAACTACTGGAAAAATAGTAGTTATGGGATATAATACGTGGAAATCTCTCCCCCACAAGCCGCTTCCGGGAAGATTAAATATTGTCCTCCTTTCAAGAGATTATACTGATCGAGATATTGTTGATTCAGACCCATCCGTACTATTCATGTCAGAATCCCTAATCTTTAGCATCATTCATCATAACCCTGATTGTGTTATTATCGGTGGTGCTCGAATTTATGAACTCGCTTTACCATTTATTGATACGATTGTGTTGAGTACTATCGATGATGATACAGACTGTGATACATTTTTCAATTTAGAGTCACGTGCTAAAGAAAATTATATGAAACTAGAACTAAGTAAAGTTAAAGTACTCGATGATGGAACACTGGTTGAGTATTGGAATAAATTGGAGTTCTAATGTTTACAATATATACCGATGGATCTTGCTTAGGAAATCCGGGACCGGGTGGTGTCGGAATTGTTATATTAAAGGATGGTGTAGAAATAGAACGTCTTTCTTTTGGGGAAGCTTACACTACAAACAACCGAATGGAATTACTTGCTTCCCTTAGTGGAATTGCATATGTAAAAGAAGTATTCGGATACGATAGTAAAATAAAAGTAATATCAGATTCCAAATATGTTGTTGACGGTATGAGCCAATGGCGACATGGGTGGAAGAAAACGAATTGGAAAGGCTGTAAAAAGAACAAAGACTTGTGGGAGCAAATAGACATGCTCGGAGATGATTGTGAATATTCATGGGTGAAAGGACACAATAAAGACAAGTACAATGAAATAGCCGATGATTTGGCACAGGCAGCAGCAAGAGAGGCGAAGGAGTCGCAATGAGTAATATCACGCTTACGGACAAGCAACAAGAAATATTCGATGATTTTATTGACAAAGTTCACAACCATGGCGGTCGCTCTGAATGTGTGCTAGTCGGCTATGCCGGGACGGGTAAAACTACCCTAATCGCAGAGATTGTCGAAAACCTTTGTAAAGGATGGAACATTGCTGTAACATCCCCAACACATAAAGCAAACTCCGTTATTAGGAATATGCTAATCAAAAATGTTGGACTAACAGTAGAAGACGCACAAGTAAGTACTATTCACTCCTTTTTAGGATTGAAACTCGTGTACGAGAAAAGTCGTCAAGTACTAAAGCATGACCCACAATCTAAAAACAGTACTTCTATGGTTGATGTACTAATCGTTGACGAATGTTCAATGATTTCAGAAGAACTGTACCAGCACATTAAAGACCAGATGTTCAGGGTCAAACGTGCTATCATCTTTGTGGGTGATTCATGCCAGCTACCACCAGTGGAAGCAGAAGGGACAATTGGAGAAACCAAGCTAAGTCCTACATTCAACGCAGAAACAAAGTACGAATTAACCGAAGTACTACGTCAAGCATTGGACAACCCTATTATCAGCATTGCTACGGCAATCCGTGAATGTATTGGCAAGAACGGTGACCCGCTATCAATTCTTGATACAACATACGGCCTAGATACAATCATCCCAATCGACGATGAAGATGTATTTTTGGAAGTATACAAACAAATGATTTGTGATAGTACTGGTCTGGAACGCGATGAGAATGGTGTATTGCGTAATAGTAAAGGTGAAGTGCGTAGCTATCGACAGGAGTCAGGTAAAATCTTTGATTTCGTTCAAGAGAATAAAATCCTAGCTTATACCAACTTCCGAGTTAACTTAGCAAACATCTACATGCGTAGTACTTTATTTGATGATCCAAACGAGTTTGTTAAAGGTGAACCAATCGTATTTGATACAGTAACTGAAAACTGCCCGTACATGAATCAGGAAATCATCAAGTGTCCCGAAGTTCGTAAAGATCAGTTCATGGGAATTGATTGTTGGCAACTACGTTTACCTAACGGCAACTTCCTCTATGCTGTAGGTCCGGAGTCCCGGATTGCGATGGAAGATAAGTTGGATGAGCTAGTTAAAAAAATTGAACGTAAGGATTACAGTGAAACACATAAGCGTATCTACCAATGGCAAGATTATTATATCATCAAGAATAAAATCAACGTCATTAACTACCCGTACGCAACAACTGTACACAAATCACAAGGAAGTACTTTTGATAAGATTTGGTTTGACACCGATTTCATTGAGCGTATTCGCCTAAATGATACTAAATGTCGTATCATCTATACTGCTATTACACGCCCACGTGAGTTTGTTATGTTCCGTAAAAACGGAATGTTCTAAATAGTAGGATAAATAAGAAAAAGTGTTCTTTATGGAGAAAATAAGATGAACAATTTATTCAAAGTATTTACCATCGAAGTGGCTGGGCAGTTACTAGATGATCAGATCTTCTTCCAGTACTCAGATTACGATTCAACCGATATGAATTCACCAACTGATGCAGAAGTACTAACGAAGGCAATTGCATTTACACGTATGCAACAAATCAAACGTAAACTATCTGAGTTAACTGTTCCAGTATATTGCACAGTAGAATTCGGTACTGCCGGTACAGCATCAACTGTTCCTACTGATGCTAAGATTACTGTGGGTTACATTAGTTATGAGCCATTTGTTAGTACTGCTAAACCAATCCCAGAAAGCGATGTTGATCAAATTGCTGCTGCTGAAGCCGCAATCAAGAAAATCATTGATGATTCTTTGGCTGGTGAATTAGTACAGGAAATGGCATATGTTCAACATATTGTATCTGTTGTTCAAAACCCACTAGTAACCACACAGGTTTCTGGACGTGATGTTTTCATGGGATATATTGATGTTCCAGCAGTTGATTCACCTGATTCAACTGTCACTTTCGTTAAACTATAATTTTTATACATGGAGTCACTTGACATGGAACACAAACCGTTTTATGATCGTATGCATGAAAGCGAAGATTCTTTCAACAAAGTAATTTTTGAACTTGAGCAGATGATTGCCCAAGCCCCAAATGCTCGTACCCGCTCACAAGCAGAACTAGCTAAGAATCAGCTAATTCAGGTACAGGAAATCGCCAAGGCATTCCGCAAGCATTTTGAACAATAATAAAATAGGGGTTGACACGACCCCTCATTCATTCTATAATGACCGCAACTTAACAATGACTGGAGTCAAACATACATGAAAGAAATTATTGCCAACACCGAAATCAAAGCTAAATCTGTCCGTCTAGTAACTGACGCAGGTAGCAATGTCGTGGCAATCAGCGAAGCTCAAAACCGTGCTAACGCTAAAGGACTTGACCTTGTTCAAGTCAACACTGGTGATGTACCAGTAGTTAAAATCATGGACTTGAACAAATACAAGTTCGAAATGAAACAAGCAGAAAAAGAAGCACAGCGTAAGCAACGCCAAAATGTAGTTAAAGTGAAAGAGGTTCAATTCTCCTTCAAGACTCAAGAAAATGATCTCAGTGTCAAAGCTAAGAACGCATCTAAATTCCTTTCCGATGGTAATCAGGTACGTGTGGTTATGGCAATCGAAGGTCGTATTGTTGGTAACCAAGCACTTCTTGAAAAGAATACCGCTTGCCTAAAAGCGTTCGTTGAACGTTTCGGTGAAATCGACTTCGTACAGAAGATTGAAGTACAAGGTAAAAAAGCCACCTGCATTATCAAGGCCAAATAATATAAGGAAATAGATATGAAACAACTTGAAGTACAAGAAGTATTCTCACTAGATTCTTACAGTGTGTTATCTGCTTCGTATGGTAATAGCAATTATTACATTGCTGGTAAGCATGACATTACCGAATATGTAAAAGCAACTTTGGATACACTGGGTGTCAATACTGTAGATAAGAAAGTTCTAGAGATTGGTTTTGACTTATTCAAACGACATAATCCAAACAAAGTAGTACTTAATGTCAAGCAGTTCGATTTAGTACTACTTGACGACAAAACAACATCGGCTGAGTATGTTATGGAGATGTGTATGGATCTATTCCATTTCTCCGAAGAACGTGCGATGGAAGTTGTTGAAGCACTTAACGGACCCGAGCATACATATTGTGTTGGGACATTCTCTGAAGAGATGTGCATCACATATGGTGCTATGTTCGAAAATGGCAACTCTCAACTCAAACAAAACTTAGGTTATGATTGGGTACCAAGTGCTATCAAGCCAACCAGCTATGAAGCAGCAATGCAAACGCTAGAGACACTAATCCGCCGCGATTATCCTAACGATATCTAATAAAAAATTAACTCCAAGGTTACCGGTATGATAAATACCTGATACTAACCTTGGAGTTTTTTTATGTATAACGAATTACTAAAACGGTTGCTAGAAGCAATCGCACCGATAGATGTAGATTCATCACATCTCAAAACAATTGAACACAATGGTAAAAATCTCTATATTACATTTAAGAATGGTAGTACTTATGAATACGACAATGTTCCAGAAGCAATGGCACGACAAATGCTTAAAGTCGATTCGAAAGGTAAGTTCTTATGGCGTTATATACGTGACAAATATCCCTACCGCAAAACAAAATCCATCCCTAACCAGAAGTATGATAGCGACCCAAACGCCGTAAAACAGCGTCTACGCTACGATGTTGAAACAGGTGAATGGATCGACGCCTTAACACCAGATACACTCAAAAGCGTGGAGATTCCCGTAGGACATGAATTCCGAGCACCAGATGGCGACACCTATGTTTTCAAAGGAAGACAATGGGTAAACCAACGTACTGGTAGAGTTGCAAACCGCAAGATAGCGGATAAGATTACCAGTATTGCTAAACGTATGATTAAACTCAAAGGTAAAGACGACGATGAAATTTGATCAAATCAATGAAGCTATTATTCAAGTTCCCGCAGAACTATTAAGTAAAGTAAATGTCTATGTGTCTTCTGTACTTTCTTTTAAACTTAGACAGTACTCCCAGCGTCTAGATATGCTAGCGGGAAGTAATACTTCTCCAGAAGAAAAACAAAACATACAAAATAATATTAAACAAGCTGTTGCTAAACTACAACAGAAATATGGTGCTAAGAATATTAGTGCTGATACATTTGCAAACATTGATAATAAAAACGTAAAACTAAATCTAGATTATGATAAGTTCTTTAAGGAGTTAAACTTTAAAGGCATTACACCTGAAATGGTTGAGTACGTTAAACATAATACCAAATTTGAATTACATATTATGGGTGGTGCAAGTGATAATGCTGGTAGTGTTGTTCAGGATGGTAAGATTGTTCGACTAATGGTTCACACTGGACGTTTAAATGGTCGTGACCCAATCAACACTGCAAACGCGGTAATGCGTACTGTATATCATGAATGTCAACACGTAGTACAAGAATTTGCTATTAAGACTATTCAGAACAGTAAGCACGTAACTAAGATTAACAAGCAGTTAGATCGTGGTGCAAACTATGAAGATGGTGCACAAGGCTACTACACAAGTGGCGTAGAATATACTCCACAGTTGGGTGATGTAATTAACACTGTAGCTGATATCCTTGAGCGTGATACAATGGCTGGTAAACTTGATGCCAAGATGAACCGAGCAATTAATAACGCAATTGCCGATGCTTTCCAAGAAGATAAGACTATTCGTTCATTCTTAGGATATCAACGTCAGCATAACCCCGAAGGTTATCAGAAAGCTCTTAAGGCAATTTACTCTAAGATTGCTCCAGTATATCAACAACTACAACAGAATGGCGTAGATTATCGTTACTCTGATTTAGAGCCTGAAGTACTGGAAGCTAATGTCAACGTACTTGCTACTGTATTACAGATGGCTCGTAAAAAATCTGATAATTTCCAGATTGATGGTCGTCAGAAAGGTGATGATATTCAGTGGTTGACAATTGAATCCAAGAACGAACATTGGAAAGTAACTATTGCTCCTAAGAGTAGTGGGGAATACCAAGTATCTTTCACTTATAAAAATTATGATGAACGTCAAGTTCTGGACTCACAGGCACTATTAAACTTCATAGGTTTGATTACCGAGAATACTTATTATGAAGCCGATGATGTATTGAGTACTTTGGATAGTTATGTGGGTAATGGTGAAGAAGTTTCTGACCATGTAATGCAAGCTATGAAAGACCGTATTAAAGCTGATGCTGAGTATATGCGTGTTCCTTTTGAAGATGAAGAGGGGTATGATTTCTCATTAGCTGGATTAGCTCTAAGTTTCTCTAAAGATGAAGACAGACCTTCTGATGTAATTATTAAAGATCCTAGTGAAGAACTATATTTCGTACTACCACCTATTAAGGTAGTAAACCTTCTACAAGCGTTTATTCGTGCAAGCGTAAATAATGCAGAAGGAGCAAGAGAAGCATTATTAGACTTCGATAGCTACATCTCAAAGATTAATAAATTAAGGAATATGTAATGCCTAGTAAAAGTAAAGCACAGGCACGTTTCTTCGCAGCAGCAGCACATAACCCGGATTTCGCTAAGAAAGCGGGGATGAGTACTAAAACTGCTAAAGAATGGAACAAGGCTGACGAAAAAGCTGGAACTCTCAAGAAGGGTTCCAAAAAACCAGAACGAGTAAAAGAAGAAGTACTGGATGAAGAAATTCTAGATGAGGCTAGTGGTGTTGGTCATTTCCCAGTACCGCCAAGTGCACTTAAATTAATGCAAAAATATGCAGCTTCTATTATTTTGACATACGCTTATAAATCATTCCAAGCTATGCAAAATAACCAAGATGATGAAGTAGATCAAATTGCAGCTAAAAAGGTTCTTCCGTATCTAAAACGTTTCCAGCAGAAATACGGTGCTCAAGTACTGAATGATTCTAGTATGCGTAAGTACGTGAACCAAAGTATTAGTATGCCAATTGACCACGCAGCTATTTTCCGGGAACTACCAAAATCACTTCAAAATGATAAGGTAAAGAACATCATTGAAAAGATGCGTGTATTCGTTACATTTGATGCGAAATATTATAATGGTCGTGCTGGTGGACATGCGAAGAAAATCAATGCTAATACTAGTGAGATTGTTCTTGCCTTACGTCCTCAATATTACACATTCACTTCCGTATCAGGCACTGATGGTCTTAATGCAACAATTGAGCGTATGGACTATTTCATGGGTTCACTTGAACATGAAATGCAACACGCATTTCAAGAAGTTGTTACCACTCAAGTAAGTTCTGCTAACGATAAAAACTTAGAGATGAAGAAAGGATACGGTAATATGGATGATGCTTATCATGCCAGTGGTGTTGAATTTGGCCCACAAACAAAAGACATGATTAACGCAGCAACTCTATGGCTAGACCGCCAAAAAGATAATAATGAATTAAGTGGTAATATCAACCGTGATGTTAAAGGTGCTATTCAATATGCATTTAACCGTTTGAAAGGAGCACAAGGTTCAGTATACCAAGCACTAAAAAATTATAAAGAAGATGCTAATGCTAAAAAGCACATGACAATCATTTATAAAAACTTAGTTAAGCACTATCAAGAAATGGCTAATGAAGTTGATTCAGAATTAGATTTAGAACCCAAAGATGTTGACGGTGGTGAAAACCGCATGTACCATTCCACTGAAAATGGCCCAGATGAAAACGCGGATAAAAATGACCCAATGGTTAAAATTTATCGTGCGATGGATTCCAAGAACCATCTTAAACCATACAGTGTAGAAGAAAAACGTGAACATGGTACTGCACGTGATGACTATGAGAACCCATACAACAAACTTGAAAATATGGTATATAGTATAGAAGAGGATGGTATTTTACGTTTTCTTGATCGTGGTGATAAAATCATTCTTACTTCATGGGCTAATAACGAAGCACTATCACAAGGTAACGCCATTAATATGGATATCCCAAAAGATAAAGTTGATGTTATCGAAGAGTACATTAAATGGTTTACATCCTATCGTCTTATTGAACGTTTCATTAATGAAATGAGTGATAAAATCGATGGCACAGAAATGGATATCGAAGAAATTGCTGACGAATTCGGTAAATGGTACAATGCTGCTATTAAAAAAATGGGTGGCGAGCCTCAAGGTAAAAAGCTAATTGCTGAACTTGATGAAGGTACTCTTTATATTCGTTTAAATGGTCTTCGTATGCCATTATATCTACAAGCTGGATATCGTGATGGCGTTCAAATTGAAAACTCAGAAACATATGAAACTGTTACCGGAATTTCCTATAAAGAACTACCACAAGTAATGACTCGGCTATTTGAGATTTATCTTGAAAGTACTAATAGGCAGATTAACCGTGTATTCAAAAATTTAGATAAGCAAACAACGCTAGCAGACCTTGACAGAGTATGGGATTATGTGAAAGAAACATCAAATGCACCAGTTGAAGAATCTTCAATGCGTAGTATAATGGATTTAGTGCAGGATGCTGAAATAGCAGACGGTATTGACATAGCTCAAAAGAGCACTGACGTATCTCTTTTAAATAAAAAGAAGAAACGTGATCAGGAAGCTAACTCACTAAACCAACTAGGCGAAGAGGAACAGTTAGACGAAATGCCAATGAGATTTGATTCATTCCAAGGACAAAACCCGGATGAGTTCGTTGACAAGACCGCAGAAATGACAGGTAAAGAAAATCTTGTTCCTTTCGCAGAACACGATACCTTTACTGTAATGCGTAACAAGAACTATACTGGCTTTATCGCTTTTGATAAACACGGTAAACAAATTGCTGTAGTAAGTGGTTATCTATCACAAGACGCAGTACTCGGTGTTAACAACGTATTCGAAGTTGCAGCGACGGCGTCTAAATCCACAGTGAAAGGTGTTATGTATCAAATATTCATGGATATGACTAAAGCTGGTATTTCAGTACTAAGTGATAAGCTCCACTCTGATAGTGCTATCAAGTTCTGGACTCGCCTAATCGGCTCACATGAAGTGTATATCGTAGGTGGAGGGGAGGTAATTGCTAAAGCTACCCCAGAGAAACTTCATAAGTACTGGAGCGATGACGAAAACAGCCCGAGTGCTGAACTTCAGTTGCTTCTCGTGAGCTAAAAAATGAAAAGATAAATATTATCGGAAACATTCTTGTGATGTTTCCGATATTTTTTGAGACAAAGAAGCAAAAATGTGATATAATAATATGGCAAAGAAACAAAGAGACAAAGGAATGTAACAATGACCAAACAAAAGAAATCCTCATCCGTGCTTTCTGAACATGACGTTCAGCGACTAAACGACTATCAACATGCTCGCATCCGTACTGAAATGTACTTAGGTTCACGTTCTGTTCATGAACACCAAGTAGTTCTTTTCGGAGAAGAAGGTTACAATGTTCAGAATCTAGAATGGGTTCCAGCATTGATTACTGCATTCCGTGAGATCATTGATAACTCCCTTGATGAGTTTAAAAAAGCTGGAACGAAAGATCCAGTACTAAAGATTGATTACAACGAAGAAGATTTATCATTTAGTATTAGTGATAACGGTCGTGGTATTCCAATCGACTATGTACCAGAATTTGATGTACACTTGTGTACTATGGTACTAACCGAGACTAAGACCGGGCGTAACTTTGACGATTCAAAACGTGAAGGTACTATCGGTCAGAACGGTCTAGGTGGTTCCATTACAATGTGCGTTAGTTCTAAAGCAGAACTAGAGATTCACCGGGCGGGTCGCCCGTACAAAACAGTAGAGTCCAACGATGGCTATGATGGTATCTATAAGTTCACACAGAAGTTTAAAGAAGGTACAATCCTTTTCCCTGAACTAGATATTCAAGAACCTAACATTCGTAAGGTTCAAGCGGATAAAACTGGAACTTCTATTAGCTTCACGCTAAGTCCTGAAGTATTCAAAAACCGCAACCTACCAACTGCGTTAGTATTCAGTATTCTTAAAGAGATTGCTTCTGCTAACCCAGCATACAAGATTGTCCTTAATGGCAAGAAGATTGCTGTTAAAAACACCCCAGAGAAAACTCTCTTCGGTGCAAACAAAATGATGAGCCTAAACGTCAAAGACGAAAGCATTGGTTTTGATAGTACTTTCTATATTGTACCAAATGCTGTCCAAGGTATGAACACCAACTTCCACATGCAAGGTATTGTAAACAATGCTCCAGCATTTGATGGTGGTACACACCTAGAAACGTTCAAGAAGTTCTTCTCCCTAGGTGTTAGTACTGCACTTGAAAAAGAAGCAAAGAAACGCAAGATGACACCTAACCGTGCTGATATCGAAGAAGGACTAATGATTTATAACGTGACTACAATGAACGCACCATCGTTCAACTCACAAATTAAATCTAAGCTAACTAACGAAAATGTTATTGCTCCAGTGAAGAAAGCGATGACCCCTGAATTCTTCGATGATCTTGTTAAAAAGAACAAAGAATGGGTTGATGAGATTTTCACTCGTACATCAGAGCGTACCAATAAGAAAGATGCCGATGAAGATCGCCGTCTCGCTAAGAAACTACTCAAATCCAAAGTAGCTAAACTACTTGATGCAACAGGTTCTAACCGTGAAGAATGTATTCTACTAATCGCAGAAGGTGATTCCGCTGTTAGTAACATGTCTGCTGCTCGTGATTCCAAAAAGCATGGTATTCTACCATTGCGTGGTAAAATCATGAACGTAAACGGAACGGAGAAAACTAAAGCCCTAATGGATAGTGATTCCCTAAAGGATATCATGGCATCTATCAACCTAATCCCCGGTCAGAAAGCAGTACGTTCAGAATTGAACTACGGTAAGCTATATATCTGTGCCGATGAAGATGAGGATGGTAAAAATATTGGTGCGTTAGTAGTTAACTTCCTATTCAAATTCTGGCCTGAACTATTTGAAGACCCAGAAAACCCATTTGTATATGTTTTCAAAACACCATTTATTATCCTTGAAAAAGGAAAAGAAAGTCGTTACTATTACGGTCACAATGTGGACGAATATAACCCAGAAGAATGGAAAGGTTGGAAAGCAACTCGTGCTAAAGGATTGGGTACTCTAGAAAAGAGTAACTTCCGTGATGCATTAACAAACGGCGTAGCAGTCGCTATTATCGATGATGGTTCACTAGGGGCAACTCTAGACCTAATCTTTAATAAAGACCGTGCAGACGACCGCAAAGAGTGGATGGAAGAATAAGTACAGAAGGGGATGCAGGAAGTATCCCCGAAATAACAAAGAGGCAAAGGAATGGCTAAATCAACAAAGAAACAAGAAGCAGCGAACGCTATTATTAACCCAACGCTAACGCTATTACAATACAATAGTTCTGACTATATTAACCAATCATCATTGGAATATTCTATCAGTACTCTTGACCGTGCAATCCCCGGTATTGATGGATTGAAAGCATCCCAGCGTAAGGCTATCTTCACGCTAAGTAAAATCTCAGGTGAGATTAAAACCGTATCAGCAGCAGGTCGTATGATTAGTGATGGTATCTATCTTCACGGAGACGCATCAGCAGCAGGGACATTACAGAACCTAGCATCACCAGTAGCGAACAACTATCCGCTCATTGGTAAGCGTGGTGGTTTTGGTACACAAGTTAACTCCAATCCGGCTAGTGCTCGTTATACATACGTTAAACGAACTTCGGTGACCGAAGCTCTAGTACTTCGTGATATGGAAATTGTACCAATGCAACCAAACTACGATGATACAACAATGGAACCAACTCACTTCCTACCTATTATACCACTATCCCTATTCGGGAACGATAGTATGTCAGTTGGTTATAAGAGTTTGATTCTACCTCATAAAATTGAGGATATCATTGACAACTGTCTACGTGCAGTTAATAAACAACCTCTACAAAAAATGACTCCTTACTTTGTATCCGTAGGGGCAAGTGAAGAAGTTACCGAACTGGATGAGAACAAATATGAATTTTATGGTCAGGCCGAAGTTATTGATGCCAGTACTGTAAGAATCCTAGGTCTACCACCTCGTGTAAAAATTGACAAATTCATTGAGAAACTAATTGCAATGGATGAGAAGGGTGAAATTCGTGATTACGATAATGATAGTACTGATACTATTGATATCACAATTAAACTACCACGTGGAACCTGTGCAAAATGGACCGAGAAAGATGTAATTAACTATTTCGGACTAAGCAGTAAGATAACACAAGCATTGGTAGTACTAGGGGAAAATGGACGTGTTAAAGTATATGATAACACTTCAGATTTGATTGTTGACTTCGTAAACTTCAGGTTCAAGCATTACATTAGACGTTATGAGAATCTACTTTCTAAAGCTGAAGCAGAAGTACGTTATAAAGCACTAGTAGCTAAATGCTTCGAGAACGAGATGGTATCTAAAATCAAAGATTTGAAAAACCGCCAAGAGTTAGTTGAATTCGTAACATCACTAAATCATGATATTGAAGCAACTGAAGACAATATTCAAAGTATTGTAAACTATGCTTCATATCGTTGGACTAAAGAGAATTATGAAAAAACTCTAGAAGAGATCCAAGTTGCACTTTCGCTAATGGATGAATATCAAACTCTATTAGAAAATCATGATGGGATTTGGAAGATCTACGCTACAGAACTAACAGAACTTCGCAAAATGGATTGTACTCCAAAAGCAGATACTAAATAAATTCACAAGGACGCTACATGCGTCCTTTGCTATTATAAATACGTTAGCTTTAACAATTTTGGAGAAATTAATATGGCAAATTTAGAGCCACGTTGGGATTTGAAAGCTGATACTGATGTTGTGTCAGAGGGGCAAACAACTTACATACGTATTCAAATGAGTAAGGACGATGATAATACCAATTTAGAGTATCTCCTTACACCTACGCAGCACATTGAAATTACATTTAGAATTACTGGTGAAGGAGACACATTAGACGAACGTGACTTTGAGCTTTCGGTTGGAGAAAGCATGTCATCTCTTGTAAATATCAAATCTGGGAGTACTGGTAACACTTCTATATTTGGAACGCATGTTGTTAAGTTGACTAATAAAGAATTTATTTTATCTAACAGTACTGATATTATTGATGCATATCTATTAGAGCTACTGTGCGTAAATGATGGAACATGGGACGGCCCCCAACGTTTAATTTTTGATTTGGATATTGTAGATGTAGTAACGCTCGAAGATGAACAAATTATCAATCAGGAGTCATCGGGAGTTATTGGTATTTCTGAGATTTATATTAATTATGATAATAGTAATGAAGTTTGGGTTACACCGGGAGTTATTGCTCGTGGTGAAAAATATACAATAGGTGAACTAAGTTATGGTGCTGATAGTAGACTATTCGTTAACGCTTATGGTCAATCACGTAAGTTTGATGATATAATTGATACTCAGTATCCGGACGACAATTCAAACCGAGTGTTCATTCCTACTTATGAATTGCAATTCATTACAAGTTCAGAAATACCATCTGAAAACATAACCACAGCCGGAACTGTACTAAATCCAAAAACTAACACAATTACTGAAGAAATAGATGTAGTTATTCAAGATACGACTGGAGAAAATGTAGATTGTGGGTTGAAGTTTAATGGAAATGGTCAGTTTTTACAAACTTTGAACTATGAATCAAGTCCAATTGACGCATATTTCAAAGCAAAAATAGTTCCTATTACTAATTTTTATACCACACCTGAAGATGCTTTTTATATTGGTAAAAGATTTAAAGCCTATCAAATGTGGGTATGTCCAGATGATCATAGCTACATACAGGGAGACGTAAAACCGGGGCATTTATATCAATTAAAAAATAATACAGTGTATCCATATGTAATCAAAAGTGCTACTGATGGTTCAAATAACTATGCAATTTTTGAAGAAAATGCATGGTATGATCTTGGGGTATATCAGCCGTTATTAGGTGATGGTATAATAGGAAAGGAACGTATATTTAGAATTTTAGTAAATGATGAAGATGCAGGTGGGATAGAATTTAAAACAGATTATGATTTAGGAAGAATACACGTTGGGGAGTACTTTGGACATACTGTATATCCAAAAATAGAAGCTTCTGGAACATTGGTAACTTATAGAATAATTTCTGAGACCTCACCGAATGATATAACAAAATATGGTATTGACTTATCAGCCGATGGATTCATGGTTGGTACTGCTTATGCGAAATCGACCGATTTTTCATCTAACGATGACATAATATTAGAATTCGATGTTATTGCGAATGACATAAGTGGTGTTAGTATTACAAAAAGATTTAAAATAACTATTATTCGAGGTTTTGGACAAAACTTCATTACTGCTCAAATATGCCCGAGTCGGATTTTTGAACGAACATGGTTTGATATGATCGCGTCTGAAAGTTATTCACAAGACACCACTTTTTATCGCATGAGTGATGATAGATATGGTATCCAAAAGCTACCACGTATTTTGCTGAAAGAAAATTTCGTTCGCCAAGATTATGATTTCACTACAATAACCAACTTGAAAAAAACAATTTCAGAAGTATTGATCAATCCAACATCAGGTGCGGCAGTACCTGATGGTATATTCCGTATGGTTATTGGTAATTATAAAATTACATCAGCACTTGACAACGAAGGAAACGTTCTGTATGATCTACTGTATCGAGAGTTACATCCATCTGGAACCCGCGTTAACGCTAGCATTTCACCTCATACATACACCATTCAAGAAAATGCATTGTTTGCTGAGATTTTTGGATTGAGACAAAATATTTACACCACAGTTGGTGAGGATATTACCAACTTGGTAAATGACCCAGACGATATGGAAAATAGAGGATTGGTTGTAAAGGAAATTGAAGGTTTATCAGACCAAATGATTGACACAGTTCCTCGCTTCATGAACCATCCATATACTGGAGATGGTCTAACAGCACAGTTTATGCCAATTATTCCAGTAGCGTATTTCCAACCGGGACAAGCTGATGCGTTTTTTAATAAGCTTTCCCAATCAAATGAACATACATTGATGGTAAATACGGAATTCGAAGTTCATGCAGTTGAATTTATTTTCCATGCTAATGAATACGAGAGGTATGTACGAGATAAATTTATTATACCAATATTTGGTGCCAGTCTATAGAGGAATGAAAAATGTTTGATCCATTGTTTAATACATCAGGAATGACAGATAAAGAACTTCAACAAAAAATTTTAGAAATGAGTGAACGTATCAGCCGAGCTAGAGCAGGTGGGATCAGTGATGATATCATTCAACGCATGTATATGGTAATGCAAGCATGTGATGATGAGGTTATCCAACGTTCGGCAGCAAAAGAATATGATAAGTTGGAAGATGAAGACAAATGTATATTTGATACTGAACAGTACTTAAAATCTGAAGAGGATAAACAGAAAAAACATGAAAGTCCAAGGAAACAGATATATAAATCAGGATGGTGATGTACACTGCAATTTAAATGCGGTTGTATATGCTATGAATTGTGGTTCAGATTTACAGTATCTCAAATTAATGGAGATGGATGAATCTGAACGTATAAAATTCAATGAAAATTGTAAGAAATTTGGATTAGAATACAGAATGCTCGATTACACAATCGAGCATGATAAAAATCATGAGTTATGGAAATATAATCCAGCATATGATAAAATAAACCTTGAAGATTATTTTTTATCTAAATGTTCAACCACCGAGCAGAAAGATAGGGTTATTATGGAACTAGGTTTATATGAAAAATATAACATGACTAAATTATTACGCTGTATGATATGGCTAGTAGATTTCTTCGAAGAGAATAATATCTTTTGGGGGTTGGGTCGTGGCAGCTCAGTTAGTAGCTACTGTTTATATCTTCTTGGGTTACACTTAATTGATAGTGTTAAATACGATTTGAATGTAAACGAATTTTTAAAATGGTAAAAATAAGGACATATTATGGCAAAACATACCACATATCGCGGTCAAACAATTGATATTGACATGATGAAATATCAAAATCAACATGACCGAGCACTTGGCAACGCGAGTATGAACGCTCGTGGGGACAAATTGGGTCAAGGCGGAACTATTATTAAAACACGTGAAGAAATGCTAGCTGAACGTGAACGTCAAATGCAACTACCCGATTATATTCCTGAACATACAGGTCATCAGATTCAAGTACAATCATCTTCGGATGGTTTTGATGATACGATGTTTGAGGTGCCACACCAAGAGCCAGAACCGGAACAACCTGCACCACAAGAAAAAACACCACCACGTCGCGTACGTACTAAAAAAGACGCAGAGTAAGGAGTAAAGTATGGAGTCAAAGAAACTTACTGCGTGTAAAGGTAAAGTGTTAGTGTCAAATTTAGATAGTGGTGAACAAAAAACTTTAGGTGGGATTATTATCAGTAACGATGATGGTAAACTCCGGGGTATTCACAGCCGTTGGGCTAAGGTATATAGTGTCGGTGAAGATATTACTGACATTAAAGAAGGTGAATGGATTTTAGTTGAGCATGGACGTTGGTCCAGAACTATTATGTTAGATGGGACTGCGTTGAACCTCGTTGATTACCCAAAAGGTGTACTATGTGCATCTCCAGAACGACCCGAAGGTTATATTGGCCTAGGAAAATAATGTTAATGCCCGGATAAATCCGGGCTTTCTTTTGAAGGTATAAAATGATTACAGATGATGGTAAAGTAGATTTCAACTTAGTACAGTTAGAATCAAAAAATGGAAAGTTTTACTTCGAACATCCAAAAAATAAAAAAGTTGTTTATGAAGTGCCGCATGACCAGTTTCGGTATCTTTTTGTTAAGGCAGCACAAGATACTGCAAATGGCAGTATTCTTAAAAAGAAATCTAATTCATTTGAGTACTTGCTAAGTCAACTAGAAATGAATGAAGATCTATTTCAAGCAATGTTATATCCAAACACAGAATGGACTATCTAGGAGTAAATTATGAGTAATGCATTATGGACCGAAAAGTATCGCCCACGCGACATGACAAACTATGTATTTAAAAACCCAGCATTTGAAGCTAAAATGGCTGAGTGGATTGAAAGTGGGGATATTCCACATATCGGTTTTTTTGGCCCAGCAGGAACTGGCAAAACTTCTGCTATCGGTGTTCTCATCAATGGGTTAGAAGCTAATGGACACATTGACCGCTTTGATGTTATGATCCTAAACATGTCTGATGAGGGCATCGACGCCGTTCGTGAAAAAATCGAACCAGCTGCACGTCTAACCCCGAACGGCAAATATCGCATCTTTGTACTAGAAGAGATGGAACAGATGAACCATAAGGCACAAGCATCGCTCAAGCGTACAATGGAAGACTATGCGGATAACGCACGATTTATTCTAACTTCAAACGAACCGCACAAAATTTTAAAGCCTATCATCTCTCGTGTACAAAACATTATGATTGAGAAGCATGATCGTGAAGCGTACATGACTCGTGTAATCAATATACTTCTGGCCGAAGAGGTGGATTTGAGTACTGAAGACAGTATCAATCTAGTTGACAAGTACATCAACGCAACGTATCCTGACTTCCGTAAAACGTTAAACACTTTACAGAGCAGCATCGTTGATGGTAAACTTCTAAAGTTAGAAGACAGCGTTGATAGTACAGCTAACTATCGTGCTCTCATCATTGAAGCACTTCAGAATGGTCGCATTCGTGAGATGCGTGAACTTATTGTTCAAAACGTTCCAGAAGATGAAATGGATGGGTTCTTTACATTCCTTTCACAGAATGTTAATATGTTCACCACTGACGAAATCACACGAATGAAGATTATCGTTAAAATCCGTGACGCAATGGTAAAACAAGCCTCTGTCTCTGACCGAGAGTTAAACCTAAGTGCGTTACTATGTGAAATTGATCTAACAGTCTCAGGAGACATGTAATGACCAAGCGTAAAGCTATCGTATTTGATGTGGATGAAATTCTATTTGATCATCTCGGAGGTTTCCGAGATTGGTTAAAAAAGAAGCACGACCTCATTTGTAAAAGTGATTATCCAACCGAGTATGATTTGACTGAATGGATGGGTGTAGACGAACAGAAAGAGGTAGTGAAGTACTTAAAAGAGTTCAATGAAACTTCTTGGGAGTTTGGGGTACTAAAACCTCAATCAGAAAGTGTTATATCGTTTATGTTTGCTTTACGCCACACTTTTCCAGATGCGGTCTTTGTGGCACTAACCAAATCTGGCACAATGGGACATGGTGAAGTTCTTCGTCGTGCAAACTTAGAACATGTTTACCCGAACGTACTAGATGAAGTACATATTGTTGAAATGTACGAATCTAAACGTGGAGTCTTACATAAGCTACAAGCTAAGTACGATGTAGTTGCACTTGTAGATGACTATATTGAGAATATCGAAACGGCTGTAGGTATGGGTATTCGTGGTATTATGTTGAATTGTCCGCATAATGCACAGTACTCGAATCGTGAAGATTTTCATTACGCTGAAAATTGGCCTTCAATTATTCATGAAATCTGTACGCTGATGAGTAAAGGGGAGTAATCTCTTTAGTTGTTTTTATATTCAGTAAATAAGGATATAATTATGTAACATGAAGGAACATAAAATGGAAGAAAATTCAGCAATTCAAAACTTGTACGATCAAGATGGACTTCTAGATATCCTTTTAGGTATTGAAAAGTACTTCGATGATATGGACTTGTATGCGTATAAGAACTGGATTTACGGTGAACTAGTGGAAGGTCCAATAGTAGAAAAATTTTGGGTCACCGTAACATTCAAGTACGATCACGAAACTTTTCCAGATCCGATGGGAACAAAAGTATTAGAACAACAAGGTACTAAGATATTCATTAAACGTGATTTTGAAGTTACACCAATTGCTTTCCCACGTAACCGTAATGATATGCAAGCAGTTGGTACACAAAGTGGGTCCGTTTCCCTACCAAAAGATGAACGTTTACCAATTATCCTATACAAATTTCAAATCCCACGCCGCATTATTAACCCTGAAAGCTTCGATGAGTACAAATTAATGGCAAGCTCATTTAATAAGAACTCCGACTTTGACGATGAAGAAGATACTGAAATTGACATGAGCATGGACAATGAACAAGATGTTCAGCAAATGGATGATCAAATGGGTGGACAACCACCAATGGGAGGAATGTAATGAGTAAACAATTAACCGAACGGGCACTTCGCCCCAATGTTCTTAAAGATCTAGTTCACCCAATAGTAAGTGTAGATGAATACACTTCAAAGATTGGTGAAAATAACGTAGTTGTTGCTTTTGAAGTTCTTGATAACTTTGATGCTGCGTATGATCTAAGTTCGTTTATTGAGAAATCCCCTGTTGGTGTTATCGATACCGAAGCAAGTGAAACACCTAATGTTGATGGACGTTACATTGTGTTTTCGGAATTTGAGCGTGATGGCGAATTTCCAGAGAAATTACTTTTACTAATAAAGACTATTGAAAACATCTGTCCAAATCCGGGCTGGAAACTACAACTTTATGGCATCAATGACCCAGTAGATGTTGATTTTAAAATAATTGCTAAGAATATGGTACTATCCAAACCGGATACAATCACTGAATTTTTTGATCCAGCTTCAGTATCGGTTGATATTTTAGAAGAAACTCTTCGCCTTAATACCGCGTACGGACAGTTGCACTTTCAAAAAGGAAGTGGTATAGTGTCGGAAACATACGTCAAGTCTCTATTGGACAAAAATACGGAACTTGATAATACCCGCTTAAGTGGTATTCTAGGTGATGAGTTTGATGTGCTGCGTAGTGGTGAACAATATATCATTGGTAATAAAACTGGGCAATACGTAGTCTTACGATAATGAAAGTACTGAATTCCCTTTTAGCACTTCATGAAGTAACTAAATGCAGTACACAAAAGAGTGGTCGTAACGGTCTAGCTAAAAGATTGTTTGTTCGCACATACGAGATTAACCGCATAGGCCGCGACTACGATGATATCAACCGAAAAGATGTTGGTACTGAGATGATTCTCAAAGCGTACTTAGCACGTAAGGTGTATATCAATGAAAAGAATCTCCGTAATAAGTTTTTCTTCTTTGAAGAGGACTATACTAGTGAGATGAAGTTTACAGATGGATTATGGAAAATATTTTGCATAGAAGTATTCGGATCAGTTCTGCCTGAACTGCCGGTACCTACTACTTATGATGGATTAGAAAAACTATTCAGAAACGATGCACTATACTTAGACTTTTCTTTGCACAAAACTGTTAAAGAGTCGGTCATCCATAACCAGATTAAAGGTTCAAATCATTTCCAAAGTATTAAAGACTTTGACTTGTATTGCTCCTTACCGGGAATTCCCGGATGGACTGCACAGCAACATGGTGCTATGTTAGCTGATGGTCGGGTAGAAGCTCCCCAGAGACTTCTACAATGTGCGATTTCCATGTTCAAACTTGAATATGAAGGTTGTCCAGAACCGTACCAGTACTTCTGGAAGGAACGTGCTAATGCTGCGATGAACAAAGCGTTAGTTATCTTACAGAAGACATATATTACAAAATTTAGAAATGCCACCATGTACGACAAGCCAGTACTTCCAGATAAGTTCGAGCCTGTCAAAACATTCGTGTGGAACAAGAAAAGAGCGTAACGTAATATTTACGCTCTTTTTATTTTTTAGGGGTTGACACGCCGGGCTGGATACCATATAATGTATTCACTTTATGGCAGTACACTTTTATCAATATCGAATAATAAACTTACATGAGGATTTTCATATGACAGCTAAAATTGAATTTTTCTACACCCACGGTCACACTTACACTGCGTCCAACGTTGACGAAGACAGCATTCATCAAGATGAACATATCATTGAGTATGTCAGTCGCACGGTGAAAGAATCTCTCGATATTCAGTCTACAAACTCGGTCACTGTTCAGAAGCATGACCTAAAATTCGCAATCGTTACCTACAGTGCTGATTCTGTACATAAAGGTAACACTAGCATCATTCATGGTCTAGTCGGGAAATTCGATATTATGGCAACCTTCGCTGAATCTGACAAAATTCGTAAAATCGAAGCGAATGACCGTGAAGCTGAAGAACGTATCGCATACAAACGCCAACGTGAAGCAGAAAAATATGTAGAACGTCGCAAGAAACGTGCTGCTGTACGTAAAGAAGAACGCCAGCTAGAGGAAGAAGAACTCGTTTCCATGGCTAACGCAGCCCGTTCCGCCGCAAAATAATATTGACAGTACTGAATAAGTCTGTATAATGTATGTCATGAAGGGAGCATACTGCTCCCTAATTAATTAAACGAGGACCGATATGAAAGGCAAATATTTCTTTAAAGAAAATGGCAAAGAAATCGAAATCAAAGAGTTTGACTACAAATACGTTCGTAATGCCTTTTTAAAGGAGTATGATCGTAAAGCTAATCGCCAGTACTGCTTCACTGTTATCGTGGATCGCACTTACGATCCAAGTGGAGAACCAGTCTTTGACGTTCGCGTACTTGACTTGAACGATATCTATTTCGATAACACACGCTTACGCATGCTCGAAGTGATGATTGACGAAATTAGCTGGGACAGCAAAGCAACCACTCGTATTCAAAATCTTCCTGTCCCCCCTCTTCAGAAAGAGTATCAGGAATATTTGGAAGGTAAGAAGCGTAAAGCAGTGGTTACTAACGATTCAACACCACAGTTGATCGAAGTTCCACCTCCACCTCCATTAGAACGTATTCCAGTGAAAGAAGATGACGCACGTATTCATAGTGTTGAACTTATGTTTGATTCTTCAGAAATCAAAGCACAACCGATGGTTGTGCTTGATTGGGTTGACAACTTTCAGGTGGCAAACCATGAAGTATCTACCCGTATGCGTTCGTTGACTGAAAAGCAAATCAAAATGGTTGCTAACGTAACCACACATAGTAAGTACCTTCAAGATGTTATGAAAAATGTTTCTACCGTCCTTGAGGACATTTTTCCAATTAATCCTGGATTTTTCAAGCGTGTTTTTGGAAATACAGATTTCAAGATTAACCCAGACGATCTTCAACCAAGTATTGAGCGTTTGCAAGCAGCCGTAAAAATTGACCCCCGGAGGTTTGCGGGTATCAAAGAAACATTTGATGAAATCAGCAACTTGAGTACTGAAATCAAAGAGTGTCTTGACCAAGGAATTCTGGGTTGTAAGTTTGCTGTTGCGACAATCGAAGATTCCTTTGAATTTGAAATTCGCGAAGAACGTCTTATGAAAATGGGGATTGTTGCTAACCAGACACGTCTTTCAATGAAAGATGCTGAATTGAACTTCAATATCAGCATGGAAAGCTTCAATGAAATCCAGACTGTGTTGATTCCGGTAATCGTCATGCGTATGCAAGCAAGTGTGAATCATAAGCTGGACGATGATACAGTGAACATGATTCGCAAGATTGCGAAAAAAGATTAAAATAAACTATTGACACAATAATGTAGTAGTGTATAATGTTCACATAAAGACGATACAGTACTACAAATTAACTTAAATGAGGAATTGAATATGTCCGAGAAAGATATCACTCCAGTAACTAAAACAACCCGTACTCGTAAAGCTGCTCCTAAAGCAACTTCTACCAAGTCTAAAGCGAAAGTTCAAGTTGAGAGTGAAGTTTTCGAACAATCCGAAAAGAAGCTGCCAGCACTTACGTCTGCTAAAGGCCAAACGATGGAACTGACGGTTTCAAACATCCATAACTTCGGGATGGAAGCTGGTCAAAGCATTTCAGTTCTGAACGACCAAATCCTTAATCGTGTCAAGGTTGCTGACAGTGGTGAGTTTGGCGAAAGTGTTAATAACATTCTCGCACTTACCCGCAGCGTTGATATCGAATCTTTGGGAACTAAAAACAAAGGTATTGTAGGTAAGTTCCTTGGTTTGTTCCGTGACGCGAAACGCCAAGTTACTGATCAATTGAACACCAGCTATGATCAGATTCAAGAAATCGTAACTACTCTTGATGGTGGTGTAACCCGCATGTCTGACGAAGCACGTTGGTTGGAAAAGGTTTATACTGCGAACATTGAGCATCTTCACGAACTGAAAGCAGCTTTAGCTTGTATTGAAGAAGTTAAAGCACCACAAGAAGAAATTCTTGACAGTATGCGTTCCAACGATGCGGTTGAAGTTGAGCGTTTCGAAGAACAAAAACTTATCGTTGAAGCACTCGATAAGCAAGCAGATAAGGTGCGTCGTTTGATCACACTATCACAGTTAATGGCACCACAGATTATGTCCATGCGTAAGGTTAACACCAATACACATGAGAAGTACCAGACTCTAATCACGACAACCATCCCAGCATGGAAAACACAGATGAGCCTCGGTCTAATCAGTGATGCACAGCGTAAAGATAACGAGCTTTCAGCTAAGATTGATGACCAGACTAACCTACTACTATCCAACAACGCGGATACCGTAGCGAAGAACATGGTTGACTCTGCTAAAGCTAACCAACGTGGGGTTGTAGATTTGGATACACTACGCAAAGTACAGAACACTATGCTCAAAGGTATTAACGATACCATCCTAGTTGAGCAAAGCGGCAAAGCAGAACGTGAAAAAGCAAAACTTGAAATGGAAAAAATGGATCAAGATTTGAAAAACGCTCTCCTTGAGATTGCTGATAAAACTCACAAGAAATAATAAAATAAAGGAGGCGAATGCCTCCTTTTACGTAGGAGAATTATATGAGCAAACCAGTTGTCGTTGAGTACTACGAAGCCCGCTACGGCTTTGAAGAGAACCGTTTCTTTGGACTCTTTACGTCCAAAGCGTCATGGGAAAACTATTGCCAACATAAAGGCATTACTATTCAACGCCCGGATGGTGTATTCAATCTATGTGATCGTTATAATGACGATACATATGTATATAATGCAAAAGAAGTTGACTTTATCCAATAGGAGGATTAATGGCAGAATTACCACGCCGTGATGTAACTATCGATATCGAATCTTGGGGTACTCCCGAGAATAGCGGTTACGATATTATCATCCCTAACTACGCTCTAGTAGTAGTTCCAGATGAACCAGAAACATATGATCTAGAATGGCTATACGTACAGCTACCAATCCAGCAACAGATTGAGAGTGGTCTAAAAATGGATGCTAGTGCTCTATCCTTCTGGTTTGATATGTGTGCACAAGACTACCCCCGTGCGTTAGATGAGATGAAGAAATCACTCACTCTAACTGCCCCACACATCCGTACTCGTAATTATGAACCGTTGAAATGTAACGCATATCAGGATATCGTTATACCAGATCCTAGTACTATAGTGGAGAACTTTATTAGTAATTTCTATCGTAACGAAGGTAAGATCTGGGGTAATGGTTGCCATTTCGACTGTAGTATTCTACAAGCCAACCATCGCCTACTCTTTGGTAACAGTACAATGTGGAAATATAACGCCCCGCAGAACGCTAGGAGCCTCAAAGACCTTCTCAGTGAGAAACAACGTGAAGAGATGGATGCCATCGTTAAAGACTATCTAGGTCGCTTTGAAACGACTATGCGTGTGGAATGTGGGATCACCAATCTCCAGCTACACCACCCATTGTATGATGCAGCACGTGAAGCCCTTCAGGTTTCTTATTGCCGTAAAGTAAAAAAAGGTTGACATGCGTTATGGGTGTGCTATAATATCTGCACACCCAAATTAAGAGGATAAATCATGTTAGATTTCGCCATCCTCTTTGTACCAGCATTCTTGGTAATGATTGGTATGAAGATGAAATACGACCACAAGATTACAGCTAAAGAATTAGGCATCCACTTAGCAGCAGTAATCGTCGGTGCAGCAGTAATTTTAGGCATTAACTATGCGTATCTTTACAGTGATCTGCAAGATGTTGAAGTACTGAATGGTGAAGTTACTGGTAAGTACAAACATACGGAAATTTGTACTGAATACAGTTCATGTGAAAACTATACACTAAAAGAAAAATGTCATACTTATTATAGTAATGGTAAGCGTAAAAAATCATGCACTACTTATAAAAAATTCTATTATTATTCAGAGTATGATTGGTATATTACCAGTACGGTAGGGAAGATAAAAGTACGTAGGGTGAACAATCGCGGGGATGTTATGCCACCTCGTTATCAGATTGCAACAGTTGGTGAACCAGCAAGTGCTGAGCACACATACACTAACTACTTGTGGGCAGATGAGCATTCTCTCTTTGCTCCTGAAAACTTTGAAGAGAAGTATTCTGCTGATTACAAGAAAGGTATTCCTAGCTACCCATTAGTATACGATTTATATCGTACAAATCACGTGGTGAACTTGACAAATGTTCCGAGTTCTGGTTATAATGAATACATATCGGATGTGCTACGCACTGAAGGTAAGAACAAACAGTTGAACATTACCGTTGTGATGTACAAAAGTACTGACCCTGAATTTGTAGATGCAACCATGTCCAAATGGCGTGGAGGTAAGAAGAATGATGTTCTAATGTTCTTTGGTATTAACTCAGAAGGAGTTGTGGATAAATTCTTTAGTACGTCCTTTGCTGGTGGTATGAAAAACGAAATGCTTCATGCTAACATGCGTATTGATGCGTTGAGCGAGAAAATGTCGCTTGACTTGTTAAAAAAGCAGGTATATACTACTGTTCAGAAATACGAGAGGTTACCGAACGAAGAGTTCAAGTATATGAAATATCGTCTTGAGCCTAAGAAGGAAATCATCGTAGTATGTAGCATGGTGCTACTAATTATTTCACTGTTTATTGGATTCTATATGAGGGATAACGATTTATGAAAAACGCATTTCTAGTAGCAATTGCAGTATTAGTTGTTTTGGTAGTTGGCGTTGCTGGTGTTGTAAGTATGTACAGTACTAAACATGACACTGCTGTTGAATTTGAAAGCAACATCAAGCGTTTATATGATGCGTCAGAAAACGACTTGAGTAAGTACACTCTATCGATTAAAGATAAAACACAAATCTCTGAACTATATGTTGGTGATCTACGTGCGGTAATCGGTGAGTACTTCAATGGTAAGCAGGGTGTTTCTGAGAAACAAGTAATGTCCTTCATCCAGCAGCACATCCCGAACTTGGATAGCAAGATTTATCAAGAACTATTGGCAACAATCGAAGCTGGTCGTACCCAATTTGCTAATACACAAAAGATGAAGATTGATCAGTGTGCTTCTTATGACAAATTCCTAAATGGATTCTGGAACAAGAAGATTATTGATTCAGCGGTCTTCCCTACTAAAGAGAAAGCACATTACTGCGTGGTAGTATCTGACAAACAGACCCGCACTGCGATGGAAACTGGCATTCAAGAGCCAATTAACCTAAAGCGTTAATAACACAATGAGAGTGCTGAGGCACTCTCTTTTTTATAGGTACAAAATATGAACATAGTTGGAACATTCGATGAGTGGATGGCTGATACAGAAACGCTCATCAATATGATAGTAGAATTAGGCGACGGAAAATGGGATGTTAGAGATTACACTTCTCCATATTTTTCAATCTCCTATAATAGTCACAATTGGACTTTCAAGTACGGGCGGGTGCTAGACCCAATGGAAGAACTTAACATTAGTGGTTCTGGTTTACATACACTTGGTAGCAACAACAACCCTAATTCATATCACAAGATTGGATATCACAATATTGGATATCAACCCCAAGGAATCAGCAACAGTACTCGTACACAACGAGGAAGCAATCATGTGAATATTGTGTTGGGTGGTGTTAATAACAATTGTATTAAAAGTATTCAGTGGATTCGTAAGCCTAATAGTAATCTTGTAATTACCAACACTTCAGACTCAACCTTTGAAACAATGGCAGGTGGTATCGTTAGAGCTTCTATGCTATTCTTACCAAACATGAAGATTCTTGTTAATGACAAAATATACTCCCACGAAACCTCAGAAGCATTCACTCAAGATATTAGTAGTGATAATCCACCTTTCCGGTACTTAGACCTTCTCGCATTCAGGGAAAAATATGATGGACAGCTTTATTGAAAAACTAGAACGAATTTCACCACTGATGGATAAACCCAATTTCACTGATACAGTAGAACGTGCCAAATGGTATTGGGACATATTGAAGGAATATCACCTATACGAAAATATATCCATTTTAGGTACTGGCGATGTAGTAGCAGTAATTGTCCCATCGTTTCATAATTCAAAATTCACACAACTGAAACTAACCAGAACTGGTGATTGTGCTTGCGTATCATACGCACCCACTGTTGATGGCGTTAAATTGGATATCTACATCGATGCTAATAATAAAGTCAGGGCATTGGTTGGAACTAACAACGACGATGATCGTCCAGTACTGGATGTTTTTTATGCTAAGAATTTCGTACGGTTCTTTCATGTTGTAATCCCAAATGATGAGCTATCAGAAGTTCTATTCCAATTCAGTACTGTGAATAAGACCGACCTATCTTTCCTAGAGGATTTTACATGAGTTATCTACGTACGCATCTGGACAAACACACTATCCAGACAATTTGTGATAGCATTCGAAAAGAAATTCTGGACAAACTTCAAAAGTTCGACTATACTGCGTTTGAATATTTTAAACCAGAAGACCAAACCACCATCCAAAGTATCAATGTGGATGTGAGGAATGATGTACTAACACTTAGTCGGATGCTCAAATTCGACTACATCGAGAGTGATCCAATATTCAACCGAACAAGTAAGTACTCAATGCGTCAAATCTACGTTGACTTTACAATGCGAGTACTTCCAACATCTGGTAAAGTAACTTCAGTTACTATTGCATTGAGTATGGATGGTCAAATCAGTCCGGCTGATGTTGCGTTTGGTTTATACGTTGGTGGTGAGAAATACTTGATCAATTCCGAGTTCTTTGAGCGGGCCACCTTTGAGGGTTATGTTTTCCAACAATCAACAGTTGACAAACCAGAGCCTTTTGGGTTAGACTATGTACTCGAAATCATTCAAAAACTAAAGGTTTGAAATTATGATGCAATTTCTCTTGTTGGTAAGTATTTTACATTTTTCTGATACTAATCAGTCTCGTGCTATCAATACAGAGACATTGCAAATTAACACCAGTAATTGTGAAATTGCTGAAAAAAACATTCGTGAGTACTACAAATCTGAACGGTACTCACGTATTATTAATCTCAAATGTATGAGGATGAACTAATGATTTGGATTGCACTAATTGTTGTAGTAACTCTTTATGTACTGTACTTTATATTCCGCTTCGCAGCGACCGTACAGGGTGTCATTCTTAAGACTGATACCAAATCAGCTTTTGGTTTCATTGGCGACTATCCAAAGTCTTGCGTCATCGCAACGTTAGTGGTCATTGGTCTAAGCCTAAGTCAGTACTACAATCATATCTACGCAATGTATGATTGTACTGTGCAGAAGAAAATCCACAAGGCCGCCAACAGTGAGTACTCGTGGTACAATGGTGAATGTAACTTCCAAGACAAGAACGGCGTATTCATTAACATGAAGCGTGTCCGTGGTCTACCAGAAGGTACAAACGAACAAGTAGAGGAATAATGATGTTTGAGTGGGATAAAGAGAAGCATGAGTACTTCGATCCTACTGATGACGGATTTACCCATATTAACACCTATAGTAAAGGGCGTACTGAATTGGGGAGGATGCTATCAAATTTTGCATTCTCCCCTTTTGTGTATGCAGAGTATGGTAAGTTCAATTCAGTGGAGGCGTTCTGGTACTGGTACTTAACAGGACAGAAACATGATGACTTGAGGACACTAAGTGGTTCTTATGCTAAAGTCAAAGGACAGAGTTATTCTTCTGATAGGACAGAGTACTCACTTACTGAAGAAACAATAGAAGTGATGCAAGGTGCTATTATATGTAAGATTGCACAGAATCCAAAACTACAGGAGATGTTAATTTCTAGTACTCTTCCCTTCTGCCATTATTATGTTTATTCAGGAAAAGTAATTCCAGCATTTGATGGACACGATTGGTTCTCTGAGACGTTAGAGGATATCAGGACTGCGTTGAAATCTGGGACAAATGAATAATAATGTGATATAATAAGCGTAGATGTAACATTTGTGGCTGCTGTATGCAGACGTATTAAACCTAAACCCTTGAAAACGTAAAGGGAAGATGAGCATGACCACACATGCGAAGTGCAGAAGAAACCCGGTTCACGGCAATGCGGCACTATAAACGAGCACGTAAGGCACGTAAAGCTCGCTAGATAGACATATGAGGTCACTCACCAATATGCTAAGGGAGACGCTTAGGCGTCACGTACAGGATTCGTTCGAATGGGTTCTGTACGAGTGTAGTAAGACTACGACCGTTGCACATGACAGTGATAGAGAGAAACAGAGCAACCCGCTTTCGTTCTTTGACCAATTTTAGTACGCTATAGTTGCGTCTAAAATTCAGAGAAATTCACTATTCGAAAATTCCGATGCCACCAGCGTCAGAACAATATCAGTACTTTAATTAGTACTTTTTTATTGTCTTCATTCCCCAGTGGGGGATGAAATTGCCTCAACAAACCTCGTCAGGATATAAAGTACAAAAATGAATTGAGTTACGAAGTAACGAAAATTCTTTGACAATCGCAAGATTGGCAAATATGAACCTTGACAACAATACAGGAATACAGTATGATTACAGCAATATGCGAAATGCAAGACCAAGACTGTGGCATCGAAGATGTCAGATTGATTGAAAACACACCAGAAGCAATTAAAGAATATGAAGATGAAATGGAAGAACAGATGGGTTTATGTGGATTCCATGTATATTTCTTTAACACTGAGTATCTAGCAGTAAATGACTGGATTGAACGAGATGTGTATGCGTTTATGCGTCTTAATGAACATTTGGAGATTGATGCATGACTGATAAACTAAATCGTTCCATTGGCTGCTTAATGGGACTAGCAGTTGGTGATGCAGTAGGAACCACATTAGAGTTTAAAGAACGTGATTATAAGAATATTACTGATATGGTCGGTGGTGGTCCGTTTCAATTAGATCCGGGTCAATGGACTGATGATACCAGTATGGCACTATGCCTAGGGTACGCACTACTTGAAGGTCACGACATCAATAGTATAACAGAAAGTATAAAGTGGTCAGAAGCCCAATTAGTGAATTATGTTGATTGGTACAGAAACGGTTACTGTTCGTCTAATGGTCACTGTTTTGATATTGGTGGTACTACCCGCAACGCATTATTAAATTACATTCGTGATGGTGTTTTGCGTAACAATGATCATTTCCTAGATTCAGGTAATGGTAGCCTTATGCGTCTTGCTCCTATTCCAATCTATTACAATACAAATAACGCAGAAGAGTTGTTCACTCTTATGTATGCTGCTGACCTAAGTAGTAGTACTACACACGCCAGTGAATTATGTCGTCAATCTTGTATTGCTTTTGCAGTACTTTTGAATCGTGCTATTAACGGCAGTACTGAGGTTGGTTCACCAAATAAAGCAAATCTATTGGATTTTTGGAAATCGTTTGGCGTTTCGAACAATTTAGTACTTGACATAATGAACGGATCGTATCAAAATAAGACTCGTGATGAAA
>OBJT01000005.1_pt1 | contig 56519 bp, 58 predicted proteins | sample 1519861 | NCBI WGS metagenome assembly OBJT01 (sample SAMN02401118, study PRJEB22541) | soil metagenome, isolate JX
AAAGCTACAACATGGCGGGTTGGCGTATTGGCTTTATGGTGGGTAACAAAGAGCTGGTGGCTGCACTGGCGCGTATCAAAAGTTACCACGATTACGGCACCTTCACGCCGTTGCAGGTCGCGGCGATTGCGGCATTGGAAGGTGACCAACAATGCGTGCGTGATATCGCAGAGCAGTACAAACGCCGCCGCGATGTGCTGGTGAAAGGTCTGCATGAAGCGGGATGGATGGTCGATCTGCCTAAAGCGTCTATGTACGTCTGGGCAAAAATCCCCGATCACTACGCGCATCTCGGTTCGCTGGAGTTTGCTAAGCTACTGCTGCAGGAAGCTAAAGTGTGCGTTTCACCGGGTATTGGTTTCGGTGACTACGGTGATACCCACGTGCGATTCGCCCTGATTGAAAACAGCGATCGCATCCGTCAGGCGGTGCGCGGTATCAAAGCCATGTTCCGTGCGGATGGTATTTTGCCGGGAACCGTGAAAGCGCAGGAAGAAGAAGAGTAAAACTGAGAAGGGCGACTTAGGTCGCCCCACCTGGCAGGATTATTTGAGCATCAGCACGAAAGTGCCTACCCAGATCAACAGGAAGAAAGAAACTCCCATCAAAGCGTATCTCACAAAATGACTCCTCTGAGCGGTTACCATGCTGGTGATCCCAGCCCAGCGTAACCCGAACAGAATAAGAGAAAGGTGAAGTTCATAACCGCTGCACGCTTTCTTCTCAGGTGGTTCCAAGCGAACTCAGAACAGGATCGAGCGCTAATTTACGCGCAATCGATCCGAAAATAAATAGGTCACTTCTGAGAGATTGCTCACATTTTCAGCGCGCTTCAATTTCCGGTATCGCGGACATACCCACACGCAGTTGCGCCAGGTCCGACTGGTTGGCATCCAACACGATTTTCACCGGTAAACGCTGAACCACCTTGGTGTAATTTCCGGTGGCATTGTCTGGGGAAATGGCTGAAAAAGTCGCTCCAGTAGCCGGTGCAATGCTATCAACACGACCGGTAAAGGTCTTGCCGGGCAATGCATCTACTCTTACCAGCGCCTTCTGCCCTGGCTGCACATCCGCCAGTTGCGTCTCAAGATAATTGGCCGTGATATAGGTCTGCTGCAATGGAACCACCGCCAGTAAACGTGTACCCGCGCTGACATAGGCACCCAGGCGCACCGAACGCTGTCCGACCATGCCATCCACGGGGGCAACAATACGCGTGTAAGACAGGTTCAGTTTGGCCTGATCCACACTGGCTTGTGCCGCCGTGACATCGGCTTCCGCCTGACGCACTGCCGCCTGCAACACACCCACCTGCTTCACCGCCGCCGCCACTGCCGCTTCACTCTGACGCACTGCCGCAGAGGCTGAGCGCTGGGTCGAACTCGCTTTCTGCTGTTCATCGGCGGCAATGGTGCCACTTTTATACAGTTGGTTGTATCGCGCAGCGCTCTGACCTGCGTACTGTGCCGAAGCCTGGCTGGCCACGAGAGTCGCCTTCGCTTCATCAATGGTGGATTGCTGCTGTTCTAACTGGGCCACACTGCTCAACCGTTTGGCGTCACTCACTTGCAAATTCGCCAGTGCGGTTTCCAGCGCGACACGGTAATCGCGGTCATCCAGCGTGGCCAGTAGTTCGCCGGCTTTCACGCGTTGGTTATCTTGCACATTGACGCTGGCCACATAGCCAGAGACTTTCGGGGCGACCAGGGTGTAGTCCGCGTTGACATAAGCATCATCCGTGCGATGGTCATTACCGGTCATTGATGACCAAACAAAAAAGGCCATTGCCAGCAACACGATTAATAGGGCGCTCAGCAGCACCGTTCTTTTAAGAGCAAAAGCTTGCATATCAATTATCTCGATGTCGTTGTAACAGGTTGAATCAGGGTTTGCGGCGGCCAAACACGTTTTGGCAGCCAGGCCGTCAGCAGGAGCAACAGGGCGGCAAAAGCGATCAGCATCTGATAGCAATCACTCAAGCTCAGCACCATCGCTTGATGTTTCAGTAAGGTGGCGAAACCGCTAAGGTTTTCCGCGCTGCTGGCGCTGCCATCAGGCAATAAAGGGAAACTGCTGCTGGATTGTGCGCTGGAAGGGGCGGTCATCAGCCACGGGCGGCTGGCGGCACTCCCCACCAGAATATTGGAATGAAACTGTTCGCGGTGGCTGATAAACCACCCCACTAAGGTGCTGGCGGCAATACTGGAAAATCCACGAACGGTGTTGAACATCGCTGAAGCGAAGGGGCCTTCGGGGGGCGCCACGACGCTGGTGGCACTCATCAACACTGGCAAAATCACCATCGGCTGACCAAACGCCTGCAAGATCTGGATCAACCAGAAGTTTTGCCGAGCCCAATCAGTGGTGATCTGCATCCCCATCAAACAGGAGATGACCAGTAGCATCACGCCTGCGGTCAGCATCCAGCGGCAATCTATCCAGCGCAGGTTCAGCAGTGCAGCCACCAGCGGAGCGATCAGTAATTGCGGCAAGCCGATGGTCAAGGCCAGCGGCGCAAATTGCAGCGTGCGGAATCCCTCTACCTGGCCGAGATAGGCGGACGGCAGTGCCGATCCTGACAGTGCCAGAATCAATACGCCCGCCAGTGCCAGTAAACCGTGCGTCAAATTATGCCGACGCAGCATCTGTAATTTGAACAGCGGCAACGGGTGAAACCATTCATTAATAAAGAACACAGTCAGCAATGCGAGAGCACTGAATAATAGCGCGGCAAACAGCGGTGAGCTGAGCCAGTCAAGGCGTTCACCTTGCGTCAGCGCCAGAATCATCAGCGCCATACCAGAGCAGCCGGTCAACATGCCAAACAGATCAATTTGCTTAAAGCGTTCGAAGCGCAGGGGATCTTGTGGCAGGCCCCAGCCAATCAGCAGCATCGCGATCAGCATGACGGGGATGACTTGCCAAAACACAAACATCCAACTGACTTCATCGGTCCAGAATGCGGCCAGTGTCGCGGCAAGATTGGGACCAAAAGTAGCGGTCAGCGCGTAGGCACCTAAGCCATAAAGTTTGATCGGTGGTGGCAGAAAACGCAGGGCGACCGTCATTAATAGCGGCGGTAATGCGCCACCGAACAGGCCTTGAATCACCCTCAGCGCAATAAACAGTGGCGCATTGGGCAACAGCGGCAGTAACAGGCCGCTCAGCATAAAACCGGCCGAAACCGCGAGGGCAAAGCGGCGCAAAGAAAAGGTCACGGCAAACCAGGGCGCGATCATCATGGCGGCCACTTCCGCGGCTTGATAGGCGGAAATAATCCAACTGCCCTGATCGTAGCTGATGCCGATGGCGGCACGAATATCCGCAAGCGCGATATCGGTTACGCGGTCATTTAATCCGGAGGTGAGCGCAGCAATCAGCACGCCAACCAATCCCAGCGCGAGGCGCAGAGTAAACGGCTGGGGTGCCGGAGCCGCAACTGGCTGGGCGTTCATAGCAGGCTTCTCGTTTTAATATTGATGCAGTGTATTGCGATGTGATACATGTCGCATCTTACATCTCGGTATGATGTATTGCAATGTGATACAGGGTGTAAAAGTGCGGTCATTCGCGCTAAAGTAGGGCAGGCCAAAAAGGAACGCACAATGGTTGAACTTCCCTCAAGCCGTGAGGATGAAAAAGCGGGTGGCATCCAAGTCATCGCGCGTGCGGCAAAAATTCTGAATGCACTGGGTGAACATCCGGGCGGTATGAGTTTGGGTGAAATTGCCCAAGTGGTTGATTTGCCTCGTTCAACCGTGCAGCGCATTATCGCCGCGCTGGACAGCGCTCAACTGGTGCGTAGTACTGGCGCAGGCGGTTTACGTCTCGGTCCGGCGCTGCTGAAGTTGATCTCTAGCGTGCACAGTGATGTGGTTGAGATAGTGCGTCCTTTCCTTGAACAACTCTCGGCAGATATCAATGAAACGGTTTCTCTGGCACGCGCTAGCGGGACACAGCTCGCGATTGTGCATTATGTAGTGGCTTCGCGTGAATTACGCGTTGTGCCGCGCATGGGGTTGAATCTGCCGCTTTACAGTACGTCGGGCGGCCGCGCGCTGTTGGCGCTGGAGAGTGATGAAGATGTGCGAGTGATGGTCGGTGAAGCTTATAAAGAGCTGACCGAAATGACGGTGAAAACGCTGCCGCAACTGTTAGAGCTGATAGCTGAAGTGCGTATCAGCGGTCTGGCTATTGACCGCGGTGAAACTCTGGAAGGTATTTCAACCATGGCGGTGGCGATCGACACCTTGTTTGGTCGATTCTCTATTTCGCTGCTGGTGCCGACCGCGCGTTTCCATAAACAGGAAGCGCGCTATCGTGAGGAAATCTTGAAGTGCAAAGAGGCGCTGATTCGCGAAATTGGCAAAATGACCGCTGTGGAAGGATAACCAACTGATGAAAACCCTGCTGATGGCCATTGATAACTCTCCGGTGGCAGAAAAAGTGATCGCATTAACGATTGAACAAGCCTTGGCACAACACGCGCAGGTGACGGTATTGTGCTGTGTCGATCCGGCCTATTCATCTTGCAATCAACCGATCGAAATTGATGCAGGAGAAGATCCTGACGATTTTGTGGCCGCTAAAGATGAGCAAAATACGGCTGAAATGGTAGTGCGCCATGCGCTGGCTCCCATTTTACGTGCTGGCGTCACGGCGAGGGGTTTGATAATTGCCGGTGAAGCTGCGGAAACCATCGTGGCGCAATCTAATCTGCTCAAAGCCAGCATGATAATTATGGGGCGCCGCCACCTGTCGCCTTTTAATCGGCTGCTGAAAGGCTCGGTCAGCGCAGCAGTGATTGAGCGCGCCAACTGCCCTGTATTGATTGACGTTCGCAAGGATTAATAACGCTCCATGCTCTCGCTTTTCCCTATTACGCTAGCGGCGTTTGTGCTGCTGGCGATCATTATTATTGTGTTGGTCCGCACTACGTCACTGCGCTTATGGCAGGGTGTTATTCTTTTTCTGTTGCCGTTGGTGTTGGCAAACCTGCTGTGGTTCAGCTGGCTGCATCCTCGTCAGGAGCGACAAGCGCTGGCGCAGGAAGTCACGACCCAATTGAGCCTCGCCCCCGGTTACCGCCTGCTGAAAACCCAAGAGCCAGCCCTGTGGCAACTCCTCCATCGTGAATTGCTCCACAAACGCATGGAGGGGGTACCCGCTGAGCAGGCTCTGGGGGAAATGCGTGGTTGGTTGATGGATCTCGTCAACCAACGCATGGCGCGCGCCGACGATGAGACGCTAGTGAATTATCTGCGTGTTTCCGTTGAGGAAATGCAGGCATTGCAGCAGCCTGAGCCTCAGCGCTGTTTCCGCTTCCTCTATCCTCAGGTTAATGGCGGCATTAACTTGCAGCAGGTGCTGTCGCCTGAGCTTAATCAACGTGATGCGCAGGCGCTTGATCAGTTGTTGCAACAAAGCACCGGCAACGACATGCCGATAGATCAGGCTCTGGCGCAGCGCGATTTGCAAAGCATTGTCGAAAAACTCTATGGCAAATGGGGGGATAAGCTGCAGCAACTCAATATGCCAGCGGATACCGCCGTGGATCGCAGTGCAATGTGCGCCATGTCTATTGACCTCTACAGCGGTATTCTCGCATTGCCTGCCAAACAAGCGGCCAATCTTTTACGTAAGATGGTCAGCTTAACCGGTTAAACGGCAAAAAAAGCCCGCTCAGCGCGGGCACAAAGGTCACAATCCGTTTTTTTCTTCTGGGTATCACCTGGTGTGGTGCAGACTTCGTTTCGTCTGGATGCATCATCTCATTACCACTTAGATAAGAAAAACCGTTTGGTTTTATCAATTTGATTGGTAAAAACTTTGCATGTTTGTGTATTTCGCGCCTGTTTCCTATAGATGCGTACGATGCTGCCTTTTAGACTGCAGTATCTAATGAGGACACCCTAATGAAGAAAATGCTTATTAGCGCAATAGCGCTTTTTATGCTGGCCGGTTGTGGCGTCAGCAAACCCGGCGGATTTGAACGTGTTGATGAAGATACCAGCTCAAATACCGTGCAGTATCGCTATGATCCGCAGAAATTGAATAAAGACGCGATGGAAATAGATTTAGCGAGTTATTGTAATCAGCGTGGATTCGATAAAGTGGAATCGCTTCCTGCTCAGGACAGCCATTTGCCAGGATTAAAGAAAGCTTGGTACCAATGTAATTATGCAGTGAAGAGCTAAAAAAATAGGGCGGGATAAATTCCCGCCCTTTGTATTTCTTATTATTTGCTGTGTGTGCTTTGCCCAATTACCAGTGACGTCCGTGGTTGCCGTGGTCGTGATGCCAGCCGCCACCGTGGCCCCAGCCGGGGCCGCGCCCATATCCATCATGAACAATACAGCCACTCAACATGGTCATGATGGCAACAACCGAAGCAACCTTAATTAACTTATTCATGGAGAGTCCTCCTCTTTTCCAATGAACTCAGATTACTGTGGAAAAGTGGAGTGAAGATGCAGTGAATGTAGAGTTATTTCTGGATCTATTACCAGATATGTCAATTAAAGGCTAAAGAATTCAGGAGGGAAAATAAACCAATCAGATAAAGCTGAATGCCTGTTGATAATACCGCGAATAATCTGAAATGCAATGTTAAATAACATTCATTCTCAATTAGGAACTATTTATGCAGCAATTGTGGAGAAAGAGGATGCCGCTTTCTCGCGGCATCCAACAAACTTAATTATGCAGCAAAGGCTCGCTGACGTTTTGACGATTTGGCAGACGAATGCTGAGCGAAAGTACCAGAGAAATCACCAGCAATGTCATTATGAGACTGAAGGTCACGGTAAACCCGCCGAACACGGAAGCCACCAACGAACCCATGACGCTGCCAATGCCGAAACCAAGGTAGATCAGGCCATAATTTTTGGTGAGATTGTTGAGCCCAAAGAAGTCACTCACCAGCGAAGGGAACACGGTGATTGTGCCGCCAAAGCTGAATGCGACGCAAGCCAGCGATAGGAAGAAGGAGGTTTCATTCATGCGGGTGAACAACAGAATGCTCATCCCGACCAGTGAGACGATCTGTGCCAGAGAAATCACGCGAATGCGTGCCATCTTATCTGACAGTACGCCCAGAATCAGACGACCACTCAGGTTTGCAATCGCAATAATGGTGACGGCGTTCGCGGCAGTTTGCGTTGACAGATGCACCATACCCTCACCGATATCCTTTGCCACGCCAATGACATACAAACCACTCATACAGGCGGTGAGGAACATCAGCGCCAGCATCCAATACTGTGGCAAACGCACCGACTGCGCCAGGGTGTAATCTTTCGCCTGTGTCTGCATGTTGCCGCTTGCCTGCAGTACCGGCGCATCTCGCATCATCAGTGCGCCTACAATAATCATCGTCATCGCCAGAACACCCCAGATCATAAAGGTGTTTTCCAGACCATAATTCGTCAGCAGTGCCCCACAGATAAACTTGAAGCCGAGGCTGCCTAAACCGTAGGCACCAATTGAACAGGCTGATATCAGCCCCTTACGCTCCGGAAACCATTTCACGCAGTTTGACAGCGTCATCAGATAACCCGCACCGTCTGCCAGACCGACCAGAATCCCGGCGCTGAGATAAAGCATCATCAGGTTATCAGCGTGAGCCGTAAGCCAGAAGCCAACAGCCATTAACACGCCCGCACCAATGGTGACGTTACGGACGCCAAAACGTTCCTGCAACTTACCCGCCAGTGAGGAGGCAATCGCCAACCCTAAGCTGAGCAAACCAAAGGAGAAAGCGACCTGACTGATCGGCGCATCGAGTTTGTGCGCCAGTTGGCCATTAAACAGGCTCCAGGTGTAAACCGAACCCAGTGCAAATTGGGTGATAATGGTGCCGATAAGAGTAAGCATGCGGGTACGCTGATACTGCGCAGTGATTGCTGTTTTCATTTTTATCTCTCCCCTCAGGGAATACGGAATCTGCAGCCATCATATGTGCCTTACGCGCGTGCGGGGTGGGAGAGGGCGTGAATAGCCCGGACGGTGGAATGAAATGCAGCGAAACGGGTATGAATGACATTGCGAGATGATATTTAAGCGTAGCGACAGATGTCATTTAAAGCGTAGCGGTTGCCATGCGTAAACATGTGTAACCAAGTGTGATAACCAAGGACATTTCGCTGCAAGATTGCAGATTTTTGCCAGGATTAAAACTCACTCAACGGGAGGAAATATGAAAGACCGAGCATATGAATCCGCATCCAACGAGGATGAAGTTTGCTGCATCATCGGTCAGGCGGTGATCGAGTTAAGCGATGAGCATCAGCCTGTGAATAAATCCACGCTGTCGCTGAAATTACTGGCTATGGCCGATCGCGATAGAGATGATGAACGCGTTCTGCTTTACTGGATTGCCAGAAAAGCCATCAATCAACCTCACCAGCTCAATATCGGTGTTCAGGGCTGGCGATAGAGGAAAAAAGAGCGGGCGCAATGCCCGCTCTTGCATTTCTAGGCCAAGCGTAATTTCCGCGCAGTTGGCCAACGCACAAACATCACCATATTCCCTGCCAGAATCATCACCAGCCCGATAATCGCATTACTATGCCACTGGTAACCTTCATAAAAGGTCGACAGCGTCAGGGCGACCAGCGGGAACAGCAGTGTGCTGTAAGCGGCCTGGCTGGCGCCAATACGCCCCACCAAAGTGAAGTAAGCACCAAAGCCCAGCACCGAACCAAAGATGGCCAGATAACTCATCGCACCCATCCACTGTAAATTGAGGGCCGGGGTCAGTGAATCGCCGTTTAGCAGTGCCAGTATCGCCATCATCATCGCGCCATACAGCATGGCATAACTGTTGGTAGTGAGCACATCACGCTGGCGACGTTGATGACGCGTAGAGATCATATTGCCCAGTGAAAAGCCCAGTGTGCCCAGTGCACTGAGACCGATACCCCACAGCAACTGCGGAGCCGGATGCGCCGCCTGAATATCATTCCAGAACAGGGCGACAATGCCGCCAAGACCCAGCACAGCCGCTGGCAACAAGCGAAATGGCGGTCGCTGACGGAAGAATATCCAGCTATTCAGCGCGTTATATAGCACAGCCATGGAGAAAATGACGGACTCCAATCCACTGCTGATCCACGCAGCCGCGTGGTAGAAACAGACAAAATTAAAGCCAAACACACAACAGCCCTGTAGCAGGCAGAATAAGTGATCTTGCTTATCTAAAGGACGCAGGCGTTTGATCACTTTGAGTATCACCAGCATCAACACTGATGCCAGCAGGAAACGCCAGAACACCGCGACCAGCACCGGTGTGCTGCCCGCTTCTTGTTGCAGAAAAATGGCGATCCATGTGGTGCCCCAAATTAACACCACCGCGAGGTACAACATTATGTTCATTACAGGCTCTCCAGCACAATCATGCCCTGTAGTCTGTCCGACCTGCTGCTCAGCCGCTTGCATGCGTTTGCGCGTGAATTGCAAAATCTTGCGCATTTTTCCCAAGATGTCCTGTGCTGATCTGTCTTCTGTCCCGCGAGATCCGTACACTGAGGGCAATTGAACCGCCAGTGGACAGCTTTGATGCCCGATTACCAGACCTTCAACATGTTGCAGCGCCATAAAGCGCAACTGCGCGATAGCGTGCAGTTGACGAGTGGCATTAAGCTGGCGGCCTGGTTTAACAGTGGCGATCGCGTCACTAATCTCAGCGATCACCATACGCTGAGCCTCTATACGGCGGACGGCTATGATACCTGGCATAAAACCCCTAACGGGTGGCGCAACGGTGGGGGGCCGGATCGTTTCTGTCTGATGCCTTCGGGCGTGGAATCGACCTGGGATCTGCGCTCAGATTTGTCATTTGTGCATCTGTACTGTACCGACGAACACTTGCGCCATCTGGGTGAACAGATTTGGGATCGCAGTCCGGCGCAACTCAATCTGCACGAGAAAATCTTTGCCGAGGATGACCGCATTACGCAGCTTTATCGGCACTTCTTGTTGAGTGTTGACTGGCAGCAACCGGCCAACCAACTGATGCTGAGCAGTGCGTCGACACTGTTGATGACGCATCTGTTACAGCGTTATAGCGAAGTCCAGTGGCAGGCTCCACAAGTGCGCGGCGGCTTAGCCCCAGCGGTGCTGCGCCGGGTGCTGGCCTTTATTGATGCTCAGCTGGACCAGCCCCTAACCCTGGCGCAATTAGCTGCCGAAGCCGCCTTGAGCGAGTATCACTTTGCACGGATGTTTCGTTGTAGTGTGGGTGAAGCGCCGCATCAATATGTGATGCGCCGTCGCATGGATACCGCATTGCAGCTGTTGAAGTTCAGCGCTCTGCCTTTAACGGAGATCGCACTGCGTTGCGGCTTCCACTCCTCAAGCCACTTCAGTAACCGCTTTCGCCAACGCCACGGCGTAACGCCTTCGGTGTGGCGTCAAAGCGCGCATCAGTTTTAATTTCGCTGTAATTGACTGAAACAGCCAAGTTTAACTTACGAGAAACGTCTCAGATTCCTTCTTTCACAGGCTAAATGTGGTGATTTCCCCTCCGATATAGATACAATGAAAACATTAACATGTTGTTTTTTATATGATAATTACATGTTCAACTTATGCGGAGTGGTAATGATGGAAATGCGTATTGAGAAGGTTGAGGCTGATATCGATGAGTTGAAGAAGGATATGGCTATAGTGAAAACCGATATCGCGGTGATCAAATCTAACTACGTCACGAAAGGTGATTTGCATCAGGAGATCGCCAAAATTCATGTAGAGATGATTAAACAAACCAAATGGATTCTGGGTGGCATACTGAGCACGGCTGGAATCAGCCTGGCGATTGCTCGCTGGTTGTTCTGAGGGAGCATAATTGATGCCAACATGAGGAAATGATGAACAGTCCAAGCCGTCCAACGTTCACTTGGGTTGGGAGGATGATTATGCGCATACCTGATTTTACGAACGAAAGGAGGATGAGAGACGGCTACAATATGGTGTCCCCTGCAGGAATCGAACCTGCAACTAGCCCTTAGGAGGGGCTCGTTATATCCATTTAACTAAGGAGACGCGGCGCGCAGTATAGCGTACCAACCAGCAAAATTTAACCGTGTAAATCCTGTTTGCTCAATCTATCAGCAATGTCGTGCCGTATATCACTGTTGTTTCTTCTGCGCTTTCTCTTTGCGCTTCTGCTCAGCCTTCGCTTTGGCCTTTGCCGCTTCGCTCATGTCATTGCGTATTTGCGCATGGCTGATTAAGGCAAAAATGAGCGTACCGCCGGTAATATTGCCCAGCAAAGTCGGCAGAGCAAAGGGCCAGAAGAACTCATACCAGGGCAGCGTGCCAGCAAATACCAGATAAAGTACCTCCACCGACCCCACCACGATATGGGCCAGATCGCCCAGCGCGACCAGCCACGTCATCATCACGATGACCACAATTTTCGCCGCGCCTGCATAGGGAAACATCCACACCATGGTGGCAATAATCCAGCCAGAAATGACTGCGTTGGCGAACATCTCGCGCGGTGGATTGGCCATCACTTTTTCGCTGATCGAGGTAAAGGCTTGGCGTGTGGCATCGTCAAAGATGGGCATATGATTAAACGCCAGCGCGCCGAGTGCCGTACCAATCAGATTACCCGCCAGTACTACCCCCCAAAGACGCATCAGCAATAAAACATTCCCACCTGTGGGTTTGTGCATCACGGGCAGTACCGCAGTGACAGTGTTTTCGGTGAATAACTGTTGGCGCGCCATAATCACGATGACGAAACCAAAGGTATAACCTAGATTCTCGAGCAAAAAACCGCCCGGCACTTCAGCTAAATGCACGTGGAAAATGCCTTTAGCCATCAGTGAGGCGCTCATGGAAAGCCCAGCGGCCACTGCAGACCAAAGCAATGCCATGCCGTCACGTTCTAACTCTTTCTCACCATCCTGACGGATCTCTTCATGGATAGCTGCCGCACGTGATGGCAGGGCTTCCTCATCCACTTCAATCTCTTTTCCTTGCTCTTTTTCCTCACTCTCAACATCGTTGTCATGTTCTGAAATGGATTGTGATGGCTTCATGTTTTCCCCGAGTGATAATGCCAATGCGTAATAAGCGTAGACGGTTTTATCAAGGGCGAAATGTTACTTAGATTCAATTTAAGAGTAACAAGATTTTAACTGAGGCGATTTTTTGAACAGATCCTTGAGATGATGCGCACGAATAACCCCTTTCGGGAAGTGAGAGCTAACTCACAGACTTCGGCCCACAGATTCATTGTGGTATTATCGCCGCCTTATTTCATAGCTGCGATTCCTTCTTTCATGCTCAATGTTATTAATCTCTCATGCATCCGCGATGAGCGAACCCTGTTTCATGGGCTGAGCTTCCATGTGCACCCGGGTGACATTGTGCAAATTGAAGGCCCTAACGGGGCAGGAAAAACCTCACTGCTGCGTCTGCTGGCCGGGTTAAGCCGAGCAGAGGAAGGTGAGGTGATGTGGCAATCGCAGCCGATTCGTCAGCAGCGTGAGATATGGCATCAAAACCTGCTTTATCTTGGCCATTATCCCGGCGTTAAATCCGTACTCTCTCCCCTGGAAAACCTGCATTTCTGGCATGGGAACCATGATGAAGAGGCGATTTTTGAGGCTTTGGAGCAGGTCAATTTGTTGGGTTATGAAGAAGTGCCTGTCGCGCAATTGTCAGCCGGACAGCAACGTCGTGTTGCGCTGGCGCGTCTGTGGCTAAGCCCGGCAAAAGTATGGATTCTGGATGAACCCCTCACGGCTATCGATAAAGGCGGCGTGGAAAAATTAATGGCCCGCTTCGCAGAACATGCCGATAACGGTGGCGCGGTCATTTTGACGACGCATCAGGATTTGCCTGGAGACGCTGAACGAGTGCGTAAAATTCGTCTGACTTCGGAGTGGGCTTGATGTTAGGCCGAGTGATTCAGCGTGAATTAAAGATCGCTTTCCGCAGCGGCGCTGAGGTGATCAATCCGCTGTGGTTCTTCCTGATTGTTATCACGCTGTTTCCGTTAGGTATCGGCCCGGATCCGCAGCAGCTGGCGCGCATTGCGCCAGGCGTGGCATGGGTTGCCGCTTTATTAGCGTCGCTGCTGGCGCTGGAACGCCTGTTCCGTGACGATTTTCTGGATGGTTCACTTGAGCAATTACTTTTGCTGCCAACGCCATTACCCGTGACGGTATTAGGAAAAGTGATCGCTCACTGGCTGATTACCGGTCTACCGCTGATTTTGCTCTCGCCGCTGGCGGCATTGCTGCTGTCACTGGATTTTTCCGGCTGGCGCGCCATGGCGCTGACGTTATTGCTGGGTACGCCAACCCTGAGTTTCCTGGGTGCCATTGGCACAGGTCTGACGGTTGGGCTGCGGCGTGGCGGCGTATTACTGAGTTTACTGGTATTGCCCTTGTCGATACCGGTTTTAATTTTTGCTAGCGCGGCGATTGATGCCGCCGGCCAAGGGTTGCCGATCGGAGGTTATCTGGCAATTCTTGGCGCGATGCTGGCAGTGAGCGCAACACTTTCGCCGTTTGCAACTGCTGCGGCTCTGCGTATTAGTCTGCACTAATCCTTGCGGCCCCAGAGCAGCAGGATTTTAAATTCTTTAATTGTGAGCTATGCAAATGTGGAAATGGTTACACCAGTGGGGCAAGCCTGAGCGGCTTTACCAACTATGCGGTCGCTTGATTCCGTGGTTCGCGGTGCTTGGCGTGGCGACGCTGCTACTCGGTTGGGTGTGGGGTTTCGGCTTCGCACCGGCTGATTATCAGCAAGGCGACAGCTTCCGAATTATGTACATTCACGTGCCTGCGGCGATGTGGTCCATGGGCGTCTATGCCTCGATGGCGATTGCGGCCTTTATTGGCCTGGTCTGGCAGATGAAGACGGCGGACTTGGTTTCAGCGGCGATGGCTCCAGTGGGAGCGGTGTTTACCTTTATCGCCCTGATCACTGGCTCCGCATGGGGTAAACCGATGTGGGGTACCTGGTGGATCTGGGATGCCCGTCTGACCTCTGAGCTGGTGCTGCTCTTCCTTTATATGGGCGTGATTGCGCTCTATCACTCCTTCGAAGATCGTCGTACAGCAGGGCGTGCCGCCGGTATCCTGATCCTCGTCGGCGTGGTAAATCTGCCGATTATTCACTTCTCGGTTCAGTGGTGGAACACGCTACATCAGGGCTCCTCCGGCATTCTGCAGCAGGCGATCGCGCCAAGTATGCGTACCCCGCTGCGTTGGGCCATCCTTGGGTATCTGCTGGTATTCGGTGCGCTGACGCTGATGCGTCTGCGAAACCTGATCTTGTTCACTGAACGTCATCGCCCTTGGGCAATTGATGTGGCTCAGGGAGGGCGCAAAGCATGACGCCAGCCTTCTCGTCGTGGAGCGATTTCTTCGCCATGGGAGGCTATGCCTTCTATGTCTGGCTCGCCGTTATCCTCACTTTGATTCCATTGATCGGCCTGGTGCTGCACACCGTGCTGTTTCGCCGCCGCTTGCTGGCCGAAATTCGCCAACGCCAATCCAGGGAGCGCCGTATTCGCGACGCCAAATCGAAAAAAGCTGCCAGTGAAGCAGCAGGAGAATCTGTGTGAATATCCGTCGTCGTAATCGCCTGTATGTCGTCGTGGCGATTTTGGTGGGCTTGGGCTTGGCCACATCGCTGGTGATGTACGCGCTGCGTTCCAACATCGATCTGTTTTACACCCCGAGTGAAATTTTGTACGGCAAAGGTGAGGCGCATCAGATGCCTGAAACTGGACAGCGCCTGCGCGTCGGCGGCATGGTTATGCCTGGCAGCGTGAAGCGCGATCCGAAAACCTTGGCGGTCTCTTTCAAATTGTATGATGCCAACGGCGTGATCAGTGTGAGCTATGAAGGCATCCTGCCCGACCTGTTCCGTGAAGGGCAGGGCGTTGTCGCGCAAGGTGTGCTTGAAAAGGGCAACCTGGTGAACGCCAAAGAAGTGCTGGCCAAGCATGATGAAAAATACACGCCGCCAGAAATTGAAGATGCAATGAAGCAAAATCATAAAGGACCTGCAGCCGCTTATCAGCAGGCGGGTACACAATCATGATTCCAGAAATTGGTAGCTTTTTATTGTGTCTGGCGCTGGGACTGTCGCTGCTGTTAAGTGTCTACCCGCTGTGGGGCGCAGCCCGTCAGGATGCACGTTTGATGGCAATGGCTCGCCCGCTGGCGTGGGGCATGTTCGCCTGTATCGCTGCTGCCTTCCTGGTGTTAGTCCATGCCTTTATCGTCAACGACTTCACCGTAGGTTACGTCGCCACTAACTCCAACACTTTGCTGCCGGTTTACTACCGCATTGCAGCAACCTGGGGGGCTCACGAAGGTTCACTGCTGCTGTGGGTGCTGCTGCTCAGCACCTGGACGGTGGCGGTGGCGATTTTCAGCCGTGGTATGCCGCAAGATGCGTTGGCTCGTGTGCTGTCGGTGATGGGCATGATTAATCTCGGCTTCCTGCTGTTTATCACTCTCACCTCGAATCCCTTTACACGCACCTTACCCAACTTCCCAGTTGATGGCAGCGACCTTAATCCGATGCTGCAGGATATTGGTCTGATTTTCCATCCGCCTTTGCTGTACATGGGGTACGTTGGTTTCTCAGTCGCGTTCGCCTTTGCCATTGCGTCACTGATGGCGGGGCGTCTGGATACCGCGTGGGCCCGCTGGTCACGTCCATGGACCACTGCCGCATGGGTGTTCTTGACGATTGGTATCGTGCTCGGCTCGGCTTGGGCCTATTACGAACTTGGCTGGGGGGGCTGGTGGTTCTGGGATCCGGTCGAAAATGCGTCCTTCATGCCATGGCTGGCCGGTACGGCGTTGATGCACTCACTGGCCGTAACGGAAAAACGCGGCAGTTTCAAATCCTGGACGGTACTGCTGGCGATCACGGCGTTCTCGCTTAGCCTGTTGGGTACTTTCCTCGTGCGTTCCGGTGTACTGGTATCGGTGCACTCGTTTGCTTCCGACCCGGCACGTGGCATGTTCATCCTTGCCTTCCTGGTGATTGTGATTGGCAGTTCGCTGCTGCTCTACGCCCTGAAAGGTGGCAAGGTTCGCAGCCGAGTACAAAGCGAAATCTGGTCACGTGAATCCTTCCTGCTGGGTAACAACGTGCTGCTGATTGCTGCCATGTTGGTGGTATTGCTCGGGACGCTGTTGCCACTGGTCCACAAACAGCTTGGACTGGGTAGCATCTCTGTCGGTGAGCCGTTCTTCAACACCATGTTTACTTGGTTAATGGCACCTTTTGCCCTGATGCTGGGCATTGGACCGCTGGTGCGCTGGCGTCGTGATGAGCCACAAAAATTGTGGAAACGTCTTGGCGTGGGCCTGTTGGTCACCTTGATTCTGTCCATCGCGCTGCCTTGGCTGTTGCAGGATCGCATTGAGGCGATGACGGTCATCGGTCTGCTGATGGCGATTTGGGTGATTCTGTTGACGTTGATGGAACTGCACGAACGTGCCACGCATCGTCATAGCTTCGTTAAAGGTCTGCGCCACCTGACGCGCAGCCACTGGGGCATGGTACTGGGTCATCTCGGTGTGGCCGTGACCGTTGTCGGCATCGCCTTCAGCACACAGTACAGCGTAGAGCGCGATGTGCGTATGAAGTCGGGCGATACCGTTGACATCCACAATTATCATTTCATTTTCCGTGATGTCCATAACCTGCAAGGGCCCAACTACAGTGGCGGTGTCGCGATTATCGACGTCACCCGCAACGGTAAACCTGAAGCGGTTCTGCACGCAGAAAAACGCTTCTACACCGCAGCGCGTACCATGATGACTGAAGCGGCAATCAGCGGTGGATTCACCCGCGATCTCTACGCCGCGCTCGGTGAAGAGCTGGATGATGGTTCATGGGCTGTGCGCATTTACTATAAACCCTTTGTTCGCTGGATCTGGTTCGGCGGCGTCTTTATGGCGGTGGGCGGCTTGTTCTGTCTGCTTGACCCGCGCTACCGCTCGCGCAAAAAAGCGCAGCGGGAGGAGCTGGCATGAATAAGAAAATACTGTTTATCCCGCTCGTATTGTTCCTGCTCCTGGCGGCAGCGTTAATGTGGCAACTGTCACGCAACGCCAACGGTGACGATCCGACCCTGTTGGAATCCGCCTTGATTGGCAAACCGGTCCCCGTATTTAAGCTTGAAGCGCTCGATAAACCGGGAAAAATCTACGATCAGCAGGTCCTGACCGACGGCAAACCTATTCTGCTGAATGTCTGGGCCACCTGGTGTCCTACCTGCCGCGCTGAGCATCAATACCTGAATACGCTGGCTGAAAAAGGTGTGCGTGTGGTAGGGCTGAATTACAAAGACGATCGCACTAAAGCGGTCACCTGGCTGAATACGTTAGGCAATCCTTACGCACTCAGTTTGTACGATGGTGATGGGATGCTGGGTCTGGATCTTGGCGTCTATGGCGCGCCGGAAACCTTCCTCATCGATGGTCAAGGCATTATCCGTTATCGCCATGCGGGCGATATGAATGACCGCGTATGGAATGAAGAAGTGAAACCGCTGTGGGATAAATACAGCAAAGGAGCGGGCGCGTGAAACGGCTGCTTCTGTTATTCGTGGGCTTGATGCTCAGCACCAGCCTGTGGGCGGCCATCGATACTTATCAATTCGATTCGGTGCAGCAGGAAGAGCAATATCGCGATCTCACCGGCTCACTGCGCTGTCCTAAATGCCAAAACAACAGCATTGCCGATTCCAATGCAATGATTGCTGCCGATATGCGCCTGAAAGTGTATGAGCTGATGAAGCAAGGCCAGAGTCGCCAACAGATCATTCATTACATGGTGGCACGCTATGGCAACTTCGTGACCTATGAACCGCCAGTTACCCCGTCGACGCTGATTCTGTGGGTAGGGCCTGCGCTGTTTGTGGTGCTCGGCGGGTTAATTATTATTCTGCGCAATCGCCGCGGTAAATCGCGTAGCGATCTCGATGACGATGAACAACAACGCCTTGCGGCGATTCTAAAGCGTGACGGGAAGCCGTAATGACTGGATTTTGGATTACCCTGATTATTTTGCTGGTGGCGGCCTCAGTGCTGTTTGTCAGTGCGGGCTGGCGTCAGCGTGAAGCCAGCAGTGGCGACCGCGATCGCCTGAACACCGATTTTTATCAGCAACGTCTGCGTGAACTGGAGCGCGATGAAGAAGAAGGCGTTGTGGCAGAACGCCCTGAGATGGTACGTGAACTACAGCAAACTTTGCTGACCGATGTGCCTACTGAGCACGCTGCACGCATCCATCACAGCAGCCGCTGGATTTTACTGCCGGGTGTGATTGTGCTGCTGCTGGTGTCAGTGGGTTTCTATCTGAAAACCGGCGGATTGGGGCAACTGGCAGGTTGGGTGAGTGTGCAACAGGAGTATCCTGAACTGCGTGCCCGCTTAATGGACCCGAAAGCCACGCCATTGACGATGGAAGAGCTGGCCCGTTTACAATTGGGATTGCGTAGTTCATTGCAGAACGATCCTCAGAACCTCAACGACTGGACGATGCTAGGTCGTCTGGGCATGGTACTGAACAATGCCACCAGTGCGAGTCAGGCTTTCCAGCGCGCACTGCAACTGGCGCCAAACAACCTGGAACTGCAGCAAGATTACGCCGAGGTTCTGACACGCTCCAGCGATCCGCAGGATAACCGTCAGGCGAATGTCTTGCTGAAAGATCTGTTAAACCACGATCGCAATAACGTGCGAACGCTGAGTCTGTTGGCATTTAATGCTTTTCAGCAGCAGCAATATGATGAGGCGATAAGCACGTGGCAGGCGATGCTGAAGGTGCTACCGGCAGGTGATAAGCGTATCTCTATGATTCAGCGCAGCATTGAACAAGCGAAAACGGATGCAGGACAGCAAAATAGTCACCTGGCATTGACGGTGAGTTTAGCTCCGCAGGCAGAAAAAATGTTACCGCAAGGCGGAGTGATGTATATTTCTGTGTCTGACGGTGTTTCACCGGTGCCTGTGGCTGTGAAGCGTTTACCGCTGAGCCACTTCCCGTTATCGCTCACGCTGGATGACAGTAACGCCATGATGCAAGACCGCCTACTTTCGGCACAGCATCAGGTGCAGGTCCGGGTGCGTATCTCGCGCGATGGTAGTGCCAATCCTCAATCTGGGGACTGGTTTGGTTTAAGCGCGGTTACCCCTTGGGATGGTCATCAGCAACTGGCTGTGGAAATTAATCAACAGCAGCCCTGAAGCGATACATTTTTCAACCGCACAGGGAGATAAGAATGAATAACCGCCTGACCGGTCTGGCGCTGGCCAGCCTGCTGCTCGTGGGATGTGCCAGTTCAAAACCGGCGGATCCGACGCAGCCTGCGCAGCGCAGCGATCCGCTCGAAGGCTTTAACCGCACGATGTTTAACTTCAACTACAACGTGCTGGATCCTTATGTCGTGCGTCCGGTTGCGGTTGCGTGGCGCGACTACGTGCCAGTGCCTGCACGCAGTGGTTTAAGTAATTTCCTGGGAAACCTGGATGAACCTGCCAGCATGCTGAACTCGATTCTGGTGGGAGAGCCGCGTCAGGCGGGGATCCACTTTACGCGTTTCTTCCTCAATACCGTGTTGGGGTTGGGCGGATTTATCGATGTGGCAGGCAAAGCGAATACAGAGTTGGCGCGTGAAGTGCCGCACCATTTTGGTAGCACTCTGGGCCGTTACGGTGTGGGCTACGGACCATACGTGGTGCTGCCGGGTTACGGTAGTTTCACGGTGCGTCAGGATGGTGGCGACTATGTTGATACGCTCTACCCGGTGCTGAGCTGGCTCACCTGGCCAATGTCGATTGGCAAATGGACACTGGAAGGCGTGGAAACGCGTGCACAGCTGCTGGATTCGGATGCTATCCTCAAGCAGCAGCAAGATCCGTATTCCTTTATACGTAATGCCTATTTCCAGCGTAATGACTTCCTCGCCAATGGCGGCAAGTTGAAGCCGGAAGAGAATCCGAACGCCAGCGCGATTCAGGATGATTTAAAAGATATCGATTCACAGTAAAAATCATGGCGACTTTCACAGTCGCCATTTTTTTATGCCTGCTTTACGGGCTGCTTGAGTAATATGCCCACCCACACTGCGCACCCAAGCGTTATCGCTGCCAATCCGTAGAGCAGGATAAAATACGCTTGCTCCACATTGCTTATCAGCAAAGGGACCGGAATCTGGGGCAGCAGTTCATGTGCTTGCAGAACGTGGCTACCCGATAACCACACCGCAGCCTTATCGCGTGTCGCGGTGTCCAGCGTGGGTAAATTCTGCTGGAGGCCCAGCCGATTGAACAGCGCGAGCAGCGCCATCACTATCGCCAAAGCCATCCCTTCACCCGCCACACGCACAGTGTTAAATAAACCTGCCGCCATACCTGCACGTTCGACGGATACCGCCGACACGGCAAGCCCGTCCATTAATCCCCATGGCAATGCGGCACCCATGCCGGTCACAAACATCGAGCCAGCGAGAGCGATGAGTCCATCCGTTTTTATCGCATGTGCCATGCCGATTAAACCCAGGGTTGCCAGCAGCAAGCCTGCCACTGAGATTTTCCCCGGATTAAACCAACGTGTTAGCCAGGCCGCAACGCCAGGAAAGATCAACATCGGAGCTGTAAGTGCCAGCAAGATGACCGCGCTTTGTGTTTCGCTAAGATCACGCGCGCCCATTAAAAATAGCGGGACAACAATCAACAGCACCACATAGCAGTAGCAGGTTGCCACCGGTAACAGCAGCACGCCGGCAAAATGCGGCTGACGCAGCAGTGCCAGAGTGAAAACCGGATGGGCGATACGCTGCGTGTGGCGGACAAACAATGCGCCGGCCAGCAGAGTCGTGGCCAACCCGATGAACACCGTCAGTGACAATGCTCCGCATTGCGGTAGCAGGATCAGTGTAGTGGTGACGGCGAGGAGGGCGAGGCTAAACAATGCCGTTCCGCGTATGTCTGCAGGAGCGGATGGAGGTGTCTTCAAGGCGGTGATACTGAGTTGTCCCGCCAGTCCGATTACCGTTGCCAGGGCAGCCAACAGCGCATACACCCAACGCCAGCTGAGCGCATCGGTGATGATGCCCATCACTAGGGGACCGAATGCCAGGCCAACGCCGAATAAAGTACCCAGTAAACTGAAAACCCGTGTGCGTGCTGCCCCGCTGTAGAGATGCGCCAACGCGGTGGCCCCCCCGCCAGCGTCAACGCGGCGGCAATGCCCTGCAAGGCACGATAAATGCCGAGTGTTAATGTGCTACTGGTGAGGGCAATCATCAGGGAGCTGACAGCGAATAGCGCCAGTCCGGTAATGAATACGTGCTTATGTCGAAGCTTGTCGGCCGCTACGCCAGCCGCCAATAAGCCACTGCCAAAGGTCAGCATAAAGCCATTGGTTAGCCAGGCGAGCGACAGTGGTCCCCCGTGAAGATCCCTGCTGATTGCGGCTGTGGTCACCACGCCGCCGGTAAAACTCAAAGGGAGTAATAGCGCTGCCAGTAAAATCGCTAAGGTCGCACCGATGTTGACGCCTGAAGAGGATGTGCTGCTGATTTCCGTCATTGCGTGTCTCATACAAAATGGAATAGATGACGAAACAGACTATTGCGGATATAAAAGAGGATAAATGGGGTGTAACTCCACTCTTTGCGGACGTAAGGTTTATTATCATGGACAGTCTTACCTCATTGAGCGCCTTTGTGCGCACGGCTGAAACACTCAGCTTTGTGCAGGCAGCACAGCTGTTGGGTATTTCTGCCTCTGCAGTGGGGAAAAATGTGGCTCGGCTTGAACAACAGCTTGGGGTAAGGCTGTTCAATCGCAGCACACGCAGTGTGAGTCTGACAGCTGAAGGGGCGCTGTTACTGGCACGAACACGTCCAATCCTTGAGCAACTTCGTGACGTTGAAGCGGAGATCACCCAAGCAGTTGACCATCCTAGTGGCAAACTGCATGTGTCATTACCGGTGGTGGGTTATCGATTGATTACGCCGCTGCTCCCGCAATTTCATCAGCTCTATCCTGACGTTGAATTGGATTTTGATTTTAGCGACCGGCTGGTCAACGTGATTGATGAGGGTTTTGATGTCGCTATCCGCAGTGGCGAGATGCGGGATTCACGGTTACAAGCGCGTACATTGGGGCCTTTTCGCTTTGTGCTCTGCGCCAGTCCAGACTACCTCGCAGCAAGAGGTGCGCCATCGGTGAGTGCTGATTTGGTGCAGCACCACTGTATTTTCTTCCGTTTCCCCGCAACAGGGCTGATTCAACATTGGGAATTGGCAGATCTTCGCGTGACGGGGGATTTCCAGCCAGCCAAATCACTGACGCTGAATAATATTGAAGCAATGGTGCAGAGCACGTTAGTCGGTATGGGTATCAGCTATATTCCCGATTTTGTGGTGCGCGATGTGTTGGAACAGGGCAAATTAGTGGAAGTGCTTCCGGGGAGTTGCATTCGAGAAAGCGGTTTTTCGGCGATCTGGCCGGGGCGCTACCTGCCACCACGAGTGCGCTGCTTTATTGACTATCTGGCCGAGCACTGGCCAGTATCCCGTCGCCAATAAAAACGGCGACATCGCTGTCGCCGTTGTACACACCGTCGTGGGCATCAGAACTTGTAGTTAAAGTTTGCGCCGTATAGCCAGGCTTTGCCTTCGGAGTTAAAGGTATAAGGGCCTTCTTTCACCGTGACTTTCTGGCCGTGCATGTAGGAAATACCCAAATCAACAGAGGCATCTTCGTTGAAGGCATAGGATGCACCGGCGCTCAGCCACAGGCGATCCTGATCCGGGATGGAGATAGAGCGTTTATCAGCTGGCACTGGGCTATCATCAAACGCAATACCGGTACGGAAGGTCCAGTTATCGTCATAGAAATAGGTGGTACCCAAGGCGATACGGTAGGCGTCTTTGAAGCCTTCGTCTTTATAGAACAGCGTTTGGCCGTTGCTACCCGTGGCTTTTAGCTCCTGGAACTGACTCCAACTGGTGTAGGTCAGGCTGTAGTGTACCGCCCACTGTGGCGCCACTTTATGCCAACCAGACACTTCCCACATTTCAGGTAAGTTTAGCGTCAAAGAACCTGGAATGGTCTGGCCGCTGGTACCGTAAGGCAGACCTAAGGCAATGGCTTGCGGCGTACCATTATAAGCGGTTGGGATATTGCTCTTATAGTCGCCGTCGAAATCAATTTTTACTTCGGAACGATAGGTGAAGCCGAAGCGGTTATTTTTATCCACTTCATACAAAATACCCGCATTCCAGCCGTAGCCCCATTCATCACCTTTTAGATGGGCAACTTGGGTATCGGCAGGCATGCCGACGCGTGCACCGGCTTCACCTGCATATCGTTCGATTTTTGCCTTAGCATAAACCGCATCAAAACCTACACCAAAGCTAAAGTGTTCGTTTAAGCGATAAGCGGTGCTGAGATTGAAGTTGCCGGTCATCAGATCGGTCTTACCACCGTAGCCGCCTGCTGTGTAGCCGTTGTTAAATTCAGTCGCCAAACCGTAGTTGGAAGTGACAGAAGCACCAACCCACCATTGATCGTTAATGGGATGGACGTAATGAAGGTTAGGGATCCACTGATTCGGCGCAATATTTTTCGCATTCAGGCTGTTACCGGTAGGGCTTTGACCGCTGATATCGACTTCAGGATCAATATAAACAGCACCGATGGAGAACGAAGGGCGATCCATCAATGCCATGGTCGCGGGGTTGCGGCTGGCGGATGCGGCGGTATCGCCCATCGCACCTTCACCCGAATATGCACGACCTAAACCAATTGCTGAGAATTCATTAAGTTGAAAGCCTGCGGCGTAAACTTGGGAAGACATGAGCGCCACTGCAGCTGCCACAGCTGACTTTGCAAACAGGTTCTTATGGTTCATGACCACAACCTCATCTAGATTTATTATTAAACGTTGTTACGTCGCGTAACAAAGGACGGCGGATTGTAGGGACTGACGACAAAGACACATATCAGACCAGTGCGACGAGTATAGGTCCGACCTGTGTATTTGTTGCAATATTGTTTTTTAAATATTTCCAATTTGATCGATAAAATCAGATCTGCTTAACAAAATCTTGTTGATGCCCATTCAGCATAGCGGTCAAATTTGTTCTGGATCAATTTTTAGTGTGATATTCGTCACTTAGCGGCAGGGAGATAGATGGCAGCCCGCATGGGGCGTACAATTTGCGTTAGGAAATGATCCGCTTGAATTGATTTATCGTCAGGAGAGAGCAATGACTGATGCCATTAAAAAATGCAGTGCTAACGAAACCGCAGCCTGCTGCTGTGTAGATGTGGGCACCGTGATGGACAATACCGATTGTACCGCCAGTTGGTCTGGCGTGTTTGTTGATCGCCATGCCGCGGAGGCGATGTTGGTGCACCTGAGCGACAAAGCGCGTCAGGTGGAATCCGATCCCTGTGATATCCGCTCCGCTTTTATCGAGGAAGCGGCTGGAGTGCGCCTCAATGTTGATTTCACCTTTGCTTGCCAGGCTGAAACCCTGATTTTCCAGCTCGGCTTACGCTAATCCTGCTGCTGCCGGAAGCCCTTTCGGCAGCGATTTCTCTTTTTCGTGTCTTCCCTCGCACTTTTTTTCTTCTGTTATTGGCGACTTAGCGACACCTGGTTAACACTGATGATCAGGTCAGACCTGTTTGGCAATGATGCTACGGTCGTAAATTACAGGTGAGTGCAATGAGCAAAGCGCAGCCGCTGCTGACGCGTCAGGGCGAACGTATCGCCATAACCCACGGATTACGCACACCTTTCGCCCGTCAGGCGAGTGATTTTCACGGCATCCCGGCCCTGGAGTTGGGGCGCATGGTGGTGTCTGAGCTAATGGCACGCAGCGAATTACCGGTTGAGGTGATCGATCAACTGGTATTTGGTCAAGTGGTGCAGATGCCGGAAGCGCCGAATATTGCGCGTGAAATCGTCCTCAGCAGTGGGTTGAGTGTGCACACCGATGCCTACAGCGTCAGCCGCGCGTGCGCCACCAGTTTTCAGGCGGTGGCCAATGTGGCGGAGAGCCTGATGGCCGGTACCATTGATGCCGGCATTGCAGGGGGAGCGGATTCCTCTTCGGTACTGCCGATTGGCGTCAGCAAAACGCTGGCACGCGCATTGGTCGATCTCAACAAAGCACGGACCTTCAGCAAAAAACTGCAAATTTTACGCCGTCTGCGTCCGCGAGACCTGTTGCCGGTGCCACCCGCGGTGGCGGAGTTTTCTACCGGGCTGCGCATGGGAGATACCGCCGAGCAGATGGCAAAAACACATGGCATCACGCGAGAGCAGCAAGATGCGCTGGCGCTGCGATCGCATCAACATGCGGCACGCGCCTGGCAGTCCGGTGTATTGGCGCAGGAAGTGATGCCCGCGTTTGTACCACCGTGGAAAGCGCCGATTGAGCAGGATAACAATATCCGCTTCAACGCCAGCGCCAGTGATTACGCCAAACTCCGCCCGGCATTTGATCGTCGCCATGGTTCAGTTACTGCCGCTAACAGCACGCCACTCACGGATGGCGCAGCAGCGGTGATATTAATGCGTGAAGGTCGCGCACGTGAGCTGGGTATCACTCCGCTTGGCTATTTACGTAGCTACGCCTTCACCGCAATCGATGTCTGGCAGGACATGCTGCTGGGTCCCGCTTATGCCTCACCGCTGGCGCTGGAACGTGCGGGGATCACCCTCAACGAGTTGACGCTGATCGATATGCATGAGGCTTTTGCTGCCCAAACCCTGGCCAATTTGAAAATGTTCCGCGATGAGCGCTTCGCCCGCGACGTGCTCAATCGGCCGCATGCGCTGGGTGAAGTCAATGAAGAGCGTTTCAATGTCCTGGGCGGTTCGATTGCTTATGGTCACCCCTTTGCTGCGACGGGTGCGCGTATGATCACTCAAACATTGCAGGAACTGCGGCGACGCGGTGGAGGGCTGGGATTGGTCACCGCCTGTGCGGCGGGGGGGTTAGGCACCGCAATGGTTCTGGAGGCCGAGTAATGAGTTCATCCGCATTCCATTTACAGATGCGCCTCGATCATGTGGGTGTCATCACTATCGATGTGCCTGGCGAGAAAATGAATACGCTCAAGGCCGAGTTTGTACCACAAATAAAAGCGGTGTTGGCCGAAGCGCGCAGCAACCCGCAATTAGCAGGAATAGTGCTGATTTCGGGTAAGAGCGATAACTTTGTGGCAGGTGCTGATATCAGCATGATTGCCAACTGCCAGACCGCAGAGGAAGCTGAAGGATTGGCGCGCCAGGGACAGGAAGTGATGGCAGAAATTGCCGCGTTACCTTTCCCGGTGGTGGCGGCCATTCATGGTGCTTGCCTCGGTGGGGGGCTTGAACTGGCGCTCGCCTGTAGCGCTCGCATCTGTACGCTGGATGAGAAAACCCGGCTAGGACTGCCAGAGGTGCAGTTAGGTTTATTGCCAGGTTCTGGCGGCACGCAAAGGCTACCAAAGCTGATCGGCGTGCCGCAGGCGTTGCCGTTAATACTCAGTGGTAAACAGCTGCGTGCCAAGCAGGCGTTGAAGCTTGGGGTGGTTGACGATGCGGTTCCGCTATCTATTCTGCTTGAGACAGCGATTGCACAGGTACATAAAGGAAAGGTTTTACGGCGTGAGCTGACGCTTCGCGATCGCATCATGCAGGCCCCCCTGGTGCGTTCCTTATTATTTGCGATGGCAAAACGTCAGACCGACAGCAAAACCCAGGGCAATTATCCGGCAACAGACCGCATCCTGCAGGTCGTTCGCATAGGACTGGATCAGGGCAGCAACGCCGGGCACGCCGCCGAGGCGCGTGCTTTTGGTCAGTTGGCGATGACGCAGGAATCAGCCGCACTGCGTAACCTGTTTTTTGCGTCGACCGCACTTAAGAAAGAGGTGATGGCGGACGCAGAACCACGGCCACTGAAACAAGTTGGTGTGCTGGGTGGTGGGCTGATGGGCGGAGGCATTGCCAGCGTCACTGCGCTGAAAGCCGGTTTACCGGTACGTATTAAAGACGTCGATCTCAGCGGCGTAAATCATGCGTTGCAGTACAGCTGGGATCTGCTGAGCCAAAAGGTGAAGCGGCGCCAGATGAAACCTGCTGAACGGCAACAGCAGATGGCTCGCATCAGCGGCGTGACTGATTATCAGGGGTTTAGTCATCGCGATATCGTGGTTGAAGCCGTATTTGAAGATTTGACGCTCAAACAGCAGATGGTGGCGGAGGTTGAGCATCACTGCCAGCCGCAGACGATTTTTGCTTCTAACACCTCATCGTTGCCAATTGGGGATATCGCAGCCAATGCGCAGCGACCGGAGAATGTGATTGGTCTGCATTATTTCAGCCCCGTCGACAAGATGCCGCTGGTGGAGGTGATTCCTCATGCGGGGACTTCAGCCGCAACCCTGGTAACCACCGTACAACTGGCGCGCAAGCAGGGCAAAACAGCGGTAGTGGTGGCGGATCGCCCGGGTTTCTACGTCAACCGCATTCTCGCACCCTATATAAATGAAGCCATGCGTTGTCTATTAGAAGGCGAACCTGTTGAGCATATTGACCGAGCACTGGTGAAATTTGGTTTCCCGGTTGGACCTTTGCAGTTACTGGATGAAGTGGGTATTGATGTCGGCAGCAAAATCAGTCCCATCCTAAAACAAGCTTATGGTGAGCGATTTAGTGCGCCAGAAGCGGTGAACGCCATCCTCGCCGACGGCAGAAAAGGGCGTAAAAACAAAAAAGGTTTCTACCTTTACACGCGTTCGCGTTGGCCGGGGAAGCGCAAAGTTGATGACAGCCTCTATACGTTGCTGAATATCAAACCTCAGGCAAAACAGAGTGAAGAGCAAATTGCAGAGCGCTGTGTGATGATGATGCTAAACGAAGCGGCACGTTGCCTTGATGAGGGCGTGATCCGTAGTGCGCGCGATGGTGATATTGCTGCCGTGTTTGGCATCGGTTTCCCCCCATTTCTGGGTGGTCCGTTCCACTATATGGATCAACGTGGCGGACTTGACATCACCAACACATTACGCGCATTAATGCAGCAACAGGGTGAGCGTTTTGCGCCCTGTGAAGCATTGGTGACATTGTCAGAAGCGCAAACGAATTTTTACACTTCTGCACAATCATGAATAGGCGCACAGATTCAGCGGGTTAGTTATGGCGTGATGGAGTAGGTGCTGCGGTGCCATTCTGAGATATGCTTATTTAATAAACAACCGGTTGACTATACTGAAGCCATTGGGGTAAAACACAGCGTTCATTCGTAGAATGACGCGTCTGGTGCTGTGGTACCCGACGATATCGACAAACAACAGCGGTGCTTTATGCAAGTTTTTATCATGCGTCATGGCGACGCAGCTCTGGAAGCAGCGAGTGATTCGGTTCGCCCTTTAACGATCTGTGGTTGTGACGAATCGCGTCAGATGGCGAGCTGGCTCAATGGCCAGGCGCTGGATATCGAACGGGTGTTAGTGAGCCCTTATTTGCGTGCTGAGCAGACGCTCGCCACTGTGCGCGAAGCCCTGAAGTTACCGGAAGGGCAGGATGTGTTGCCTGAACTGACGCCGGGTGGTGATCCTGGCATGGTGGCGTGTTATCTCCAGGCTCTGGCACAGAAGGGTGTAAAATCGGCGTTGGTTATTTCGCATCTGCCGCTGGTGGGCTATCTGGTCTCAGAACTTTGCCCGCAGGAAGCGCCACCGATGTTCGCGACCTCGGCTATCGCCTATGTGAACTTTGATGCAGAAGCCTGTGAAGGCAAACTGGAGTGGCAGGTCAGCCCGTCCAAATTGGCCAAAGCGATGTAAATTCGCCGTTCTATGGGCCGCAGCAGCGGCCCTTTCCTTTTCCCCGTTATAACTGCCACATCCACCCCAGTCACTTACGCCTGTAAGCCCGCGGGGAGCCATTCGCTTACCACCTTATTACCGTTTGCATAGCTGCGGATGAAAGTGCTGCGTGCTGATTTAGGGCAGTTCCGGCGGTTGCCACTCTTCCACTTCAATCAGCACCAGCAATGCGGCATCGCCACCAAACAGTTTTGGCGCCTGATGGAACGCCATCACATGCGGATGCTGCGCCAGCCACAGCGGAGTCTGCTGCTTAAGAATATGCTTGCCGTGTCCTGTCATCACACTGGCACAGAACAAGTGTTCGCGGCGGCAGGCGGCAATCAGTGCACCTAACTCCTGTTTCGCCTGTTGCTGTCTTAATCCGTGCAAATCCAAAAAAATCTCTGGGGTGTAATCGCCACGACGTAATTTCTTTAATTCGTAATGGCTGACATCCGCGCGGACATAACGCATCGGGCCGTCACTGGAGAGCAGCGGCTGAAATTCATCGGAGAAGTAGTGGCTATTATCGGCTTGCTCGGAAAGCAGTCTTTTTAACGGTACTTCACGTGTTTTCACTACCGTTTTATGTACGATAGTGTCTTGTTTCAACTTGCGCGTCCCACTCATTAATTCGCGGAACAGTGACTGATCGTCCTGGCTTAGCGGCGTTTTCTTACTCATGGCTCGACAATAGGGTTAAAAGGCTGGTTATCAGCCGGTGACATACCTTAACGCGGGGCGTTAACAAATGTCAGCTTTTTCGCCTTGCTGCGCTGAATTCTGCCCGGCTTCGTGGCAAACTATCGGCCGATTGATTTTAAGGCCTGCGGAGGGCTACGTGGACAAGATTTTCGTCGATGAGGCAGTGAGTGAACTGCACACCATTCAGGATATGCTGCGCTGGGCCGTTAGCCGTTTTTCGGCGGCAGGCATTTGGTACGGCCACGGCACGGACAATCCCTGGGACGAAGCAGTCCAACTGGTTCTGCCTACGCTCTGGTTGCCGCTGGATATTCCAGAAGATATGCGCCACGCGCGCCTCACCGCCAGTGAGCGTCACCGCATTGTTGAACGCGTGATTCGCCGCGTCAACGAGCGTATTCCGGTCGCATATCTGACCAACAAGGCTTGGTTCTGCGGCCACGAATTCTATGTTGATGAACGCGTGCTGGTGCCACGTTCCCCGATCGGCGAGCTGATTGAGAATCGGTTTGCCGGCCTGGTGAGCGAGCAGCCCCATCATATTCTCGATATGTGCACCGGCAGCGGTTGCATTGCCATTGCCTGCGCTTACGCCTTCCCAGAAGCTGAAGTGGATGCAGTCGATATTTCTACCGATGCGCTGGCGGTGGCCGAGCAAAACATTGAAGAACATGGTTTGATGCACCACGTCACGCCGATTCGCGCCGATCTGTTCCGTGGTCTGCCGCAGGTGAAATATGACCTGATCGTCACCAATCCACCGTATGTAGATGCGGAAGATATGGACGACCTACCGAACGAATACCGCCATGAGCCAGAGCTTGGCTTAGCGGCGGGCAGTGATGGCCTGAAGCTGGTGCGCCGCATTCTTGCCTGCGCGCCAGATTATTTGAGCGAGCAGGGCGTGCTGATTTGTGAAGTCGGCAACAGCATGGTGCACATGATTGAGCAGTACCCAGATGTGCCATTCACCTGGCTGGAGTTTGATAACGGTGGTGACGGCGTATTCATGCTGACGCGCGAGCAAATTGCTGCAGCACAGCATCACTTCTCCTTCTATAAAGACTAAAAATCGGGGCGAGCGCTCGCCCGCAACATCGCAACAAGGAACCACAATGGCCGGAAACAGCATCGGACAAGTTTTTCGCGTAACCACCTTTGGCGAGTCGCACGGTATTGCGCTGGGCTGCATTGTTGATGGCGTGCCACCCGGCATCCCACTGACGGAAGCGGATATTCAGCACGATCTCGATCGCCGCCGTCCTGGCACATCGCGCTATACCACGCAGCGCCGTGAGCCGGATCAGGTGAAAATTTTGTCTGGCGTGTTTGAGGGCGTCACCACGGGCACCTCTATCGGCCTGCTGATTGAAAATACCGATCAGCGTTCGCAGGACTACGGTGCAATCAAAGATCTGTTCCGTCCAGGCCATGCGGATTATACCTACGAGCAGAAATACGGCCTGCGTGACTATCGCGGCGGCGGTCGTTCGTCCGCACGTGAAACCGCGATGCGTGTTGCCGCAGGTGCAATCGCCAAGAAATATTTGCAGATGAAGCATGGCATCCAGGTGCGTGGCTATCTGGCGCAGATTGGTGATGTTGCCTGTGAGTTGAAAGACTGGAGCATTGTTGAAGAGAATCCGTTCTTCTGCCCGGATGCATCAAAGTTGGAAGCACTGGACGAACTGATGCGTGGCCTGAAGAAAGAGGGTGATTCCATCGGCGCGAAAGTGACTGTGATGGCGGAAAACGTTCCGCCAGGTCTGGGCGAGCCGGTATTTGATCGCCTCGATGCCGATCTGGCGCATGCCTTGATGAGCATCAATGCGGTGAAAGGCGTTGAAATCGGCGACGGTTTTGCCGTGGTAAGCCAGCGTGGTAGCCAGCATCGTGATGAAATTCGCGCCGACGGTTTCCAGAGTAACCACGCGGGTGGCATTTTGGGCGGAATCAGCAGCGGTCAGACCATCAGCGCTAATCTGGCCATGAAGCCGACTTCAAGCATCACCGTACCGGGTAAAACCATCACCCGTGATGGCGAAGAAGTGGAAATGATCACCAAAGGTCGCCACGATCCTTGCGTCGGTATCCGTGCGGTACCGATTGCCGAAGCGATGATGGCGATTGTGTTGATGGACCACCTGCTGCGCCAGCGTGCGCAGAATGGTGACGTCAACAGCAGCGTCCCGCGCTGGTAAGCCATTGATGCGCCGCCTGCTCACCACCGTTGCCGCGCTGTTGTGCAGTGCGGCCGCCTTTGCCGCCACCCCCTGGCAGCAAATCCATCAGCCCATTGCGGGCAGCCCGCAGTCGATTGGTGGTTTCGCCAATGGATGTATTGTCGGCGCACAGCAATTACCGCTCAACTCGCCGAACTATCAAGTGATGCGTCAGGATCAACGGCGCTACTACGGTCATCCCGATCTTATTGCTTTTATTCAACGTCTGAGTACGCAGGTGCATCAACTGCAGTTAGGGCAGGTCTTGATTGGTGATATGGGCATGGCGGCAGGTGGGCGCTTTAGCAGTGGGCATGCCAGTCATCAAACCGGGCTGGATGTTGATATCTGGCTGCAACTGCCGCAAACGCGCTGGACGGCGCAACAACTGCTGAAGCCGCAGCCGTTGGATCTGGTGGCAGCAGACGATAAGCAAGTCATTGCACGCCACTGGCAGCCGCAAATAGACAGCTTGATAAAACTGGCAGCGAAAGATGATGAAGTCACGCGCATCTTCGTCAATCCAGCGATTAAAAAGCAACTATGTGCCGATGCCGGAGGCGACCGCGCGTGGCTGAATAAAGTCCGTCCTTGGTTCGCACACCGTGCGCACATGCATGTGCGTTTGCGTTGCCCTGCGGGCAGTCTGGAGTGCGAAGATCAGGCCGCTCCGCCGCCAGGTGATGGTTGCGGTGCGGAACTCGACAGCTGGTTCTTGCCCAAAAAACCAGGCAGTACACCACCTGTGAAGAAAGCGCCACCGCCGTTGCCGCCATCTTGTCAGGCACTGTTAGATCGCCATTTATTATAACAATTTGTAGAGGCATGCCAGGTTGCGCCAGCCGGTGGCTTCAAGGCCTCTCTACGCTGTATTTTAAGGATTATCATGGAGTGGTTTGTTGTCAGCCCGTGGATTCTCTGCGTGCTGTTTCTGGTTGCGGTGCTGGCGGCGTTTATCGACTCCATCGCCGGCGGTGGCGGTTTACTCACCGTACCTTCTTTGCTCGCCGCAGGACTTTCCCCCGCGCAGGCCTTAGCCACGAATAAGCTCCAGTCGGTGGGCGGATCCTTCTCCGCTAGCCTCTACTTTGTTCGGCGCGGCGCGGTGAAATTGCGCGAACAGCGGCTCAATATCGTGATGACCTTTATTGGCGGTGTATGCGGCACCGTATTGATCCAGCATATTCAGGCCGATGTGCTGCGACAGATCCTGCCGATCTTGCTCATCAGCATTGGTCTATGGTTCCTGCTGATGCCACGTTTGGGTGAAGCGGATCGCGAACATCGTCTGCAAGGATTTGCCTACGCATTGGTGGGCGGCGGCTGCGTCGGCTTCTACGATGGCTTTTTTGGACCGGGTGCCGGTTCATTCTATGCGCTGGCATTTGTCACGCTGTGTGGATTCAATCTGGCCAAAGCGACTGCCCACGCCAAAGTCCTAAATTTCACCTCTAACTTCAGTAGTCTGCTGTTCTTTATGTTCGGCGGAAAAGTGGTGTGGGGCACCGGCGTGATTATGCTGATTGGCGCATTTTTAGGTGCACGCCTGGGCGCAAGGCTGGTGCTGAGCCGCGGCCAGAAGCTTATCCGTCCGATGGTGGTGACGGTCTCAGCGGTCATGAGCGCCAAATTGTTATGGGATAGCCACGGCAGCGCGATACTGGCGTGGATGGCCACCCTGTAAACCAATACTCGTCAAGACGGACGACCAGTGCGACAATGGCAGTAATTTTTTTAAAGATTAAAATATTATGAGTACAGAACATCATTACCAGCAGCTGGTGGACATTTTTGATGGCTGCTTTGTTGACGACTTTCAGACCCGTCTAATTAAAGGCGACGATGAACCTATCTATCTTCCAGCGGATGACGAATCACCGTGGAACCGTGTGGTGTTTGCTCATGGCTTTTATGCCAGTGCGCTGCATGAGATTTCCCACTGGTGCATTGCAGGTGAAGCACGCCGCAAGTTGGTGGATTTTGGTTACTGGTATTGCCCGGATGGACGCGATGCGCAAACGCAAAGCCAGTTCGAGTCGGTAGAGGTGAAGCCACAGGCGCTGGAATGGCTTTTTTGTGTTGCGGCAGGCTTTCCCTTCAATGTTAGCTGCGACAACCTCGAAGGAGATTGTGAGCCGGATCGCATCGCATTCCAGCGTAAGGTCCATGCTCAAGTGATGGCCTATTTCGAGCAAGGAATCTCGGCACGTCCCGCTCGATTTATCGATGCGTTAACAAACTATTACGGTACACCTGCGCTGACGGCGGCACATTTTCCGTGGCCGGAAGATCTGTGATTTGCCAGCCCATAATTAAAGGATAGAAAAGATGATCGTAGAATTCGAAACACGCATTCTGGCTCTGATTGACGACATGGTTGAGCACGCCAGTGACGATGAGCTATTTGCCGGTGGCTATCTGCGTGGTCATCTGACCCTGGCGGTGGCTGAGATTGAGATCAGCGGTGAACACACGCCCGAAGCGCTGCAAATTCACGTTACCAACAGCCTGCAAAAAGCCATTGCAGCGGGTGAACTATCGCCACGTGATCAAGCTTTGGTGATTGGCATGTGGGATAACCTGTTCCAGCAGGCCCGCCAGCCTGCATAACAACATGGGGCGTTCTCTCGCCCCTTGGTTTACCGTCCGGCTTTCTTCCCCTTCAGCAATTTCCTTATCCAGTAGCGGTTCGGATTCATGGCCGACAAGGTCGTGGTGTCCAACGGTTGTGGCTCACCGCTCATTTGCGCTGCTAGCACCTCTGCCGCCAAAGGTGCACTGCACAAACCGCGTGAACCGAGCGCACCCAGCACAAACAAGCCGCGATAGGTAGGCGCCTCGGCAATGTTTTCGCTCCGTGCACGCTGTTCCGGCAAATCCGCATATTGTGCCAGCGTTGCTTCATAATCTGGCGCGCTGCCGCTCATCGGCAAATGATCGCGCGTTGCGCAGCGGACCCCATTACGTGCTTCATTCTCGCTGATATCCACCTGTAACGGCCATTCCGCATCGGGTAAGCAATCAATGAGTCGCTGGCGGTTTTCCTGCTGGTCGTCAAGACGGAATGCGGTGGCGGTATCACCACGGTGGTAGCTGGCACCAACACAATGCGTATTGAACGTTGGGCTAACCGGAGTGAGATATCCGTCGTAACAGAGTACCGTTTTCAGACGGCCCAGCAGCGGTGTGGAGGGGACATGGCTGACTTGGCCGGCGACGGCATACACCGGTAGGTCCTTGCTCTGATCGATCTCCAGCAGCGCATGGCCATTAGCAAGTACCACCTGAGCATGTTGCACGGCTGGCTGGTCACTGAATTGCAGAGTCCAGTTATCATCGTGACGTTCCAGTTGCGTTACGCGATGCAACCAGTGGACGCGCAAGCCCAGTGTTTGCGCGTACTCCAGCAGATTGTTGGTGAGTTGCGAAGGGGAAAGCCAACCTCCCTGAGGATAGAAAATCCCACCCGATGGTATATCGACCCCCGCCAACTGCTGCGCTTGTGCTTGATCAACGCCGTAGGCGATATCATGCGGCAGTCCCATGTTCAGCATCTGAGCGATCTTCTCGGCGCTTTTACTGTCCCAGCCAAGTTGTAAAACGCCGCTCCAGTCATGCTCAAACATCACGGGCAGTTGATCGTATAAACGGCGGGCAAAGGTGAAAGCAGCAGGGAAAAAGGTGGCCAGCGCCGGATCGTGCTGGTTGAGCAGTGGATAAAGCGCACCCTGGCGATTACCTGAAGCACCCAGTGCCGGTGCTGCATCTGCGCAATAAAGAGAGACATTCCAGCCTCGGCGTAACAGCGCCAGCGCCAGAACGGCACTGGCTACGCCACCGCCAACCAGCGCGACGTCTTGGCTACTGGCGGCGGGTCGCGCATACCAAGGCTGGCTATGAGGCAGATCAATCGTCTGTTCCATTACGCCTGTTAACATTTCACGCTTGTGGCCGAACCCTTTACGCTTCGCCACCGTGAAACCCGCTTCTTGCAATCCGCGGCGGACAAAACCGGCGGCGGTAAAAGTGGCCAGCGTCCCGCCCGGTCGGGCCAGACGTGCCATGGCGGCGAACAGTTCAGGTGTCCACATTTTCGGATTTTTCGCGGGTGCGAAGCCATCTAAAAACCACGCATCAACCTGGGCGTTAAGACTGTCATCAAAGGTATTAATTAGCGCGTTAATATCTCCGAGCCAGAGGTCGAGCGTGACTTTACCGCCGTTAAACAGTAAACGCTGGCAACCGGGTAGCGCTTGGGGCCACTGTTGCTGTAACTGCTCTGCCCAAGGCGCCAGCTCTGGCCAGTGAGCATGGGCTGCTACCAGGTCGGTTTGCGTCAGTGGGAATTTTTCGCAGCTAATAAAGTGCAGGCGCTTAAGTGTGGCGTGCGGGTGCGCAGTACAGAAGTCATCAAACGCTTGCCACAGGGTAAGAAAGTTAAGACCCGTCCCAAAACCGCTTTCCGCGACAATAAAAAGATCGCGCGAATGTTCGGCAAAGCGGACCGGAATGTGGTTGCCATTGAGGAAGACATAGCGCGTCTCTTCCAGTCCATTGTCGTTGGAGAAGTAGACGTCGTCGAATGCTCGGGAAACAGGTGTACCCTGATCATTCCAATTTAATTGCGCGTGTTCAACCGGGGATAACTTCACGGGAAAGGCTCATTTTTCAGGCAGTGGCGCGATTTTAGCGAGTGCCGTCACATGACGCAAATTTACAAAAGGAAATGGCTGATCGGACTTGTTCGGCTTACAACTGTAAGCTAGAGTGCACGTCAATCCAAAAGAAGTGGAATGAGGACTATTGAATGAAACGTGCAGTGATTACTGGCCTGGGTATCGTTTCCAGCATTGGTAATAACCAGCAAGAAGTGCTGGCTTCTCTGCGTGAAGGCCGTTCGGGTATCACCTTCTCTGAAGAGATGAGAGATATCGGTATGCGCAGCCACGTATGGGGCAACGTCAAACTGGATACCAACGGGCTCATCGATCGCAAAATCGTGCGTTTCATGAGTGATGCTTCAATCTACGCTTACCTGTCTATGGCCGAAGCGATTCAGGATTCCGGTCTGACTGACGAGCAATATCAGAACAACCCACGTGTGGGTCTGATTGCCGGTTCAGGCGGTGGCTCGCCACGTTATCAGGTATTCGGTGCCGATGCGATGCGCGGTCCGCGTGGCCTGAAAGCGGTCGGTCCTTATGTGGTGACCAAAGCCATGGGTTCAGGTGTGTCAGCGTGTCTGGCAACCCCGTTCAAAATCCACGGTGTGAACTACTCCATCAGCTCTGCATGTGCGACCTCAGCACACTGCATCGGTAATGCGGTTGAGCAGATTCAGTTGGGCAAACAGGACATCGTGTTTGCGGGCGGCGGCGAAGAGCTGAGCTGGGAAATGGCCTGCGAGTTCGATGCGATGGGCGCACTGTCCACCAAATACAACGAAACGCCAGAAAAAGCTTCTCGTACCTATGATGCGAACCGTGATGGTTTCGTGATCGCAGGCGGCGGCGGAATGGTAGTGGTCGAAGAGCTGGAGCATGCTCTGGCTCGCGGCGCGCACATCTACGCAGAAATCGTTGGCTACGGCGCGACTTCTGACGGTGCTGATATGGTGGCTCCATCAGGCGAAGGCGCAGTACGTTGCATGAAGATGGCAATGAACGGCGTTGATACCCCAATCGATTACCTCAACACCCACGGCACTTCTACGCCAGTCGGTGATGTGAAAGAACTGGGTGCAATTCGCGAAGTGTTTGGTGATAACTCACCGTACATCTCTGCCACTAAAGCCATGACCGGTCACTCACTGGGTGCGGCGGGCGTGCAGGAAGCGATCTACACCTTGCTGATGCTCGAGCATAGTTTCATCGCACCAAGCATCAACATCGAAGAGATTGATGAAGCCGGTAAAGGCCTGAACATCGTGACGCAGCCGACTGAAAAAGCGTTGACCACCGTGATGTCCAACAGCTTTGGTTTCGGCGGCACCAACGCTACCTTGACCATGCGTAAGCTGCCAGCGTAAATACCCGTCATACTTCAACATGCAGACCCGCTCACTGATTTCAGTCAGCTACTGGGGATGTAAATTGAATGCTACAGGGTCGTTGATTGCGTAGTTCTAAGGGCCGGTTAATCCGGCCCTTGTTGTTTTTGACATTTGCCCCGCCGCTTGCCTACACTCTTCCCGTTGCCTCAATGAAACAAAATAATCGTTTGCGCACTTTGTGAATCAAATCACCCATTTCTGCCTTGTGCAGTCAATGAACGTATTGCGCATGCCCTGAACAAGGAGTTCCTACCATCATGACCACGGCTGCCGATACGCAGACGCAATCTGTGCTGCCCTTGGGTTGCATATCCTTTGCGGTGTTTCTCACTTACTTAACCGCAGGCCTGGCGCTCCCGGTTATCCCGCTGTACGTGCATCAGGAATTGGGCATGAGCAACCTTATGGTGGGCGTCGCGGTAGGCATTCAATTCTTCGCTACGTTGTTAACACGCAGCTTTGCCGGACGTCGTGCCGATCAGCACGGTGCCAAGCTCACCACGCAACACGGGATGCTCGCTATCGCACTGGTGGGCGTGGCGTATCTGGCTGCGGCATTGCTGCCGGTTTCGCCATGGGCAAAATTTGGTTTGCTGGCGGTGGGACGCTTGCTGCTGGGGTTTGGTGAAAGTCTGCTGCTCACCGGTAATCTGACCTGGGGCATGGGACTGGTGGGAAGCAAGCGTTCCGGCTTGGTGATGTCGTGGAACGGCATGGCGATTTATGGATCGCTGGCGGCGGGCGCACCGCTGGGTTTGCTGATAAATCAACATGGCGGATTTGCGGCGTTGGGTGCCGTTGCGTTGCTGCTGCCATTGCTTTCGCTGACGATCAATAGCTGGGTCAGCAAAGTGCCGGTGGTGGGTGGCGAACGTCCTTCACTGTTCAGCGTGGTGAAAACCATCTTCCAACCCGGCATAGCGCTGGCGTTACAGGGAACCGGATTTGCGGTCATCGGGACGTTTACCTCGCTCTATTTTGCTGCAGAAAACTGGGGCAATGCCGGTTTTGCTCTGACCGCATTTGGCTGTGCTTTTGTATTGGTGCGCGTGTTCTTTGGCGGTTTGCCGGATCGTCACGGTGGTGTGCGCGTCGCAATGGTCTCGCTGCTGGTGGAAACCGCCGGTTTGCTAGTGCTGGCCTGCGCAACTTCAGGTTGGATGGCGCTGGTGGGTGCCGCGCTAACCGGTTGCGGCTGCTCGTTGATTTTCCCGGCGCTCGGCGTGGAAGTGATCAAACGCGTCTCACCACAAATTCGGGGGACGGCGTTGGGCGGCTTCTCCGCTTTTCAGGATATCGCTTACGGTGCCAGTGGGCCGCTGACCGGCCTGCTGGCGACGGCCTTGGGTTATGGCTCCGTCTATATTGCGGGAGCGTGCTGTGCCGCATTGGGCATACTGGTTACCTGGTCGTTTGCGCGTAGCGCGACAACAGCATAACCAGCGTATCGCAGGCACTGACGATCTCACCGGGCGTCAGTGCAGCGAACCCCAGTATCCAGCCTTTCTGCGAGGTTTTTCCGGCATAGAGCGGTGACAGACGGGGGAGCAGCAGGCCCAGTTCTGCGGCATGCTGAGTCAACTTTGCTTCTTCACCCTGCTTTAGACAAACCGTCAACTGCAATCCGCCCGCAGCGTGTAGCGGCTTTAGCCAAGGCTGCATGCGTGTGTTGATTTGCTCCAGCAACCGATCACGACGGCTATGATAGAGCTGACGCATCAAGCGCAAGTGACTGGCAAAATAGCCTTGCTGCATAAACTCGGCGGTAATCGCCTGAGGCAGCAAAGCGCTATGACCATCCATCACACTGCGTGCGCGGCCCAGGGCATCAACCAGCTGTGGCGGCACCACCATCCACGCCAGCCGCAGCGAGGGAAACAACATCTTAGAGAAAGTGCCAAGGCAAATGACCCTACTGTCACTCTCCAACCCCTGAAGCGCTGGGGCGGGACGATCGTCATAATGAAACTCACTGTCGTAATCGTCCTCAATCAACCAACTCTGCTGTTCGCGTGCCCAGTCAAGCCAGTGTAAACGGCGTGCCAGGCTCATCGGAATGCCAGTGGGGTAGTGGTGCGCGGGGGTCAGATACACCAGCTTGGCGCGTCCACTTAGAGGTATTGCGCCTTCGCTATCCAGCGGCATCGCCCGACAGCGCGCACCAGCGGCGAGAAAGGCGTTGCGCGCGCCGGGATAGCCAGGTTCTTCGAGCCATACCTCATCGTCATTATCGAGAAACATCAGCGCCAGCAGCTGCAACGCTTGCTGTGAGCTGGTCAGCATCACAACTTGTTCAGCTGAACACCGTACACCGCGCGACAACGCCAGATAATCGGCCACAGCCTGACGCAGTGGACGATAGCCCAGCGGATCGCCATAACCCATCACCTGGCTGCCTAAGCGACGTTGAACACTGCTGCTGATGCGACGCCACTGTTCATGCGGAAAGGCGCGTAATTCTGGCGAACCCGCCGCGAAGGCGTGGGGAAAGGGTGGATCCTGACAGCCACCGGTCGCCAGAACTTGTTCGCCCCGGCGGGAGAAGGGGGGAGAATCTTGGCTGGCACTGGATGCCAGACGCTGCGGCATAGCAATCGACACAAAGGTGCCGCGTCCGGCCCGTCTTTCCAGATAGCCTTCGCTCTCTAACTGCGCATACGCCGCTTCGACCGTCACGCGCGACAATGATAAGTCGGCTGCCATCTGGCGGCTGGAGGGCAGTCGCGCATGATGCTGCAAATGACCTTGCGTGATGGCCTGGCGTAACATCATGCACAGGCGTTCACGCAATCCGCCTTTGGGCTGGTGGTTAAACAGGGCCAAAAATTGGGGGCTCATGGTGGTCTTATCATCTTGGAGAAAGTGGTATCAGTTTAAAGACCACTTTGCCGTAAACTGAGTCCCAATCACAACAGGAGAATGCCATGTCGTCAGTGTTACGTTTCCCCGCAGCCAGCCCACAAGAGAGCTTGGCCTATTTGCAGCACAAACTCAGTTATTACACCGATGCCTGGGACCTGGCTGAAGATCTGGCGCAGGGCATCAATGCGATTGTGGTGATCGATGCACGTGCCAGCGAGGTTTACCAGGCGGGGCATATCACCGGCGCGATTTCATTTCCTCATCGCACCATGAATGCCGAATCCACTGCACAGTTAGATCGCGGCAAAGTGTACATCACCTATTGCGATGGTATTGGCTGCAACGGATCAACCAAAGCGGCATTGAAGCTGGCCACGCTGGGTTTCCAGGTGAAAGAGCTGATCGGCGGGTTGGATTTCTGGAAGCGAGATGGACATCCACTGACGTGGGGCGAGGCACCAGGAGAATGGCCGCAAGCCACCCCCGGTGCCCATTGTGGTTGTTAAGCTACAGGAACAGCCACAGTAGGAAGAAGAACAACGCTAAACCCAGGATCAGCGTTAAGGCAGGACGCTGCGCCAGCGGGCGCGGCAAAATCTCAACCCATGGCGACCAGATGGGCTGCGGACGCAATTCGCTGGCAGCATGCGGTTGCTCCAGCATTTTCTCAGCGCGGCGGCTGAATAATACATTGAGCAGATCTTGCGTTTGCGCAGGGGTCAGTACCGTTTGTGGCGTAGCCTGGAAACGTTGCTGGCTGTAATCCTCAAGCAGTCGCTGTTCGTCGTGTGTCAGCGGCTGTTTCAGCGAGCTTTCCAGCATTTGCAGCGTTGGCGCACTGTGTTGGGCCAACGTCTGGCGTACCTGAAGATATTGCGTCAGCAGTGGGAAGTGGCGTGAAGGAATCGGATCGCCACTTTTCAAATTGACCAGTTTCAGCGTATCGGCCAGCAGTTTCACCGGTGATTCTCCGGTCGTTGCAGCAAGGCGTGTCACTTGTTGATTAAGCGACTGCTGTTCGGCAGGGAGCAGTGTGCGGTCGGAAACGCGCGTCTGTTGCGGTTGAGGGATCGCCATCTGTCCATTTTGCAGCATCGTCAACACCTGCCGTAGCTGGTCTTGAGACAAGGCGCTTAACACGGTCTGATTAAATTGCTGACGAATAAAGTCGCTAACGGCTTGGCGATTGTTGCCCTGTGGCAATTTTTCTAACAGCTGCTGCAATAACTGGCGCGTCGCAAGGCTATTTTGTACCTGCGTCAATCGACCATTCAGATGCTGTTCGGCGACGGGGAAATGGCGCGATTGCAGCTCCGCATCATTTTTAACCCCCACTTCATGGCGCACCCCGGCCCAGAGTTCAGGGGCTTTTAATGTGCTGAGTGACATGATGCGGACAATCAAGCGTTCGAGCGTGGTGCGCTGCGCAGGAGATAACGGCTGTTCACCTGCCGGTCCGCCGGGGCGAATAGGGCCAGTCGCGTTAGTGAGCGTTGAACGATCGCCCGCGGGCACACCGGGACCGCTAAGAGGTTGCATGGCGGAATCCTTGAGAAACGAGGTCAGATCCGGGTGCGCCGGAAAAACGAGGACATATGATAGCAAAAGCCCCCGGGAAATCCACGGGGGCAGTGAGGGGAAATCGCGTCAGGTCTGGATTTATTCAGCTTCGGCCAGTTTAAGACGCTTACGACGCCAGCGTTTCCACAGTGGCGGCACGATCAGGACGGCGATCGCCAGCACCAGCAACACTTTGCAGATCAGGCTTTCCCACAGAATCGGCAAGTTGCCGTTACTGATGGAGAGCGCACGGCGCAGGTTCTGCTCCAGCATCTCTCCCAGCACGAAGCCCAATATCAGCGGCGACATCGGGAAATCCATTTTACGCAGGATATAGCCAAAGATACCCAATCCAACCATCAGCAGCAGGTCAAAAGTGGTACTGTGCACGGCGTAAACGCCTACCGCAGAGATCGCGGCGATGGCGGGTACCAGGAACCACAGCGGGATGGTTAGCATGCGGGCGAAGATGTTGATCATCGGGATATTCATGATCAGCAGCATCACGTTACCAATCAGCAACGCCGCAATCAGACCCCAGACGATATCCGGCTGTTCGGTAAACATCGCCGGACCGGGTGTGATGTTGTACAGCGTCAGTGCACCGACCATCACCGCCGTGGTGCCGGAGCCCGGAATCCCCAGCGTCAGCATCGGAATAAAGGAGCCACAAGCCGAGGCGTTGTTGGCCGCTTCAGGCGCTGCCACGCCGCGAATATCGCCTTTACCAAACTGATCGCTGCCGCTGATTTTCTTCTCGCTCATATAAGCGATGGCACTGGCGATGGTGGCACCGGCGCCGGGCAGTACGCCAACAAAGAAGCCGATAAAGGAGGAACGTAAGGTGGCACCGGTTGCCTGCGCCGCTTCTTTCATGTTGAACATCATGCGGCCACTGGCGCGGACCACTTTCTGGCCGCTGCTGGTAGATTCGAGCATCAGCAGTATTTCACTAACAGAAAACAGCCCGATCACCACGACCACAAACTGGATACCGTCGGAGAGGTGCACGCTGTCGAAGGTGAAACGATAGACGCCGGTATTGGCATCGACGCCAACGGTGGCCATGCCCAAACCGATCAGCGCGGCTAAAAACGACTTCAACGGATTATGGCTCATCATGCTGCCCAGACAGGCAATCGCGAACACCATCAGCGCGAAATACTCCGCCGGGCCAAAGGCCAGTGACCAGTTGGCCAGGATCGGGGCGAAGAGAATAATGCCGAGAATCGCGATCGTGGATCCAATAAATGAGCTCACCGCTGAGATCGACAGGGCCACGCCGGCTTTGCCCTGTTGCGCCATCGGGTAGCCATCCAGCGCGGTCATGATCGCCCCGGCATCGCCTGGCACGTTAAGCAGAATAGAGGAGATACGACCACCGTACTCGCATCCGATGTAGACCGTAGCGAGCAGGATCAGCGCGGACTCGGCGGGTAAGTGCAAAGCAAACGCCAGCGGCATCAGGATCGCGACTCCGTTAATCGGCCCAAGCCCCGGCAGCAAGCCGACAATGGTGCCAATAAAACAGCCGATAAGTGCGATCATCAGGTTTTCCGGCGTCATCGCGACGGCAAACCCTTGCATCAGAAAAGACCAGGTATCCATGTGAGACTCCCGTTAGTTGAACCAGCTGCCGACGGGCAAGGTGACATCGAGCAGGCGGTCAAAGGCATAAAACAGTGCTATGCCCATCACCACACCGGACACCGCAGCCGCCCACCAGCGCGCGCCAAACAACAGCCCAATGCCAAAGGTCAGCAGCGTGGTGCATACAGCAAAACCCAGACGCTCAAACAGCCAGCCATATACCATCAGCATGACGCACATCAGCACTAACTTTTTCAGTGTGGCGGCGGAAGGCCACTGCACCAGATCGGGTTTACGCAGTAACATCATCACGGCGCAAATCGCCATCAATCCCAGCAGCAACATCGGGAAAGGGCGTGGGCCGACCGGTTCATAGCTGTATTCACTCTGGATTTGCCAGGCGATAAACAGCCCGGCAATGCACAGCAGCAGCCAGATACCGGCGAAGATACGATCGCTCATCATCGACTCCGTTATTTGGCCAGGCCAAAGGATTTGGCTTTTTCGCGATAATCAGCCACCTGTTTTTTCACGTAGGCATCTAGCTCGCTGCCGAACATGTTGAACTCAAACAGTCCACGCATATCTCGCTGTTGTTGGAATTCTTTGGTGGTGACCAATTTTTTGAACGCGTCTTCCCACCACTGATATTCCGCGTCAGTCACTTTCGGACCGAGGTAATAACCGCGAATAATCGGCCACTCCACGTTGTAGCCTTGCTCTTTGGCGGTCGGCACACTCGCCAGTTCACCCGGTAAGCGTTTGTCAGACATCACTGCCAGCACGCGTAACTTGCCGGCTTGCAAATGTGGCACCATCTCACTCATATCCCCGGAGACCACCTGAATATGGTTGCCAAGCAGAGCCGTTACCGGCTCGCCACCGCCCTCAAACGCGACATAGCGCATCTTGCGTGGGTCGATGCCCGCCTCGCGAGCCAGCAGGGCGGTTTTCATCCAATCCTGGCTACCGATCGAAGCACCTGCGCCGACCACCACTTTGGTGGGATCGCTCTTCATGGCTTCCATGAGTTCACCGAGGTTTTTCCATGGGGCGTCATTGCGTACCGCAACGATGCCATAATCGGTGCCGACGGCAGCCAGCCACTTCACGTCACTTTCTGAATAGCGGCCAAACTTACCTTGAGAGAGATTGAGCAGCGAACCGCCGGAGAAGGCCACCAGCGTGCCTGCTTCGGCGGGGCGCTGAGCAATGATGGCGTTGTAAGCCACAGCACCGACACCGCCAGGCATATAGGTCACGCGCATTGGTTTACTGATTTGACCGGTTTCTTGCATTGAAACCTGAATCAACTTACAGGTCAGATCAAAGCCACCGCCAGGTTTGGCGGGGGCGATACATTCTGTCCGGTCTGGCGCTTCCGCCAGCGCAGAGGATATCGACAAAGCCACGAGGGTTGAGGCGAGGGCGAGGGGTAAGATTTTTTTCATTATTCGCTCCATTCATGCTTCCAGAGTGTGACAACTGCCGAACATTCGGCGTTGCTGAATTGTTAATGGTGTAACCTTTCATTTACCTTTCAGTGCTCGGGAAAAGTATCAGGATGTGATATGCGTCTCTTACTGGTGGAAGATACGGTTGAGTTGGCCAGCTGGCTGCAAAAAGCGCTGACACAGAAAGGTTTTGCCGTGGATTGGGTCGCGGATGGCCTGGCGGCAGACCATGTGTTGCAGAGCGAAGACTATGCGGTGGTGGTGCTGGATGTATCACTGCCGCGGCTGGATGGTCTGGCGGTGCTGGCGCGTTTACGCAAGCGTGGGCAAACCACGCCGGTATTGTTGCTCACGGCCAAAAGTGCACTGGAACAGCGCGTGCAGGGCCTCAATGCGGGCGCGGACGACTATCTGACCAAACCCTTTGAACTGGATGAGCTGGAAGCGCGCCTGCGGGCGTTGTTACGTCGCAGCCAGGGGCAGACCGCGCATTCGCAGACCGTGGGCCAACTGGAACGCGACGGCGAAGGTTATTTTTTGCTAAATCATAAACCGTTGATGCTCACCCCGCGTGAAGCCAGCGTACTCTCGACACTGATGCAACGCCCTGGACGTCCGGTGTCACGCCAGCATCTTTATGAACAGACCTTTACCTTAACCGATGAAGCCAGCCTGGAAAGCATTGAACTGTATGTGCATCGGGTGCGGAAAAAGCTGCAGGGTAGCGATGTCGCCATCGTTACGCTACGTGGGCTGGGATACAGTCTGGAGTGCCAGCCGTGCGCCTGAGCCATTCACTACGTGGTGAACTGCTGTTGTGGCTAGGTGCCCCGTTGATGTTGCTGTGGGGTTTGTCGGTTTATACCCATTACCAAAGTGCGCTGCAGGCGGCGAATCAGGCCTACGATCGTTCACTTCTCGCCTCGGCGCGCACGGTGGCGGAAAGGCTGGTGGTGCGGAAAAACCATCTGGAGGTGGATGTGCCTTGGGTGGTGCTCGACAGTTTTGAGCGCAACATGAACGATCAACTGTTCTATCAGGTGATCTCGCCGGAAGGGAAAACCCTTTCAGGTTACCCCGATCTGCCTCCTTTACCGCGCAACGCGCCACTTTCTGAAGCCTATCCCGCATTAGTCCACTTTTACGATGGCAGCTATCGTAAGCAGCCGATTCGTATTGCAGCGTTATGGCAACCGGTAAACGAGCAGGGCGTAGAGGGCATGGCGCTGGTTCTGGTGGCCGAAACCCTGAATTCGCGTCATGGGTTTGCGGAAGGATTATTGCGCACCGCGTTGATCAGTCAAAGCTTTCTGGTGTTAATTACTCTGCTGTTAGCCAGCCTGTTATTACGCAAAGTATTGCGGCCGCTGCGTCGGTTATCGCGCATTATGCTTCGTCGTGCACCCGGCGAATTAACACCATTGCCGTCACTATTGCCTTGGTCAGAATTGCAGCCGTTAATTATTGCCTTTAACCGGCATCTGGAACGACTGCGCGGTTTACTGGCACGGCAGGAACGCTTTAGCGCCGACGTTTCACACCAGCTGCGTACGCCGCTCACCATTTTAAAAACCCAGGTTGGCGTTGCGCTCAACAGTGATGATCCTGCGCAGTGGCGCGAAAGTCTGCTCGGCATGCGCCACACGCTAAACGATACAGTGCAACTCACCGATCGGTTATTGCAGCTTGCACAAATCAAAGCTCGGCACGGCGAGGACAAACCTTTTGCCCGGGTCAATCTGAATGAAATTGTGGAACAGGCATGTTTCAGCAGCTATGCCGCCGCACGCCACAAACACATTGACCTGGGATTTGAAGGCGACATTCCCTGTATCGTGCAAGGCGATGGCTTATTACTGGCCGAACTCTGTGCCAATCTGCTGGACAATGCGATTAAATACACGCCAGAAGGCGGGATCGTCACGGCGCGATTGCGAGAAAAACAGCTGGAAATTGAGGACAGCGGGCCGGGCATTAGCGCGGCACAACAGCATCAGGCATTGCAGCCTTTTGGTCGGCTAGACAATACCAGCCAGCCTGGTGTCGGCATTGGGCTGGCGCTGGTCAAAGATATCTGTGCCTGGCACGGTGCGCAGTTGCAGCTGGATCGCAGCCCGCAGCTGGGCGGACTGCGCATCATCATCAGCTTTCGCTGAGTTGTACTGTGCGTTCACGCCGCTTGCGCAGCGGTGTTTTCAGGCGCTGCGCCAGAATCACCCCCACCAACGTCATCCCGCCACCAATCCAGTGATAAGCATGCAACTGCTCATGCAGGAACATCACCGCGATAATGGCGGTAAAGGCGGGCACGAAATTCATAAAAATACTGGTGGTGCTGGCCCCAAGACGCTGAACGCCAAGGATCCACAAAAAAGGCGCAACAATCGAAGCAAACAGACCAGCAAACAGCACCAGCGGAACATTATGCACATTGAGCGAGACATCCGGCGCACGCAGGAAACCGGGCAGCAGCAGCAGTACACCAAAGAAAATTTGCACGTACAGGCTTTGCCACGTTGGCAGGGGAATCGCCCAGCGTTTGGTGAGCACGCCGTAAAGTGCGTAAGACGTGGAAGCCGCCAGCATCATCAACTCTCCGTTGCCCAAACGCTGATTCAGCAACTGAGCCGGGTTGCCCTCACTCACCAGCCACACTAAACCGGCAAACGACAGCAGGCCACCAATCAAAATTCCGCGCGTGGGCGCCAGGCGCAGGACGAACAGGCTGAGCAGGATGGTCAGCAGCGGAATCGTCGCGCCAAGGATCCCCATCATGACGGCGGAGACACTGTGCGCCGCATAGTAAGCAAGACTTTGATACAGCACCATGCCCAGCAGACCGAGGATTAGCAATCGCCATAAATTCGCACGGATGGTATGCCGATGCCGCCATACGCCAGGCAAGCAAAACGGAGCCAGTACCACTAACGCCAGTAACCAGCGATAGAAGGAGATGGCAGCAGGATCAATGCTCCCGGCAGAAAGTTTGCTGACGATGGTGTTGATCGACCAGATCATCACCGCGACCAGCGGAAACAGCAAATTCATAGTACGGCTCCTGAAGTTTATCGCGAACAGTTTACGTTTGACCGGTTTAAACCAGATAGTTAAAATCGGACAATATTCGTTAGCCACCGGACAGAATGAATCTACAAGTTGAGTATCAAGCACCCGTTGATGCGCCGCTGCTGCGCTTCTTTATGCGTTACGACGAAGCCAGTGCGAAAACTGAATATCTGTCGCATGCCCACGACTGGGGACAGGTGATTTTTGTCACCAGCCACGTGTTAGAGATGGAAGTCGCGGGTGAGCGCTTGCTCGCACCTTCTGACATGCCGATTTGGATCCCTCCTGCACACCGCCACAGTAGTTATAACCACAACCACGCACGTTTTCGGACCTTAAATATCGCAGCGGATCTCTGTACGGGCATGCCGGAAAAAGCCTGTTTACTGAACGTCGATGCCATTGTCCACGCCGTCATGAATGACTTTGCTCGCCGTGCGTTGGAGCAGCCGTTAAGTGAGGCTGACTGGCGTTTATGTGAGGTGCTGGTAGATCGCCTGCGTCTGGCGCCTGTGCACACCAGCTATTTACCCATGTCGGATGACAAATTCCTCGCACCTATTTTGCGCGCGCTGGAAGAGAACCCCGGCGATAACACCACACTGGCACAATGGGCGAAGCGTGTATTCACCACCGAGCGTACGCTGGCTCGACGCTGCCAGCAGCTGTTGAAAATGTCATTTAGCGAATGGCGACAGCGCCTACGTTTTCTGCGCGCCATTGCGCTGCTGGAGCAGGGCTGCAGCGTGCAAGGTATCGCGCACCAACTCGGTTACAGCTCGGCGTCAGCACTGATTGTCATGTTCCAGCAGCAGGCGGGCACCACGCCCGATCGCTATCGCAGTCGGTTAGGTTAATCCCCGGCTTTATGGCAGACTATGCGCCACAAAATCTTCAGCAGACAGGACCGCCGCAGTGAAAATTCTCGTCGATGAAAATATGCCTTACGCCCGTGAGCTGTTCAGCCGTACCGGAGACGTGCTGGCGGTGCCAGGACGCCCATTACCGGAAGCGGAATTACAGGACGCCAGCGGACTGATGGTTCGCTCGGTCACCAAAGTCAATGCGGCACTGTTGGCGGGTACGCCGGTGAAGTTTGTCGGTACGGCCACAGCAGGCACTGACCATATTGATGATGCATCGCTGGCGGCGGCGGGAATTGCCTTTTCTGCGGCACCTGGCTGTAACGCCATTGCCGTGGTGGAGTATGTGTTCTCTTCTTTACTGCTGTTAGCCGAACGCGATGGCTTTGCGTTACGCGATCGTACCGTGGGCATTGTCGGTGTCGGCAATGTGGGTGGTCGTTTGCAAAAACGTCTCGAAGCCTGGGGCGTGAAAACCCTGCTGTGTGATCCGCCGCGTGCCGATCGTGGCGATCAGGAAGATTTTCGCTCGCTCGATGAGCTGGTTGCACAGGCCGATATTCTGACCTTCCACACCCCGCTGTTCAAAGACGGTCCATATAAAAGCTGGCACCTGGCTGACATGGCGCTAATGATGGCGTTAAAACCTAACACCATCCTGATCAATGCCTGCCGTGGACCGGTGGTGGATAACGCTGCGCTGCTGGAAGTGTTAAAAATGCGCAGCGATCTTAGCGTGGTGCTGGATGTGTGGGAGCCTGAGCCGGACCTGAATCTGGACCTGCTGGACAAGGTGGATATCGCAACCGCACACATTGCCGGTTATACCCTCGAAGGCAAAGCACGCGGCACGACACAGGTCTTTGAAGCCTGGTGTGACTTTATCGGCCAGCCGCAGCAGGTGGCGCTGGAAAGCCTGCTGCCGGCTCCTGAATTTGGCACCATCACCCTGCACGGCAAGCTCGATCAGCCTACGCTGAAACGACTGGTACACTTGGTGTATGATGTGCGCCGCGATGATGCGCCGCTGCGGAAAGTGGCCGCCCAGCCGGGTGAATTCGACCGTCTGCGCAAGCAATATGAAGAACGCCGCGAATGGTCATCCTTGCAGGTGAAATGTGATGATGCCGAGACGACCGCGATGCTGGAAAAACTCGGTTTTCGCGCCAGTTTGTAAAGTTAAATCAATCCCCTGCGATTTCGCGCGGGAAAAGTCTTAAATGTCAGGCGGTCTGAGTACCGCCTCTATTTTTTATGTCATTGTCTGGAGTAAACCAACATGTCTGACGGCTGGAATATCGCGCTTTTGGGCGCAACAGGCGCAGTAGGGAACGCTGTACTGGAACTGCTGGCTGAACGCCAGTTCCCGGTTGGTGAATTGTATCTGCTGGCGAGTGAGAACAGCGCCGGTGAAAATGTTCGCTTTGATGGACGTACCCTGTATGTGAAGGATGCGGCCGAATTTGACTGGACACAGGCGCAGCTGGCGTTTTTCACCGCCGGTCGTGAAGCCTCCGCGCGTTATGCAGATGAAGCCACCAGTCAGGGTTGCCTGGTGATCGACAGCAGCGATCTGTTCGCGCTGGAACCGGATGTGCCGCTGGTGGTGCCAGATGTGAATCCACAGGTGCTGGCCGATTACCGCAATCGCAACATCGTGACAGTGGCAGATGCGCTGGTGAGCCAGTTGCTCAATGCCATCAAACCGCTGGTGGATACTGCCGGATTGAGCCGTTTGCAGGTGACCAACCTGATCTCCGTTTCAAGCCACGGTAAAGCGGCTGTTGACGGCTTAGCGGGTGAGAGCGCGAAGTTGCTGAACGGCGTGCCAGCGGATGAGCACTATTTTGGCCGTCAGTTGGCGTTCAACCTGCTGCCACAGTTAGCGGATAACAATGGTAGCGTCGAAAGTGAACGTCGCTTAGTGGACCAGGTGCGCAAGGTATTGCAGGACGAAGGTTTACCGATTGCGGTCAGCAGCGTGCAGGCTCCGGTGTTTTATGGCAACACCCAGATTGTGCATGTGGAAAATTTGCGTCCGTTGTCGGCTGAAGAAGCGCGTGATGAACTGGCGCGTGCTGAGGACATCAATCTGAGTGAAGATGGCGAGTATCCCACGCCCGTCAGTGATGCGTCAGGCAACGATGCACTGAGTATTGGCAATGTGCGTAACGATTATGGCGTGCCTGAGCTACTGCAGTTCTGGTCAGTCGCTGACAACATCCGCTTTGGCGGTGCGCTGATGGCAGTGAAAACCGCCGAGAAATTGGTGCAGGAGTATTTCTATTAATGTTGTCTGAAGCTACGACATTTAAGCTGGCGTTAGGGATTGAGTACGATGGCAGCCGTTACTACGGCTGGCAGCGACAAAATGAAGTGCGCAGCGTGCAGGAAAAACTGGAAAAAGCGCTCTCGAAAGTCGCGAATCATCCTGTGGTGGTGTTCTGCGCGGGACGTACCGATGCCGGTGTGCACGGCACAGGGCAGGTGGTGCATTTTGAAACCACCTCACAACGTGCGGACAGCGCCTGGACGTTGGGTGTGAACGCCAATTTACCTGACGACATTGCGGTGCGTTGGGTGAAAGCGGTGCCGGAAGAATTTCATGCCCGCTTTAGCGCCACGGCGCGTCGTTACCGCTATGTGATTTTCAATCAACGTCTGCGACCGGCGATTCTTGGCAACGGCATCACCCATTTTTATCATCCGCTGGATGCTGAAAAGATGCAGCGCGCCGGACAGTGTTTGATCGGCGAGAACGATTTCACCTCATTCCGCGCGGTGCAGTGTCAGTCACGTACGCCATGGCGCAATGTGATGCACCTGAACGTGACGCGTCAGGGGCCGTACGTGATTGTTGATATCAAGGCCAATGCCTTTGTGCACCACATGGTGCGCAACATCGTCGGCAGTCTGATGGACATTGGCTGCGGCAATCAGCCGGAAAGCTGGATGGCCGAGTTGCTGGCGGCAAAAGATCGTACTCTGGCGGCAGCGACCGCTAAAGCCGAGGGTTTGTATTTGGTGGCGGTGGATTACCCATCTCACTTTGCGTTACCTCAGCCTGCGTTAGGACCTTTGTTCCTCGCAGATTAATTTAAATGCGTAAGGATGTTTGGGAGCCGGAACATTATGGAATTTATCCACTTTTTGATCGACTTTATCCTCCATATTGATGTGCATTTAGCCGAACTGGTGGCGCAGTACGGCGTGTGGATTTACGCCATTCTGTTCCTGATCCTGTTTTGTGAAACGGGTCTGGTTGTCACACCTTTCCTGCCAGGGGATTCGCTGCTGTTTGTTGCCGGCGCGCTGGCGGCACTGCCAGGTAACGATCTTAACGTGCATCTCATGGTCACGTTGCTGGTGATTGCCGCTATCCTTGGTGATGCGGTGAACTACACTATTGGTCGGTTGTTCGGTGAAAAACTGTTCAGCAACCCGAACTCGAAAATATTCCGTCGCAGCTATCTGGATAAAACCCACGCGTTTTACGATCGCCACGGTGGCAAAACCATTATACTTGCGCGCTTTGTACCAATCGTGCGAACCTTTGCCCCCTTTGTGGCGGGAATGGGACATATGTCTTATCGCCACTTCGCACTCTTCAACGTAACGGGTGCGCTGTTATGGGTGTTGCTGTTCTCTTACGCGGGCTACCTGTTTGGCGACTTACCGGTAGTGCAGGAGAACCTGAAATTACTGATTGTGGGCATTATTGTCGTCTCCATACTGCCAGGTGTGATTGAAGTGTGGCGCCATCGCCGTCAGGCGCGTCAGCAAAAGCCACAGTAAACCCATAACCAGATTTTTATCCACAGCGAGAACGGGTTGTGGTTTAATGAGCGACATTTACGGCCTGCTGGAGGTGATTTCAGCAGCCACAAGAAGACTGGACCAGGTCAGCATTAAACAGAAAGGTCATCAATGAGCTGGATTGAACGCATACTGAATAAAAGCACCACCACGCCAACGCGCAAAGCCAGTATCCCGGAAGGGGTCTGGACCAAATGCGATAGCTGCGGCCAGGTGCTGTACCGCGCCGAACTGGAGCGTAACCTTGAGGTCTGCCCGAAGTGCGACCACCACATGCGTATGCACGCCCGTGAGCGTCTGCACAGCATGCTGGATGAAGGTTCTCTGGTTGAATTAGGCAGCGAGTTGGAACCCAAGGATCTGCTGAAATTCCGCGATTCTAAGAAGTACAAAGATCGTCTGGTTGCCGCGCAGAAAGATACCGGTGAAAAAGATGCATTGATCACCATTAAAGGCACGCTGCATGGTATGCCAGTGGTGGCCGTGGCCTTTGAGTTCTCCTTTATGGGTGGCTCAATGGGTTCAGTGGTTGGCGCGCGCTTTGTACGCGGCGTTGAGCAGGCACTGGAAGATAACTGCCCGCTGATCTGCTTCTCTGCCAGTGGCGGTGCGCGTATGCAGGAAGCGCTGCAGTCGCTGATGCAGATGGCGAAAACCAGTGCAGCCTTGGCGAAGATGCAAGAGCGCGGCTTGCCGTACATCTCTGTGTTGACCGACCCTACCATGGGCGGTGTATCTGCCAGCTTCGCCATGCTGGGTGATTTGAACGTGGCGGAACCGAAAGCGCTGATCGGCTTTGCCGGTCCACGTGTTATCGAACAGACCGTACGTGAAAAACTGCCACCAGGCTTTCAGCGCAGTGAGTTCCTGATTGAAAAAGGCGCGATCGATATGATCATCCGTCGTCCGGAAATGCGCTTTAAGCTGGCAAGCTTGCTGGCGAAAATGATGAACCTGCCAGCGCCGCTGCAGGATGGTGATCAGCCTTCTACGGCTGTGCCGGAGAGCAACGAGGCCTGACAGGCAACGAAAAGCGGTTTTTAAACGCTTTTCACCAATGAACCGTAAACACGACATCATTCGAGTTGCAGCAAGGCGGCAAACGAATGAATCCCAGGGCGCTTACACCGATAAGCGGCTGGGGTGATTGAGTGCAGCCAACGCCGCTGCGGCTTGAATGATGATGTGTAAGATGAGAAAACGGGACACATGGACACTCTTCATCTTCCTCAAGCCACGTCGCCTTTGGCCACGTGGCTTCATTATCTTGAGCACTTGCATTCTCAGCCCATTGAACTGGGCCTGGATCGTATTCAACGCGTCGCTGCACGCCTCGATCTGCTCAAGCCCGCTCCGTTTATCTTCACCGTCGCCGGAACTAACGGCAAGGGCACCACCTGTCGCACCCTGGAAACGCTGTTGATGGCCGCAGGCTACCGCGTGGGTGTGTACAGTTCACCACATCTGGTTCGTTACACCGAACGTGTGCGCGTACAGGGTGCAGAACTGGATGAAGCGATGCACAGCGCCAGCTTTGCCAGCATTGAAGCCGGACGCGGTGATATCTCCCTGACCTATTTTGAATTTGGTACGCTCTCGGCACTTAATCTGTTCCGCGATGCCAGTCTGGATGTCGTGATCCTCGAAGTGGGCCTTGGCGGCCGTCTTGATGCCACCAATATTGTGGATGCGGATGTGGCGGTCATCACTAGCATTGCCTTAGACCATATCGACTGGCTTGGTCCGGACCGCGAAAGCATTGGGCGTGAAAAAGCCGGTGTATTCCGCGCGGGCAAACCTGCAGTCGTTGGCGAAGCGGATATGCCGCACACCATTGCGGAGGTCGCGGCAGAGAAGGGCGCAAAACTGTTGCAGATCAACCGTGACTGGCAATGGACGAAGCAGGAGAGCAGTTGGACGTTGCAAGATGCCGATGGTGAACTGCGCGATCTCCCGTTGCCGCAAGTTCCGCTGCCCAATGCGGCGACCGCACTGGCTGCACTGCGCGCTTCCGGCCTTAACGTCAGTGAAGCGATCATTCGTGAGCACCTACCTTTGGCGATTTTGCCTGGCCGCTTCCAGACGGTCAGTGACAGTCCGCGTGTGATTCTGGATGTTGCGCACAATCCTCATGCCGCGAATTATCTGGCTTCACGACTGGCGGAGCTCCCCAACAAGGGTAGGGTTCATGCGGTGGTGGGCATGCTGCATGACAAAGATATCGCGGGTACTCTGGCGGCATTGTCGCCGCAGGTGGATTACTGGTACTGCGCGCCGCTGGATGGCCCGCGTGGCGCCACCGCCGAGGAGTTAATCGCGCATCTTGATGGCGCTAATGCCTATCCGCATGTCGATGCGGCATGGCGGGCGGCGCGTCAACGGGCAGCGGCTGAGGATGTGATTCTGGTGTGCGGATCTTTCCACACCGTCGCACAGGTTATGGAATCGATGGCAGCGGAGAACGGCAGTGGCAAGTAAGTTTCAAAATCGCTTAGTCGGTACCGTCATTCTGGTGGCGATTGGCGTCATCGTATTGCCGGGTTTATTGGACGGCAAGAAGAAGCACTATAAAGAAGAGTTCGCGGCGATCCCGCTGGTGCCGAAGCCGGACGATCAGCAGGACAGCGAAACGGTGCCCCCGGTCACGCAGCCTTTGCCCGCGCAACCGCCGGAAGGGGCCAATGCTGCGCAGAATCAAGACAATGGCAAAGCGACGGGCAACGCCAGTAACGGCAGCGCACAACCTGCGCAGAACAACGAGCCAACGTTGGTGACACCACCGCCGGTGCATCAGCAGGTGAAACCGGTTGAGCAACCGAAGCCGAAGCCTGTCGAGCAGCCCAAACCGAAACCGGTGGAGCAGCCGAAGCCGAAACCAGTAGAGCAACCTAAACCTAAGCCGGTGGAACAGCCGAAAGAGAGAGAGGTTGAGCAACCTAAAGCCGTGGAAGCGCCAAAGCAGAGTGAACCAGAGTCAGCCCCAGCTGGCCAGGCTTACGTGGTGCAATTAGGGGCGCTCAAAAATGCTGCGAAGGTCAATGAAATTGTGGCTCAACTGCGTCTTTCGGGTTATCGCGCCTTTACCGTACCGTCAACGCCGGTACAGGGGCAAATCACCCGCATTTATGTGGGCCCGGATGCATCAAAAGCGAAGCTGCAGAGTTCGCTGAGTGACCTGAAAGGTATTTCTGGCCTCGGTGGGGTGATAAAACCTTACGGCACGCGTTAACCGATTGATAAGCCGTGCCGATGGCAGAAAAAGGCGCGGCACAGCACAAGCTGTTCATCAATTTGTTATGAAAAAATGATTTTATATCAGCAGGTTAAATTGCTGATTACACTCAGGGCGAGGAAAGTTTTTTTCATCGCCCTTTTTATGGATGCAGAACCGGAAAACCCTACGCAAACGTTTTCTTTTTCTGTTAGAATGCGCCCCG
>OBJT01000007.1_pt1 | contig 54308 bp, 88 predicted proteins | sample 1519861 | NCBI WGS metagenome assembly OBJT01 (sample SAMN02401118, study PRJEB22541) | soil metagenome, isolate JX
TCACGCACGGCGTCGAGATGCAGCTTGCAGAAATCCGTCTGCGACTTGCCCAGGATGTCCGCGGCGTGCACGACCGTTTCCCGTACCTGGAGTGGCTACCCGTTCAGGATGAGAAGGGGCGCACCCAGTTCAAACCGCACATTCTGTCCGTTGACGACATCCCGCCGGAGGATCGACGGTACATCGCCATGCTGGAAGAATCGGACAACGGCTATTATGCCGTGACCCTGGTTGACGACCTGCTACCGAAAGACCGGAACAAAGCGTACGAAATGCTGATCCGTATGCAGGGCGGTTTCAACGACAACGTGAACCTCAACGCCAGTGTGCGCACCGTCACCCCTGACGACGTGAACAACGCACCGGACAGCAAGGCAGCGTGCGACCTGTATCAACAGGCTATGAAAGGTTAAACCCACCTGTTATACTTCACGGATGTAAACCAGCTATTAAGGTGCATCCGTGGACAACACCACATACAAAACTCTCCGCGAAGCCGGACTATCACACTATGATGCGATGTCCTCCCTGGGGTTAGACAGTCGGGTATCGTATTTCTGGCCGTCAGACCACAAATCAGAGTGTGAACGCCGTATCAGACTGCTGCACCGTCTGCGCGCCGATCCTGAATTAGCACGCGCTGCGCATATCCACTACAAACACCATCCTGTCGACTGGTGCCTGGACTGGGCAACGACATACGACCCGCGTAACGCAACGCGCGGTCTGCCGACGCTCATGCCGTTCAGCATGTTTGAAAGACAGACTGACCTGATTCAGTTTCTGCATTCCTGTGTGCTCGATGAGGAAAACGGACTGATTGAAAAAGCGCGTGATATGGGCGCGACGGTCGCTGCGTCAGCGTTCAGTGTGTGGCTGTGGCTATACTGGCCCGGTGCTGCAATCGGTTTCGGTTCGCGCAAAGAGGAACTCGTTGACCGGCTCGGCGATCCGAAAACTATATTCGACAAACTGCGGTCGTGTATCCGTAACCTGCCGTCCGACCTATTCTGGCCGAAAGGGTTTCATCCTGACAAGCACATGACCTACATGAAAATCATCAACCCGTCGAACGGTGCGACGATCGCCGGTGAAGCGGGTGACAATATCGGTCGCGGTGGTCGTACACTCATTTACTTCAAAGACGAAGCGCAGCCTGTTACGTCGCTGGTGCTCACTCCATCAGGATTCGTTCAAATGGGTGACATTCAGCCAGGGGACAAGGTGATCGGTGCGAAAGGTGAACCCGTAAGTGTTACGCACATCAACCCCTGTGGAACTCATGAAACATACCGTGTTCATTTTAGCGATGGAACATACGCCGACTGCAGCGAAAATCATCTGTGGACACTAAACAAAACCTGGGGTAAGAGAGAGACAGTCACACGTCGTCTCTCAGCGTTCAAAGATGACTATTTTTACAAGTCGCCAGGTGGACAGAAACAGTATAAGTATCGGGTACCAGTGTGCAAATCTGTGCAGTTTGATAACCCCGACGAATTACCTCTACACCCTTACATTGTAGGTGTCCTGCTCGGTGACGGTTCGATTAAACACGTGCCGAAGTACCGACCGAGTTTCACATCCGTTGATCAGGAAATTGTTGACAACGTTTCATCGCGTTTACCTGATGATTGTGTATTGGGTCATTCCGAAGGAACTATCGAATACAGACTGAATGACGCAACAGGTCGACGCGGACAAGGTAAAATAAGTCGGGCCAGTGCAGCAATAATGTCAGCGGGTATCGCCGGTCACGGTGCTGAAACTAAGTTCATCCCTGAAATGTACAAAATGTCATCGGTGACTGACCGTATCGAACTATTACAAGGTCTGATGGACACAGACGGGTCCGCATCTGGCGGCGTAGCGAGTTTCCATTCTTGTTCTGAACGTCTCGCGCGAGACGTAATGTTTATCGTTCAAAGTCTGGGCGGAACGGCGACATTAAACGTTAAACCTGACCGCCGTGGTTTTCGTGACATGTTTGTGCTGCACATGTGGATACCCGATGTCACGCCTTTCAAACTGACACGAAAAATAAAAGCGTTACGTCCTCGCAAGCACCCGACGATGCGTACGATAGTCAATGTTGAGTCGTTAGGAAAACAGCCTGTGAAATGCATCACGGTTGACAGTCCGGACGGTTTATACCTGACTGATAATTTCATCGTTACTCACAACTCAGCGCACTATGAACGCCCTGAACTTATCGAGGCGGCGCTGGGCGATAACACCAACGTGCAGATCGACATCTCGTCAGTTAACGGGATGGGTAACGTGTTTCACCGTCGTCGCATGGCGGGCTTTGAGTGGAACCCGGGCTGCACTGCGCCGCCTGGCAAGACGCGCATTTTCATCATGGACTGGAGCGACCACCCGGGCAAGACGCAGACCTGGTACGATGCGCGCCGACAGAAAGCTGAGGATGAAGGTTTGCTGCACGTGTTCGCCCAGGAAGTCGACAGGGATTACAGTGCGGCGGTCGAGAACATCCTGATACCTGCAGCATGGGTACAGGCAGCGAAGGGTGCACACCTCAAACTCAACCTGTCACCGTCCGGCAAGCGCACCGCCGGGATGGACGTTGCGGACGGCGGTAGCGACGTGAACGCCCTGTGCATGATGCACGGTATGCTCGTTGAGCACATGGAGACGCTCGCAGGCGACGGTGACGACGCGTACTATGATTTCCACGCCAAAGCTGCACAGCGCGGCGCACACGAATTCTGGTACGACGTAACAGGCATCGGGCGCGCCGCGAAAGTTGCCGCGAAGAATACAGAGAACGAAATGCCAGTGTTCGCCTGGGTGCCGTCCGGCGCTGTGGTCAATCCGCATGAGTCGATCATGGGCGAGGGTGACGAGGACGTGACGCGTACGAACCGCGACCATTACGCCACGCTCAAAGCGCAGGCATGGTTCTATCTGCGCCGCCGCTTCAAGAAGACGTTTGACTGGGTGCGCAACGGCATTCCGTGCGATCCGGATGACATTATCAGCTTGCCGGAAAAAGCACCGTGGGTTGACAAGCTGATAACTGAACTCGGTCAGGTCACGTACGGTTATCAATCTGGCGGCAAAGTCATCGTGAACAAAGCGCCGGCGGGCACGAAGTCGCCTAACATGGCGGACGCCCTGGTCATTGCCGCGATGCAGCCTAAGCCTAACGCCAAAGTGATCGCTCGTCGTGCCACACCGCGCGCCGGACTCGTTCAGTCAGGTGCAGGTAATTACGACGGATTGTAAAATAATTGTTGACAGCGTGAACAAAGCCAGACTACACTCGCACTGTCAATTAAACACAGTGAGGAATTAGAGATGAGACAGTTTGAGTTTGTAGGTTTCGGTGAAAAAGGAACTTTTTACGGAGAGGCAGCTTTGACAATCGGGAAAATTTATAATGCTGCGCATGTCGACGGCAATGAATATAAAGGTGTTGCCCCGGCGTTACAGATTGACCAGGACGATTTGGGTATTTCAGGTTTGTACGAAGAATTACGTGGATTTAAAGAGGTGAAGTAGTCTATACTAACCGTGCTCACTGATGTTATTTGCCGCTGTAACAGGCGGCTCTTTTTGGGCGTAATCGTAAAATAATTGTACGGAGTGTATTATGACAACCACCGAACTGAACGAACTAATCATTACTAAAGTGGGCGTTAAACCGTGGAAACGTTATAACGAATCGTTTGCTTTACGTTTTCGTCATCGTGGTAACGTATACCGTTGTAGTACAGACATCTTTGTCGAAAAAGTCGACGGTGCGTGCCTGGTGACAGACAGTGATGCGCGACAGCTTGAAAAACTGCTGCGCGGAGAACAGTGGGACGGTACCGGTCTGCCGACGGTTGGTACTGAGTGTGAATACGAAGATAACACCGGTAACTGGATACATGTCGAAGTAGTGTATAAGTCAGATTGGGTGATTGTGATCCGCGGAAAAGAAAACAACCTCGGTAACGGCGTGGAGATTGCGAAAGACCTCGTAATGGATAAGCTGTGCCGGTTCCGCCCGCTGCGTACAGAACGCGACAAAACGATCGATCAGATGATTAAAGTGTTCAGTTCGAATGCCGCGCCGGGGACTACACATGCTCTTGTCGCCATTTACGACGCGATCGTTGCAGGAAAGATTGACGGTCTGGGCAAGGTGGGCTAATATTAAAACAGATAGTTTTCGTGTGCGACTTTGCGGACTTTTAAGAAACGGACCACAAAGATAAATGCAAACGATGATGTTGTTCTGATGGCGGATTAATAGCCTGTAAATCAGTGAGGTATTCCAGTTCTTCATTACCTAATCTGGCGCACTGGCCCGGTGTGATTAATAATGGGCACACAACAGGTAAGAGCATTGATGTCCGCACGCTTATTCGGAAGTTTTGCGGAGTATCGAACTAGTCAGTGCTCTTTCCGTTGTGGTGAATGCGCAGGCTGATGCGCTAATCAGGTGAACGAGACACCCGCCGGTCCGTGATATGGCACATCGTGCCGGTCATATCTGCCGCGGTTAGGTTTACGAGAATGTCGTAAAACTGGTCCAGGGTGAAGCCGTTAACGCGGAGGAAGTAAAACGAGGCGTCGGTACACGCCTATCGTCATTAAGCCGGAGATCAGCACCGGTCACCACACAATAAGCATACGATACCGCCGCCTTTCAAGTAGGTATCCTGGTCGGAACACACTACGCCTGATGACGCTGATAGCAGAAACCGAAAGGTCGCGTAGTCTCCCAATGTTCCGATTTAGTCGGGAGAGTGAGAAAGGCACATATGGATAGTTGGCTGAGAGGCCGAAAGCAGTCGGTTGCTAACCGATAGATCGGAAACGGTCCACAGGTTCGAATCCTGTACTATCCGCCAGTTTATCAGATTGTGTAACCTCGTAAGGAGTGTGATCACTATCTTGCTGACAGGTAAGCTGTAAGCCGCCGGGTTAACATTGTGAAATGTGATAACGGCGACGAATTACCGCATTGACGTGCGGTTTTCTTTGGTCTAAAGTATAAAATAATTAATCGCGGAGTGTACGAAATGAAAAATCTGACTGTAGGCGAATTGAAGAAACTGATCGCTCATTTACCAGATGAAACACTGGTTCTGATTGACGGATATGAGGGTGAGTACGATGTACCAAAAGTTGACGCTTGCCAAGTTATAAACGTGCGGTACGCACCTTATTCTGTTTATTTCGGAGATTACGAAAAGGATGCAAACGGTCTTCCTGCTATCTACTTATCGAGGTAGTCAATGCGAACATTAGTAACCGCAATCGCCCTCTTGGTCAGCGCATCACTTCATGCTGAGACTATCTGGGTGACTAAATACGCACTGACTCGCGGCGTTCAGAAGTTCGAAAGCGCACAGTTGTTCGCTGACGGCAATGTCGCAGTGGTGGGTGACACGTATTTCCGCAAAGGCGAGTATTACCTGTCTGAACAGGATGCCAAAGAACGCGCCGAGACGCTGCGTAAAGCACGCATCGCCGCACTGTTACGTGAACTTGAAAGATTACAGGCGATCAAATGATGAACGTCATAATGCAGGTCGAATTTAAACTGTGTGTCGCTGCAGCAACCGGCGACCAGGCAATGTGGGACCAGGCACAGCGCCAGTTATACGTTTTGTTAACAGCTAAAGAGGTGAAGTGATGAGCGATAAATACGCGTTGGCATATAACACATGGCAAGAAAAGACTGAATGGGTACAGACTGACAAGCGATTCGACGTCCTATTGCCATGGGGCAAGCATCGTGCTGATATACTAAAAGAATATATTGAGCATATTGAAGCAAAACTTGACGAAGCTTTACGTTACGGTAGGCAAGCAGACGCGACTATTCACAATCTGGAACTGAAACTCACAGACATGGCAGTACAGCTAGCTAACGCCGAGAGCAAGTGCAGGAAGCTGTCATCAAAAGCAATGGAACTGGTATGTGAAGCCAGCCTGGTTTACAGCAAGTACAACGACACGCAGATGCCAGACCGTGACCTTGTTGATATGCAGACACTTCAGGAAATGCACGACCTGTGCAAAGGAGCTGCGCTATGAGCAAGTTAACAGTAAAGCAAATTGAGGTTCTCTCGTGCATTCACAAAGGCGAAAAACCATACGCAATTTGGCGGCAATCTCTCAGAGCTTTACAGCGCAGAGTATTGATTACTGAAACCATATTTGGTTATTCCATTACCACAAGCGGAATTGAAGCAATAAAGCAGGAGGCAGCCCAATGACAGCACTCAACAAACAGGCTCTGAACTATGACCCCGCCGACCCTGACAAGATGCGGCTACCTGCTGGCGCTACGTGCGGTAACTGCCATCACATCCGACGCTGTAAAGCCATGTTCGGCCACACAGAATCTGACACATATTGCGATTGGTCACCATCGCGATTTATCGCTGGCATTGGCGTGAAGGGGAAGTGAGATGACAAAAATATTCAGAAAGAATTATCCACGTCAAAGCCGGTTGAAAGAGGCTCTATTTTTCCTGCTCTTTCTTATTTTGATGGCTCCAGTATCACCGTTGGTTCTTATCTGGCTGGTAGGCGAACAAGCAGAAAAAATCGCTGATTGGTATAGCTCCATCGTATGGGGGCCATTTAACAAACTACACAACAAATTAAATCCGTACAGGGAAGACTAACCCATGACAACCAATAACAGACTAACAGACGAGTTTCTGGAGAAGCTGGCAACCAGCCGTGTTTATCCGCTTGATCGCGGCTATATCATCATTGGTGATGATTTGGTTGCAATGGCTCGCGAGCTACAGGAACGCCGCAAGGCTGATAGCGCGGAGCCAATTTATCAATGGCGTGAGCGTTATGAAGAGGGAAGCCTTTGGGATGACTGCACCAAAGCTCAGCACGACGGATTCGCTGAAAAGACGGATTGTGAAGTACGCATTCTCTACACCGCGCCGCCAGCGCCGGTAGTGCCGCAGGAAGCCACTCCGGACAATATCGAGATTCTTGCCAGCACAGATGCGCCATTCGGAGCTACCTATCAGTGGGATGGTTATGGTTGTACTGTAGCGACTATCGCATGGAACGCCTGCCGCGCCGCCATGCTTCAGGCTGGCAACTCTCCGGTAACTCCGGATGGTTGGATTCCGGTAAGCGAGAGAATGCCTGAAGCGCATGAACCTATTTACATATTTCATCCAGATTATGGCGTTGACGAGGGGGTTTGGTATGACAACCAGGAAGATGCATTCCTGTGGGACAGCGATTGCTCAAGATGCCGGGCGATTGAAACTGTATCGCACTGGATGCCCATGCCTGCTATGCCAGCAGCACCGCAGCAGGAGTATTTATGATTAACCGCAAACGCTACTCAAAAGGCGCAAAAGTGTTCCTGGCTATTTATACAGTGACGTTTATTGTAATTGTTGTATCGCTGGTGGAGGTTCTATGAAAACCACTAAACAGAAGGTGTGGCACAGCGCAAAACAATATGGACTTGACGACTTTATCGCAAAGGTGGCAAAAGCATTCCCCGATGCGATTGATGTAGTTGTTATTGAAACGCCGACTAAGCAGGAATGGTGCTATGCGAAAGGTGATTAGCATAATGCTAAAGTCACTAGTCAACTCGCTAATAAATTTCTTTATTGGTGCGTCAATTGTAGTGGCTATTTTTGCGGCATATAAAATATACACAATAAACGGGATGTGAATCATGCCAACCAACAACAATAACCTCGCCTGGTATCTCTGCATGGCATCAGTAGTCGTCACATGCCTGTGGATTTACCTGCTCGTTAAATGGATGCTATAATTAATTAAATTCATCGCCTCAATCACCTTTTGACCCGCCTCGTGCGGGTTCTTTTTTATCTACGCCATTGTGTTAAAATTAATGCAGATTCTAATGAGGTTAAAGACATGGCTGGCGAGAAGAATTCAAAATACAAACCTGAGTACGACGAGCAGGCTAGAAAGCTTGTTCTTTCCGGTGTCACTGACGAGCAGTTGTGCATCTTCTTCAAAATAGGCCTTGATGAATTGGCGTTATGGGCGCACCAAAATGAATCATTCTTTAATGCCATTACCCCAGATAAATTAGAGATTGAAGAATATACATCTAAAGTGGAAGCTAAAAAGAAAAAGCGCAGAGAATGGAAGCGGAATCACTTTGAACTGAATCCAGCAAGGAAGATGGAGCGAGCAACAAGGGCCAGAGTTCACGCAGCAACATCAGGAAGAACAGCAGGCATAAGCGGAATGCCGTTTACTATTGGCGAACTTAAGAGCCATCTGGAATCACTATTCACGGAAGGAATGAGTTGGGATAACTATGGTAAGTGGCATATTGATCACATAAAGCCATGCTCATTATTCAATCATGAAATCAAAAGTGACTTCATTGAGTGCTGGAGTCTGAAGAACCTGCAACCGTTATGGGCTAGTGAAAACATCAAGAAGGGGGATAAATATGCCAGCGCCTAAAGGAAATACTTATGCGGCAGGAGGGCCGGGAGGAGGCAGGCCGTCAGCTTATAAGCAGGAATACGCCAAGATAGCAAAAAGCCTATGCCTTCTCGGCGCCACAGATAAGCAAATGGCTGATGCCTTTGGTGTGTCAGAGACAACCATTAACAACTGGAAGCATCAACATGAAGAATTTTCTTGCGCCCTTAAAGAAGGGAAGTTGTTTGCAGACGCAAATGTAGCGCAAGCTTTGTACAATCGCGCACTTGGCTATGAGCACGATGCTGATGATATTAAGGTTGTTGACGGCTCTATCGTCATCACCCCAACAATCAAACGATACCCACCAGATGCGACATCAGCAATATTCTGGCTCAAGAACAGGCAACCTGAAATATGGCGCGACAAGCCCGAGTCAAGCGAAGATGAATCGGACGCAGGAAAGCCTTTCAATATTACGTTTAACGTTCGCGAACCAATTGATGTAGAGGCAATGCGTGAGTCAACTAAGCCTAAGCAATAGTCAGTACAAATTCCTTACAATGCCTCATAAATTCAGGGCGTATGTTGGTGGCTTTGGCTCTGGGAAGACATTTTCTGGATGCCTTGACTTATCCATGTTTGCATCTAAACATCCAGGGATAAATCAGGGGTATTTTGCCCCCACGTACCCACTGATAAGAGACATATTCTATCCAACATTTGAGGAGGCATGGTCCCTTATTGGTGATTCACTTGGGAGAAAGTTCACCATCCAGATTATCGACAGTAAAAAAGAGGTGAGGCTTTATTGTGGCAAGGAATACTACGGTAAGGTCATTTGCAGAACGATGGATAACCCAAAGAATATAGTGGGTTTCAAAATCGCTAGGGCGCTAGTGGATGAGATCGACATTCTTGACGAGGCAAAAGCAAAGGCGGCATGGAACAAGATAATCGCGCGTATGAGATTAAAGATACCTGGTGTTGTTAACGGGATTGGACTGACAACAACGCCGGAAGGGTTCAAGTTTGCTTACAACATGTTCTATAAGAATCCAACTGAAAGCTATGGATTGGTTCAGGCAACAACATACGAAAATCTTCAGTATCTGCCAGATGACTACATTAAGACGCTACATGAGACATATCCTCCAAATCTGGTTGACGCCTACATTATGGGGAATTTTGTTAACCTTGAGTCTGGCACTGTTTACCCGCAATTCGACCGCAAACTAAACCATAGCGATGATGAATACCAGCAAGGTGAACCAGCGCATGTTGGTATGGACTTCAACGTTGGTAAGATGTCAGGAATCATTCACGTAGAGCGCAATGGCGACCCTGTGGCGGTGGGAGAGATTCTCGGCGCATATGACACTCCAGAGATGATTAAACTCATCAAGCAGAGATTGTGGCGCGAAACATCACATGGCGAGTTTGATAAGTTGTGCGAGATTTATGTTTATCCTGATGCGTCTGGCGGGTCGCGCAAAACCGTTAACGCCGGGACGTCTGACATTGCATTGCTTCGTGAGGCTGGATTTCATGTCATGGCTGATAGCAAGAACCCGCCAGTACGTGACCGAATTAACTCAGTGAATGCTATGTTCTGCAATGCTGAAGGCGAGCGACGATACAAGGTGAACACCAAGCTTTGCCCCATGTACACGGAGGCGAGAGAGCAGCAGGTTTACAATAAGCAAGGCGAGCCGGACAAGTCACACGACAAAGACCACCCAAATGACGCGGCAGACTATTACATTTATAATAAATATCCATTAATGAAGCCTGTAGCTGGCTGGTTGCGTCGTAAGCGTTAATCATAAATCCTCAAGGACGAGGAATCCACACCATTCACTTCTTGACCAATCCACATCATTACTCTAGAATCTACATCAAACAGATATGGAGTAATATCGTGAGAGCATTCAGCACACTAAGCAGCGAAGAAAAGGAGAAAATTTACTCACTGGCGCGAGCTGGCGTGCCTGATTCTGTGCTGTGCGAAAAATACGATGTTGATGAGGATTTTCTTCTGCGCGTGTATGAGGACGTCTTTGCGTCACTTCAGGAACGCAGGGGCTATAAAGGCGTGTTCTGCAAAAATGACTTTTTTAGAGGGGTTGAGTGATGGGTGTTTATTTTATTCATGCTGAGGCAATATTAAGCAATGGAGCTGTAGTTGAGAAAATCAGCAATCTTATTGTTGCAAGTGACGCAGTAACTGCATCTGAAAAGTTCACTGCTGATGAGGATGTTCAGCAATTCGCAAGGCAAGGGATTAGTGTCGTGGTTGATAAATTCGAGAGGGTTGAGTGATGACCACAATAGCGTGGGATGGGAAAACAATTGCACATGACAGCCAATCAACGGCAGGCAATCTTGTTATGGCTAATCAGGTTAAATCATTTATTGTAAATGCAAGTGATGCATTGTTTATTCGCGGAGAGTTGGCAAAGCTTATTGTTTGTAGTGGCACGGCTGGTGATGAGCGATGGGGCGCTCACTTTATGCGCAATAGCTCAGTTGATGACATTCTTGAATTACCTGAAGAACTGACATTTAATTTGTGGGTGTTTACTGAGCGCGGTAACTGCTACGCAATTCATAAATACCAAGGGAATAAGCACCCATCTGTTTACGTGGTAATCCCGCCATTTGCATCTGGCAGTGGCACTGATATAGCGATGACTGCAATGTACTTAGGTCAGACTGCTAATGATGCCATTGTCACTGCGTCGGCGCTTGATGCTTACACGGATTCAAATGTTAAATGCTATGACTTTGTTCATGGCGCTACTGATAACGAACTTTGCTGAGGTGAGTGATGATTATTGAGAGCGAAGAGTATCCAGATGTTGACGTGTTGGTTAATAGTGGAGATAACAGTGCGCTAGTGTGCCAGGATACGCACATTGTGGCTATCGACAAACACCAGGCCACCCAACTCATCGCAGTGCTTCAGAAGTGGGTTGATGGCGGGGAGATGGAGTGAAATACATCATTATGGTGTCAGATAAGTCACCGATGTTCGACTGGAGAGGGTGGTTACTTCTAGCTCCGATGTGCGGACTTACAGATGTCATTGACTACGCTTATATCTATAGCGTTGATGAGATAAATAATAGCCTATATCTGAGTGATAACATTAAACACAAGATTTTTGAGTTAATACAGATTAAGTGAACAATCATCGACCATGCTATAATCCCTCCATCGTGAGGGATTTTTTATGGTGACGAAATGTCAAAATTAGATGCGGTAAATGCGTACATCAAAGACAGGGTAGCGAACAATAATCGGCTGATTGAGCGTGACAGGCTGGCTTGCGCAGGTAAGAACCTGGATCAAAAGCACGATAGACTTTGGTCGGAGTGCGGGTACAGTCAGGAGATTACAGCAGCGGATTTCCGATTTGCATATGAGAGATATCCGTTAGCTACAGCAGCGGTTAACCTTGTGCTCAATAAGTCGTGGCAAGGCATGCCAACTGTGCTTGAACACGGTGCTGATGATGAAGCCACATCCCCATGGGAAGTATCGGTAAACAAAATCATCAAGAAGTCAGCTCCATTTATCAAAGATGCCGATAAGCGCAATCTCATCAATAGATACTCGGCACTAATCCTCCAGATAAACGATGGCGGACAATGGAATGAGCCCGTCAATGTTACGAAAACAAAGCGCATCAAAGATGCAGCAATTGTTAAACTGATCCCCGCATGGGAAGAAACAATTCGCGTCAGCCAGTGGCAAAATGACGAATCAAAGGAAGATTACGGTCAACCTTTGATGTTCGAATACCAGGAAAGCGCCGTTGATGATTTTGATAATGATGGAAAGCCAGAACGATCAGTTCAAATTCATCCTGACCGCATCATCACGCTAGCGGAGGGGAGTTTCGATGGAAGTATTTTCTCCGGTATCCCTCTAATCCGCGCTGGTTTTAATGCCCTAATAGACTGCGCCAAGATTACCGGAAGCTCGGCGGAAGGCCTGCTCAAGAATTCATCACGTCAATTGTCTGTGTCATTCAACAAGGATAATGTTTCTGTGCAATCCCTTGCGCAGCAAATGTCTGTAACTGTAGACGAGCTACCAGACATCCTTAACGAAGATATCGAAAGAATAAATAGCGGAATTGACGCGGCGATGTTTGGTTTCGGAAATGATGTTAATGTGCTATCTGTGAATATGGACGACCCTGAACCGTTCATGTATGTCGCAGCCAGTCAATTTGCATCATCCGTCAACATCCCGCTTAACTCATTGCTTGGTAGTCGTAGCGGCGTACTGGCATCTGCAAACGATGAGCAATCGCTGGCAATGATGGCAATGCAGCGTCGTGATGGATGGCTCGATTATCTGATTTCTGTGTTCGTCGATCGTTTAATTAAATTCGGCATCATCGACAAAGCTCCAGAGGCTGGGTATTACTGCAAGTGGAATGATTTGCTTGAGCCTACGCAGAATGATAAGTTAGATATCGTACTCAAAGCAGCTGCCGCAAACAAGGCTCTGTTTGATGCTGGTCAGGAACTGCTGTTCACGCGAGATGAAATACGTGGGATGCTTGGTCTTGATCCTATTGATGAGTCAGATATCATCACAGAAGGCAATCCTGGCGATGAAAATCAAAATACTTAAGGTTAACGCGCGTTTAGTTGGCCCCAAAATTCCTGTTAGCAAAACCGACCCCGTTGGTGCTAACAGGCGATTAAGCAAGGCTAATAAGCAAATTGAGGCGCGATACAAGCGCCTTAAATCTTCTGTCATCGACTTATTCAGAACTATTCCCGTTACTGCGATTAACGCTCAGGATGCATATGGTTACAGGTACGACTTTTCCGCGATTCGTGCCGCGCAATTCAACGAAGCGTTGCAACAATTAATTGACGAAATACTGCTCGATGACACGCAGCCAATGAATGCCGGTCAGTTCTGGATTTCAATCGAGGTATCCGATGCCTACGCTGCCGGAACCATTGAGGCACAACAGCAATTGGCTGCTATGTCGCCAACATATGCAGAGCAGCGCACAATCACGGATATAATCTACTCAGCACCATATGTTCAGCGCCTGTCGATTGCTAATGCTGCAACTTACGGCGATTGGGTTGGACTAAGTGATGCCGCGCGCAATGACTTGTCGCAGATAATCATGAATGCCATTGCTGTTGGTGCTAACCCGCGAGATATTGAGTCTGATATAGCCACGCGAGTGGGAGTAAGTGAGTCGCGAGCTAAGAATATCGCACAAAGTGAGTTGACTGGAATTCTGCGCAAGTCACAGGCGGATGAGGTACAGGAATCTAAGGTGCTGCTGGGGCTGAATAGTGCTCTATTTTGGATTTCAGCGCTACTACCAACCACTCGCCTTACTCACGCCATTAGGCACGCACGCGTATTCAGTCCAGAACAGTGCGAGGAATTTTATAGCAAAGATGGCAACCGCTACCGCTGCCACTGCGGTCAGACTCCTTGCATGCTTGATGATAAAGGTAACGTGATAATGCTTGAGTCTTCACTTGAGAGGATGATTGGCGTTAAAGATAAGTGGCTGTCCGCTTATCACAAGAAAGCTGCATAATAAAAAAGCCACCAAATAAGGTGGCTTCTGTTTATTTTGATGTCTTATCGCACTTGACGCACCAATCATTCCAGCACTTTCTTCCGCAATGCTTACATATAGGCCACATATCAATCCCCCAGCTTCACGCCTGGAATTTTACCAGCGGCGATTGCGTTGTAAATATCGCACGCGTCACCTCGAGGTGTGAATTCAGTTAATGAATTGATAGCCTCATCGCGCTTCTTGTCTGCTTCTGAGCGGAGTGGTTTTATACTTTCCGGTACGAAGCAGCATGACCTTCCAGCACCTCCATCATCCCAATAGCAAACCGCCACATCATTGTCATCTGTTGTTGTCCTGTGTGCCACAACTTCCATTTCAGTGCCAACATCAGGAATCCAGTCATTTCGGTATCCTAACTTTGGATTGATGAAGAATTCTACTTTTGCACCAACCGGAGGCAGACCATCGCCAGACCACTCAACCTTCTGCGATGCCGCGAGTGCGGATTGGTATTGGTCGCGTGTTACGATTGCTTTTTTCCAGTCATCTGATATTTCCCATCCTTTGTGGTAATCCATCCATGATTCATCACACTTCCACGTGACCCCATCATCGTTTAATTCAGGGGCTGAGTTGTCATTATGCCAGTTTAAATCTCCATCACTATCCTGCGTCATACAATGCACGTCATCAGGCCAACACTTTAATTCACGCACTAACAAGTCGATAAGTTTCATTGGTTTTCTCCCAAAGCCTTCTTAACTGCCGCATGCGCTGCATCCAGAGCGCGTCGTTTTGATGAAGTTGTCCACGCGCGACCATCTGTGCAGTCGTAGATTTCTAGGAGTTGCTGGAGTGCTGCGAGCAGGTCAGGTTGTGATGAGTAACGAGAGCCAGAATACATATCAACCTGACTAACTAACTCAGAAACATCAACATCAAATGATTCCAGCGTTTCGCATCCACCAACCTTTGCTCCACACAATCTATGCCCAGATGATTCATCACCAATCAACAGAGAGTAACCACCACACTGATTTTCGCTAACTTCAATTAATACGCTTTTCTTGCTCACAATCAACCTCACTTAACATATTCAATAATTTCACATTCACGCATTGCGACCAGACCAAATGGCGCGCAGAGTTTGCCGCACTGCATGACTTTGATTTGCTCGGTGCGAAGTGTGCATGTTTCGCCTGATTTGAATTTAATGGTTGCCATGATGCATCCTTAAATAATAATTAATGTTGGTTGCTGCTCTTCTTCATACCATGACCATCCAATGCATTGGCCTTCTGGCGCATCAACGTATGGCTTCAGCCAGTCTATGAATGATTCAATTTCGCCATCATAGTTTTTAATATCGCTGCGACTAAATATGTACTGACTGTCGGTGTAATCAAACTTCGGACAGCTATTCACTACCTCTGGATGGTGGTAAAAACTGCTGCAACTACCAATGTAATTCCATCTTGTTAAACCGAAAAACGGATGGTCAGGAAGTTTTTTTGGAGCATCTTCACCGCAAAACATATATGCAATCACGCTCTTAACATCAGCAGGTGCATCTTCTTTAATCTGGCATTTCAGAACCAATTCAGTATACATACCCATTTTAAGACCCTCACTCGTTATTGATGTAGATACTATGCGCGACAATCCAATCTACGTCAATAGCTATGTGATAAAATAATCTACATCAGGAGGTGATATGCAGCTATCTCAACTCGGCGCTAAAGAACTTGGCCTGGATGATGTCATTGACATCTCTGGATTGGTAGCGCCGCACACCACTCAAAATCAATACGATGCGCTCACCAGCCTCGCTACAGCTATTGGCTTTGGTGTATTCAGCAAGTCATCGCTGTTACGCAAACATAATGCTGGTTGCTTTCAGTGCGCGCAAGGTCAGTTTATGGCGTGGGTGCAAAAGCCTGGCGACCGCGCCAAACGACAACGTGAAAGAGAGATTTATTATTATGGTTATGAAGCGTAACACTCTTATTGGAGCGGTAGCGGTGGCTGCTGTAGGGATTATTGGCGGCCATGAGGGGTTGCGCACTTACGCATACAAGCCAGTACCTACCGACCCGTGGACAATTTGCTATGGATCAACTAGTGGGGTGAAAAAAGGTGACGTCGCAACGATTAGTCAGTGTAATGATTTACTAAAAAAGGAATTACAGTCATATAACCAGCCATATGAAAAACTGGAAATCACACTCACACCAAACCAGCACATTGCATTCCTTGATACAACATACAATATCGGAATTGGAGCGACACAGAAATCAACATTCTATCGCCTGCTAAATCAAGGCAAGGTTGAACAGGCATGCGATGCAATTCTTGCGTGGAAATATGTAGCTGGAAATGACTGTAGTAAAGGGTCATATTGCAAAGGCGTGTGGAATCGCAGGGTGGACATGAATAAGCTGTGCAAAGGTCAGACATCCATAGGGCAAGTGCTAATGAAGGTTAATTATGATTACGCAAAGAATTACAAACCAGACGGAGCCAAAGACCATGTTGATTGACGACTGGCGTAAATCATGGAAGCTATCATCAATGCAACTAAACGCCTTTGCGCTGGCGTGTGATGCCGCCTTTGTATGCGTATCAGTGTGGGATGAGAAATTCCCCATGAATCCGATCATATACGCAGGGTGCAGAATGGCGCTAACAATAATGTCGATGGTAGCTAGGATTATCAGGCAGGGTGGTGAGAATGGCGACAATCATTGAACGATACTGGCGACCACTGGCAATTATTATAATTGTTGCATTCTGCGCGCTGTGGGTGCGTAGTGAAATCATTGACTACGGCGACCAGCGATATGATGCCGGATACGCCAAAGCTATTGCCGAGCAAAAAGAGGCAGATAAACGAGAGGAGCAACGCCGTGACGCAGAGAAACAAAAGATTCAGGCCGATGCGCAGCAAAGAATTGATGTTGCGCGCCGTGATGCTGTTGATGCTGCCGTTAAGTCTGGCAAGTTGCAGCAGCAGATCGCAAACATCCGCAAGCATCTCGTCGATTATTCCGGAACTGAGTCCATTGGCAATCCAGCCTCCAGTACCGGAATTTTGCTTGCCAACGTGCTCGAAAAATCTATCGAACGAAATCAGCAACTGGCAGAGTATGCTGACGCAGCAAGAGAAGCTGGAGCTACCTGTGAAAAACAATATAAGTCGCTAATTAATGCTAAATGATAAGCAAAGAAAGCAATACGACGAAATGGCGGTGCGAGTTAGTCGTGGTGAGGCTGGATATAAGCCAGCAGTGAAGTGCAGGCTAAGCAAGTCACAAACGAAACAATACGGCAAACCACCTGAATCGCTGCAATAAAAAAGCCCCATAAGGGGCTTGATGTTTAGATGTCGGGACGCTCATCACGCATAAAGTATCTCCTGTACATTGCTACGCCTAGATGGTGCCGCATTATCTCAATGTCACGATTCGCATCTGGAAGTAATGCGGAATAAACCTGTAGACTTCCTATTTGCGATGTTATGCATTCAAGGCCGCCATCTAAGGTTATGAATTCAGCATCAACTATACCCCATTTCGATGACTCATCCCTGTACCTGGTAATTACATCAATATCAGGCATATAATCCAATTCTTTTAGACCAGCCTTTTCTCTGTAGTAATTACATCGCAGAAATTCGTATCGACACTCTGTCATGCAGTTACTCATAAAGCGCCTCCATTGTGTAGCCAAACATCTGCGCATTCTCATGCTCAACGCTACCAGCAAACACCAGGTAACGCTTGCCGCGATTGTCGGTGACGATGTAGGCGGCTGGCTCCTTGCGATTTGGGATGAATGACGGTTCATTTCCATTAACGCGATATCTGCGAGACATCAAATCCTTAAGCGCTGGCGTTGGATTTACTGATGCATCCATAGCATCAATCTCTTCTTCGCACTGCCTCAAGAAGTCATTACTCACTTTGCGCCTCCACAATCCTCACCAGTGAACACTCCAGCTTCGGAGCCACATAATTCCCCGCGAGAAAATACGTGCTGCCAGTGCTGATAATCACAGGCTTCCCAGCATGCAGCGAAAGGTTCTGCACGATAAACTCTGCGGTAGCAGTGCTGATTTCTAACACTGCATCGCCGTCACGGTTGGGTGATACCAGTTTTGCGGATGGGTCAGTTACATTTGTGTAGTCGGAGTTGCGTTGTGCGATGGTGATGTCGGTAAACATGTTAGCCTCTTAAGTTTAATTTAATTATGCCGTCTTTATCTCGTGATGCGCATTCTACTGTAATTGTTACCATGGTGATATTCTCCACGTCAGCATTCAGTTGCAGGCTTACGCAACCACCAACAACCCGACCATCCTGATCGACAATGCTGATTTTATCATCAATCCTTTCTGCGTGAAGCCATACATTTTCTTCGTTACATCCATTCATGAGGGCAATTTATTATTGCTCCAGTTCTTTTGCGCGAATTGCGCTATCAATGATATCTTGCAGGTCTTGCTGCTTTGTTTTGTGACCACGAATGCCGACGCACAAGGCCTTTTTAATCAGGTGCTGCAATGCCGGGTTGGTAACGTCGAACGCCTGAAGCACGTCATACACATCAACCTGCACACCTTTGCAGTCACGGATGTATTTGTTGATGGTTGCATCGTGCATTTCGCCATCAATCTTTAATTCTCCGCATTTCACCAGTTGTTCGCCATCAGCTTTCGTCGGGTCGTATTTGACCACCTCGACATCTGCGGCGGTGATTTTGTTTAATGGAATGCCATTAATATTCGCATCTGAATCACTGGCATTCAGTGATTGCTGGCGGCATTTAAACTCATTAATAGGCATGCCAATTGGCGCATCAAACACTACGCCATCTTGAAATGTGCATTCAGTGATTGGCTCGCGATGGGCGATGATGAAGTAATCAGCTTTATCTAATCTAAGATCTTCATAAACCATATAATGGGTGTCATGGCGAACATGTCGCTGACTTCCCTTCTCAAATGATTCAAGTAGCCATTTATTGACAAATTCACCACCAGTTATCACAAATCTAACCCACTCTGGCGCGCCTTCAAAATCCTTCTCGCTGCCTTTCGGGTATTTCCATTCGCCCACGGCTACTGGCTCGAAGTCCCAGTATTGGCAATAGACATGGTATTCTTCGCCATCATCTTTGATTCCAACATATCCCTCATTATCATCAACCAAACGCATCGTCGTTACCATGAAATCAGGCACGGATGAATCTTTGCACTTCATCACCCCAATTACTTTACTCATCACTCACCTCTCAATGTAACCTTATTGTTTTCGTCAACGTTAAAATTCTCGCGAATCATCCAATACATCGTCTCCTTATCCATCTCAGCAAAAACCACATAGCAGCGCGCAAAGTAACGCACATCACGCAGGCTTAACGGTTGCCGCTTTTCTACAATATTGGTCAATACTTCAATTTCACTGCGGCGCGGTCTTGGCATTTACATCTCCTTCGTTAAAATCATCTTGACGTAGATACGCGTCATAGTCAATACTATTGGTGTAGATTGATTGTATCACAGTTGAATGAGGTGATGTGGAATGACTCTTGATGAGATGATTAATGAGCGTAATGAGCAGGTTGAATCGCTCATTAAAAATAAGTGTGATGGCGAGACTATGGAAACTGTGAAATGGGTTATCAAATGGTCCATGATTCAAGCTCACTCCCAAGGTAAGGTAGATTATGCTCACGAAGATTTACCGGAGATTTTACGTAATCATCCCGGTCCATTTTGAAGAAGATGGCTATGTGTGCGTTAAGCATGGAATCATCAAATACTACGGCAGAAATTACATTAAATTGATGGAGAGAAAGAATGACAACTAACGAATGCTACGAGCAATCATTACTGGCGAGACTAAACGAAGTTGAGCGCACTCGTGAATGGCTGGAGTGTGAACTGCGAGAAGTACGCAACCGCATTCAGCGTGAAGGTAGCCAGAAGAAAAATATTATCGACTGGTCAGGTGACAGACCTAAGTTTAACAATGTAGGGGAGTGGATTAAATGAGCGCGCCACATATACCGATGATGAATGAATTTGGACTCCTTGATTGCCCTTTCTGTGGTAGCGACAAGGTTGACATGACTGGTGATGATGAGGGGTGGGCATTCATTCAGTGCGATAAGTGCTACTGTCGAACGGATGGATTCAGAAATCCAAAGTTGATGATTAATGCATGGAACACCCGCAATGGACACCTCTACACAGCAGAAGATTTCAACCAGGCAGCGCGGGAGCGTGAATAATGGACCATAAAACACAAATTATGAATGTCATCATGCGCCATCCTGGTTGCACTCGTGCATTTATTCAGAAAATCAGCGGGTTTAAGTATTCAAGTTCCGTGACGCACCGAATCATTGAGTTGCTTAACCTTGGCTTTATTCGCCGCGAAAGCGAAAAAATCAGCGGCAAAAAGAGTCAGTGGAAATACTTCATTGCTGACGGCGCTGAGAAAATGGATAGTGCGATAAAGTCATTCCTTACTGAGTCGCCGGATTCGTGCATTAAAGAAGTTGCTGATGCTACTGGCATTCCATTTGAAATCATCAAAGGCCGCATGCGTCTTCTGATGAATGAAGGTAACGTTAGCAGAGAATACAACGCGCATAAAAAGCACTGGAAATATAGCTGGATTGAAGCTGTACCATTCGGAATGTCTCTCCAGCGCTATATGTTTGAAACTCTTTTACGCAGCGCTCGCTCATGAAGTGGTCGATAAAGCACAAATCAGGCCGTGTGTTATTCGTCACCAGTGATGAATTTATCGCGGAGAATCGCAGAAAGATGGGCTGGATAGTGGAGGAAGTGAAGATGACGAGTAGAGATCAGTTTGAATTGTGGGTTGGCGGAACGACTAATTCTGATTTGCACAGAAGCATCATGTTGTGTCGCCATGAAAATGGAAACTATAACCACCTTGCAACAAATCATAAGTGGGAAGCATGGCAAGCATCACGCGCGGCGATTGAGGTTGACACACCAGATTTCATCGACCAAAGAACTGCGTTAAATAAAGGCTATACGGTTGATTACTCTAATGGATTTGGTGATGCAATGGATGCATATGAACTGGCAATTGAGCAAGCAGGATTAGAGGTGAAAAAATGATTATCCCATTAAACGACATCATGAAAGCAGATATCAATGAGCTTGATGACTTTGACATGCAACTCGCATTCGAGATTGAAGCTGTAGAGCGTCAGTTAAATTTCCCTGAGCGTGATGATAAATCATGGCGCGAGAAAGCAATGAAAGCGCGTGACCATATGAAACGCACTCGCGCACTGGTTCGCACTCGACTGGATAAACTGTACTACGGTGAAGACCGCCTTCTGCATGGCGTTATTCTTGCCGAGGTCCGCAAAACAATGTCAGTTGGTCGATTCATGGAACTGGTCCATAAGGCTAAACGCAATGCGGGGTTGGTGTGATGGAATTTAATATAAATAAATCTGTGAAAATTAAGCTTAACGATAATGGCATCGACATTCTGCGCAAGCGACACGATGAGCTTCGTTCGCGGGTTCCTAGCATTGGTGATTTTGTTGAGCCAGTAAAAGATGATGATGGGTATTCGTCATTTAAACTGTGGGCGCTATTCGATACATTTGGAGAATATGTCCACCTTGGATGCATTCCACCATTCGACACTACAATTATCATCCCGGAGCGCAAATGATTCCATTACCATGGATTACCGGAGCATACGCATTCTGTCGGGTACTGAATGCCGATTCGCTTACTCACGTTGCTGCATATGGATTGCTTTTCTGCATGGCTGGCGCACTGCTGGCATTCGCAGATGATGTAATCTCGGACTAATCTATTACAGACATTTAACACATGGCTGCTACCATCAAATCTGAAGGTGCAGCCATGTTCATAACTCAAATCATATTTTTCCTTTCACTTTCTGCCGTCTATCCTTCCGTTCTGTATCCTCTCGCTACGCTGTCGTGGTGCTTTATTGCTCTGTGGTATAATTCCGGCACAAGTTAACCGTGGAGCTATGCAATGAAAAAGCTGCAAGTCAACGTGCTCACCACTATCAATTCTGCCAGCAATATCAGTGAGCAGATTATTGACGGCGATGACCACTACGTTATTAAAAACGTTGTCCCGCTTGTGGATGACGTAGTGATGAATGACGGCATGTATCCTGCCGACGAAATCAAGAAATCCTATGATGGCCTGAATGGCAATCCAGCGCCGTACAATCACCCGATGGTGGATGGCGCTTATGTGTCAGCTCACAACGTTCGCGCTGTGAACCAGTACCATGTTGGCTCATGGATTGAAAACGCCTCACACGATGGCGGCAAGGTACTTGTTGACCTGAAGATTAATAAAGTTATCGCTGAGCGCTCAGAGAAAGGTAAGGAATTGCTTTCACGCATCAAAGCGCTCATGGATAACGCGGAAGATGCTGAACCAATTCATGTGTCGACTGGCCTTCTTCTGAATCGCGAACAATCCACAGGGCAATCCAAGGGTAAGAAATACACATGGATTGCGCGCAACATGGAATGGGACCACCTGGCAATTCTGCCTCCTGGCGTTCCCGGCGCTGGAACTCCTGATGATGGTGTTGGTATCTTTGCCACCAATGGCGAAGAGATTGAGCGCGTAACAGTTAACCTTGAGGAATCGGCAATGACCGACGAAAGTGCAAACAAAATCAAATGGTGGCAGCGCGCCATCAATCGCCTGACTGGAAATCAGCTGTCATTCACCGATATTACTGAACAGCTCCGCAATATCATCAAGGCAGAGACTCAGGCTGATGTATGGCCCTATATCGTCGCCGTTTATGATAATTACTTCGGCGTTGAGATTGACGGCACCATTTATATGCAGTCCTACATCGTCCGCGAGGATATGGTAGAATTAGTCGGTGAACGGGTTAAGGCTGTTTATAAGACAGAGCTTGAACCGGTAAAAACAACTCAAGGGGAAATCTCAATGACTAACGAGGAATTACAGGCTGTATTAGCCGATGCCCTCAAACCGGTTCAGGAATCGTTGACCGCAGTCAACCAGAAACTGGCCGATGTGGAGGCGCAAAACAAAACCCTGCGCGACCAGCTTCAAGCCAACGCCGCACAGGAAGAAACCGCAATGCGCGCTGCAATCCTGGCTGAACTGGCATGGCCTGAATCAGTGGTTAACTCTCTGCAAGGTGATGCACTGCGTGATGCTTACGCAAAAACCACCAAGGCCGCTCCGCTGAAAGGTGGTTTCCAGCCTAACCATGAAGCAGAAGACCAGTGGAAGGATTACGACCTGAATGCTCATCTGGAGGTTAAATAATGGTTGCTCATGTGATTTATCGTGGTCCGGTTGAGCGTGAGCCGGAGACCATTAACGTTCAGATCGCCACCGCGCTGACTCCTGGTGTTGCCGTGAAGAAACTGGCTGCAAATGCCACCGTCGCCACAGACGCTAAAGGCCGAATCTTTATCCTCGGCAATCGCCGTTTCTACGGTCAGACCATCGACACGGCATATGCTGCAAATGAAACCGCAGTCCTGTATCGTGCAGAGCCCGATCAGGAATACTATGTTCAGTTAGCTGCTGCTGCATACACCATCGGTCAGGAATTGACTGTCGGCGCTGCTGGCGTATTCAAAGCCGCTGCTGCTGGTGATGTAGTGATCGCATTTTTCGACGAGAAGGCAAACCGCACCCTCAGCGCTCAGGGTTTTGGTGATGTCGTTATCGCTAACGCATACGTGAAAGCATAAGGGGATAACGATGCTTAAGTTTTCCAAAGAACAAGCGGCGTTAATTATTAATGAGCGCCGAAACTATGACCGCCAGCACCAGGTAATGGCTGCTAACAGCGGGTGGCAGAATCGCGGTGGCATTTACACTGATGGTCTGACTGGTAACGCATCAACCCTGCCGAAAGATGTATGGGGTATTTGGGACCGTCAAGCTGTAGAGATTCAGCGTGACGTGCTGGCTGTTTTCAGTGACCTGTCAAGCTTGTCAATGCCAATGCCTGTCGGTAAGTTGTTGCACTACTTCCAGACCGTTTCCGATTCCGGAGAAGTAAACATTAGCCTGGATGGTCGCGGCAAGGCAAAAACCGACGCGCCTGTAATTGATTACCACGGCACCCCTCTGCCGATCATCGACTCATCCTTCAGCTTCGGATGGCGTCAGATGCTGGCTGCTCAGACCGAGGGTTATCAGCTTGACACCGCGGCGAGCAATAACGCAGTGCGTAAAGTCGCTGAGAAGCTGGAAGATATGGTAATTAACGGCGATACCAGTATCAACGTTAGCGGCTCCACCATTTACGGCCTGCGCACAGCTCCAAATCGTGCAACATTCACGCATGGTTATGACCTGTCTGCTGCGACTGGCGCTGAGTGGGTTGATACCGTTACCAAGGCAATCGCGGCTCTTCAGGCCAAGAACTACTACGCACCAGTTACATTCTATGTCAACTACAGTGACTGGTTCTACGCGTCAACCACTGATTACGTGGCAACCTACCCGAAAACTATCCTGTCTCGCCTGCTGGAGATTCCTGGCGTTGCAGCAATCATCCCGGCATCTCGCGTTCCGGTAGATGAAATCCTGGGTATCGTTAAACGCTCCGAAGTCTTCCAGATGCTGTCCGGCATGCCGATTACCACCCGCGCATTTACCCGTCTGCGTCCTGAAGATGATTACGCATTTAACGTAATTGCCGCTGTCGCGCCAGAGTTTAAATACGATGCGCTCGGACAGGCTGGTTATGTTCAGGGTACACAATCCTAACAAAGAGGGGCGAAAGCCCCTTTTTTATCTGGAGTAAAGAAGATGATTAATCCGAAAAAAGTTCTGGATGATACTGGTCATTTCAGTAATGTTCCAGCCTCAGCAATTCCTCTTGCAACAACATCTGCTGCTGGCGGTGTAAAAAAGACGCCAGCAGTTACTGATATTGCCACGCAAACTGTTTCTGGCGCAGACGCAGCTGCTGTTGCAACATCCGCTACTACCGCAGTAAACGCTGTAGGAACAAAGCTTAATGCATTGCTTGCTCAGTTGCGCGCTGCTGGAATTGTTACGCTGTAAGGAGGAATTATGAAGTGGATTCTTACTCATGATAGTCACCATCTTAAAAAGGGTGATATCTATGAGGGTGGTAATCTTCCGGCATGGCTTGTTGGTAAGGCTTCTTTGGTAGAAGAGAAGTCATTTGAAGTGGCAACGCCACAAGAAAAGCCACCAAAGAAAAAGAAAGCAGAGTAAACTATAACCCGCGAATGTGCGGGTTTTTTATTGGGGGGATTTATGGCTATCAGATACGATATTTTTACGACTCCTGCTGACGGGGAGGTATTGCTTGATGAAAGAATGTCAGCAGACTGGTCGGCATTGCAAGTTCAGATTGTGCCGCTTAATGCATCAGGTAATTATACCCCGCTAACCAGTGGCACTGTCGCCGTCAAGGTGTCACCGTTCCTTGCTGGTGATTATTGGATTGATGTTGATAATAATACTTACTACGGAATTGCTCTGCGCCTGAAGATTATCAAGAATCAACTCCCCGCCGCTGTTGCATCGTTGCATGTGGCAGTCTGGCGCGCCGGAGCAACCCCGCAATCCATCGTTAACGTATCACCTGATGTGAACATCAGTAACATCACTGCGCAATCATACTCTGAGCGCGCAAATAAACAGGGTAAGCTATTTACGGCGTCCAGGCGCGTTACTGATGTTGCTGGTGGTGCTAACCTCGATACGATATTCATCACAGGAACAAAGCAGGTAGTATTTAACCAGCGCGTGATTGGGTATACGGGGAAGGGGGTGATTGCGTCGATTTATCGTGGTGCAGTAGCCACTGGTGGAACTGCTGCCGAGATTAACAACCCAAACGATGTCATACCGCAAGCTGTAACTGCGCAGTTACTGACTGGCTCGACGATAACATCAATAGGGCAGTTAACGGTTGCCGCTACTTACAGTGAAGGTAACGCATCAAACCAGGGACAGGGCAACTCGCAGGCAAGACTTGGTGAACAGGTCATCATGGCACCGAACACTACATACCTGCTGCGCATAACGTCGCTTGATACTGTGGCGCAGAACATCAATGCCTATGTGTCGTGGTTTGAGGATGACACTTACCTGCCTTGATGGTAAATAAAAAGCCCCGAAAGGGGCTTTGTTTTATTTTACCAATGAAGCGGCGTATTCTATGAGGTAGAGCTTTGGTGCCAGCCAGATTTTTAGCCAGTCGAAATTATTAAATATGATAACGATACAGACGATTGAACCTATGCCAGTAAAAACTAATGCCGCAAGAACAACATCAGCATCATCAACTTTATTCCACGCTAAACACATCAGATAAATGCATGCGGCAATAGCCAGAGCGCAAATTATTTGAATGCCTGCTGACGACACCGCATTCCACATCAGCAACTGATTCACAACATCAGGAATCTGAGCCTGACTAAATGACACCGCAGAATCAATACCGTTACTGGCTTTCTGTAGCAGTTCTACCAGAATTTTTTGTGCTTGCTCGTTCATCAATCAATCCTCATCGTTTATTTTTAATCATGTGCTGCTTTGCATAATAAAGGCACTCATCAAATATACTGCCTTTCTTAGCACTCTGATTGCGCCTGTAATGCTCAATCGCTGCATCAATTGCGCGCTGGTCTATATCTGGCAGCTTGGCACGGAGCTGTTTTTCGATGAATTGTTCAGCGTTCATTTGTTGCCTCACTTACAAAATGGACACGTTGATTTCGTTCCGCTGCCGCCATGCTGTGGGCAACATATTTTCTCTATTGGTGTCATTTCATCTGCTCCAAAATCGCCATAACTTCCTGGATATCCTTCGCCGGAATCTGAATAAATTCCTCATCATCTGGCATCACAAAGCCAGCCATGAATCGCACGTGATCGGCATCTTTCAGCAACTCAACCAGACGGTCTACTGGCTTAACCTTTTTCGCCTTGAGCACTTTAGCAGTGACCTTATCCTTGCCTTGCGCTTTTGCTTCAGTTACCGCTTCGTCGATAACCTTGACGGCATCATCACCATGCTCACGAGTTACTGCAACCGCGTTAGCATAGCTAATCTGGCCTAAGTTAATGCGCTCCTTGATTTCTGGTGGCACATCACCTAATGACAGATGCATCTGAACATCTGATACTGAGCGACCAACCTTTTTGGCGATTTCCTCATTGGTCCAGCCAAATCCCTTAAGGCGCACATAGGCTTTTGCACGTTCAAACGGGTCAAGCTGTTTGCCCTGGCTTGATGACACCATGAAGGCGATTTTGTCCGCTTCATCGCCAGTGAAATCTTTGCATTCAATACGTGCGATAGGCGCACCACGCTCGATGGCTTTCAATGCACCGAGATAGCGATGCTGACCATCCAGAATCTTAACCTGCTGACCGTCGGCATCAGGAATAACAGTTAACGCCGGAATGGGCTGTCCTGACTCCCAGCACTGCGCGAAATATTCAACATGCTGCTCATCTGCATCACGGATGTTGTAGCCACGCTCAAGGTAAAGCTGGTCAACTGGCACCAGGTAAGTTTTGTTCACCGCAATGCCGTTGCGGGTTTCTGCGTTTGCGTAACGTTTGGATAGGGTTGTCATTTATTTCACTCCACCGAATTCTTCAACTAACTCATCAATAATTTCATCAGATTCTGCGCAGTTTCCAGCAGCATTAAGCAAAACCTCAACGGCTTCTTCGTCAGGAATGCAAATCGCGGTAAAAAACTCAACGATGCACATCTTCACCGCTTGATATTCTGCATCATGGAGACACGACGCAAGGCTGCATGAAACCGCATCAGTAAGTTTAGCTTTATCGTCTTGTGGATTATCAACATCAAACATCTTCATCACCTCTAACATTTATTGTTGTTTCTACGTCACCAACTATAAATGTTGTGGCAATCTACGTCAACACCATTTATGATAAAATTATCGAAACCAAACAACAGGAGATTCAACATGGGTTCCACCAACGGTCCATCCCGCTCTCGCGCAACTACCGACAACAACAAAAGCAAAGGCAAATCAGGCTCCACTTCCGGCGCTGTGAAGCCAAAAGGCTCAACCAACGGCCCGTCACGAGGCTAACATGATCTACGCAGATATCGCATTACTGACAATGTACATTCTTGGCTTCCTCTGCACTGGCATGGTGGCGTTTCTGGTGTTCATTCCGGCTATGCTGATGTCTGTGTATATCGGATGGGTGATTGTCGATTCTTTTCCCGCTGAGTATATGTATTACCTGGCGCAGTCTATGGTGTGGCTGATTCCTGCGTTCGTCATGCGCAAAAGCGTTAAGCTGGCTCTGTGCTCACTGACCATGTGCATTTATGAGTGGCTTGTTGCCGTTGAGTCATTCATCTGGCAATTCATTACACCTGTAGAAACTCCGCTACACTCTCAGTACGCATTTATTATTATCGGCATTCACCTGTTTATTCTTTCCACCACTGCTAAATGGGGCGGCGAAATTGGATATACTACTTGGCGTAATCGCCATCGGATTTTCGCTTCTTCAGATTTATAAGTGCTGGAAATACATCATCAACGAGGCCCGTAATGAGCGGAACATTAAGACAAGCGGCAGAGCAGATAATCAGCGGGACGACAGGGCAGATCATCGATAAGGCTGGTTACACGTCAATTGGCACTGGTCTTGGCCTCAAGGTCGCTGAGCAAGCACCTACTGCGCAATCGTATATTGAATCCATGATTCCGCATACGATTACTGAGTGGGCTGCTTATGCGTCCATTCTTGGCGCGCTGTCACTGGTAATTAAAAACCTGTTTGAAATCTGGTGGAAAATCAGAGAGGGAAAACGAAATGGCAGCTCCAACACCTGAAGAACTTGTAGCGGCAATGGCTGCGCGAGGCATTACGATTACCACCGCTGACGCATCCGGTATCCTGTGCCTTGTCGCTGGCATTGTGGATTGCCTTGAACTGAATTACCCTGGCGATATCTGCAAACAGGACGCGATTCTGCTATGGGCTTCAATTCTGATTGCGGCAAATACGGCGGGGCGATACATCACCAGTCAGCATGCTCCATCAGGTGCATCCCAGTCATTCGCATACGGCAGCAAGCCGTGGCTGGCACTGTATAATCAGATGAAGCTGCTGGACTCTGCTGGATGTACTGGTGATTTAGTGGAAGACCCTGATGGAGCTGCAAAGCCGTGGTTTAGGGTTGTATCAGGGAGCCGATGCCGATGACTTCAATTGCCCGGTTTTCTTATACGCAACCCTGCACAATCTGGCACAAAACCGGAACGGATAAATACGGCAAGCCAACATTCGGTGCGCCAGTTTCAATCATGTGCGATTACGGTTTTAACGCTGACGTGTCAACTGATGCTAAAGGCAATGAGATTGTGCAAAAGAATACTTTCTGGACTGAATATGTAGGCGCTAAAACTGGCGATTACATTATGATTGGCGCCGTCGCAGGAGCTGACCCGCTGATTGCTGGGGCGAATCAGATTCTGAATGTGATTAATTACGGCAATACTTTTAATCGCGCCGAGCCACCTGACTTTGCACTGGTGACATGATGCCAGCAAAACTCAGAGGTATCAACGAGGCCATAGCCAGAACTGCGCAGATTGTCGATGAGATTACGGCAACCAAGGTTGTTCGAGCGCTGAAGTCTGCGACGTATATAATCCGCACGGAAAGCGCATCCATGACACCCATAGAGACATCAACCCTCATCAATAGTCAGTTTGACACTATTGAAGTTAATGGCACCCGCGTGACTGGCAAGGTTGGATATTCAGCCAACTATGCGCTTTATGTCCACAATGCCAGTGGCAAATTGAAAGGACAACCAAGGCCAAGCGGTAAAGGCACTTATTGGTCGCCAAATGGCGAGCCGAAATTCCTTACCAAAGCCGCAGAGAAAACAAAGGATTTGGTTGATAAAGCAATTAAAGCGGAGATGAAACTGTGAACATGCTTGAGCGCGTTTATGATTATTTAAATGATGCTGGATTGCTGACTGGATGGACTGCGCAGCTTCAGTTCTGGAATGATACGGAAGATGGCAACGAGCAATTCATTGTGCTGCAATCAAATGGCGGCACACAGGTAAGGCAGGATTTAGCAAACGACTTCTACTTTTCTGTCTATATCGTAGGCAAGCATGGGCAGTATAATGTCCAGGATGTTGACGCTAAGGCCAATGCGATTATTGAATACATCAAAGAGAATCCGCTTGATAGTTGCGTTAACTATATTCAGTTGCAAGCGCCATTGGGTAGGCCAATGCTTACGGAAGAAAAGCGGCCTGTGCATGAACTTTTATTGCGAGTTGTTTGGGGTGATTGATTTATTATTAATTCGCCACCATCGTTACATTTCACAACGTTACTCTGGCAACTTACGGCTTACCCGTCAGCAAGATTTGATCACCTCCCGTCTGGAGAATGATGGTTGTGGCGGCAGGTGCTGATCTCCTGCATTGGCCTATCAACGTGGGCCGCATCGATTTCTCGAATTGTCTTGCCATAGACCCAGGTTTTCACCTTTCGCGCGCATCAGCATGCGCATTCACCACAACGGAAAGAGCACGGCGTATAACAAGATACTTGCCAGACCTTCGGCCTGAGGAACTAAGGAATCTGGTAAATACCGGGCTCAGTTCGCGCCATACTCTTACCTGTTGTGTGCCGGTTACGTTTATCCGGCGACTTTCGTCCGATTTTGAAGGCTTAACTGTGATTAAATGAAAACAGGGAATTAAGCTCTGTTGCATACAAATCTACACCAACCAATCACACCTGTCAACATGATATAATTACGCCGTATCAATCAACGTTGAGGATTTACAAATGGCAAATTGCCCTAACACAACCGGATTAATGACGGGGCGCGCAATTTTATTGGAACTAGCGGAAGGCTGTTCTGATACCGTCCCGTCAGATTCAGAGTTTAAAGCGCTTGGTCCAATGACATCGAAAGACCTGGATTTCTCCATTAACAGTACGTCCAGTGAAGCCGATGACGGCGGCGGGTTCGTGGCTACCGTGGCGACCACTTCTGACCTGACCATTAGTGGCGAAGGTGAAGTGCGCGCTGGCGATAAATTTGACGAATTCGGCATTCACCGCCTGATTAGCATCTTCGTTACCGAACAGAAAGCGCGTCGCCAGCCTACATTCTGGGTTCGTCGCACGATGGGTTCAACCGTCATCACGATGTATGCGGTGCTTACTGCGCTGTCTACCTCTGGCGGTACTAACGATATCGTTACCTTCTCCGTGGAATTTCACCCGGCAGATGGTGACACCGTTACCGTGGAATCTCTGGAGTCACTGGAATTCACTACCAACCTGCCGACCGCTAAAGTTGCCACTGTCGGCTCTAGCGCCGTATTCGGTCCGGTTGCTGTAACTGGTGGTCTGGCTCCGTATTCGTATCAGTGGTACTACGAAGGAATCCCAATCTCCTCCAGTGTTAACGCAACTGCGGTGACGGATACGCTGACCAATTCCGCTGTTACTGGCGCGTCTGCTGGTGATTACTGGTGCGTTGTTACGGATTCGTCCTCTCCATCACCCGAGATTGGCACGTCCAACACCTGTAAGCTGACCATCAGCGCCGCTGCACCTCTGGCATTCAGCACCAACCTTGATGCAACGGAAACTGTAACGGCTGGCTCTACACTGACGTTAACTGTTGTTGCAACTGGTGGCGTATCTCCGCTGTCTTATCTGTGGCGCAAAAATGGCGTGGTTATTCCTGGTGCTGTCGCTGCGACTTACACCAAAGCAACCGCTGCTGAAGCTGATGAGGGTGTGTACACGGTTGAGGTTAGCGACACCGCAACGCCGACCGCAAACAAAATCACTTCTGTTGCGTGTACTGTTACGGTTAGCTGATTCTGTAGAAATGAAAACCCCCGAAAGGGGGTTTGTTTTATCTAAATCTAACTTCTTCAAATGAAGCTATCAATCCGGAATTTTCATCACTCCACTTCTTGTATATATTAAAATCATCATTAATGCACCATTGCAATACATATCCAAACTCACCAACTCTGTACACAAGGCCAACTTTAAAATCAGAATGGTTTGATTTTGTGCATTTTACGCAAGTATCGTGAATCATAACAATCACCTTATCGACGACAAAAACACCATACTTCAAACATGCGCTTCACTACCTCTCGGCAATAAAACCCATCCATGTCTCGTGTTAAATCGTATTGATTTCCATACGTGGTTAGCATGAACATTTCGAATGATTTGTGCATTGGTTATTTATCCAGAGTCCAACTAATGTTGTTAAGAAAGTGATGGTTTTTAACTCTTTTAACAAGGCCTCTTTTCTCCATATCTTTCAGTTTTCTCAAGACATATGGAGTGTCTATTCCTTTGTAGGTATAGCAAAGCAAGTTACGGATATAATATGTAGGCTCGCCATTCCTCATCTTACCAATAGCATTAAGCACATCGTTGTCATCAATCAGTGCTATTCTCATCATCACTCTCCTCATCAATGGCTTTATCAAGTTGACGGCGCAGCATGCACAGCGCACCATGCGGCATAAACTGATTAGCCATGCCGTCGAATATCTGGCGGTTTAATTTATTATCAATTCGCGGTCTAATTGCAGACCAGCATGAGCGGATTGCTCTGTTAACTGGCCTGCGTTCAATTATTGCGAGTTTTGCAGCTAATTCTAATGTAACGAGCGAATCAAGATATTGCTCACAGGCGTAGCGGTTTTCGTCATCCATTCTTTGCTTCCTGCATCATGAGGAAGACAACCATGGCGGCGCGGAGTGGGTTGACATCTGACATGCATGGGCATTTACTCCATGAATTAACGTACATTAATGATTGAGATTCTGATGTGTCACCATCAATAACAGAACCGGATGGGCATGCAATCCACAAATCATCGCATGCAAGCATGGTTATTTTGCTCTCCGCGATAATCGGCCATGCGTCGGCGTGGTTATTGCAGGGGTCAAATTTCTTTGCCGCCTCACCTGCTGGTGAATAGAAAAATTCACCATTAAAAAAATGAGCTAACCCACCCTTCTGACAAAGCTCACTGTTAACCCAAAAGAAAACTTTCTGCGCTATTTCTGCATCATTTAAATCAGAATAGTTAACCATCACTCACCCTCCTCAAACAAAACACCAATGCAGCGCATCAGATTCTTCGCCAGTCGCTCAGCTTCATCGTAGGTGAATCCTTCATCGACATACAGATCGATATAAAAACGTAAGTCATTCATAATTGATTCATTCATCCTCGTTATCTCAATCTACGTCAACATGAGTTAAATCTACACCACGTTATCGCAACCTGTCAAATGGTATAATCACACCATTACGCAGACAGGATTTGATGATGAAAAATCGCACACCACTAACCGAGATTGGCGAGCTGCGCATCTCACTGGCTGACAAGAGTTTTTTCTTCAAGCCATCATTCCGCGCAATGAACGAAATTGGCACACCAAAAGAAATCGTCGAAATGTACGCCACGCTTAATGGCGCTGATTACCTGCAAACCATGCAGCACATTGAAGGATTGCCACCCGGAGCACAGATTCAGGTCATGAAAACCGTCAGCAAGCCAGTGTATGGTCGCCATGTGCTAAGTGCGGCATATATAGTTATGCAGGCATGCTGCGAAGAAGATGTGTCAATGCTGATTGGTGGGTGGAAGCCAACGGCGCGCGGTGTGCGGTATGTGCCAGGGGTGATGCCAGTTAACGATATTATTATTATTGCGCGCAACCTGCTTGACCATGGCATTATCGGCAAGTCTCCGCTCAAGGTTCCGCAGCGATCTGAATCGCAAAAGCAGACCACCAATGAATTCAACGCATCTCAATACATCATCTCTGCGCGCACTCACTTTGGTATGACCCGCGAAGAAGCTGAAGACCTGTCGATGACAGAGTTTCAGCAGATGATTAAAAATAAATATCCTGAACCACCTGGCATGACTCGCGAAGAGTACGACCAGGCATATGACGATTTGCAGGATATGCGCGCAAAACGTAAAGCGAAAGCCGCGAAGAAAAAAGAAGGAGCGAAATAATGGCTGAAGAAGTTGGCGGCATCGTCTATGAAGTGGGGATGGACGTATCTGGCCTGAAAGCAGGGGTATCATCCGCAGAGAACGCGCTTGGAAAAGTAGACTCCGCAGCTCAGGATACAACAAAGAACCTGGATAAACTTGATAGTCAGGCATCATCAACAGGAAAAGCTTTCTCGTCTCTTGTCTCGATCGTAAAGAATATTGATGCCACGCTGTCAAAAATGGCCTCATCGTCTGGTCAGGTTGCTGGCGCTGTTCAGCAAACTTCGCAATCTGCTGAGCAGGCTAATCAAGTTATTGCTGCATTAAACACGCAGATTGCAATGATGCAAAACCAGCACGCTCAAGCCGCAGCATCAACGCAAAGACTGGAAACATCAATAAATGCCACTACCGCAGCAATACGTGAATTAGGTCAGCAAGCAGGCTCTACAACGCCACAAATATCAGGTGTTGAGAGAATGATTGAGGGGCTTGGTAATCAGGTAGCTATCCTTGAAGAGCAAATGGAAAACGGCGCTAGAAGTGCTGCAATATTCGCTGCGCAACTACGCGCAGGTGATGGGGCGACAGCGCAGCAGAAACAACAGATAGCTGATTTAACTGGTCGGCTATATGACATGAAGAACAGCACTGACGGGGCAACAAAGGGCGCGGGTGGATTCAGGAATGCCATGCAACAAAGTGGCTATCAGATTCAGGACTTCATCGTACAGGTTCAAGGTGGTCAGAATGCTTTGGTGGCATTCTCTCAGCAGGGTTCCCAATTAGCCGGTGCATTTGGTGCTGGCGGCGCTGTATTTGGCGCCGTTCTCGCCATTAGCACCGTCATCGCTGGCTCATTAATCGCTGCTCTTAATGGCGGTAAAAATGCCATTGACGCTATGAATGATGCCATATCCACTATGGACAAGGTAATCACTATATCCTCAAATGGTGTTGCTGCCTACTCAGATAAATACCAGCAATTGGCTAGGGCAAACACTCAAGTTGCAACGCTGATGAGACAGCAAGCTCAACTGGAATTGCAGGCTGCGTTATCCAAAGTATCAAAAGAGGTAACTAAAGCATCAAGTGATTTTATTGGATTTGGTGACGCTCTCGTTTCATCACTTGGCGGTGGGTATGCTAGCGTAAAATTATTCAATGATTACTTATCAACATTAAATATAACCACAAATGACTTTAGTGTGGCGATGAAACAGGCATCAGCCGCAGGTGCTCCATTCCAAAGCACCACGCAATCAATGATTGCTACAGTTGGCGCGCTGGCGAGTAAATTTGACTTGTCAGATCAGAAAGCATTTGAGTTTGCAAAACAGCTCTCTGATATTGCAAAAAACCCATCTGATGAAAAATTAAAATCACTAGTTGTTACTTTGCAACAAGTTGGCGAGGGACAGTCAAAAGGTGCTGCTACAGCTCGTGAGTATGCAGCAAAGTTACTTGAGATTGCCACAACTAGCTCAGATGCATCGGTTAGGCTTAAAGCGCTTAAAGATATGACCGACAGCCTTACATCAAGTCAGGATAAGGCGCTACAACAAGCCAGGCAAACTTTATTTATTGAGAAGCAGACTGGCGCTGAAAAATTAAAGGCTCAGGCGTATAGGGATGCTGAAAACCAAGGATTAAAACAAGGTACTCAGGCCTTCCGTGAGTATTACACTGTAAGACTCCAAACTTATCAACAGCAGGAAGCAAATGCGCAGGCCGCTAAAGATGAGGCAGCTGCAAACAGAGAAAATGCATCAGCATTAAAATCCGCCGCAACCGAACAAGAATCTATTGCGCAAAAGCTACAGAAGCTGAAAGAGGCTTCGATGTTGGCTGCGACATCGACACAGGAGTTATCACGAGAGCAGTCAATCCTTCGAGCTCAACAATCATTGGGAAAAGGTGCAACGCAAGAACAAATCAGTCTTGCTGGCGAATACGCGGCGCAGGCCTATGACGTTGCAGCAGCATTAAAGGCACAGCAGGCGGCAGAAAAACAGCGACAAGAAACGGAAAAGAATTATCAGCAGATTCGCGCAACCGCATCGCCAGTCTCAGGTCTTGACACACAATTCCAGGCGCAGATGGCATCACTCAATGCATACGCTCAGCTTTACCCACAAAAAATTGCAGAGGTAGAGCAAACGCGCGCAAATATTGAAAAACAATATCGCGAACAGCGTATGGCGGCGATGTGGGATGAATGGTCGCAGCAGAATGCAGCAACGATGGCAGCAGCGGCAGCATTTGATTCCCTTGGCTCAACGGCAAGTAATGCGCTTACTGGCATCCTTACTGGCTCTATGAGCGTTAGTGATGCCATGCGTAACATTGGCATGACGGTACTTAACAGCGTGATTAATACATTCGTTCAGATGGGTATCGAATGGGTTAAGTCTGCAATCATGGGGCAGGCAGCTCAGACAGCCGCAATCGGTACGGTTACAGCGGTGCAGACGGCAGCGGTTGGCACGCAAACGGCGGTGAGTACAGCAGCGGCGGCAACTACGGCAGCAGCATGGACTCCAGCGGCAATCCTTTCATCCATCGCATCAATGGGTACTGCGGCGGCGATTGGGCTAGGTGCCGTGGCTGGCGTCATCGGAACCAGCCTGCTTGGTAAGCGTAAAAATGGTGGTCCAGTTGCCGCTGGCGGTATGTATCAAGTCGGTGAAAATGGCCTGCCAGAGATATTCCAGGCTTCCAATGGCAGGCAGTATATGATTCCTGGCGATAACGGATCAGTTATCAGCAATAAAGATATGATGTCTGGTGGTGGTAGTGGTCTTGTGATTTATAATAATGTGTCAAACTATACATCATCTAACGTCACCACCACGGCGACTGATAATGGCGATGGAACAATAACGATTGACACCATTGTAGCGGATATCTCAGAGAACGGACCAATAGGTCAAGCGATATCAAGAAACTACACAACAAATAGGCGGGCCACTGAGTAAAGAAAAGCCCCGCAAGGGGCTTATTCAATAGCAATTTATTTCAGATAACAGCGAATCATTTCTTACTAGCCACTCGGTGCAACCATCAAAACCAGTTAGATGCGCAGATTTAAAGTTTCTGTGAAATGCCTTTTCAATATTACTTGCATTAACACCACTGGTTTTTATTATTTTTATTACTTCAAACTGGAATGGAGTTCCAGTCACTAGTTTCTTTATTCTTTGCTGTGCGTCATGAGTGATTCCAACCTTTACCACCCCATAGGATATTGAAGAAAGAAAATAAACATAAGCAGGTTTGCTTGTCCTCTTGAATCCATAATCTGCACATCCAGGGCATCCCTTTCCGGATAGATGATTTGTAGGAGTTTGAAAAAATTCACCATGCTCATGGCAAACAATCAAAACATTTTCATGTGATGATCTATAATTTACCATTGAATAGTCATACTTGTCACCATGAACAGAGACGCACTCATCTATAAATGAACCAGTGCTCTTTTTTGCTGTTCCACCGCAAAGTGGGCAACCCCTGCCGATCATGTGTTTTTTTGGTGATTGATAGAATACCCCGTGAACTTGGCATGTTATAGCCATTTTATCGTGAGTTCTTTTGTATGTGATTTCATCATAAGAATATGTGTCACCATGAACAGCTTCCGATCTTCTCTTAAAATCGTCAAAAGTGATAATTCTTGATGATACTGTGATATCTCTTGCGCATAATGCGCAACCAAGGCCACGCATATGATTGCCAGCGGATTGACTGAAATCACCATGTTTTCTGCATGTTATTTGTATCTTACATTTTGATCCGCTATAAACTGATTTATCATAAATATATTTATCACCATGAACAGCTTTGGCTTTTGTAATAAATTCTTCGGTAGTCAGCTTGCGCATTTTGATTCCTCATCAGGGTCATCATGGAAGGTATACAGCAGGCGGTGATGAGTCGCTTTTCGTCTGGCCGGACTAGCTGCACAACATTCATTCTACTCTGATACATGATAAAATCAATTGATATCGAGGAGACATAAAATGCCTATACCATACCCGTCATGGTTACCTTTGGCTCAAAGAGCCAGCAAAAACTTAACATTCCAGAGCCCTTTCCGCAGCGACCAACCAGCGGTAGGAGCGCCTATTTTTCAAAAACTCACCACTGATATTGCCGCCACATGGAGCTTGCAGTTCGTCTTTACATTGCGGCAGGAAGCTGCATTTATCCAATGGCTACGTAGTGAGAAATACCTAAACCACTGCAACAACTGGTTTACGATGGACATTGACCTGGGCGGTAGCGGTTTACAGACTCAGACTCTCCACTTCGTTGATTACCCTGTCCAGACCAACATCACTGGGGGGGTAGTAACGTGGACCGGAAACGTTATTGCCAAAACTCTCAATAACAGCATGGATGAATTTGACGATATCATTGTTGAACTTGATCCGCGCTGGTATGGCTGGCTTGATGAGGTCATTAACAGAGACTTACCGGAGTATCAATAATGGCCTACACGTTAAGAGAATATAAGTCGAAGCGTCCTAACTGGTCGCTATTTGATACCATAACGTTTTACCATTCGTCATTTGGTTATGTGCGCCTTGTTGGTAACGTTTTTGAGCCGATGACGCTTGGCGGTAATGTTTATCAGCCTGTGCGGATGGACGTAAAGCAAAGTCAGCAATCGAACACGCCAGTTATCAATGCTACGGTTAAGTTTGCGCGACTCGCTAATGATTTCAAGCAGTACCTGAAGCTGTGGACTGGCTCAGGTCGTGTTGAACCGATTACAGCTCTGTATCAGCGTTTCGATGAGACAGATACTACAACTCCACTCAGGCCATATACGCTTTATGTGAACGATGTAACGATGGATGGCTCTGATGTGACCATCACAATATCAATAAAAAACCCAATTAAGGGTAACGTGGCGAAACTTTATGACATTGCAAAATTCCCCGGTCTGCGTAACGTCTGATGCCTTTGCGAAACTGATGCTCGGCAAGCCATATACTGACAGATGTTGCCATGTGGATGCGGTTGATTGCTGGGGTCTTATCGTTTTGTATTATCGCCTGTGTCATGGCATTAACGTTCATCATGATGACTCATACGATAACGGCGGTTCATTCTCCACCTGCTTTGATGGTGAAATTAATTTCTGGCGCGATACGGATTCACCATCAATTGGTGACGTCGTCGTGGCATATCGAGGGAGCACGCCAATACACGTCGCTCTGTGGTGGGGGCGTGATAAAATACTACATGCCCGTGAGAAAACAGCCGTGAGATTTGACAGGCTGCTTACATTAGAAAGATTATCAACAAAATTGAGGTTTCTGACATATGCCAGTCATTCACGTTCAGAAGATGCCGGGATTACCTAAAGACACTGGCATTGTTCAACCAGGCACTAATCTTTGGAAGTGGCTTGATAACTCAAAGTTACCAGCCGATATTTCAGTCTCACTGAATGGTCGAATCCTGGCAGATGATGAAAATCTGTTAATCACATTAAAGGATGGTGATGTTGTTAACATTTACTGCCAGCCGAAAGGTGCAATTGGCGACCTGATTAGCACCATTCTGAAGCCAGTTACAGCGGTTCTGTCATTCCTGCTACCAAAGCCATCAATGCCAAAAGTCAGCAGCGATGGCTCGAAGACATCACCAAACAACAGCCTGAAAGCACAAACCAACATCGCTCGAAACGGAGAGGCGAGGCCGGACAACTTTGGGCAGGTTCGCGCATACCCTGATCTTCTTCAGGAATCTCTTTTTGAATACATCAATAATATTAAATACGTCACTGAGTTCATGAACTTTGGACTTGGCAAGTATGATGTTTCATCGGTGCGTTATTCTGAATCTAACCTCGGTTCACTGGCTGGCGCTTCGTATACCATCTATCAACCTGGTCAGGTTATCACTGTAGTTTATGAGCCATATGCGTTTGATGATGTTGATGGCCAGGAAATATATGGCCCCAATGAAATAAACATAGATCCTCCTCCGGTTGTCATTGAAACAGCAACAACAAACACGGTTACTGAAACTGAATTTGCATCAGGAACATTGTTTGTCAAAATCCCTAAAAATACAGATTTCGACTACTTTGTTGATTTAAGTACTCCGCATGCCGTGGTATTTAAACTAAATGTTACTTACCCAATAGTTGGTGGCACTCAGACACAAGATATAACTCTTTCTGGTACGTTAATTATCGCGGAAGAGACAAATGATGGTGGACTGCCACCAGTCGATTACTGGTATGAATTTACTATAAATGCTATTGACTATGGCGGCGCGCCAATATCATCTTTATCCGGTGTAACCATCAACAACACATTGCTTACATTGACAGATAACCAGCCGCTAGTGTCTGGTCCATACTTCGCGCCAGTTGAAGGTGACAGTTTATGGGCGCATTTCATCGCTCAGCTTGGTCAAGGCGAGTACGCTCAGGCTACAGCAACACTATGGAAGGTAGATGATAATAATGTCATGATACCTGGAACAATGGAATCATTCTCTGTTAACTTTGACTCAAGTTTATGGGGTGGAACTGGCGGAGCACCAAGAACTGACAACTATTTCCTGACAAAAAAAGTTACTCCTGCTGCTGGGTTTGGTAGATATGCCATTCAATTCGCGCGTATAAATAATGCGAATGATCGTTCAGTCCTCCAGGTTGATGAAGTCCACACCATCATTACGCGCACAAATGTTTCATACCCTGATGACACTGTGGTTAAGGTTTCTGTACGCGCAACTGAGAACGCTACCGGAAGTAAAGACCGTAAATATAATGCACTGATAACACGACACACTATCGGATACAACCGCTCTACAGGTCAGGTCAGATACACCCTATCACCATCGCGCAACTTCGCTGATACCGTACTGCACAACTGGCTTATTACTGCTGGTAATTCAGAATCAACGATTGACATAGAAAAACTCTATGAAATATCCGATTCATTACCTGATGAGCGGCTTGGGTACTTTGACTGGACATTCGATGATGAGGATGAATCAATTGGCGAGCGCATTCAAAAAGCATGCGATGCTGCTCGTGTAACTGTTTTTTGGGATGATGGCATCCTGTCGTTCTCTCGTGACGAAAAACGTGATTATCCGGCTACCGTATTCAATACCAGAAACACACAAGCAGATGGTTACAAATTATCTTACGATATGTCATTACCAGGAAGTTTTGATGGTGTTAATGTCCAGTGGCGCGACCCTGTGACTAACAAACAGGCAAACATTTATTATCGCGTAACACCATCTGGGGTGGTGCAAGGTGAGCCGACCAAAGCCAAGAAGTTTGACATGACGTATGTCAGAAACAGATATCAGGCTGAGGACAGGGCCATCCTTGAGTGCCGTCGCCTTATCTGCTCTCGCCGCAGCATGGAGATTAAAGCATTAGCTGATGGCGAATGGGTTAACGCCGGAGACATGATTCAGGTTGTCGATATGTATGATGATGTGCAACAGACTGGTGTAATCAGGTCGCGTAACGGTAATTCGTTCATAACAAGTGAGCAATTAACCGATGGCAGCAATTTGTTTGTGGTGATTACCTCTGCTGATGGCTCTGTTTCCGACAGATTGCCGGTTGCAATCACGGGACTCAATACATTTGAGTGCTCGCTACCATCCGCATTCCCACTGAATATCTTTGATGGTGTTAATGTCCAGTCTGAGTCACGCTATGTAATTTCAACAGAGAAGGAACTTGAAACAACTTTATGGGTTGTCGGTCAGAAGTCGCCTGGTGGTGACGGCACAACGTCACTGACCATGAGTGAATATCAGGATGCGTTGTATGACTACGTTGTGCCAGCTAGTTAACAATCAATGAGGCTTCGGCCTCATTTTTTTGGTCATGGTACAATATACATCACATTCATAAAGGAGCATTTATTATAATGGCTACCACACCAACCAATTCACCAATCCCGTCAGAAGACCCGCGTGACCTGAAGTTTAACGCAGGGAAATTCGATGAAGTCATGACGTCTGATGCGCATTACTATGTGGACAGATTCGGCGTAAAACGCTGGACAATCGCAGGATTTCAGTTCGCCGCAGAAGAAGCTATCCGTAACTATGGATATATCACAATGGATAGCTTTGAGGATGGTGCGACGTTGACGCTACCGAATCAGGTTCTTCGCTGGGAAAATAACGGAGAGTATTACCGTTGGGACGGTACGTTTCCTAAAACTGTAGCTGCCGGTTCAACTCCTGCATCAACTGGTGGAGAAGGTCCTGGTGCATGGCTGAGTGTTGGTGATGCTACATTAAGAAATGAATTAACATCCAACTCTGGAGCTGGGATTGTAAGAACTTCCAATGGCAATACTGTACAAGAAACTTTTGATTTTATAAAAAATGTTCAACAGGCAGATCTACACCCATTTGTTCCTTCAGGCGATTTCGGTTTCGGGCTGCCTTTTGATTCTTCGTTACAGGTATTCAAGTATAATGATGAATATTATTCATACAAAGGACCTATTGCACCAGGGGCAATAGTACCAGCCAACCCTTCTTCAGACTCAAACTGGAAAAAAGAACCTGTTTCTGATTACATCGAAAATTACGGCGGTGGTGTGCATGTAGCTGACCAGACACCTGCAATCCTGAAAGCAGTGGCGGCAGGTGTTAGGCGAATTATACTTCCTAAAGGTGAGTTACGGATGTCGCAATTGGATATTCCTGAATATACGCAAGGACTCACTTTTGAGGGGCAAGGTGCTAATCAGGCGTATACCGGTACAACGGTAATCAAGCCGTTAAATGATAATCAAAACTGCTTATTTAATTCTGGTGTAAATAAGCATGGGCAGGATTCTATAAAATTTAAAAACATCCAATTTGACGGGGAATGGCGTTGCAATCATGCAATATTGCATGAGTCTGGAGCTGGTTGGTACTATGAAAAACTGACAGGTAAAAACTTCAATACATGGGTTATCTACGATGACCAGGGTTTGACTGTAATGCGTGACGTTTATACCGAAGCAACCAGTTCAGATCTGACGAAAAGAGCTACAGGTGGATGTATCCGTATATACTCAGATTCTGTAATGGATACAGTAAACTGTTATGGAGGCAGTGTTCCACTATGGCTTGCTGCTGGCGGAAACCGAATTACTAATATCTGGGCAAATGGTGGGTATGATGTTGGCGCAATACGTTTGATGCCAAAGAACGACAGTACTAACCATATCAACACCGCCATGAGCAACATCTATATTGGAGAAAGCACAAATACATCTTCAACCGCAATTCCAGTTCTTGACATACGTGGTAATTCAATTCGTCGAGTATCTGGTGTTCAGATTTCAAATGCCCATTTTGTGCATGCTGACTTGACTCTCAATACAAACGTGGTGATGATTCGAGCAGATAAATTGGATGGATTTGTAATGTCATCTTTTGATGTTCTTGGGCGAGGTGAGTACAGCTCTGCAAGCAGTCGTACATATAATTTCTTAAATGCGACAGATTCTACCAGCATGGCCTTTTCTGCTGGCAGCATAAGAGGCATTAATAATAACCCAATAGTTTTATCATCTGGGTCCAGGTTAGCCATTGATGCCGTTGAATTCGATGGGTGGAGTACGAACTCTGATTCAGGTATAGAGAATAAAGCTGCTATACGTTCATCTGGTACTGGAACAAGGTGCTGCATTGGTAGCTCATGTGCTTTCAATGCTTCGCAAGCAGATGCTTACGCTGTATATGCGGGGGATGAATTTGCAGTTGATATTTCTATTCTTAATCTCAACTATCCTAGTAGCAATATAATCAGTCCTGCTAATGCAAATTACAGTTACATGTATAAAAGGCCTGGCGGTAAATTAACATTAGTCAACACACTTACACTATGACAGTAAAAACCCCGCTTCGGCGGGGTTAGTTTTTAGAAGTTGTTGATGTTAATCGGTAATGATGGCTCATTTTGTTTTGGGTAATTCTTCGACCTCCAGTCGTTAAACGCCATCATTGCTGCTTCCCATCCTAGCGCTACGCACACTGTACACCCAGCGCTTAAAGATGCTGAAAGGTAATCAATCTGCCCTTCCTCCCAGTCGCTCAGCGTGTGGTCTTTCCTCTTCATCTCAATAACAAGAGCTGGATTTCCAGGTATTATGATGTCTGAAGCTCCTTTGTTTAAAGCGCCTTTCTTTTTTAGGTTGTTAACTTCATGTGCTTTTCTCTTCCCCTCGTTTGGGATGTGAAGTGCCAGACGACCAAAACTATCAGGATACATTTTCCTCAATTGATTTATAAAAGTTACAAGCTCAGCGTCTTCAACATGACACTTCTTGTCTCTGTATGTTTTATCTCCATAGACCTTTAGCCATTCAGGAAAAATCATAATTCACCCCAATACATGCCTTTAACATTGTAGTATTTGCTCCCTTTATCTTTTCTGAACATTATCGCAGATGGGGCTGTTGCTTCATCTCTCTTTGATAGTGCTTCATCAATGTCAACAATATCACCAAATGATTTAATGCTAAATTCTTCCCATTCCTTGCGCTGCCATGATTTTTCAGATGATGGATTGAAAAACTTGTTAACGAACCACGGGGTTTGTTCAATGGCGAACTTAACAATAACCATGTCGTCTCCAGAGGATACATAATGCTTTCCTATGCTCATCATGGTCACTTTTGATTGTTTGGTTGCATCTGGTGCGCTGTCAAGTTTTGCAGCTTCCTCTTGTAATTTGGTATTGGGGTCGATAATCTCTGCTTTACAACTCACGCAGTTACGCGCGGCGATATCATTTTCAAATCCACAGTCAGGACATTCTTTAAATGACCACTTATGCGCACAACGTTTCATCTCTCTGAGTGGTCCAATCATGACGTAATTTTTGCATCTTCTTCCAAAATGCCCTGGCATTGGTTTCTCACCTGTCTTCTCGCCAGATTTATCATAAATGTCCACCATAATTCTATCTCCAGCGAGATCAAGCCAATAGCCTTCACTGTCAATTTGCAGTCCTTCAGGATTTGGCCTTACTCCAAATTCATTAATAAATCCGCATGATGGACATTTAACATCCATTGGCACAGATGGCTTTTTTCTCGTGGCCTTTATCTCTGGCGTAAATAAATCACCAGTTTCTGCAAAGTGACGCTCAATATTTCCAGCGTAATCGCTGACGAGAAAATTTTCTTTACCTTCATAAAGGCGCGTTCCACGACCAATGATTTGCTGATACAGTCGTGGCGACTCCGTAGCACGCATCACAGCAATGTGATCACAATGAGGCACATCAACCCCAACAGTAAGGATATTCTGGTTAACAATGTATTTAACTTTCTGAGATTTGAAGTCTGATATTGCTTTGTTGCGGTCTGCTGTTGGCATATCACCAAACACGTAACTGAACGAACCTGGAGGCAAAGACTCCATTATTTCCATCGCGTGTTTCTTTGTGCTGGCAAAGATCATCGCTCCACGACGATTAGCGGAGCGCCTGACGATATCTTCAACTATGCGCGAAGTCTTTCGTCCCTTGCCAACCATTGCGCGCTCAACTGATGCATTTGTGTATCGGCCTAACTTGTCTTTTTCAAGTCCTGATGTATCGTACTCTTCCTCAACATGCTCAGTCACTGGTGGCGTCAGGAATCCATTCTCAATAAGGAATTTAGCCTCCAGTTCATAAACAACCTTATCGTAATACGGGTCAATGGCTGTTTCTTCGTCAGTAGGCCCATCAATATAGTGCTCTTTATAGATATAACCAGTACCAAGGCGATATGGTGTAGCAGTCATACCAATGATTCGTAGTTTTGGATTGCGTCGCCTCATCTCATTAATAATAAATTTAATGGTAGGTGTGATGCCATCGCATTCATCAATAATCACCGCTCCGTATTTGTCGCCGAACATTTCAATAGAGTTTTTTATTGTGACGGGAGAGCCAAACACGACAGGGTGGCGAAGATTTTTAGGGCCAGCTTTTGCGCTGAACATGCTGGCAGGCTCACCAGTAAGCAAAAACTTGGCGCGATTCTGCAAAACCAATTCAGAACTCGGAGCAATGCAGAGCACGCGTTTTTTGCTCATGTCATAGATGCGAGCGGCAAGCTCTGCGACAACCATAGACTTACCAGCACCCGTGGGCAATATAATGATGCATGATGATATCGTGCTTCTGACGTGTGCCATAGCCGCGTCAACCGCTTCCTGTTGGTATGGCCTTAGTGTATATTTCATAAGAAGACCCCTACACTTTTAGGTGGGATTGTTTTTCTTATTTCACAAATCAACTTAAAAGAATAATCTGCAATCTTTCTATCAAACCAAGGCTTTTGATTTTTTGCGTATGAATATGCCTTATTTCCATAAACATAATGTGCGCCGTAGCTTCCAAACTGACATTTTGGACATTCAACACCATCATTAAAAATCCATTCGCATGATGCACAAACTCTCAGTTTCGCTTTTTTCATAATGTCCTCTCGATAAAAAAGGGCCACGAATGGCCCTATCATACTAATCTACATCAAAACGGCACATCATCCGAATAGTCAACTGACTGCTCTGGCTCTTGTTGCTTCTGCTGCTTAGCAGCCGATCCTGCTTTAGTTTGCTGACGACCAAATACACCAGCCACATAGTTACCAGATTTTTGTTTATCGTCAGATTCCCATACGCGAAGCAACAGAATCATAGGGCGGTTAGCCAGTGCGCTTGCAATTGCGAAATCTGTTGGCTCCTTACCGGATGACATCAATTTACCACCAGCATTTGCATCGATTGCTGCCAGCATAGTAATTGCATTGTCACGCTGCTTTTCCTTTTGGCTAAACACTTTCAGCTTCTGGAAAATAATGCGGTTTTTGTAATCACCTTCCAGGATTCGCCATTTCAAACTGAAGAAACGCTCACCTTCCCAGTCATCGTCTTTGCATTCCTCTACATCAGCAAGCACACGAGTACCGTCAGGAATAACTTCAAATCCACCACCAAGCTCGAAGTCCGATTTTGATTCAGCAGCTTTACCGTCAGAAAGATTCCAGAAATTGCTCATGTATATGTCCTCTCGTTTTATTTGATGATAAGTTTTGGTTTGCCATCTGTAATGGCACAACCTTTAATTTCGGTACCAGCTTTCAGTGCGGCTTTCAGTGCTGCATTGTCTGCTGACTTTTTCACAACAATGTACTTCTCTGGCAACTGCTCAACCGGGACAAACACATCAAGTACAGGTGACGGTTTTCCGAGTGTGATACTGAACAATTTACCTTTGATATTTGTCTTTCCAGATGCCAGCATGTTCTGACGAAGGTAATCCTTCAGATTATCAATCTTCGCACTCAGAACTCGCTTGCGCTCAGAAAGTCTGTCAATCTCTACTTTTATTCCTGACTCATCAGCCTCAAGTTCACGAATGTAAGCAGCAACCATTTCAGCCTTTCCTTCAAACTCCTCCTCAATTAGATTTATGGTATCTTCAATTTGCTCGCGTGGAATATCCTCCATCGCCAACAGCTCGTTAAGCTGTTTCGTTATTTCGTACAGATGCATAATACTTAATCTCCGTAAGAAGTGGGTTCTCACCTTTATCAAAAGAAATTTCAGGCTCAAGGTTGAAGCGGTTTTTTGCGTTAACGTAACCAATACGACCATCACCAGAAGTTACCAAAACACGCTGACCAGTCTGCACAACCTTGCCAAACTTAGTAACCTGGCCTTTCTTGTCTGTCTCCGTTCCTTTAACGAACTCTTCGTTTCTGATGTAAATAACAGCATCACTAAGAGCAACATACAAAGAAGCGCTAGCCTCGTGCATATCAAGCGTGTAAACAGTGTATTCGTCAGAGTCAGGACGGTTCTTCATCTTACGAATCCCAGCGTGAGCAAGAAAGATTATACTCATCCCTTTATTTGAGCGCAGATACTTGCACGCGTTAATAATTTCAGAATGCATCTCTGCAACAACCAAGAATCCCTTGTTAAATCCACCAGCAGCAGACCCAACGTTATCAACACCGTATTGCTCACATACTTCATGCTCAAATAATTTATTAAGGCTAGTGTTTGAGTCAATAATAAGAGATTTATAGTCGTGTTCTTCAGTAATTAGAGCACGAAGATGTGACAACAAATCATCTTTGGTGCTGGTTTTGCGTTTAGCATCAGCTCGCTTCAAGACAGGGAATGAATCTGGTTTTGTTTCTTCTGACCAGTCATCAAAAACACCCGTAATCTCTTCAGCCTGAATGAATACTGGTTTCGGGAAAAGCGCTGCAAGTGTTGTCTTTCCTACGCCAGGGGTGCCAACCAGGGTGATAATTGGTGCTACTGGTTGCGGTTTTTGAATCATTGATAAGCTCATAATGTCCTCTCGATTAACTCAGCGTCTTGCTGGTGTGACTAAAAGATACGTCAGGCATTTTGTAAATGCAACACCTTGACGAAAATATTTTTTGAATTCATTATTACTGCATCAAAGCACAGGGGGAAAAATGAAAAGTATTGCAGAGCAGATTAAAGAAATGGAATCCAGTCGTCTTGCTGAGCTGGTTGAGTATATGGGGGGGCAGGCTTCGCTGGCGCGATTCCTTGGCGTTTCTCGTCAATCAGTAAACGAATGGGTGTCGCGAGGAAGAATCAGCGCCACAGCTGCTATAGAGGTTGAGCGGTTAACGTCAGGCAGATTCAAGAAAAAAGAACTCCGTCCGGCAGTAACTCAGTGGAGAGTTAAATAATGATTGGTTTTAAAGACTACCATTCTGTTGGATTCCCTGTGATTGGGATTCACCCGATGGATCATGACAGAAAATGCACTTGCGAAAGGCCTGACTGCCAGGCTGCTGGAAAACACCCAATCATGTCAAACTGGCAGCAAGGAATCATATGGGAAGATGACCAGCTTGAAAATATGCGCGAGTTTGGTCAACTAAATAGCTTTGGTGTTCTGGTTGATGGGTATCTTGTTATTGATATCGACCCACGAAATGGAGGTAATGAAGGGTACGAGGAATTATGCTCATCTCTGGATATGGAGCTTGCTGATGAATCTGGTTTTGTTGTTAACACTGGTGGTGGTGGCAAGCACATTTATTATAAATTACCGGATGGAGTGAAGTTAAACTCACATGATAAACGCTTCAAAGGAATTGACTTTAAGTCGTCTGGCTTTGTTATTGGGTGCGGGTCATTCCACAAGTCAGGAAATTTCTATGAGTCCGAGCATGGCTCGCCGTCAAACATATCTGAACCACCATCTCAGCTTATTGAACTATTGCAGCGCGCTGAGAGAGAGGAGTTTTCTCTTGGGACTGACTCATTTTCTATGCAGGAATTGCAGGACATGCTTAACCACATTAACTGTGGCGAGGATTATGAGGACTGGATTCGTGTTGGCATGGCTATCCATGAGGCCACTGATGGTAACGGCTTTGAATTGTGGGATGCGTGGTCGTCACGTTTCTCAAAATATGACCCTTCAGATATGGATTACCACTGGCATTCATACGGGAAAGGGCAAGGAGACAGAGTTACAGCAGCAACGCTTGTGCATCTTGCTGAAGATGGTGGATGGGTTCGCTCGGTAACATTTGAGGCGTCGCCAGAAGAAATTGCATTACTTGAGCAGTTTGAGAAAAAAATGGCAATGGGCGTCGGAGAGTGTCCAGTTGATTATAAATCTGTGGACGTTCGCTACCCACCTGGATTTGTGGGCAGACTGACGGAGTGGATTAACAGAAACTGCGCGGAAAAACGAGAATACCTGGCAGCTCTTGCGGCTATACATGCAGCATCAATGATCTGCGGGGCATCATCAGATATTTACCTTACAAATCGTAAGGCTGTGCCAAACCTTTTCTCTATTGGTATTGCTGGCTCCGGCTCAGGGAAGGGTGATGTACTGGCAGCACTACAGAAAATCATTGATTGCTCAGGATTGAGTAAAACTGTTGCAGGAAAAATACGTTCCGAGAGAGCTATCTATGAAGGACTTGCAGCACATCAGATGTTCAATCTGGTAATGGATGAAATTGGCATCAAGCTTGGTAGTGTGGTAGGCCAGAAGGTCAGCGAGTACAACATGGCAACCGCTGGCGCATTGATGGAGGCGTACACGGCAGAAATTTTATACTGTGACCAGAGAATCACTGATGAATACGTAAAATCATTTGAGAAGCGCATGGGCGGTTTACTCATGTCCATTGAGGAAAATGAACTTCAGGCCGACCCTGTAGACATCAAAAAACAGTTTGAGGATGTTATAAGTAGAATAGATGGCGCCATAAGAAACCCATTCTTTTCCATGTTTGGTGTGTCAACTGATGATCAGTTTAAAAAACTTATCACAGAAGAAAACATTAAATCAGGTCTGATGGGGCGTGCAATGATAATGCAGGAACTTCAGGAGATTGCAGATGAAAACGAGGATGTCGATTATTGCGACCTGCCAACACCAATGCAAATGACCATAAAAACAATAATAAATGGCACCACAGCAGGACACAAAAACTGGACAGAGTCGATAATAAGCAATAAAGATCGCAGAGCCATAAAAGCAGTGCCTGAAGTTTCAGCGCTTGCAAAAGAATTCTTCTCGTGGCTTAAAATGATAGCCAGGCAACACGTTGAAAACGGGACTGGTTACCAGCCGCTCATAAACCGCTGCGCAGTAAAGGTGGCAAAAATTGCTGGAATACTGGCTTGTGATACCGGCATCATAACTATGGAGCATTTGCGATACGCAGTAGCGCTAACCATCAAGTCCACAAGCGATTTAATGATGCGAGCTGATAGTCTGTCAGGGGCCAACTCCAAGAGCAACGACAGGCGCGTTGAGGGTCTTGAATCGCTGGTTCGTGAATATGTTAAGAGAAGCATGGCGCGCAAGGCTATCATCATTGGTGTCGCCAGGGATGGGAACTACAAACGAGCTGACGCAGAAAGAATGCTGGATAAACTGATAGCAGAGAAGGCAGTAGTTGAAGATAAAGAAGCAAAACGAACAAGCAACAGAGCAATAATTTATAAACTTGCAAATGATGAGGTGACAATATGATTAAGGTAATCCAGCAAAATGACATTTTCAGCTATACATCGTCTGACACAGGAAGTGAGACTGAATCAATCCTGAACATGATTACAGGTCGTAACCTGATGGAAGTCTATTATCACAGCGTACCCGTATTCAGATGCAATATGGGTCATTGCATTGATGATGACGTGTTTTTCTGTCGCATAAACTATAAGGGCAACACGGCATTCATCTCGCAGCCATATCGTGACGTGGTGAAAAAATGCGGCAAATGGACTCCTGACGAGCATTTCGCAGGTAACGCAGTATCTAATTTCTGCGATGTGTTTGGAGTTGATCGCGAAGAACTAAAGCGATACCTGGACGCAAGACGTAGCAAAGATAGTGCGGTTAGTCCATTTTGATGAAAAGATAAGCCCACGAAAGTGGGCTTTTTTATAATTAATCTTCAGCGGTGAGACCAAGCTCAGTTACATTCCTGTATTGTTTAAGCACAACATCATGAGGAACACCTGTTTTTTGCTTAGTCTTGTCAATAACATCTTTTTTGTCAGAAGTTGTTTTCATTACATCAATGATTACACCCCTAACCATCCTGGCTCTTGCTAAATGCTCTGCTGGAGGAAGCTTATCATCTCCTTTCATCTCAACAATCACATCATCAGTTTTTCTGTTGCCACGAAGTACGTAAACTATAGCCCGATTACTGCCTATCTTTTTTTTACTATCTACATCAATTATACCCTCAACAACCATCTGTGACAGGATTTCAGAAACTTTAACCTTTGACGCGCTTTCTATTCCCGCTGTTGTGGAGATCAACCTCTTCTTCGTTATCCCTCCAGAATCTCCAACAATGGAAACAATCCTCGCTCTAACTGATGAGTCAATATCGACAGTCTGTTTTGATAAACCCTCCACAACTGAAAGGATTTTTGAGCGCATTCTTGAAATGTCACTCTCATAAGTGGCCTGCATCAACATGAACACAACGACATCTTTTTTCATGGCTTCCTCCATAATTTTGTTATCTTATTATATCCTAAAGATTGCTTATGTCAAAACTGATCTTTAGGATAAATTTATCGATACATATCATGAAAAACAACAAATCCTTTATCCATGCGGGTTGCAAAGTGTTTTTTATCTGATATCATTTGTTACGTTAAAAACGAAATACAAATCCGAAAGATTAGATGACTTTCAAAATTGCTTTAAAAAAACAAACAAATTACTGATTTTAAAGAATAAAAATCCCGAAAGTCTAAAATCCGAAAGATTTCACCTCAGAATCAAATCTCAAACACCGAACTTTAGAGAATGAATTCCTTGTAAAATTTTAGGACTTTCAGTCTTTAGGCCTGCAGACCGCGCCAGCCATCACTTCTTAAAGTCGTCACACAAAAATCGTTCGTGACGGTAGAACCCCCTATAAGACCTTTTTTCTCTCTTACTACTTACTAATTATTTATATATAAACATAAGACTTTAAAACCTCTTAGGGAAAATCAGACGTCTGGACGTCTATAATTATTTTCACCATCATATTGACGTAGAAACAACGTTGATGTAGATTGAGCTCATCGAAACAAACGAGGGTGAAGAGATGAAAATCAAATGCCGTGAAGAATTTGAAGATGCACAGGCTATGGCGCGAGCTGCAGTTGAACGCAAAAACAACAGCATTCCTGCTGAAGCATACTGGAACGCAGCAATGCAGGCTTTAATCTCAGCGTATGGGTTAAGCAAATGACAGGAGCAGCATTCGAACTTATAGCCAGTCTGGTTATCGTGGCTGGCATCATTATCGCAGTGGCAGTGTCTAATTCAGGATATAAGGAGTAACAAATTAGCAACTGGCACAACGAGCACATCATGCAATGGTATCGTCGTCGCATTAAGGAAATCATTAACTCTTACGAGGTGCAATAAATGGCAAAGACTATCTATCGTCGCGAGAAACTGGAGCCTGAACTTGGATATGTTGGCGCTCAGAACTTTTTGATGCAACAAGCGAAACGTGGCATTGATTCACCATTGCGCACCAGTCGCGTTGTGCGGGTATGGAGTGGTGAAGGCAAGCGAAAGGTGCTCGATGAAGTTATCGTGGCGCAGTGAAGAAACTAAACCGATTAAGCTTTGAGTATTGAGGGTAGGATTATGACTAGCAGAGAAAAATTTGAAGCGTGGTGGGAAGAAAATTATCACAACGGAAATCCACCTCGCTTCGGATGGGAAGCTTGGCGAGATGGTGATGGGTACAAGATTGACGATGACGAGTCAGAACTTGATGGCATGTGGCAGGCATGGCAAGCAGCGGAATCAGCATCAGAGCAGAAACTCGAAGAATCCCAACGCGAGTTCCGGGCAGCAGACGCGACTATTCACAATCTGGAACTGAAACTCACAGACCAGGCAGTACAGCTCGCTAACGCCGAGAGCAAGTGCAGTGAGCTGGCGGCGGAGAGTGGGGTGTTGAAAAAAGCGGCTGAGTTCGCCACTGCACCAGATATGTGGATTGAGCAGGCTGATGGAATGCTGGATTACCGGTATTTCGAGTGGTACGTCGACGTGCTGAAGGCTGCAATGGAAACCCCAGCCACCGACGCTTTCCTGGCTGAAGTGCGGGATGGCGCGATTGCTGAGTATGCCAGTAAGCGCGGATTCTCATTCAAACACGGCAGCATTCACGCCCACTTTGGCAATGGTGATGTGATGGTCGGGTCGGTGACATTCGAAAATGGCGATGCCGGAATTAACTTTGCCCCGGTTCGTGAGAAAACTGGCGGCGTTGGCACGAGCTATGAGTGGACCAACGGAAAAACCACTGAGCAGGTTGATTCTGTTTTTACCATCGCCAGTAGTAACGCCGAAGGTCTTGAAGTTATCCGCGATAAGTTATCTGAATCCATCGCCCAACTTCGCAAAGGAGCCTCGCTATGAGCAAGTTAACAGTAAAGCAAATTGAGGTTCTCTCGTGCATTCACAAAGGCGAAAAACCATACGCAATTTGGCGGCAATCTCTCAGAGCTTTACAGCGCAGAGTATTGATTACTGAAACCATATTTGGTTATTCCATTACCACAAGCGGAATTGAAGCAATAAAGCAGGAGGCAGCCCAATGACAGCACTCAACAAACAGGC
>OBJT01000008.1_pt1 | contig 47853 bp, 42 predicted proteins | sample 1519861 | NCBI WGS metagenome assembly OBJT01 (sample SAMN02401118, study PRJEB22541) | soil metagenome, isolate JX
GTCAAAATGCAGCGCCATTTTTCCCAGTTTATCGTCAAAATGCAGCGCCATTTTTCCCAGTTTATCGTCAAAATGCAGCGCCATTTTTTCGAACTTACAGTCGGTACGCTTTTCCGACTTTCCCATTTCACCCAGCAGTTCGGTACGCAGCGTGCCGATATCAGCCTTGGTCGCAAAATTCTCGGATCGCGCGGTTAGGACGGCAACATCCTGTTGAATTTGATGCGTGGTTTTTTCCAGCAGCCCGACTCGTTGAGTTAACTCTTCCATTTTTGAATCTCCGATATTCCTGACGACGTAGATAAGTGGTGGAAGAAACGGGGCAGTACGCATAGCGTATTCCATTACACACCTCCAGAGAGTCCCGGCTATCTCTTCACCTTGCAGTGTAGTGAAACAGATTCGAGCCGATTAAACATTCCGCGAACCCGCCATTCACGGCAAAAAAATTAGGCAGGTATCAATACGCAACGCAGGCTAAAACGGGCAAAGGAATAACAAAAGCAGCCACAGTGAAGTGTTGCGAGAGAACGCACAGAAAATAATCGAGGGGATGAAACAGAAAATACGGAAGCCCAAGCGGGCTTCCGGAAACCAGAACTTAAGCGCTTAGCCAGCCCAGTTTAATCACAAACAGAATCGAGAGAATCACCAGTGCGGCATTGATCTCTTTGGTACGACCGCTCAGCAGTTTGACCACCGTCCAGGTGATGAAACCAAAAGCGATACCGTTAGCAATTGAGTAGGTTAGCGGCATCGTCAGTGCCGTCACCGTGACCGGCGCAGCAGTGGTGATATCTTTCCAGTCAATTTCAGCCAGACCCGAAGCCATTAACACTGCCACAAACAACAATGCAGGAGCCGTGGCATAAACCGGTACACTACCCGCCAGCGGTGAGAAGAACAGGCTCAGCAGGAACAGTACTGCGACCACAATCGCCGTCAGACCTGTGCGACCACCCGCACTCACACCTGCCGCTGATTCAACATAGCTGGTGGTGGTAGACGTACCTAACAGCGAGCCAAAAAGCGCTGCCGCACTGTCAGCGACCAACGCACGCCCCATCTTCGGCACATTGCCCTGCTCATCAGCCAGACCCGCACGCTTCGTCACACCCAGCAGCGTGCCGGTGTTATCGAACACATCCACAAACAAGAAGGCGAAGATCACACTGACTAAGCCCACGTTGAAGGCGCCCGCGATATCCAGTTGCATAAAGGTCGGCGCGATAGAGGGAGGCGCGGAGAACACGCCACCAAATGGCGTCAGTCCAATACCCATGGAGATAAAGGTCACGACCAAAATACCGATCAGCACCGCGCCCGTCACGCGACGCGCTTCCAGCGCCACAATGATGAAGAAGCCTAACAGTGCCAGCAGTGGTCCCGGTTTCGTCAGATCACCTAAACCCACCAGTGTGGCCGGGTTATCGACAACGATACCCGCACCTTCTAGCGCAATCAGCGCAAGGAACAGGCCAATACCGGCTGCAATTCCGGCACGCAATGGCAGCGGAATGCTGGCGATAATCCATTCACGAATTTTGAATATCGACAGTGCAAAGAAAATCACCGCTGAAAGGAACACCGCACCCAGCGCAATCTGCCAGGTGTATCCCATGTGCAGTACAACGGTGTAGGTGAAGAAGGCGTTGAGACCCATGCCCGGCGCTAACGCGATCGGATAGTTAGCGATCAATCCCATCAGCACACAGCCAATCGCCGCAGCCAGACAGGTCGCGACAAAAACGGCGCCTTTATCCATGCCCGTTGCGCCGAGGATGCTCGGGTTAACAAACAGAATGTAGGCCATCGCCAGGAAGGTCGTAATGCCCGCAATAATTTCCGTGCGCACGTTAGTGTTATGCGCCTTTAGTTTGAAGAGTTTTTCTAACATCATCATCTCTCATGAGCGGAGACGGCACGGATGCGCGTTCTCTCTTGCCAATGTGGTTTAGCTAGTGATTTTTTTTGTGATGAAAGCGATTTGAGCCGGACTTAAGGCAACTGTGCCTTCCGCTTTCCCCTGTCCACATAGCAATTGCTATGCCACTCTCGCACGCAATCGTTTACGTTTCCGAATGTGGTCACGGTTAAGATAATTCCGAACCAGAATGAGGCGCGATTATGGTGCATTGCACTATCACTGCGCAATCGTTTTCCCATTGGTCAATGGTCACCCCCGAAAATATTGCGGCAACGCACGATTTCGCACACTGCCTGGCGATGTCGCTCACGTTTCTGCTGCCTGAAACAGCAGCTTATAAACATCGGGTTACACTGCCTTTAACCCTTTCGCAACATAAGAGACAGCGCAATGAAGCCCGCGATTTTGATCGTTGATGATGATCGTGCTGTGTGTGAATTGCTGCACGATGTATTGAGTGAACACGTGTTTACCGTCTACAGCTGTCACCAGGGCAAAGATGCGCTGGCGCTGCTCAGTCTCCACCCGGAAATTTCATTGGTCATGCTGGATATGATGTTACCGGACACCAACGGTTTACTGGTGCTGCAACACATGCAACGCCAACGCCCCGATCTGCTGGTGATCATGTTGACCGGTATGGGATCGGAAGCGGATATGGTGGTGGGACTGGAAATGGGGGCCGATGACTATATCGCCAAGCCTTTCAACCCACGCGTAGTGGTCGCGCGTGCGCGAGCCGCATTGCGTCGCTGCGGACGTTTGACGCAACCCGACCTGCAACCTGATGAGGGGTGGCAATTCAATGGCTGGCGTCTGGATGATGCCCGCTGCCAGCTATTTAATCCACAACGGGAAAGCGTGCCATTAACCCAAGGTGAATATACGTTACTACGTGCCATGGTGTGCCATGCACGCAAGGTGCTCACGCGCGATCAGCTGCTGGAGTTAACGCACAGCGAAAGTCTGGAAGTGTTTGATCGCACCATTGATGTGCTGATCATGCGCCTACGCAGGAAGATTGAAACCAATCCGCATCAGCCCAGTTTGATTAGGACCATCCGTGGCCTGGGTTATGTTTTTTCTGCCGATGTCATGCGCCCGGCTTCAGCGGCACGAGAAACACAAATCGCTTGATCCATCCAGCGCTGCATCTCGGCCAGTGGCCGCGTGCCGTCCAGCGCATTCGCCGCATGCAAATTAAAGCAGGCGCAGGTATGTGCCAGCTTCAGTGTCTCTTGCATCGACCATCCTTCGTGGCTGGCATAAAGCACGCCCGCACAGAAGGCATCCCCCGCTCCCACACTGCCGACGATCTCTTCCGGCGTGAGGCACCACGCGGGCTGCCAGATCCCCATTTGCTTCCCTTCCTGTCCCCAAGCGCCTTCCGGTGCGTGGATCACCACACGTTGACGTACGCCCTGCTCAATCAGCCATTGTGCAGCTTGTGCAAAGGCGTCAGGTTCCGCTATACCCTGTTTATGGCGCAAGGGAATACCGGTGAGAGACTGCGCTTCCAGCTCGTTAATCACCAGATAATCAAGCCAGCGCAGTGCGGGCATCACCAATGGTCGATACTCCCCCGCCCGTGACACCAGATCCAGCGACGTGAGATAGCCGCGCTGCTGCATATCCGCAAGCAGCCGCGCGCTGCGCGTACCGTATTGCTCATCGGGTTGATCAAGGCTATCGAGCAACAGCAAATAGCCGAGATGAAAAATACGGTGGGCAGTATCCACCGCGCTAAAATGGGTCAAATCAAGCTGTGCATTGGCGCCACGCGCATGGAAAAAGGTGCGTTGCCCGTCGGGCGTCGTCATCACTTGCGTCATTGCCGTGGTCACACTGTGCGTACGCTGCACAAATTGGCGGTCTACCCGGTGCTCATCCAGCAATTGCAGGATGAACTCACCGTCACTGTCTTCACCAATCATCCCCACGCCAGCAAGTGGCAGATGCACCTGCATGCGCGCCAAGGTGAACAGAACATTCAACGCGGCACCACCGCTGCATTTCTCACTGTGCGTGATCTCCGCCAGCCAGCCTTGCTCTGGCCAGTGACTGATACGCTGCACATGATCGACCAGCATACTGCCCGCACCGAGAATGCCGTTGCGTTGCGCCATCTCAGGCCCTCCCAGCGCTGCCAAACACCTGCATCTGCTGCGCCACCACGTTGGCGATATCGTGTTCCACCGCCATCAACAGTTCGGCAAAAGAGTCATAGCGGGCATCGCGTTGGGTAATTTGCGTTTCAATCGCACCCAGTGCAGCCTGTGACATGCCGGTATAGAAGTTAATTTTGTGGATACCCAGACTGATGGCATGGCGGAAATCGGCATCACTGATCCCCGAGCCGCCATGCAGCACTAAAGGAATGCCTGCGGCCGCGCGGATGGCTGCCAGACGGTCGAAATCGAGTTTTGGTTCGCCTTTGTATTTGCCATGCGCGTTGCCAATCGCCACCGCCAGGCAATCAATCCCCGTTGACTGGACAAACTCAGCCGCCAAAGTCGGATCGGTGAATTTGTTGCTGTCGGCTTCACCGAACAGCGCGCCGCCCTCATCGCCCCCGACAGCCCCCAACTCCGCTTCAACTGAAACGCCAATCGCATGGCACATCTTCACCACTTCACGCGTCTGGCGAACGTTCTCGTCATAACTCAGGGTTGAGCCATCAAACATCACCGAAGTAAAGCCAAGACGAATCGCTTGCATCACCGCCTCAAAGTGCAAGCCGTGGTCGAGATTAAGCACAACGGGAATATCATGCAGCGCCGCTTCTGTCCGTATCGCTGCAATCAGATGTTCCAGACTGACATACTTAAAATGTACCTCTGCGATGTTAATGATAAAAGGTGAACGTTGCTGCTCCGCCGCCTGAAACAAGGCACGCAGGAAGTGGGTATCTAAGACGTTGAATGCGCCAAGCGCATATTGATGCTGCTGCGCATGGGCCAAGCCCTGCGCCAGAGAAATCAGTGCCATGGTACGCTCCTTTATGCCAGCCAGCGGTGATATTCGTTACACAGCAACCAACGTGGATCTTCATCCTCATCAATCGGGTTAAAGCGCGCCAGTGGGGTAAGGAAAACATTGTCATGCTCGTCATCGTTGGGCATAGAAACTTCGCCGACCAGCACGTCACCGTAGCCCTCTTCCCCCCAAAAACTATGCCAGATGCCGGGCAGCAAGGTGACACTCTCACCAGGTGACAACCGCAATTGCGAACCCGCCGCATGCGTTTGGCGAATCCCATCCAGCGTGACGTTGACGGGGCTATCACCCAACTGGTCACCCGCACGATTATGCAGCGTGACAATCAGGTTGCCGCCGCCACGATTGATGATGTCTTCCATTTTTTGCGGGTGATAATGCATCGGCGTGACCTGCCCTTCCCGCACGTGCATCATCTTTTCGGCGTAAGGCTTGCTCCAGGGGTGTCCGCCGCGCGAGCCGTTGCGCAAGGTAAACAGGGTTAAACCGGTTTGTGAGAAATCATCGGCACCAAAACTGGTCACATCCCAGCCCAGATGCAGTGCTAACAGCTCGTCTGCGCGGCTTTTATCCAGCGCACGCCACTGGCTGAGGCCATAATCAGCCCAGGGCGGCAGGTGAACATCCTGGCGCATAAAAAATTCGCGGGTCAGTTGCAGAATGGCATTCACTTCGGATCGATGCATGACTCCCTCCCTCTGTTGGGCGGCCCAATGGCCGCCTGCAAAATCTCGCGTTATTTCACCGTCCAGCCTTTGTAACTGCTAACGGTATTACGATCGATCATGGTGACCGGGATCAGCACCGGTTTATCCGGCGCCGGTTTGCCTTGCAGGATGTCATAGCCAATCTCGACCGCTTTTGCTGCCATCACCTGCGGGTCTTGTGCCGGTGTCGCGACAAACAGTGAGCCTTTACGTTTCAACGCTTCCTCACCATCTGGCGATCCATCCACGCCAACAATAAAGAACTCGCTGCGCTGCGCCTGTTTCGCCGCCAGGTCTGCACCAATCGCGGTGGGATCGTTGATCGCAAACACGGCATCAATCTTCGGATTGGCAGACAACAGCCCGGTCATCACTTCCAATCCACCATCGCGACTGCCTTTGGCGTTTTGGTTATAGGAAAGCAGTTTGATATCAGGATGGGTTTTCAGCTCGGTCATGCAGCCTTCGACACGGTTTTGCACCGCAGACACGGGGGGTCCGTTAATGATCACCACATTGCCTTTGTTTTTCAGACGGTCAGCGATGTATTTACACGCCATGGCACCGGCTTGGGTGTTATCCGAGGTGATGGTGGCATTTGCACCGTCTGCAGCCACGTCAACCGCCACCACCACGATACCGGCGTCACGCGCGCGTTTCACCGCGGGCGCAATGCCTTTGGAGTCGGCGGCATTAAGGATAATCATGTCGACTTTAGCGGCGATGAAGTTATCAATCTGCGCCACCTGCTGACCGAGGTCGTAGCCGCTGGATACCAAGGTCACGTTCACCTTGTCACCTGCCAGTTCTCGCGCCTTCAGCTCTGCACCTTTAGTGATCTGCACAAAGAACGGGTTGGCGAGGTCGCCGACGGTCACACCAATGGATTTCAACTCTTTGGCCTGTACAAGGGGCGCACTTAGCAATGTCGCCGCCAGCAGTCCAGTAATAATCGGATTAAAACGCATAGTCGATGTTCTCCTGCTTTATGATTATGTTGGCGATCGGAGAGATCGCCGTGATGTGACAACCTGTTTTAATGCGTCGAATCGAAGGGCGTTATTGTCGCAGCCAGTTTGCCGACGGCCAGCGCACAGCAACCGGAGCGTACTGAAGTACGTGAGGATTGCGCACTGCCCGGTGGAAAAATGGCAAGTAAAATAGCCCATTAGCCCACGTGATGACGTGTACGGTACTTATCGATTAACACGGCAATAATGATCACTGCACCCTTGATCACTAACTGCCAGAAGTAAGAGACACCCATTAACGTCATGCCATTGTTGAGCGTGGCAATAATCAGTGCACCAATCAGCGTGCCGGTGATAGTGCCGATGCCACCCACAAAACTGGTACCGCCGAGGATAACGGCAGCTATGGCATCCAGCTCATATCCCACGCCCAAGTTACCGTTGGCGCTATAGAGACGTGAGGCACTCATCAGCCCGCCTAATCCCGAAAGCATGCCGCTCATGGCATAGACAAACACCAGCACCACACCCACCTTGATCCCTGTCAGACGCGCCGCCTGCACATTGCCGCCCACCGCATAGATGTGCACACCCAGGGTGGTGCGACGCAGGATGAACCAGCACAGCGCAATCACCGCAAAGGCAATGATGATCAACCAAGGGATCGGTCCCAGATAGCCGTTACCTATCCACTCAAAATTAATATCGGAGTTAATCACCGTGGTGCCATTGGCCAGCAGATAAGCGGCACCGCGCAGTGCAGTGTAGGTGCCCAGCGTAACGATAAACGGCGGCAATCCCGCCCACGCCACCAGGATCCCGTTGAACAGCCCCATGATCAGCCCCGCGCCCAGTGCCGCCGGAATGGTCAAACTGGCAAATGCAGGGTCAAGCGACACCACCATCGCCACCACCGCCGTGGTGCCCAGCATCGATCCCACCGACAGATCGATTCCGCCGGTCAAAATCACAAAGGTCATCCCCGCTGCCAGCACAATATTGATCGACGCCTGACGCGTAATGTTCAGCAGGTTGGCTTCGGTAAAGAAGTTGGGCGCAACAAAACCAAATACCGCCACAATGATGATTAAGATCGGCAGAATACCCACCGTTTGCAGCAGATCGCTCATTAACGCCCGCTTAATGGTGGGATTTTTTACGCGTGCAGTTTCACTGGTCATCTCGGTCTCCTTAGGCCTGAACCGGCTGCGCGCCGGTGGCCAGTGTCATTATGTTTTCCTGGCTGATATCAGCACCGCTCAGTTCGCCAGCAATACTGCCCTCACGCATCACATACACGCGATCGCTCATGCCCACCACTTCCGGCAGTTCACTGGAAATCATCAGGATTGCCACGCCCTGCTGCGCCATCTGATTCATCATGCGATAGATTTCGCTCTTGGCACCGACATCCACGCCGCGCGTAGGCTCATCCAGCAACAGGATGCGCGGAGCAATGGAAACCCAGCGTGAAATCAGTAATTTTTGTTGATTACCGCCAGATAAACCGCCGGCACGCACCTGCGCATGGGGGACACGGATATTCAATGACTCGATAGCATCACTGGCAATTTTCTGCCCTTTACGTCGGTTGAGCAGGCCATAGTTGGCATCGCGCTCAAGCGTCGCCATCACGATATTTTCCTGTGCGGCCAGTTCAAGAAATAAGCCTTGTTCCTTGCGGTTTTCGGTGAGAAAGCCAATACCGCGGGCGATAGCGTCACGTGGGGAGTGAATCTTTACCTTTTCCCCGTCGATCCAGATCTCGCCGCCTTTGGGCTGATGCACACCAAATATCAGCTGCGCCAGTTCACTGCGCCCTGCTCCGACCAAGCCAGCCAGCCCAACAATCTCACCAGCGCGCACCGCCAGGCTGCTAGGATGCACTTTGCGGTTATCGGTCAGGTGATTAACGGCAAGTCGAATTTCACCGAAGGGAATGTTGCGATCTTTATTAAACAGATCACTGAGTGGTCGGCCCACCATCATGCGCACCAGTTCGCTGGCATTCAGCTGATCGCGCGTCAGGCTGCCGACATATTGCCCATCGCGTAGTACGCTGACGCGGTCGGAGAGTTCATACACTTCTGCCATGCGGTGGCTGATATAGATGATCGCCATACCTTCACTACGCAGGCGTTTGATCAAGGCAAACAGCTGTTCAGTTTCGCGGTTGGACAGTGCGGCGGTAGGTTCATCCATCACCAAAATACGGCTGTTGCGATGCAGAGCGCGGGCAATCTCCACCTGCTGCTGCTCGGCGATACTGAGTTTGCTCACCAAATCTGTGGCGTTGAACTGAGCGCCGAGGCGGTTAATCACCAACTGTGCCTCTTCTGCCATCTGGCGGCGTTTGACTAACCCGCCACGGGTGATCTCACTGCCGAGAAAGATGTTCTCTGCCACCGTTAAATTTGGCGCCAGATTGATTTCCTGATAAATCAGGGTGATCCCTGCTGCAAGCGCCTCTTTTGGGCCTTTGATGGCATAGGGTTGACCGTCGATAAGAATTTCCCCGCTGCTGGCGGTATAAGCACCGGCCAGAATCTTCATCAGCGTACTTTTCCCGGCACCGTTTTCGCCCATCAGCGCATGGACTTCACCTGGCCACACGGTCAGATCCACGCCCTTCAACGCGTAGAAACTGCCAAAGCGTCGGGTGATTTCGCGCATTTCTAATATCGGTGTCGCCGCCATCGCCAGGCTCCTGCTGTCTGAAGTTGTCGCCGAGTGTTGCAACGCCAGATAAATGGAAAATGTCAGCGGCCATTCATATTTGTCATATTTCGCCTGGCGTGCGCTTCTATACTCGCCAGCAGAAGAGCAGGTGGGAGTATGGGAAATGAGTCAGAGTCTGCAATGGCATGCTGGCGCACGGGGTCGCCTGCTGCTGTTCAATCTGTTGGTGGTGAGTGTCACGCTCGCGGTCAGCCTGGTGGCTATTTTTGGATTTCGCCACGCCGGTCACATTCAGGAACAGGCGCAAGCCCAAACGTTGGCGGATATGAACGGCAGCCTGGCACTGGCTCGTGATACCGCCAACGTCGCCACCGCAGCAGTGCGTCTGGCGCAAGTGGTCGGCGCATTGGAATACCAAAGTGAATCCGCGCGCTTGCAGCAAACGCAACAAGCGCTGCAGCAATCCCTCGCGCTGCTCGCCAATGCGCCGTTAGCTGCTCAACAGCCGGCGCTGCTGGCACGTATTCGTGAACGCAGCCAGATGTTGGAACAAAGCATTAACCAGCTGTTGCGGTTTGGACATCAGCGTCACTTGCAACGCAACGTGATGTTGAGCGGCCTGTGGCAAGCTCAGCTGCTGCTCAATCGTATTAATACCCTGGCCGCCGATGCCTCTTTCTTACCCCTACGTCAACAAACTGAAGCCCTGTTGAAGGTGGCGATTCAATCCAGCGTCCCACAAGCCGCCGAACAGCAGTTACAGCAAGTCCTGCCCATTTGGTCGGCGTTGCCATTACAGGATGCACTGGCGATGCAGCGAGACCGGCTGGTCAGCACCACTCGCAGCCTGCAACCCGTGGCAGAACAACTGGAGCAGAGTGATATTGCCATTGCCTACGCCACCTATCGCATCAAAGCATTGGTCGCGATGCTTAATGGTGACATTACCCACTATGTGCAACTGGTCGCACAGCAGAGTGATGCGCGCAGTAATGTTACCCATCAGGAACTCGACTCGATCATCGGTTTTATTGGGCTGTTTATGCTGCTGGCCCTGCTAATCACCGGATACGCCGGTTACTACATCTACCGCAACCTGGGTTCCAGCCTCACCGCCATTGCCCAAGCCATGACGCGACTGGCTCAGGGTGAGAAAAGCGTTAATGTGCCGGGATTAGCCAGACGCGACGAGTTGGGCGATTTAGCGCGCGCGTTTAACGTGTTTGCACGCAACACCGCCTCGCTGGCGCACACCTCGCGGCTGTTGAAGGAGAAGAGCAATCAGCTGGAGTCAACCTTCCTCGCGATGCGCGATGGTTTCGCGCTGTTCGATAATAGCGGCCAACTGGTGGTGTGGAACGCACAATACGCTGAGCTGCTGGGTATCGCACCGCGTGAATTACATCGCGGCCTGCACTATCAACATCTGCTGGAGCGCATGGATGTGCAGTTGAATGGTTTGCATGAGGCGCAAGAGGTGCGTCTGCCGGATGGACGTACGCTGGAACTGCGTTTCAGCCCGGTGCCCAGGCGCGGTATGGTGAACACGGTATTAGAGCGCACCACGCGCAAAGCCCTGGAAGAGGCGCTACTGCATAGCCAGAAAATGAAAGCCGTAGGCCAATTGACCGGTGGCATCGCGCATGACTTCAATAATCTTCTCGCGGTGATTATCGGTAGCCTGGCGCTCACCGTCGATCAACTGCCACCTGGCACCCTGGCCAGCCGAGTAGAGCGCGCACGTCAGGCAGCCGATCGCGCGGCGCAGTTGACACAACGATTACTGGCCTTCTCGCGCAAACAGGCGCTCTACCCGAGATCCGTGGCAGTCGTCGAGCTGGTGGATAATCTGCATTCACTGCTCCAGCATTCCTTGCTGCCCGGTCAGCAGTTGATTGTCGATGCACAGCGTCCGGGCTGGCCCGCCTGGATCGATGCCGGGCAGTTGGAAAACGCGCTAATGAACCTGGTGGTCAACGCGCGCGACGCGATGGAAAAGCAGAGCGGTGAAATCCGCCTGCGCATCTGGAATCAACGCACCCAGGAAGATGAAGGAAAACGCGATCGTGTGACGATTGAAGTGATCGATCACGGCTGTGGCATGTCGTCCGAGATACGTGAGCAAATCTTTGAGCCGTTTTTCACCACCAAAGACACCGGCAGCGGCAGTGGGCTGGGCTTATCGATGGTTTATGGCTTTGTGCGGCAATCAGGCGGGCAGATTGAAGTAGAGACCGCCCCCGGGCAAGGTACAACCGTGCGGCTGTTACTGCCGCGCGCGCCGGAAGTGGCGCAGTCTACTCCGCCACTGACCACGTTTATCCCTGCCGTCAGTCGTGACCGACTGATTTTAGTGCTGGATGATGAGCCCGCAGTGCGACAGACGTTGTGTGAGCATCTGCATCAACTCGGTTATCTTACTTTAGAGTGCAGCGATGGCGAATCGGCCCTGACGCTGCTGCGTCAAACCCCCGACATTGAGCTGTTGATCAGTGATTTGATGTTACCCGGCGCGCTGAATGGCGCAGATGTGATTCGTCAGGCGCAACAGCAGTGGCCGGGGTTGGCCACGCTGTTAATTAGCGGTCAGGATTTGCGCCAGAGTCAGGTAACGTTGCCGTTGTGCGAGCGTTTGGCCAAGCCCTGGCAGCAGGTGCAGTTGGCGCAGGCGCTGGAGCGCGCCTGGCAACGCAGTGAGCGTCTCAGTCGCGCACGGCAGGCTGCCACAGCGGCAACGGTTTCCCCGTGATATAACGCTTACGCAGTTTGCTCGAGATAACATCCATGATCATCACGACCCCTACCAGAATAATGGTGAGGAACATCACAACGTCCCAGTTCCACAAACGCATGTTTTCGGCGTAAACCAGGCCGACGCCACCTGCGCCGACGAAGCCGAGTACCGCCGCAGAGCGGGTATTGGATTCAATCTGGTACAGGCTCAACGCCAGGAAGGTCGGGAAGGATTGGGTAAAGATGCCAAAACGATGTTTCTGCAGACTATTTGCCCCCACCGCACCTAAACCACGGCTTGGCGAACGTTCGACCGCTTCATGCCCCTCCGCATAGAGTTTGCCGAGTAAACCCACGTCCTGTACCACAATCGCCAGCACACCTGCCAACGGCCCCATGCCGACAGCACGCACAAAGATCAGCCCCCAGATGGCCATATCGACACCGCGCAGGATGTCGAGCAAACGGCGCACCACTAAGGAGATCGGACGGGTAATGGGATCGTGCATCACGTTACGCGCCGCAAGGAATGACACTGGCAACGCGATCAGCGATGCGGTCAAGGTCCCGGCAAATACAATCGCCAACGTTATGCCAATCTGCGAGAAATAATAGCCAAATGGCCAGTTCATAAAGTCTTGCCAAACGAACATGCGCAGGAAGTAACGCCCAAGTTGCTCGCAACCGATAATGACTCGGCTCCACTCAATGCCAAAGAACTCAAAGAAGAACAGGTAATAGAGTGCGATGGCAAGTGCAACTCCCGCTACCCGGCGCAGATAACGATTTTGTGCGGCGAACAAGGCAGGATGTTCTTGCTTCAGTTTCGCGATATCCGGTGCTAATGCGATCATTTGATTTCCCCTTCCACCACGCGACGACGCAACCAGCCCGATACCGTATCCAGCAGCGACACCACCACAATGATCAACAGCAGCGTGATGCTCACCTGATCATAGCGATCCAGTTTGATATTGGTCATCAGCTCTTGGCCGATCCCTCCCGCGCCCACCAAACCTAAAATGGTGGAAGAGCGGAAATTCACTTCAAGACGCATAAAGCTGTAGGAAAGAAACGTCGGTTTGACCTGTGGCCAGAAAGCAAAGCGCATACGTTGCAATTTACTGGCCCCACAAGCCGCCAGACCGCGCACCGGTTTATCCGATGCACTCTCAATTGATTCATAAAACAGTTTGGTCAAACTTCCCACGGTATGCAGTGCCAGTGCGAGGAAGCCGGGAATGGCGCCAATGCCAAAGGCCATGACGAACATCACCGCCCACGCTAGTTCAGGCATAGTACGCAGGAAAGCGACGAATGCGCGGATAGCCAAACGCACGCTACGGGGCGTTTGCGTATTATCGGCGGCAAAAAACGCCAACACACCGGCAATCATCACCGCAACAATGGTAGAAGAGAGCGCCAGCTGCAGAGTTTCCCAGATCAGCGGTAGCTGAAAGTGCAGACGATAGCCCCAGTAAGCCAGGGAGCCTTCGGTTTTGACATCTGCGAACAACACCGACCAATGCAGCACTGGGACGGTTTCGCCAATGTAATCAAAAAAGTGTGGCAGTGATTGCCAGACGGTTACCAGATTGAATTCCGCCATCTTGCCCGCAGCGAGATAGAGCGCCACCAACAGCAGCGACCAGAGCACGGTGTCGCGCTTTTGCTGGCGACGAATGCGTTGGTAGTAGTGTTCGAAATCGGTCAAGGGGGGTGTCCTGTGGTAGAGGATGATGCAGTGCTGAATCAGGTCGCCATAACGGCGTCATCAAACCGGTGCGATATTTGGCCAGGTCGCCATAAATGGCGACCCTACCTGATAACCGCACCCAGCTAAATTACCCGCGTGAACCTTTCATCAGATCACGCTTCATATCGATGATGTTCTGATAATCGGCAACGGTTGCTGGGCCGATGTGCTGGGCACCACCCACCGCTTTAATAAAGCAACTGTGGTCTTCTTTATCCAACTTCTTGATAGCCGCCACCAGCTTCTGTTTGAAGTCAGCGGGCAAGTTGTTGCTGACCAGGATTGGACCGTTCGGGATCAGAGGAGACTGCCAGATGATACGAATCTTCTTCATCAGGTCAGGCTGGTCCATACGCATCATGCGGCCAAAGGCACCTGAGGTATAACCTTTGTCGTAATCGCCGATCATAGAGGTCCAGGTCACGGCACCTTCGAACTGACCGTTCAGCACGCCAAGGATGTCCTGCTCATGGCCGCCAGAGAAGGTGACGCTGGAGAAGGTGTTGTTGTACTTGTCATCAACCGTGCCACCGAACTCTTTCTTGAACGCCTGGTTTGGCATCAGGAAGCCAGAAGTTGAATCCGGATCGGCCATACCGAAAGATTTGCCTTTCAGGTCTTCCAGTTTTTTGTACGGGCTGTCCGCTTTGACGATCACCACAGAGTGGTAACCCTGTGAACCGTCTTTGTCATCGACCACAATGCCGACCACATCTACCGCTTTCGGGTTCTGCAGATAGACTGAAGCGTAAGATGCTGGAGACATGCTCAGCACCATATCAATTTTGTTACCCAGCAGGCCCTGAATCACGCCTGAATAGTCAGACGAGTTACGCATTTTGGTATCGACATTCAGTTCTTTGTCGAAGAAATCTTTCACGCACTGGTTATCGCCAATCTGCTGAGTGGCATTCTGTCCACCCAAAATCCCGAGGTTTAATTCTTTTGGTGCATCCGCTGCGTTAACGCCAAAAGTCATTGCAACAGTCAATAAAGCTAAAGAGGTCAGTTTCATTCGTGTTTTTTCTCTTGCCGTGGAAGTTAGTGGAGCTGGTTAATTTCGTCGCCGTACAGCTCATGCAGCAAGCCATCAGTCAACTGAGAAGGATGTCCGTCAAACAGCACTTTGCCGCGCTGAATGCCGATAACACGGGTGCAATACTGCTTCACCAATTCAATCGAGTGCAGGTTCACCATCACACTGATGCCCTGCTCGCTCACCTGACGCAGCACATCCATGATGCGCTTAGTGTTTTTCGGATCGAGCGAAGCCACCGGCTCATCAGCCAACAGGATGCGCGGGTTCTGCATCAACGCACGGCAAATCGCCACACGCTGCATCTGTCCACCTGACAGGTTCTCGGCACGCTGTAGCGCCTGCGGCAGCATGTTCATCCACTGCAGCAATTCAATCGCTTGCGCACGGTCAGCTTCAGAAAATACTTTGAAGAAGGATTTCAGCGTTGAGGTCTGGCTCAAGCGGCCCAGCAGCACGTTGGTCAATACATCCAGACGTGGCACCAGGCAGAAATCCTGGAAAATCATGCCGCATTCGCTGCGCCATTCGCGCATCTGACGGCTGTTTAGCGTCACCACATCTCGATCCGCTTCACCCGAACGATGACTAAGAATCGCGCCCTGTGAAGCACTGATAGTGCCGTTGAGCATGTGTAACAGTGTCGATTTGCCTGCGCCAGAGCGACCAATCACGGCCACCAGCTCGCCCGCATGCAGATCGAAGCTGACGTTATCCAGTACGCGGTTTTCGCCGTACGCCTTGCACAGTCCCTGTACTGACAGCACCTTGTTACCCTGGCCGGCGTGTGGAACGTAAGGATTGTCGATGACGGTCTTCAGTAATGCCTGTGCCATGATGCACTCCATCTCTCTGAGGTCTTGATTGCCCGTTATTACGGGCAAATCCGATGAAGACTTGATGACAGTAAAATGATTAAACAGTGACAGCGTGTGAAGAACCGACAGTGATGCTCTGCCCATCCATGGCGGCCAGTACATTGTCTGGTAAGCGATTATTGACTAACCATCTGTCCATCTCATGACTGAGATGAATCAACCACGCCTGGCGCGGCGCCAGCTGTTCAATAATCTGCAATGCGCGCGTCACATCATTATGATTTCGCACGCTTTCTCGCGGAGGGTCATTGCAGTCAATCACCAACTGATCCAAGGGCTGACCCTCAAGAAATTCTGCAGTATCGGGGGGCAATCCGCAGGTATCACACAGCCACGCAAGACGCGTACCGTGCCAGTCGAACAGGTAACCATAAGTGAGTTTTGAGTGCTGTAACGGCAGCGGAGTGACCTGCAGCGCGCCAAAGCTGTGTGGCACAAAAGGGGTGAGCGCAGAACGGAAATCCAGCAAGCCAGGATGCTTAAACAGGTCATCACATCCCTTCTCGTCCGGTGGCGCCCACACCGGAATCGGCTCACCTAATCCCCAACGCAGGCTGAACAATCCGGCCACGTGATCCATGTGAAAATGGGTAAGCAATATTCGGCTCAATTCACCAGGACGGAAGCGCTGATGCAGATCGTGGCGACCGGCATCCAGCAAAATACGCTCGCTGCCGGTGTCGATCAGCGCACTGGTCGCCCCCCGCGCAAAACGGGGTTCCAGGCGCGCACGCTCACAGGCGTAGCAATCGCAGCCGAACAGCGGCGCAGACTGCACGCCCCCCGTGCCGAGAAAAGTCAGTTTCATGGTGGATGCTCCAGCAGCTGGCGCAGCCTGTTGAGCGTGTCGCTCAGTGCGCCATCGTTATTAAGCGGATGGCAGTGCGCGGGCAGCGGTTCTGCCGCACGCGCCAGCCGTTGGCTAATCTCTGCTTCACTTTCACGTCCACGCTGTCGCAAGCGCGCTTCCAGCACCGCAGGTGAGACTTGCAGCACCAGCGGCAACAGCTGTGCGCCGTAATGCTGCTCAACAATCGGCAGATGCAGACGTGAACCATTCACCAGCACGTTCAATCCCCGCGCCAGCCAGTGATCGATCTCTTCTCCCAGCCCGTAACACAGGCCATGTGCCTGCCAGCTGATGGCAAACAACCCCAGTGCCTGACGTCGCCGAAATTCTGCCTCGCTCAGCGCCACATGATTTTCGCCCCCGGCATCGGCCGGGCGCGTAATGTAACGATGCGCAATCACCAGTTGCTCAGGCGGTGCTTCACGTAGCGCGTTAAGCAAACTGTCTTTACCCGAGCCCGAAGGCCCGGTTAGCCAGATGAGGCGCGCCATCAGAACACCAGCCTGCCCTGCGACCAGACGTGGCGAATGTGTGGATGACCATGTTCGGTATGCGCCAGCACCAGATCGGCACGCATGCCTTCAGCAATCACACCGCGATCGTGCAGGCCAATGGCGCGAGCCGGATTACGTGTCACTAGCGCGGCGGCTTGTGGCAACGTCAGGCTGTTGCGTTCATCCGCCACCAAGCGGAACACCGCGTCCAGCAGACTCGCCGGGTAGTAGTCGGATGACAGAATATCCAGCAGGCCATGGCTGGCCAGTTCCCAGGCGGCCACGTTACCGGAGTGGGAGCCGCCGCGTACGATATTAGGTGCGCCCATCAGCACTTGCATACCGCACTCACGCGAGGCACGTGCGGCCTCAATGGTGGTAGGGAATTCAGCAATGGTGCTGCCCACCTCATGCGATTCGGCCACGTGTGCGGCGGTGGCATCATCGTGACTGGCAATCGGAATACCCCTTGAACGGCACAGGCTGGAGATGGCGTTACGGTTCGGCGTGGAGAACTCGGCGGCCAGTGCCAGTTGTTCGCGCTCAAACTGATCCATCTGCTCATCATTCAACGAGTATTTTCCTTGGTAATAGGTGCGATACATCTCCAGTGAAGCGTACTGACGCTGGCCTGGCGAATGGTCCATCAGCGACACCAATGACAGCTCCGGCGTGCTCATCAGCTTTTCAAACAGCGGCAGCGTGGTGTGGTGCGGCAGCTCACAGCGCAGGTGCAGATGGTGATCGACACGGTTGATGCCTTTGCGGTTACTGTCCTGAATCGCGTTGATCATCTTGCTCAGGTTTTCAATGCGATGCCCACCATCACGCACATCACCGACGCCAATCGCATCGAGCACGGTAGTAATACCGCTGGCGACCATTAGCGCATCGTGGCTGCTCATCGCGGAATGCGCTGGCCAATCGACTTTCGGGCGTGGGGTGAAAAACTTATCCAGGTTATCAGTGTGCAGTTCAACCAGTCCCGGCAGCAGGAAAGCATTTTCGCCATCCAGCGCACCCGGTATTTGGCTTGCGCTGTCGCTGAAGCTCGCAATACGGCCATCGCGGATCTCCAGCGAACCGGCCACCACCTCATTTTCCAGCACCAGACGGACATTATTGACGATCATACTTCTGCTCCTGTTTTCACCGGCTGCATCACGTGCAGGCGGTCGGCCACGCGTGCGCGCACCGCTTCGTCATGGAAAATACCTACAATAGCGGCACCACGGGCGCGCGCCTGTTCAATCAATTCCACCACCGCTGCGCTGTTGGCGCTGTCGAGTGAGGCAGTGGGTTCATCCAGCAGCAGCACCGGATAATCCGCGATAAAGCCTCTTGCAATGTTCACGCGCTGCTGTTCACCGCCCGAAAACGTGGACGGCGCGAGTGACCACAAACGTTCAGGCACATTCAGCCTGGTCAGCAGGTCTTTGGCACGCTTCTCGCAAAAAGCCCGGTCCACGCCGCGTTCCAGCAGCGGCTGCATGACAATCTCCAGTGTTGGCACGCGAGGGATCACCCGCAGGAACTGGCTGACCCAGCCGACGGTTTCGCGGCGAATCGCCAATATCTGGCGCGCGGGTGCCTGCGCCATGTCGATCCACTCGCCCTGATGTTGCAGCCAGATGTGGCCGCTATTGGCCTGATAGTTGCCGTACAGCGCGCGCAGCAGCGTGGATTTACCGCTGCCGGAACGACCGTGCAGCACCACACATTCACCGGCTGCGACCTCAAGATTGGCATCCTGCAGCACCGGCAGTTCAGCACTGCTCTGGTTGTGCAGCACGAAGGTTTTACTGAGTTTCTCTACGCGCAATAAAGGTTGCATGTTGATGTCCTGATATTTGATTAGCGGTCGCTATAAATGGCGCCCCTACAAGGTTTGGAGCACAGTGATATTCATCCAGCAATGTCGAACAGCGGATGCCCAATGTTGTAGGGTGCGCATTTATGCGCACCTGGCTTATGCCAGTACCGATGAAACCAGCAGTTGGGTGTAAGGATGGTGCGGATCGTCCAGCACCCGGTCGGTCAGACCGCTCTCCACCACCTTGCCCTGCTTCATCACCAGTAGGCGATGTGCCAACAAGCGCGCCACGCCGAGATCGTGGGTGACGATCACCACCGCCAGATTGAGTTCACGCACCAGCGTACGCAGCAGATCCAGCAGTCGTGCCTGCACCGACACATCCAGCCCACCGGTTGGCTCATCCATAAACACCAGCGTGGGTTGCGTCACCAGGTTGCGCGCAATCTGCAAACGCTGCTGCATACCGCCGGAGAAGGTGGTCGGCAAATCGTCGATGCGGTTAGCGGGGATTTCGACGTCCTGCAACCAGCGCATCGCCTCTTTACGGATATCGCCGTAATGGCGCTGGCCTACGGCCATCAAGCGCTCACCGATGTTGCCGCCTGCCGTGACCTGCGGACGCAATCCATCCAATGGATGCTGATGCACCACGCCCCACTCGGTGCGCAATAAGCGGCGGCGATCGCTTTCACTTAGCTGATAGAGATCCTGAGCGCGATAAAGAATATTGCCCTGCTGTGGCGCTAAACGCGCCGACAGGCTGCGCAGCAGCGTGGTTTTGCCCGAGCCGGACTCCCCGACAATACCCAGTACTTCGCCCGGATAAAGCTCAAAGCTGACGTCTTCAAAACCTTTGCCTGGTGCATAAAGGTGCGTCAGATTGTTGACCGCAAGCAGCGGCTGTTCACTGTGCATGCTGTTGTTCCTGCTGCTGGTGGCAAAAATCGGTATCGGAGCAGACAAACATGCGCGTACCGGCATCATCCATTACCACCTCATCAAGGTAGCTGTGGCGCGAACCGCACAGGGCACAGGGTTCATCCCAGCTTTGTACGGTGAATGGGTGGTCGTCGAAGTCGAGGCTTTCCACTTTGGTATAAGGCGGCAAGGCATAAATGCGTTTTTCACGTCCCGCGCCAAACAGCTGTAGCGCAGGCATCATGTGCATTTTCGGGTTATCGAATTTCGGAATCGGCGAAGGGTCCATCACGTAGCGATCGTTGACCTTCACTGGATAGGCATAAGTGGTGGCGATATGGCCGTAGCGCGCGATATCTTCATACAGTTTCACCTGCATGATCCCGTACTCTTCCAGCGCATGCATGGTGCGGGTTTCTGTCTCGCGCGGCTCGATGAAGCGCAGTGGCTCTGGGATCGGCACCTGGAAAATCAGCACCTGATCTTCTTCTAATGGTGTCTCAGGAATACGGTGACGCGTCTGGATCAGCGTGGCGTCTTTGGTGGCTTCGGTGGTCGCCGCACCGCTGACTCGCTGGAAGAAACGACGAATCGAGACGGCATTGGTGGTGTCATCCGCGCCCTGGTCAATCACTTTCAACACATCACTGTCGCCAATGATGCTGGCGGTGATCTGAATGCCGCCGGTACCCCAGCCGTAGGGCATCGGCATTTCACGTCCGGCAAACGGCACCTGATAGCCTGGAATGGCGACGGCTTTGAGGATCGCGCGCCGAATGGTGCGTTTGGTCTGCTCATCCAGATAGCCGTTGTTATAGCCGGTTAACTCACTCATCTTTCTGCTCCTGAACCTGTTCGCGCAGCCGCTTCAGCAACTCTAGCTCCGCCTGGAAATCGACGTAGTGCGGCAGTTTCAGATGCGAAACAAAGCCCGCTGCTTCCACGTTGTCGGCATGCGACAGAACAAACTCTTCGTCCTGCGCCGGGCCGGCAATACGTTCGTTGTAGTCCGGGGCTTGCAAGGCGCGATCTACCAGCGCCATTGACATGGCTTTGCGCTCTGAACGACCAAATACCAGCCCGTAACCGCGGGTGAAGTGCGGTGCACCCTCGGTTTGCGTGGTGAAGCCGTTAACCATTTCACATTCGGTCAGCAGGATTTCACCGATATCGATGTCGAAACCCAGCTCTTCCGGGCAGATTGATACGCTGAGATAGCCGGTGCGGATTTCGCCAGCAAACGGGTGGTTGCGGCCATAACCGCGCTGCGTGGAGTAGCCGAGCGCCAGCAAGAAACCTTCGTCGCCGCGCACCAACTGTTGCAAGCGGGCAGCCCGCGTGGCGGGATAGCCAGGCGGTTCACGCGTGATATCACAAGGCTCGCTGCCATCATCCTCTTCGCGCGCTGCCAGGCCCTCTCTGGTCATCATGCTGAACACATGCGGGCAGTGCTCTGGCAGCGCCTGATCGTCACGCGGTGCCACCGGGGTTTCACCGTTAGCCAGCAGCGTGAAGTCGAGCAGTCGATGGCTATAATCGTAGGTAGGGCCCAGCACCTGACCACCCGGCAAATCTTTGTACACCGCCGAGATACGGCGTTCGAGGCGCATCTCATCGGTTTCCAGCGCCAGACTGTCGGCCAAACGTGGCAAGGTAGTGCGATAGGCACGCAGCAGGAAGATGGCTTCGACCAGGTCGCCACTGGCTTGTTTAATCGCCAAGGCCGCTAATTGTGGATCGTAAATACCGCCTTCGGTCATCACCCGGTCAACCGCTAATCCAAGTTGTTGCGCCACCTGATCGCAGCCCAGTTCAGCCACCTCACGGTCGCCACGGCGCAAATCGGCCTGTAGCTCATGGGCGCTGGCTATCGCCTTTTCACCCCCTTTAACCGCAACGTACATCAGCACACCTCCACGTCAGTGGTGCGAGGTAGTGCCATCATCGCTTCACCGCAGGTGAAAATCAGATCCACGCCCAGTGGGAACGGATGTGGACGCTCGCGCAGATAGGTCAGAATCGCTTCCGGAAGCTGCGGGGCAATAGCACGAGATTCACGCAGGCCAGGACCGGAAAGGCGCAGGGTTAAACCCCCATTTAAAGCCGGTACTTCAATGATGAGGGTGGTGCTTTTTTCCGGTGACATATTGTCACCCGGCGCGAACAGCGCAGGATCCGGGTTCGAAGCAGCGTGGGTTAAAGCAAACGGCGCATGGCGGTCTTCAACAATGGGGACGCCCGTATGGAAACGCAGGTTGTTACGCACGGTCTCGCTGTCTACGCGACTATCCAGCCACAACGCACTCTCCTGATCGACCAACGTCAGCAATACTGCAGTGGCAGCCGGTGACAGATCGCCCCACCCCTGCTCCAGAGGTAATGAAACCATCACACCCGGTTCGCTCATGGCTTTAAGAATGCGGCGGAATGCACGCTGTGAATCGGCAACCGGATGGTTAAAACTGGCCAGTAATGTCATTAGTTATCTCCGCGAACCAGCGTAAAGAAATCAACTTTAGAACTGGCGATTTCACGCGCGCGCAGCTGACGCTGTTCTTCGCGCAGTGCTGCCAGTGGGGCAATCAATTTTTCTTGCAACAGCGCGTGGGTTTCCGGCTGTTGCAGCAGCGCATCAATCAATGCGCAGCGTTCGGTATGGGCCTTATCACGGCCTAATACGTAACTAAACCCGAGGGTGCCGTCGTGCAGTTTCACCACCGCGCGTGTGACCGTCGCGTCGCCCATCACAAAGCGTTTACCGCTGCCCCCCATACGCGCTTGCAGGCGCGTTAACCCCGTTTCGGCTGGACGGACACGCTCAAAATCGGCGTTGAGATGCAGCGTCTGCCAGTGCGCATCGAGCTGGCTGGCTTCACTGTGCGCCAGCACCGAGAGCCAATGCTGGCGGGCTGTTTGCTGTTTCATTCATGCTCCAGAGTCAGTTCAATCATGTCGCCACGCGTCAGGCTGACGGAGTATTCCGCTACCAGACCGTCGCGGTGTTTATTCAACGTGCGGACACACAGCAGCGGCGACTGCAGGGCAATCTCCAGCTGTTTACACTCTTTCGCCTGTGCGCGGCGGGTGCTGATACGGGTTTGCGAACGGGTTAAATCCAGCCCCAAGTGCTGCTGCATAAAGTCGTGCAGCGAACCGTTCTGAAACTGTTGCAGTGTTGGCCACCAGCTCAATTCAGGCAGAAAGTGGTTAATCACACACACCGGTACGCCATTGACACGGCGCAGAGTGCGCAGATGAATCACGTTGTCGCCTTCATTGATGGCCAACGCGCTGGCCACATCGCTGCTGGCCGGGCGCAGCACCGCCAGCAGACGCTCACTGGTGGGATGGCTGCCCTGCTCCAGCAGGTTCTGGCTGAAACGGGCCTGTGCATGCAGGGGGTAATCGTAAGGACGCATCAATACCAGGATGCCCACGCCATGACGACGTTGCAGCAGACCTTTATTGACCAACTCATCTACCGCACGGCGCAGCGTGTGACGGTTCACTTCATAGTGATCGGCCAGCTGTTGTTCGGAAGGCAGATAGTCACCACAGCGATAACGCTCTTGCAGTGCCTGCTCCAGTTGGGCGGCGACCGCCTGATACACAGTGGTCGGATGTCTGGATATCTCCATCACGCTCAATACCTCATTCGCTTCAGGTTGAGGAACGCAGCGACGGTGGCTGCGGGATGGCGACTACAGTGCGCGAGCCAGATGACAGCACCGTGACGGCTCAATGACGCGAGGATGAATTTGCTTTAGGGCAGCAGAATTGAAGCGAAACGGCTGCTGTTTTAATAAAAAATTTTTAACTGTAACCTTTGTGACAATGTTCAAAAAATTATCACTTATTTTCACCGCTTTATCCCTTCCCTTACAGGATGCAGCTTGCGTAAAGTCTGCTAACGTTATTAATGAGCCCTCCTTGTCACGCGAACTCTAAAATGATTAACACAATCAAACTGTCAGATGGATTCAGACGTAATTTCGTTCGGGAAGTGATTTTACCGTTGGTGGCGATTTTGGTTTTAACCTTTGCCGGAGCGGGCCTTGGTCTGTTCTGGGGCACTTCTTTGAGCAACGAACAGGCACGCGATCAACAGCAGCGCATGATCGAAGCCTCATTTGCTCAGAGTCTGAGTGAACATCTTCGCCAACTGCGCAGCCTGACGCGTTGGTCTCCCCTTGCGGATCAGTTGGCTTCCGACACGCCGGATCAAAACTGGCTAGATCAAAATATCGGTAGCTGGCTGTATGACATGTTCGATCATCAGTTGATTATGCTACTCGATCGCGATAATCAGCCGCTGGCGGTGTGGCGCAACGGACAACGGGTATCCAGCGCCAGTATCGGCCATTATTTGCAGGACATGGCCAACAGTCCGCTGGTGAAAAGCAGTGAGGAAGTGGCCGGTCCGTCCGACCGTGCTGATTTTGTGCGTATAGGACAGCGCGCGGCGGCGCTTGCGGTGGGGGATATCAGCAGCACACCCGAAGCCGGACGCTACCGACTGGTGAGCATTAAATTCCTCGATGACGGCTATTTACGTAATCTGGCGGATCGCAGCCAGCTGCAACAGCTGCATTTTAGCGATGGTGCGCCGCAGCCCGGCAAAGATGCGCTTTACCAGCTCAACTCTCAGCAAGGCGATGCTGTGGGTTATCTGAGTTGGCAGCCGGATAAACCCGGTGCGCAAATGTTGCGCATGTTGGGCCCTTCAACGCTGCTTTCGGTGGTGCTGATTACCCTGCTGTGCCTGTTTATGGTGCGGCGTATCTGGACGTCATCGCTCAACCTCTCACAATCACTGTTGAAGCTGGGCGCGAGTGAAGCCCAGGCGCAGCATCTGGCATTTCATGATGTGCTGACGGGTCTGCCAAATCGTGCGTTGGTGGAAGATCGTTTAATTCAGGCCTTAGCAGCTTCATCACGACACGATCAGCGTGTGGCACTGCTGTTGCTGGATCTCGACCGGTTTAAAAACATCAATGACACTTATGGCCATCATGCGGGTGATGAGCTGATCATTGAGGTCGCGCGGCGGCTGACTCACATTCTGCGCGCCACAGATACCGTGGGTCGCATTGGAGGCGATGAATTCATTATTGTGATGCCTGAGGTGGATAACATCGGGCAAGTACAGGCGCTGGCAAAACGGATTATCAGTGTGCTGAGTGAGCCTTATGAATTGCAAGGCAGTGAAGTTTGGGTGGGTGTCAGTGTGGGTCTCGCGCTGGCACCGAAAGATGGCATTGATCGACTGGAACTGATGCGCAAAGCGGATATCGCACTGTATGAAGCTAAAAATAACGGGCGAGGTCAGTATCGTCAATTTGAGAAAGTCATGGACGAGTCGCTGCGTACCCGTCAGCAGATGGCGACAGATTTACGACAGGCGCTGGCGAATTTTGATGGCTTGCACGTGTGGTATCAGCCGTTAATGGAGATCAGTGGGCAGCGCGTAGTGGGCTTGGAAGCGCTGCTGCGTTGGCAGCATCCCGTGCGCGGCGATGTCTCACCCGGTGATTTTATTCCTATTGCCGAAGAGACTGGCCTGATTATCCCGCTGGGTGAATGGGTGTTACGGGAAGCCTGCAAAACATCACTGAAATTGCCGCAGGTGATCGTGGCTGTGAACGTTTCCCCGGTGCAGTTCCGTGCCAGCGGCTTTGTGGAGCGCATTATTGAGATCGTGCGCGAAGAAGGCGCCAATCCGCAGCATATGGAGTTGGAGATCACTGAAGGCGTACTGATTGAAGATGAACACGAAGCGCGTAACAGCATTATCGCCCTGCGTGAAGCCGGTTTCCGCATCGCACTGGATGATTTTGGTACCGGCTATTCCAGCCTGAATTACCTGAGTACCTTCCCGGTGGACAAAATAAAGATTGACCGATCCTTTACGCAGTCACTCGGTGTGGCACAAAACTCCACGGCGATCATCGAATCGGTGGTACGTCTCGGTCACGCCATGGGTCTCACCGTGACGGCCGAAGGGGTCGAAACGGAAGGCCAAAAAAATGCCCTTGCAGATGCGGGCTGTAATCAACTGCAAGGTTATCTGTTCAGCCAGGCCGTGCCGTTTGAAGAGATTGAGAAGATGATGTGAGTATCTGAACGCTTAGGTAATAGCGTTCGCGTGCCCCTTTTGGCATTGCGCAAAAAAACGTGCCGCTACAGCGATGCACTTATCGGTAGCGGCACGTTTTTCGCGCTCTTTAATCCCTGTTCGTTACGACGGGAAATCGGTATCCACTGAGGTTTGCTTCCAGGCTTCGATCTGCGCCAGCCGCTCCTTCAACTTGTTAGTTACCGCATCATAACCCCATGCGCCCATCACCAAATGGCGCGGTGGATTATCGTGTTCGGTGATGGCAATCATCGCCGTGGCCGCGCGTGCCGGATCGCCTGCCTGGGTGCCGCTGTATTCAGACGTCGCTTTCATACGTGCCGCAGCGGTGTCAGCGTACTCAGGCAGCTTGCTGGGGGTCTGGTGCAGTGAACGCCCTGCCCAGTCAGTACGGAACGGACCGGGTTCAACACAGGTAACGTGGATGCCCAAAGGCGCGGTTTCCAGTGCCAGTGAATCAGACCAGCCCTCTACCGCGTGTTTACTGGCCGAGTAGTAACCCGAGCTGGCAAATCCAATCAAACCGGCCACTGAGGTAATATTGATGACATGTCCACGTCGTTGTTTGCGCATCGCAGGAAGCACCGCGCGGGTAAGCGCAAACAGGCCAAAGACGTTGGCATCAAACTGCGCACGGATTTCGCTTTCATCGCCCTCTTCCACCGAACTCTGATAACCGTAACCCGCATTATTCACCAGCACATCGACGGTGCCGAACGCCTCAAGTGCAGCCTTGACGGCTTGATCAATGCTTCCCTGGTCGGTGACATCCAGCGCCACGGCCAATGCGTTATCATGTCCGCTCACCAGATCTTGCACTTTCGCGGGATCGCGTGCCGTGACCACGGTTTTGAAGCCGCGCGCGATGGTTTGCTGCGCCAGCTCCCGACCAAAGCCGGTTGAACAGCCAGAAATAAACCAAACCGGTGTGTTAACTGAAGCCATCGTGACATCCCCTCAAAGAGGCCCGATGAACCGCCATCGGGCAAGGTCAATAACTATGGCAAAGCAGCAACAGGCCGATTAGCGCTTAGTGCGACCTGTTCATCATCGCCGGATAGCGCTGTTGTAGATTTTGAAAGATAGCCTGCATCTGCGCCTCAAGTGCGGTCGGTTGTATATCCGCCAGGACTGCATCGACTGCTGGCGGTTGGGCATCGGCCTCCACCGCCGCAAACACCTGCTGCTTGAGGAAGTGTCGCCAACTGATCGGTGCGTCAGCCAAAAAAGTTGTGAGCAAATGGTATCGCGCTGGCGTCCACACCCGCTCAAATGCCGACCGTGCTGGGCCGTGATCAAAATGCTGTGTCGCATGCGTGCGCATCTCTGCCCGCAAACGGGCGGTGGCAGCCAGATCAACTTCACCATCCACCATCGCAACGCCGTAACTATCACGGGCAACCTGCGGCGAAACAAATCCACAGCGCACATCTTGCAGCACAGCGGCCATATCGCGCTCCACGGGAAGGCCGTAACCGCCAGCACCCGGCCCGCGCACTTCAACGATATCGCCCGGCTGGCAGCGTATCACGTCAGTGTTGCCATGCTCGATCGCCACCCCATCCCGTAGCGTGCGGAAGTGGGATAAAGCCCCCGACTCCCCGCCCAATACTCCCGCTGAAGCGAACACTGAACGGTTGCGGTTGCGCGCCGTCACCGTGGTATTGGGTGCAAAGATCTCAAACGCCATTTCAGTGGCAAGGCCGCCGCGAAAACGGCCCGCGCCCGCGCTGTCAGCCGCTAAACCGTAACGATGGAAATGAATCGGGACTTCCGCCTCATTAATCTCAATCGGCGTATTTTTCAGGAAGGCTGATAATCCTCCCGAACCATCAGGACCATCGTGTCGCGGCGTGCCACCCGCACCGCCGCCCACCGGGCCAAGCGATGCCACCACGCTGCGATTATGGCTGTCGCTGGTGCGAATATTCATAATGGAGTTGCCGCCCGGTGAGTTAGCGGGCAGGCGATCAGGTAATGCCTGAGAGAACACGCCAATCGTGGCAATCTGCGACAAGGCACAGGTTAACGAACGCATACCCACCGCGGCTGGGGCTTCACAGTTCATTACCGTGCCCGAAGGCAAGATGGCACGCGTAGGTCGTAGTGTGCCTGCGTTGAGCAGCAGATTGCGGTCCAGCGTCGAAAGAACATAGGTTACTCCCACCAGCGCTAGTGGGTGCCGTTCGCGTCCACCGGTTGGCATGTTCAGTGATGACGCTAATTGCGGATCGCTGCCGGTGTAATCCAGTTCCAGCGTGTCGCCGGTGATACGCAGTGTGATTGCCACGCGGCACGGAAAGCCACCTTCGCCATCTTCATCGGCAAAGTCGGCATAGAAATACTCCCCATCCGGGATAGTGGCGATGATGCTGCGCGCTTGCGCTTCGGCATAATCAAGAATGCCCTCAATGCCTTGCAGGAAATCATCAATACCAAAGCGCGCAATAATGTCATGGATCTTGCGCTCGCCCACATTCACCGACGCAATTTGCGCTTTGAAATCGCCCCAGTTTTGATCCGGCACGCGCACGTTCAGGCGCATAATGCTGGCCACTTCTTCATTCAGCTCACCGTTACGCACAATTTTTAGCGGCGGAATACGAATCCCTTCCTGCACGATGTCGGTTAGCGAGCGCGACAACGAAGCCGGCACCGCGCCGCCCACGTCGGTGTTGTGAATGTGACCGACCACAAAGCAAACGATCTCACCGGCGTGAAACACCGGCTTCCAGATATGAATATCCGGCGAGTGCGTTGCCACGTTGCCTGCGTAGGAGTCGTTGGTGATGCAGATATCACCTTCCTCATAGCTATCGATGAATGCCAGTACCGGGCCGTAATCGATGCCGCTGTACCAAGGGGCACCAAAGCTGCGCGGCGAGGCGAACGCCATGCCGTCACGGCTGACAATTTGGCAAGAGAAATCCTCCGTCTCTTTCACAAACGTCGAGTGCGCGGTGCGCATCAGGGTAAACGCCATGGCATCCGCAGCGGCGGCACAATAGTTAGCCAGAATTTGCAGGTTACGTCCGTCAATTGCCATGTTAGTTCGCCTCCACGGGGGTGATCAGCAGGTTGCCAAAGGTATCGACGTCCACCTGCATGCCAGGCGGAACGCAAGTGGTGCAGTCATCTTGCGCAATGATCACCGGGCCAAACAGGTGGTGCCCGGCAAGGAGACAGGCGCGTAGCACCACATCAACCTGATGCGATGCGCCATCTATCCATGCACTGACCTGTTTCGACACCTCAACAGGGGCACTGGCAGTGGCCAGCGTGTTAAGCGTCGGTTTTGGCGTAGGCGATGCAATCACTAAACGCAGGTTTATGATCTGTACTGGCGCGCTAGCATCAAAGTGACCAAAGAGTTGCTGGTGTTGGCGGTCAAAGGCAGCATGCAGTGCACTGACATTCGCCTGTGTTAGCCACTCAGGCTCCAGTGCCACTTCGATCTCAAACGACTGGCCGCGATAGCGCATATCGGCGCTATAGTGCAGGGTAAATGGCATATGGGCGCCGTGTTGTTCGCTCAACCAGTGGCGTGCACGCTGGCTCAGGGCATCGGCTTCTGTTGCCAGACTGTCGGCCAGCATGGCATCAAGATCGCTATATAGTGTGCGAATAAAGTCGTTGCGGATATCCGCCACCAGGCCGCCAAGAGCAGACAGCACGCCCGGCGTTGGCGGCACAATCACCCCTTTCATATTCAGTTCACGAGCAAGGAAGCAGCCCATCATTGGACCGGCACCGCCAAAGGCCAGGAACCAGAACTCACGCGGGTCCAGCCCAAAGCGCGACAGCAACCCACTGGTGTCACCGTACATGCTGGAGATCGCCAGCTCAATGGCGGTTTCAGCGGTCTCTTCCACCGTGATGCCTAACCGTTCTGCTAGCGGCTGCCATGCGGCGCGGGCAGCGGCAACATCCACTTTCACGGCGTTGTAGCCGAGATCGCCGTGTCCGATCATGCCACAGGCGGCAAAGGCATCGGTGGCGGTGGGCTGCGTGCCGCCACGCTGGAAACACACCGGTCCAGGCAAGGATCCCGCACTGTCCGGCCCCATTTGCAGGACGCCCTGGTTGTCGATCCACGCCAACGAACCGCCGCCTTGGCCCACCGAGGTGACGGCCACCGACGGAATATAGATAGGGAAATCACCGATGATTTCTCCGTTGCCTTGCGCCACCTGCCCATCAACAATCACGGCCACATCGGCACTGGTGCCACCTATATCCAGACTGAGGATCTTGTCGAACCCGCAGGCGCTGGCGAGGAAGCTAGCACCAATGACACCCGATGCCGTTCCCGACAGCACCATCTGCACGCATTCGCTTTTCGCCTGTTCGACCCCCATCACACCACCATTGGATTTCGTAATGCGTGGTGGTGGCTGTACGCCCATGGTTTGTAAGGCGCGTTCAAACGATTCCAGATAGTGAATCACCATCGGCTGAACGTAGGCATTGATGGTGGCAGTAATGGTGCGCTCGTACTCGCGGATAATCGGCCAGATATCTGCCGAACAGGACGTGAGAAGTTCAGGTGCCACCTCTTCAATAATGGCTTTCACTGCGGCTTCATTGTGGCGATTGCGATAGCTGTGCAGGAGCGACACCACAATCCCCTGACAACCCGCCGCGCGCGCCATGTCGATAGCCGTGATCACGCTCTGACGATCCACCTGCTGCAATACGTTGCCATGGCGGTCAGTACGCTCTTTGATGGCAAATACCCGGTCGCGTGAAATGAGAGGAGCGGGACGCCGTGAGAACAAATCGTGGATATGTGGGATCTTGAGGCGCGCCAGCTCAAGCACATCACAAAAGCCGTCGGTGGCAAACAGGGCCAACCGTACCCCGCGCCGCTGGATCACCGCGTTAATGCCCACGGTAGTGCCATGGGTAAAGTAGTCAATATGCTGGGGTTCTATACCCTCACGCTGCTGTAACTGCGCCAATCCCGTCAAAATCTCGCTGCCTGGCTGATCCGGTCGCGACAGCACTTTTAAGGTATGAATCTGATTAGTCTGTTCATTCAGCACGGCGAAATCGGTAAACGATCCGCCAATATCAACGCCAACGCGGTAACCCATGGTGAGAAAACTCCATTATCAGGAGAGAGGAAATTCCATCAGTTTTTGTGGATCCTGCACCACACGCCAGCCAAGGCGCTGATACAGCTGATGGGCATCATTGGTGGAAAGCATCCAGCGGTGCACGGTGGCGAGTTCCGGGTGCGTACGCACGCAGGTCGCCAGCCAGCTACCTAGCCCGTGCCCTCGCCAGTTCTCGTCAATCATCACATCGCATAGCCAGCCGAAACGGGTGTAATCCGTCACCAGCCGTGCAAAACCAATTTGCTGCTGTTGGTGATAGACGCCAAACGGCAGCGAACCGGCAAAAGCACGTTCGGTTTTGGCACGAGGCTGGTCCTTGGCCCAATACGATTTCTCCACCAGCTGTTGGTGGATATAGTCCATATCGAGGCGCTGACGTTCGGTGGAGATAGTGAAGTCGTCGCGCTGCCACAGTTGGTCGGCAAGGGTTAGGACGGTCATGGCAACTCCTTGTAAAGGGATAAATTAAGTGTACGGATGAGCAGGCACACGGCGCGCGTAAAGCCATGGTCGGAACAGTAAAGATAAAGGGAATTTCGGGCAGGGAAGAAATTTTATGCTGTGAGGTTTTGCAGACGAAAATGGATAGCGGCGCAATTTACTGGGTGTTTTCCAGCGCTAAAGTTGCTGAATGAAACCCGCGCGATAAATCGCGCCGCTACAGTTTGAGGTGAGGGACAAATTACACCCCAAAATCCACGGGATTATGCCTGGCAATCAGCGAACGTAACGGCACGCTGCTTTTCATAATCGGTGACTTAATCAAGATATAGCTGAAGTACTTATCGATGCCGATTTGTGCATCGAGCATCTTCTCAATCACTTCCTGGTAATGCTCAATACTGCGGGTAATAAAACGCAGCAAATAGTCGTAGCCACCGGTTATCAAATGGCACTCCATCAACTCATCCACATCGCGTACCGCATTTTCGAATTTCATAAAATCTTCGCGGCGATGACCCGAAAGCGTGACCTCGGTGAATACCGTCACGGAGTCGGTGATTTTGGTCAGATTGATGTGGGCTTCATATCCGGTAATAAAACCGGCTTGCTCGAGGCGTTTCACCCTTTGCAAGCAGGGGCTAGGCGAAAGTCCAACGGCGTCGGCGAGATTGACGTTGCTGATACGGCCATCTTTTTGTAATTGCACCAAAATGTTGATGTCGATGCGGTCTAGTTTCATTAAGCCGTTCATAGCACCCCTCATTGTTGACCAATTGCGCAGGTTGTTACAAAGGTATAACACGCTTTGACGTGGCGGCGCTAGCGTGCGCGCGCACCACGTTTTATTTTGGTCTAGTGAATAATTCCAGAAATATCAATGAGGAAGCGGGGTTTATCCTAAACGACCACTGGCGCGTGCCAGCGCAATATCAAAGATATGCAACGCTTCTTCCAGTTGTGAATCTGTGGTCACCAGCGGTGCGAGGAAACGCACCACGTTACGATGCAGTCCACACTTGATCAGCAACAATCCTTCCTGGCAGGCAAAGTCGAGAATTTTCTGCGTCATCGCCGCATCAGGACGTTTGGTTTCGAAGTCGATGATCTCCACCGCCTGCATAAAGCCCACACCACGCACTTCGCCAATGCAGGCATACTTTTCAGCCAGTTGCTGCAGGCGTGCATTAAGTTGTTCACCCAGCTGATTACTGCGGGCAAGCAGGTTATCGTTTTCCAGCAGGTCCAGCACCGCCAGCGCAGCGGCACAACCCAGCGCGTTTCCGCCGTAAGTACCACCTAGACCACCCGGCAACGGCGCATCCATGATCGCGGCTTTACCCACCACACCTGAAATGGGCAAACCGCCCCCCAGGCTTTTCGCCACCGTCACCAGGTCTGGAGTGATACCCAGTTGCTGGAAGGCAAACATGGTCCCAGTACGACCAAAACCGGTCTGCACTTCGTCAAGAATCAGCACAATGCCATGTTTTTCGGTGATGCGACGCAGTGCCTGCATAAAGTTGGCCCCAGCAGGCAAGAAGCCACCGTCACCCTGAACCGGCTCGATGATAATTGCAGCGACGCGTTCCGGCAGGATCTGCACGGCAAACAGCTGTTCCAGCGCTTGCAGGCAATCCTCATCACTCACACCGTGGAAAGCATTCGGATAAGGTAAGCGATACACTTCTGACGCAAAGGGTCCGAAGTTCTGCTTATAAGGCTGGCTCATGCCGGTCAATGTGCAGCCCAGCAGCGTACGTCCATGGAAGGCGCCATCAAAGGCGATAATGCCACTGCGATTGGTGTGCGCACGGGCAATCTTCACCGCATTCTCTACCGCTTCCGCACCGCTGGTGAAGAACACGCTTTTATAGGCTTCGCCGTTGCCAACCAGCGCATTTAGGCGTTGTGCCAGTTCGATGTAACCTGGATAGGCGACAACCTGGAAACAGGCGTGTGATACCAGCCCGAGCTGTTTCGTCACCGCATTCACTACCGCCGGGTGATTGTGCCCCACATTGAGCACGCCAATCCCGCCGACAAAATCGAGATAGCGATTACCCTCGACGTCCCACACTTCACTGCCTTTTGCCCGTTCAATCACCAACGGATGCGCGGTGACCACACCGCGTGGCACATTCTGCTCACGTGCATCCAGTAACAGGCCGTTATCGGTATAGGTTTGCTGCTCCGCCATGACATTCTGCATTGTAAAAATCCTCATCCACGTAACGTTCGGTTGGCTCAAGTATCGCAACCCGTTGGTTTCTCACGCTGCCGTAATCGGTATGGCAGCAGCATTTCCTGTCAAAATCTCCGGCCAATCAGCCGGGAAATTCTGCACGCAGCCCGTGACGGGCCATTGCCGTCAACGCCTGAATACCGTGCGGGATCAAAGCATCGTTGAAGTCGTAAGCTGAATGGTGCAAGGGTTGGCTAGGCGCAGAACCCATCCACACATAAGCCCCCGGCCTGGCCTGCAACATAAAGGCAAAATCTTCTGAGGTTAGCGCCGGTTGTTTCGCTGGCTGCGCGGACATCCCCGCTTCTTGCAACGCTTCGAGGGCCTGTTGAGCTGCCTTGGCGTTATTGACCGTGGCCGGGTAATAGCGCAGATAGCTGACCTCTGCCTGCAAACCGTGCGCTGCCGTGACATGCTGCGCCATTTCCCGCAGCCGACTTTCAATAATGTCCTGAGCTGCCGGGCTAAAGGTACGCACCGTACCCGTTATGCTGGCCTCGGCTGGAATCATGTTGTGCGAGAACCCTCCCTGCATACGTGTCACCGTCAGCAAGCCGGGTTCGCAGGGATCAAGCGCACGTGCCACCAGGGTGTTAAGCTGCACAACCAGCTCGCTAGTCGCCAGCAACGTGTCGCGCGTCAGATGCGGTTGCGCTGCATGGCCACCTCCCCCTTTCACCGTGATATCGAAACGGTCGGCCGCCGCCATGATGGCACCCGGTCGCGTCTGCACCTCACCTAATGGCAGTTCTGGCCAGTTGTGCAGAGCAAATACCGCATCACAGGGGAATTGCTCGAACAGGCCGTCATCGATCATCGCTTTGGCACCCGCCAGCCCCTCCTCTGCCGGCTGGAAAATGAACACGACCGTGCCATCGAAGTCCCTCTGCTGAGCCAGCTGGATGGCCGCACCCAGCAGCATCACCGTATGGCCATCGTGACCACAGGCATGGCAGACATTGGCATGCACGCTTTTCCACGCCTGCGTGCCGTTATCCTGCATGGGCAGTGCATCCATGTCCGCGCGCAGCCCGATCATGCGTGCACCAGTTCCGCACTTCAGGACGCCCACAACACCGGTTTTACCCATGCCGCGATGCACCTCTATCCCGTGCTCCTGCAGCAGCTGTGCCACAATGTTACTGGTGCGCGTTTCCTGATACCCCAGCTCGGGATGGGCGTGCAGATCCCGTCGCAGAGCGACTAATTGTTCCAGTTCCATCTCAGTATCCCCGTTTGCGATCGATAAGACCGACCATCGGTTCGCCGCGTTGATAGCGGCGCAGGTTGTCGAGCAGCGCCGCCACAGCGCTATCGGTTTGCGTCTGGCTGGCAATATGCGGCGTAAGCCAGATAGCAGGATGCTGCCAGAAAGGATGTTCCGGCGGTAAAGGTTCGGGATCGGTCACATCGAGCACGGCGGCGCTCAATTGTCCGCTGGCCAGCACCGTGAGCAGATCGTCATGATTTAACTGCGGGCCACGCCCCACCTGCACCAGTGCGGCGCCGGCAGGTAATTGCGCAAAGAGTTCAGCGTTGAGCAAACCGCGTGTGCTGTCAGTCAACGGCAACAAACACACCAGAATGTCGCTGTGTGCCAGAAACTCAGCCAGTTGCTCAGCGCCATGCCAGCAGCGCACGCCTTCGAGTTCACGCGGTGTCCGGCTCCAGCCAGCACAGTCAAACCCTAATGACACCAGCTGCTGCAAAGATGCCTGGCCGAGTTCGCCCAAGCCCATGACACCCACGCGCCGCTGATTGGCGGTACGAATCGGGTGCGTTTGCCACTTTGCTACGCGCTGCTGTTGGAAATAGCGCGGCATATCACGATGCACCCCCAACACGGCAAAGGTGACATACTCCACCATGCCTTGCGTCAGGCCAGGTTCGATCATTCGCACCACCGGCAAATTGGGTGGCAGTTGGCTAAGGTCGAACTGATCGGCCCCCGCGCCCACCGACAGTAGCGCTTTTAGATTAGGAAACGTCGCCATGACATCTTCCGGCGGTTGCCAGGCCACCAGCAGTTCAACCTGTTCTGCGTCACCCACATCCGGCCAGATATGCATCTGTACATCCGGTGCATGTTGTGCCAACCAGCGCTGCCAGTGGGCTCCGCGCGTTGCTTCTGATTTATAAACGATATGCATCAGGCCATCGCCTGGGTCATCAACCCAAACGCCTGCATCTCACCGACTTGCGGCGACCACGGCGTTCCCCGGTACATGGTGGTGGGCGCGTCAACTTTGACCAGCCCCAGTTTTTCCAACCAGCTCGCTAGTGGTAAAGCCGCATCGGTGTCGATACGCACGAACTCACCGCGCAACCCCTGCATCAGCGCGGCAATCAACGCCTGTGCCACCTCGATATTGCGCGCAATCACCGGGCCAATCGCCCAGCCGTGACCAAAGCGGCGCAGGCTGGCAAAACCTTGCACCCGCTGCTGCGCGTCATGCAGCAATACCGTTTGATGGTCAGCGATCAGCGTTTGCATCAACTGTGGACGCCACATACCGTGAGCCTGATGGTCTAATTCGGTGATGAGATCGAGTTCATTCGCATCGACATTACGCAGCGTCAGACCGGTGGGGATGCTCACCGTGGGCACCGCTGCCAGCTCACGTGTCTGGTGCTGCTGAATGGTTCCCGTGACCTTAAAGCCGAGCTTCTCATACAGCCCTAGCCCCATTTCCGTCGCATGTAAACGAATCACGGCGTCCGGAAATTTTTCCATCACGGCCAGCATCAGCTGCTTGCCAATGCCGCGCCCTTGGCAGGCAGGATGCACCACCACCAAGCCAATGGTTGCTGCCTGTTCCCCCCAACGCCAGCCAAAGGCGCTGCCGACAAATTTACCCTGTTCCTCAGCGACCACGCCTTCACCCAATGCCAACGCCTGCTGCCAGTCTTCACGACGATGCGGCCACTTGAGCTGTTGGGTGATGACATAGCCGTGTTCAATATCGTCCTGCGTCATGGCGCGTAATGTGATCATCTGCTGCTCCTGGTCTGCGGTCGCCATTAATGGCGTGATGCTTGTCACTTAAGTGCGTTTCGGTCGCCATAAATGGCGACCCTACAATGTTCGGTGCCGTTAATGACGCCCTGACATTTTCGGTGCGGTTTTCGTAGGGTGCGCATTTATGCGTACCCGGTAAAATTCACACCCATTGGCTTAAGTGAGCGGCATTACGCTATTTATGTCGACCCATCAAATTGTTTGCACGGTCGTTATAGGGTGCCCATTTATACGCACGCGGCCTGTGCAATATCTATTCTGCCTTCAACACTTCTTCGTGCTCATCCAACCAGCCTTGACGCAGCTCCGGCACCGCCCGTTTAAGACGCTCGAAGTACAGCTCGCTGGTCGGCTTATCATAATCAGCGCGGGAAATTTGCGTGACGATGCGGCCTGATTTCATCACCACGATATCATCGCAAACGGCGCGCACGGCATGCATATCATGGCTGATAAACAGCACCGACAACCCCAATTCACGACGCAGCTCGCTAATCAGATCCAGCACGGCGGCGGCGACCACCGTATCCAACGCCGATGTGACTTCATCGCACAGAATCAGATCCGGCTCTGCCGCAAGGGCACGGGCCAAATTCACACGCTGCTTCTGCCCACCGGAGAGTGCCCATGGACGGCGCCACAACACTGAACGCGGCAGTTTGACCAGGTCCAGTAACTGATGCAGACGACGCTCAAGATCAGCCCCTTTCAGACCGTGGAACAGCACGAGCGGGCGAGTAAGAATACGTTCCACGCTGTGTGCCGGGTTCAGCGCGGTATCCGCCATCTGGAACACATACTGGATACGCCGCAGCTCGTTATCCGGACGCTTATGCATATCGCCATTGATGTAGTGACCATTAAACAGAATATGACCGTGGCTCGGGGCATTTAGGCCCGCAATCGCATGTGCCAACGTGGTTTTACCCGAACCTGACTCGCCGATAATGCCAATCGCTTGTCCTTTCCACAGCTTGAGATTGATATCTTCCAGAATCAGCGTTTTCGGTTTGCCCTCACTATCACGCGGGCCATATCCGGCACTGAGATCACGCACTTCCATCAGCGGTTGTGCATCAGCCTCTGCACAGGTCCAGCTACTCTCGCGCTCTTTCTGACGTGCGGCATCCATCAGCAGTTGGGTATATTCAGCCTGCGGCGCGCCAATCAAACGTTCAGTGGTGCCGTACTCGGCCATTTTTCCACGCAGCAGCACCAAAATGCGATCCGCCATCTGCGCTACTACCGCCAGATCGTGGCTGACATACACCGCGGTAACGCCACGTTGCGCCACCACGCGACGGAAGGCTTTCAGTACCTCAACCTGGGTGGTGACATCCAGTGCGGTCGTCGGCTCATCGAGGATCACCACATCAGGGTCGCCAATCAATGCCATCGCCGTCATCAAACGCTGTAGCTGACCGCCAGAAACCTGATGGGGAAAACGGTCGCCAATGGTGTCTGGGTTAGGTAGCGCCAGCTCGCGAAACAGGGCTATCGCCTTCTCTTTCGCCGCTTTACGTTTCATCGTGCCGTGGATCACTACAGGTTCAATGACCTGATCGAGAATACGCATGCCGGGGTTGAAGGAGGCGGCGGCACTCTGGGCAATGTAGGCCACCTTGTTACCGCGAAACTCACGCAACTGTCCCGGTGACAAGCTGCGCACGTCGGTTCCCGCCAGGTGGATATTGCCGTCAGCGATGCGACAGCCGTGACGGGCATACCCCATCAGCGCCATGGCGATGGTGGTTTTACCGGAACCCGATTCACCAATCAGTGCCAGCACTTCCCCTTTTTGCACCGTAAAACGGATGTCAGAAACCAGATCGATCTCTTCACCTTTATCGGTCTGCGCCGTAACGCGCAGGTTTTCTACCGAAATCACTGGCATCGCAGTATGTGGTGTCACGTTCATGCTCCCTCCTTCGCCAGCGTCAGCGGACGCATCTGCTGGAGGCTGTCGATAAACAGGTTGGCACCAATTGTCAGGCTGGCAATCGCGACCGCAGGCATTAACACGGCGGGCGATCCATTAAACAGTCCTTGTAGGTTTTCGCGCACCAGTGTGCCCCAATCGGCATACGGCGGTTGAACACCTAAACCGAGGAAACTTAAGCCACTCAACAACAGCACAATGTAGACAAAACGCAGGCCGAAATCGGTGAGCATCGGATGCAACATATTTGGCAGGATGTCATGAATCGCAATGTACCAGCGGCTTTCACCACGCAACCGTGAGGCGCGCACATAGTCCATATTGCGTAAGCTACTGGCCATGGCAAAAGCGATTCGGAAGGCACCAGGCCAATAGGTGAAGGTGGCCGTCAAAATCAACATAGGCAGTGAAGAACCAAACACCGCCACAATCATCAGCGACAGCACTTTACCCGGCAGTACCAGCATCGCGTCGTTAATGCGACCCAGAAGCTCTTCCAGCCAGCGCCCCGCCACCGCCGCCAACAGTGCCAGTAGGGTGCCGATCAGGCTGGCACCTAGCGCGGCAGTCAGCGCCAGGCCGATGGAGAATTTCGCACCATACAAAATGCGGCTCAGCATGTCGCGGCCAAGGTAGTCAGTGCCCAGCAGATTATCGGCGGTCATGCCCCCCAGCATCGGGCCACCGCCAATGTCATCAATGTTATGCGGTGCCAGTTGGTTGCCAAACACCGCCATCGCTAACCAGAACAGTGACATCAGCAGGCCGATACGACCTGAGATCGACAGCGCCTGGAAAATACGTACAGGAAGCAGCAAGCTATTCATCAGCTCCTCCATTTCGGGTTAAAGGCGATGGTCAGCACGTCCGCAATCAGCAGTAACACCAGATAGCAGGCGGCAAACATCATCACACAGAGCTGCACCACCGGCAGGTCACGGTTGCTCACCGCATCCACCAGCGCACTGGCGAGGCCAGGATAGCTGAAGATGGATTCGATGATGATCACACCGCCGAACAAGTAAGACAGACTGAGTGAAATGGCGTTGGCAATCGGCCCCACCGCGTTAGGCAACGCATGGCGTAACACCGCGCGCAGTGGCGATACGCCTTTCAGCAGCGCCATTTCGAGATAAGGACTGTCAAGCTGGTTGATGATCGCTGAGCGTGTCATACGCGCCATCTGTGCCACTAACACGCAGCACAACGTCAGCACCGGCAATGCGTAAGCCTTCAGGTAACTGATCAGATCCATATCGGGGCTGCCAAATGACATCGCCGATACCCAATGCAGTTTGACGGCGAAAATCAGCACCGCAACGGTTGCCACCAGAAACTCCGGCACCGCTACTGTGGCCATGGTGCTGATCACCAGGAATCGATCCAACGCAGAGCCACGATTCATCGCGGCGAGAATGCCGATGACCAATGCCAGCGGCACACAAATCACCGTGGTAATGCCCGCCAGTTCCAGCGTAGCGGGAATACGCTGCGCCACTAGCTGCGTCACCGGCAGATGGCTGGCAAACGAGGTGCCAAAATCACCGTGCAGCATCCCGCCAAGCCAGCTGAAGTAGCGCATCAACAACGGCTGGTCCAGGCCTAACTGCTGGCGTAACGCCGCCACCGTTTCCGGCGTGGCGTTTTGCCCCAGAATCATCTGCGCGGCGTCGCCGGGCAGCAGGCTGGTGATAAAAAACACCACCGCCGAGACGATAAGCAAGGTCAGGATGCCGGCACCTGCGCGCCGGGCAATCAGAAACAACATGTATCGGTTCATCGGCGTTCTCCTCCAACGTCTGACGGATTAGGCTTTCAGCCAAGCAAACTCATGGAATCGATATCCCATCATCATGCCGCTTGGCCAGGCTTCAATGCCGCCCACTTTTTTGCTGTAGCCATCGGTTGAGCTGATAAAGGTCGGGATGATAGTACCGCAGTGGTCATAAATCAGTTTCTGCATGTCACCGTACATTTGCTTGCGCTTCTCTTGGTCGCGCTCACCACGAGCCGCTACCACCAGCTGATCAAACTGCGGGTTCTTCCAACCGGATTCGTTGTTGGATGCCGTGGAGAGATAGAACTGGGAGAACAACATATCCAGCGTCGGACGCGGGTTGATCGAACCATAACCCACGGGGTCTTTGGTCCAGTGCGTTGACCAATAACCGTCATAAGGCACGCGGCGCACATTGATTTTCAGGCCGGTGTTGCGTGACACCTGCTGAATCAACTGTCCCCCTTCTACTGACCCTTCGATGTTAGGCGTGGTAATGATCTCGACCGTGGCCCCTTTCATCCCGGCTTTTTCAATGTGATATTTGGCTTTCTCGGCATCCAAAGGGCGTGGCTTGAGATCGGCGTTGTACAGCGGATGCCACGGTGGTACCGGGGTATCGTTACTGACATCACCATAGCCCTGCAGCACGGTTTTCACCACGATGTCGCGTGGTTGCAGATACTTCATTGCCAACACGAAATCTTCATTGCTGCCGGGTTTCATATCGGTGCGGATGATCAGGTTGGTATACATCCCTGACTTGCTCTCCAGTACCGCAAAATCACTGGTGGCTTTGATTCGATTGCAATCTGCCGCGCTGAGCGTGGAGACCACGTGCAGATCGCCTGACATCAGAGCATTAACGCGTGCCGCCTGGTCGGTGACACCCAGCAGTTCGATTTCGTCAAGGTGTGGCAGACCCGGTTTGAAGTAATTAGGGTTCTTCACGCCAACCGAGCGTACGCCTGGCGAGAACTCTTTCAGCTTGAACGGCCCAGTGCCGATGCCCTTGCTAAAGTCTTTGGTGCCATCCTGCACAATCAGGAAAGGTGCACTGGCCAGCATATAAGGTACGTCAAAGTTGGCGCTGCTCAATTCCAGGGTCACTTCGTTATCGTTGACCGGCGTGAAGGTTTTGAACTGATCGGCCAATTTAAAGGCGTTGGAAGCCACCGCAGGATCTTTATGGCGGCTTAAAGAGTAGATGACATCTTTGGCGGTGAGCGGTTTACCATCATGGAAGGTGACGCCTTTACGCAGTTTAATCTGCCAGGTCACACCGTCAGTGGATTCGATAGATTCTGCCAGCGCCGGTTGCACCGCGAGGTTTTTATCCAACTCGGTTAAGCCGCTGTAGACCATAAACTGGCGGGTGTAGTCACCGCTGTTATTGCCTTTGGCAGGATCGAGTGTATCGGTAGCGGACGCGTTCGACATGGCTGCACGCAACTTGCCACCTTTCACCGGTGTTTCAGCCGCAAAACTCATCTGCGGAAAACCTATCAAACCGCTGCTCATCACTGCACCGGCCGACAACAACTTCATCAGGCCACGACGAGACAGGGACCCTTCGGTCAGCATGCGTGTCAGGGCCGGATTCACAGCGTCAGACTCTTTATTGAATTTACTCATCTGCACACCCTCAAAATGAAAAGTTGTTTGTTTTGTTAACCGTACGTCTATCAGGCCGCTATGAATAACAGCCCGACAAACTCCCTGGAACAATGCTCCTCTTCTCTAATGCCCCCCATCCAACCCCACCGTAGGATGCGCATTCATGCGCACGGGGTTAACAATTAAGAGAGCCGATCCTTAGCCTTGTAATACAGCCCCGCGAGAGGCAAAAACCAGGGTTTCCCGTGGTAACCGGGCAGCGCAGGCCATGCATCGCGCTGCCAAGGATTTTCGTTACGTTTTTCGGTCAGTAAATCGGCCATCACCCGTCCCATCCACACCGACATCTGCGTGCCGTGGCCGCTATAGCCGAGTGAATAGAACACGCCATCGTGCTCACCCGCATGCGGCAGGCGATCGGACGTCATATCCACCATGCCGCCCCAGCAGTAATCGATGCGTGATTTGCCCAGCTGTGGGAACAGTGCGGTCATTGCCGCACGCAGCACTTCGCCGCTGCGCGTATCTGAGGTCGGGTTGCTCACTGCGAAACGCGCGCGCCCACCAAACACCAACCGACGGTCGGCAGTGGTGCGGAAGTAGTTGCCGATATTCAGTGAAGTCACGTAAGTGCGATCGTTGATCAGCACCTGGTTAAGTAACTCATCACCCAGCGGTTCGGTCACCACGATGAAACTGCCCACCGGCACGATACGGCGCTGGAACCATGGGAACGGCCCCTCATTCGACACGCCGGTCGCCATCATCACTTTTTCCGCGATAATTTCGCCTTGTGCGGTGGTGACACGATGGCGATAGCCATCCAGACGCGTTAAGCCGGTCACCGCGTGATGCGGGAAGATCTTCGCCCCGGCTCGGGCCGCCGCATTGGCCAGGCCAATACCGAACTTGCCCATGTGCATCTGGCCGCCGCGTTTTTGCAGTAAGCCGCCATGGAAGGCATCACTGCCCACTTCACGACGAATCTCATCTTTGCTGATCAGCTCGATTTCCGGATCGACGGTGTCGCGCATCAGTTGCCAGGCACTACGTAAGCTCGGGAAGTGCGACGCTTTACTGGCGAGTTTGAGCTTACCGCACAAGCGAAAATCGCAATCAATCTGCTCTTCACGCACCAACTGCTGGACGTAACTCACGGCGTCATCAAAAGCACGGTAGAAACGACTGGCCTGCTCGATCCCCTGACTGGCCACCAGCGAAGCAAAGTTTTGCGACACGCCGGTATTGCAGTGGCCGCCATTTCGCGCGGAGGCCTGGCTCATCACGTTGCCACTTTCCAGCACCACCACGTTAATGCCCTGCCGTGCGAGATTAAGTGCGGTTGAGATGCCGGTAAAACCGCCGCCAATCACCACGACGTCGGCAACTGACGGCAGCGCTCCACTCGCTGCGCCGGTGAATGCTGGCGCGGTGGCTTGCCAGAATGATTCGAGTTTCATCGTGTCGTCCTTACAGTCCAACTAGCGCAGGTAAACCACCAATGTCTTTCAGCTCGGTGTAACCGTAATAAGGATTGGCCGGCTCGTGGCCGCGATTGATCCACGCTTTGTGGGTAATCCCCAGATCGTGAGCCGTCATCAGGTCATAACGGAAGCTGGAGGAGACATGCAGAATTTCATCCGGACGGCAGTCGAGTTTTTCAAGCATGTACTCGAAGCCTTTCATCTGCGGTTTATACGCGCCCACTTCCTCAGCGGTGATCGCTAAATGGATTGGCGCACCCAAGCGCGGAATATGGTGTGGCAGCAGATCGTTCATTGAGTTGCTCAACAACACCAGAGGGAACTCTTTTGCCACTTTTGCCAGACCGGCGGGGACATCAGGATGCGGTCCCCAGGTTGCACAATCGGTGTAGATAAAATCGCTGTCCGCTTGCGTCCACGACACGCCCCATTTGTTGCAGGTACGCTGGATGGCGTTGCTCACCACATCGTAATAAGGTTTCCATGCCCCCAGCACTTCATCCATGCGGTAACGGGAGAAATCAGTGGTGAAGGCGCTCATTTCAGCCTCCGCGACACGGTCTTTGAAACAGCGTGCGGCTGCACCTGCCATATCGAAGTTGATCAGGGTGCCGTAGCAGTCAAAGGTGATGAATTTCGGTTTAAACAGTGCCATGAAGCGACCTCGTCATTGTCTGAAATGTGGAATTAGAAATCGATTAATACGCTCTTCTGGCGCTGACAGGCCTGAAATGCCTGACGTCCCAGATCCTTGCCGATACCAGAGCCAAGAAAGCCTCCAGTGGGAATAATAAAATCACCGGAGCGACCATAACGGTTGATCCATACAGTGCCAGCTTCGATGGCACGCATCGCTCGCATGGCACGCGGCAGACTCAGCGTATGCACGCCCGCACACAACCCGTAAGTCTCATGCGCGGCCAGCGCCAAACCTTCCTCTTCGCTATCGAACTCCTGCACCGTCAGCACCGGGCCAAAAATCTCCTGCTGCACGGCCGGGTTGTCTACTGCCACACCACCCAGCAAGGTCGGTTGCCAGAACCACCCGCCATCGGTGTCTGCAAAACGCTCACCGCCCACTAACACTTCCGCACCCTGCGCTTTGGCTTCAGCAATGACTGATGCCACCTTGTTGCCCTGGCGCTCATCGATCAGCGGCGCATAACGGCTGCTGTCTTGCCAGGTAACGCCCGGACGAGGCTGCTGGCACAAGGCGACGAGTCTTTCCAGCAGCGGCTGCGCAATACCGCGTTGCACAATCAAACGGGTGCCTGCCACACAAGCCTGCCCACCATTAGCGGTGAAGCCGCGCAAGATGCGCTGTGCCAAGACATCGATGTCGCCTGCATCATCGAACACCAACTGTGGGCTTTTGCCGCCCAACTCCAGCGTGACCGGTTTCATGCCGTGCTGGGCGGCATCACTCATGATGCGTGCGCCTGTCACGGTAGAACCGGTGAACGAGACTTTGCGTACCAGCGGATGGGTCACCAGTGCGCTGCCGGTCACCGCACCGCTGCCTTGCACAATGTTCAGCACGCCAGCAGGTAACCCGGCCTGAACGGCCAGCTCCGCCATGCGCACGGTAGAAAGCGGGGTCAGCTCCGAGGGCTTCAACACCACCGCATTCCCAGCCGCCAGTGCAGGGCCACATTTCCACGAGGCCATCGACAGCGGGAAATTCCACGGTGTGATAGCGCCAATGACACCGTAAGGCTCCGACACCAACATACCGAGGCTGCTCTCTTGCGTTGGGAACAGGTCACCACAGTATTTATCTGCACACTCGGCGTAAAAGCGGATTGCTTCGGCAGTAAACGGAATTTCATGCTGTACGACATCGCTGATCGGTCGGGTTGAACCCAAAGCTTCCAACTGAGCCAGCAGCAGGTCATTCTCAATCAGGTCTGCCCAGCGGCGTAACACCTTGCCACGCTCGCGCGGTGGGCAACTGCGCCAGCCGCTGGTTTTCAGTGCTTCATGAGCGAGGGTGACAGCGCGATCAACATCGCTGGCCTGGGCTTCGTTCAGCTCGGCATAGACTTTGCCATCAGACGGCCGTTTTACGGCGAAACGCGCGCCCTGGGTGGTGACATGCTGGCCACCAATATAATGGCCAATCGGGAGAGAAACTTTTTCAGGGTCGAAACTTAACATGGAAAATTCCTTATTTGTTACACCCATCACATGTGCGCCAATTAACGATTTGCACTGCATTTATCTGTCACGTTAATAAGCTAATGCAGAAAGTATGCCAGCCCAGTAAAAAATAAAAATGCGTAAAAAACAGCCCAGAAAAATTTTCTGCCGTATTGAAGAGGGAAAATTTGCGGAATTGCCGAAGGAATAAACAGATGATTTACTTCACAAAATTCGTGCATCCCTACGGTGCAACTCGCACGAAACTTGCACTAAAACGGTGATAGTCCGGAAAAGTATGACAGCGCGCACAAAATAAAACAGCGCCGGAAACCTGAGGCTGCCGGCGCTGATTATGAAATTGATGATAAAAGTCATTATGCGCAATGAATTGCGCGGCTACCTATTTGTAGCGACACGATTTAACGCGCATTGCTGCATTTATAAACTGCCCATATGAAACGTTTTCTGCTCAAGATACTCTTCAATACCATAACGAGAACCCTCACGTCCTAATCCGGATAATTTAATTCCGCCAAAAGGGGCCGCATCTAATGAAATCGCACCGGTATTAAAACCGACCATGCCAAATTCTAATGATTCCGCCACGCGCCAGGCTCGGCGTATATTCTCCGTAAAGAAATAAGCGCCCAATCCATAAGGCGTGTCATTAGCCATGCGTATCGCTTCCTCTTCCGTGTCGAAAACGAAAAGCGGCGCGACCGGGCCGAAGGTTTCTTCATGCGCAATACGCATACTGCTGGTGACATTACCCAACACGGTCGGTTCGACAAAGGAGCCATTCGCTGCACTGATACCGCCACGCAGCAAGGTGGCTCCTTGACTAAGCGCATCATCAATATGGCTGTTCACCTTCTCGACAGCACGATCGTTAATCAGTGGCCCAATCGTGCTACTGGGTTCAAAGCCATCCCCCACTTTAAGGGTTGCCACTGCCTCAAGGAGTTTCTCGCTGAAACGCTCATAGATACCGCGTTGGACCAAAATGCGGTTGGCACAGACACAGGTCTGACCGGCATTACGGAATTTACTCGCCATCACGCCAGGGATGGTGACATCGAGATCGGCATCATCAAACACAATCAGAGGGGCATTGCCGCCCAGTTCAAGACTGAGGCGTTTGATGCTGTCGGCACTTTGTTGCATCAGCAACTGGCCGACGCGAGTGGATCCGGTAAAGGAGATTTTGCGTACCGTGCGGCTGGCGGTCAGTGTGCTGCCGATTTCAGTCGGCAATCCCGTGAGCACCTGGAGCACGCCAGAGGGAAAACCTGCCCGCTCTGCCAGCACCGCCAGTGCCAAGGCCGATAGCGGCGTCAGCTCAGAAGGTTTCACGATGATCGGGCAACCGGCGGCCAGCGCAGGTGCCACTTTGCGGGTAATCATCGCAATCGGGAAATTCCACGGTGTGATCGCTGCGGCCACGCCAACGGGCTGCTTCAGTACCAGAATGCGTCGGTCTGCGCTTGGCGCCGGAATGGTATCGCCATAGATGCGGCGTGCTTCTTCAGCAAACCACTTCACAAAGCTGGCGCCGTATAACACTTCACCTTTCGCTTCTGCCAGCGGCTTGCCTTGCTCGGCGGTCATGATGATCGCCAGATCGTCCGCATTATCGAGAATCAGCTGATGCCACTTATCCAACAGCGCTGCGCGCGATGCATTCGGGGTTTTGCCCCAGCTGACACGCACCGACTCAGCATAATCTATCGCCAGCTCGGTTTCGGCTGCACCCAGCGCAGGAATAGTAGCAATCTGTTGTTGAGTGGATGGATCGATGACCGGCAGCGTGGCGCCCGCACGGGCATCCTGCCAGCGCCCACCAAACAGCGCCTGTTGGCGCAACAGTTCTGCATCTTTTAATTGAATCCGCGACATTTTCATCCCCTTTATCCTGTTCATTTCACTGTAACGTGGCGCAGCAGTGCAGGATGTTTTTCTACGGGGTGGAAACTGGGCTGGGATGCGTTTTAGGGCGACAAAAGAAATTTTATGCTGCACCGAATGCGTCATCGATTACGGTGCGATTTGTTGCCAGGTGCCCGGTTTGTACCTAAATGCGCACCCTACGGGGGGAATGTAAGTTCGCCATTTATGGCGTAATGCTTGTCAGTTAAGGGGCTCTTCAGGTGAGGCTCTCATTTTCTTAAAAT
>OBJT01000010.1_pt1 | contig 45635 bp, 57 predicted proteins | sample 1519861 | NCBI WGS metagenome assembly OBJT01 (sample SAMN02401118, study PRJEB22541) | soil metagenome, isolate JX
CAGATGAAGGAGGTTGGCGAAGTATCCTATGACCTAAAGTGTGTAGGCTACGAGGAAGGGTCAGGCAAGTACGCAGGCAAAGTAGCCAATTTAATCTTCCAGTGGAAAGACGATGAGACTGTGAAAGCTATGCTGGGTAAAGGTTATACTCACGCAGATGCTGAAGCTATGTTCAATGACAATAGCTTGTTCATGGATAAAGTCTTCCGTGTTCGTGGCCTGTGCGATAGCAGCAAAGGCAAAATCAGATTACCTAAAGTCATGGAGGAACGTCATGACAAGTCAGAAGGTGACTTTTAGTAAGCAGCATGCTTGTGAGTTCTACATCACTAAGCTTGTTGACAACGTGCCGTTAACTGAAGAAGAGCTGGCAGCTATCAAAGCTGCTGGCGTTAACATGGAGCTTGTAGAGAACTATGTCAAACTTGCCCTTGGTTCCACAGAAGACGAAGGAGAGGCTGACTGACCGTGAGCGGATTAGCCCGGATAACCCGGCTAAGCTTGACTTACCAACAGCAGCTTTCCTTGATGACTTGCTGACACCCAAGCCAACTAACTACAAGTCTGAGCATTGTGAGTTCATTCGTAATGAAGTCATCAGTGAGCTAAGAGGGATTATATTCTCATGCGTCAAACTGCGTCAGTAAGAGATGCTTGTATGTTAGACCTGCTGGTATTAGCCAGCCTTGCTGAGCGATATGCAGAAGAAGTTATAGAGATGAAACAGCATCCTATTAACATGCAGAAACTCATGCAAGGTATGGCAGCTACCATTGCAGTTGACACAGGCTACCTGAAGGTGCTCACAGTTGATGGTAAGATTGTAGGTGGCTTCTGGGGATGCTTAACAAGTATGCCTTGGTCAGCAACACCCTTTGCTCAGGATATAATTGTCTTCGTAGATAAAGCATACCGTGGCTACGGCAAGCTGCTTATCTCAGACTGGCTATCTTGGGCGAAGCTAATGGGGGCTAAGGAAGTAGCCCTCAGTACAGCCTCTGGCATTGACACTGAAAAGGTCTGCAAGCTGTATGAGAGATATGGATTTCGTAAGATAGGCTATTCCTTTATGAAGGAGGTTTGATATGTCAATGAGTAAACCAAAAGTCCCAGCATACAACCCACCCGCAGTTAAGCCTGAGCGTCAGGTTGATGTAGAGGTTGAGGATGTGCAACTAGGTGACACTGAAGAAGGTGACAATAACAAGAAGGGCAAACGCGCACTGTTGCGTCCTACTGGTGTAAGCGCTACTACTGGCACTCCTACTGGCTTATCAGTTTAAGGAGGCCCTATGCGTGGCTACACAGTAGTATCTGGCGGGTCACTGCCAACTAACCAAATGCAAGCCAAGCCACCTTCCAATAAAAATGGTAAGCTTTCTGAGCTTTATAATAAGCTAGCAGCAAAGCGAGAGACTTATTTATCTCGTGCTCAAAACTACTCCAAGTATACACTGCCTGCATTATTTTCTGAGTCTGATTCAAAGGACCAAGGCGAAGCATACATGCAGAATGCTTGGCAAAGCTTAGGTGCTAATGGGACTAACCATCTAGCTAACAAGCTGGTGATGACTTGGTTCCCACCGCAGCGCTCTTTCTTTAAGCTCGCTTTCACTGATGAGGCTAAAGAAGATTTGTTCAAAGCTGGTGTGGATGATACTCAGTTGCTGGGTATTATGTCCAAGGCTGAGAACAAAGCCAGGCTTCACCATGAAAGTATCCAAGGTCGTATTGCATGGACACAAGCAGCTAAGCACCTTATCGTATCTGGTAATGCTATGCTGTACATGCCGAAGGATGATAACCTTGTATGCTATCCTATGGATAAGTATGTGGTTAAGCGCTCCAAGACAGGTCGTGTAACCCAGATGGTGCTGAAGGAGGTTAAGTGTCTTGATGAGCTGCCGCCAGCTGTGCAAGCTATCGTGATGGCTACACGCTTTGGTATCAAGCGAGATGCTGATGTTGACCTTTATACCTGCATGAAGTGGGATGGTAGTATGTACATCATCCACCAAGAGGTAGAAGGTGTTGAGGTTGGTGAACGCTACCGCATCAAAGCAGAAGACAGCCCATTCATTATCCTGACATGGGAGAGACTCTACGGAGAAGACTACGGTCGTGGTCTTATTGAGTCAATTTATGGTGACTTGTTCACCTACGCATTCTTAGCCAAGGCTATTGCCAAAGGCTGTGCGTTGATGTCAGAGGTCAAGTTCCTTGTAAGACGTGGCTCTGCTACTTCCCCACAAGCTCATGCGAAAGCTGAGACAGGTGAGTACCTATGGGGTGAAGAGGGTGACATCAAGGTAGTGCAGCTTGAGAAGTATGGTGATTACCAGACTGTCTTATCTGTACAGCAAACTTACGAGAAACGTCTGGGTCAAGCATTCTTAATGCTATCAGCTAACAGACGTGATGCTGAGCGTGTGACAACTGTTGAGCTTCGTCAAGATGCTCAGGAGCTTGAGACATCTCTTGGTGGTACTTACTCGCAGATTGCAGTATCTGGTCAGCTTCCATATGCTAACCTGCTGCTTAAGCGCACTGGCTTTAAGCTGCCAGCAGAAGATGTACTGCCTATTATCATCACAGGTATTGAGGCACTTGGTAAGGCTGGTGAGCTAGATAAGCTCTATCAGTTCTCTGAGATGATGTCGATTCCTAACAGCTGGTCACCGCAGGCACAAGACCGCATCAAGTGGTCTGAGTTCATGAGCTTCATTGCAGCTAATATGAACATGGAGACAGCGTGGCTAATGACAGAGGATGAATACGCCAAAGTCATGGAGCAGCGTCAGCAAAAACTACAAGAGCAGGAGATGGCTAAGCTAGCAGCAGGTGCTATCCCTAAAATGCAACAGTGAGGTATTAAATGAGCTATGAAATTCTTAGTGTTGGTGACCAGCCTAACAACAATGGCACTAACGCTAATCTGTCAAATGAGCCAGAGAAGGTGGATGAGACAGTCACCACAACTAATGATGAGTCCACTGTAACTACAGAGACTTCTGAAACAACCACAACCACTGAGACACCTGAAGGTACTGAGAAGCCTGAAGAGGTTGCAACTGAGGAAGAAGCTAAGTTCTTCTTTGATGGTGTAGAGGTTGATGTTGAAGTACCTGAAGATATTACAGCTGCTTTTGCTGAGAAGGGTATTGATAGTAATGCAGTACTCAAGGAGCTGTTTGCAGATGGTGGTAAGTTTGAGCTGACACCAGAGACTAAGGCTAAGCTTGATGAAGCCTTTGGTAAAGCTATGGTTGATGGTTACCTCAACTTGTATCGCCAGCAGAATGGCATGGCACTCAAGCAACTCCAAGCTGATGCAGAAGCTGCAACTAAGATGCAGGCTGAGATTACATCAAGCTTCAATGAGCTGGTAGGTGGTGATGAGGGCTGGGATAGTCTTAGTCAGTGGGCTGAAGCTAATATGGATGAGAAGGCATTAGCATCCTTTAACGCCGTTATGTCACTACCGCCAGAGCATTGGGCTGCTCAGCAGGCTGTCATCGAAGCTCTCAAGATTAAGCAGCAGGCAGCAGATACAGAGGCTAATGGAACTGGCATGGGTGCTCTCATCGGTGATGATGGCGGCGTGTCCCAGAAAGGCGGTGAGGGCTTGCCAGCGGTGATGACACGCTCTCAATTCCAAGAGCTGATGTTCTCTGAGAAGTATAAATCAGACTCTGCCTACGCCGCTCGTGTTGATGCCATTCGACGTGCATCAGCAGAGAAAGGTATTGCTTAAATTTCAATCAGTTAGCAATTAGGCACTACAATAGGACAAGCTGGAAGCAGCTGTAGTGCCTGTTAACACAATAATTAATTAAGGAGAATCCTTTATATGTCTTCAGCTAACAACTTAGTTAACCCGGCGGTCAGTACTTCCGGTGAAGTGGATACACTGCTCATCGAGAAGTTTGATGGTCAGGTTAAGAAAGCCTACAAAGAGCGTGTTAACATGATGCGCTACTTTGATTTGAGAGAAGTGCAGGGTACTAACTCAGTATCAAACAAGTACATGGGTACTACTCAGGTACAGGGTCTTGCGCCGGGTGCTGATGTTAAGGGTACTACTGTTGAGTTCGACAAAAACCAGCTGGTAATTGATACCGTTGTAATTGCTCGTAACAACGTTGGTATTCTGGCAGATGTGCAAGATGACATCCAGACCAAGGGCAAGCTGGCAGAAGACCAGATTGAAGAGCTGATGTATCTGGAAGACCGTATGCTCATCCAGCAGGCTTGCTTTGGTGCAATCAAGAACACCAAGGCTAAGCGTACCAAGCCACGTGTGCGTGGTCATGGCTTCTCTATTGACTGCTTGGTCAAAGAAGAGACTATGGAGCACCCTAACGCTGTTATGGCTGCTATCGAGTATGTACTGGAGCAGCAGCTGGAGCAGAACACCCCGATTGAGAAGTTTGCAGCTTTGATGCCGTGGAAGTACTTCAACGTACTGCGTGATGCTGAGCGTATCGTGAATGCCACTTACGTTACTGCATCTGGCACGACTATCAATGGCTTCGTACTGAAGTCCTACAACCTGCCAATCGTACCTACTAACCAGATGCCTAATAAGGCCCGTGACCAGCAGAACATTGATGGTACTCCATCAGACCACCACCTGCTGTCTAACGCCAACAACAGCTATCGTTACGATATTGTTGACTCTGGTGCTGACCGCATGGACAAGGTTGTTGCTGTCATGTTTGGTACTGAGGGTCTGATGGTAGGCCGCTCTATTACCCTTCAGGGTAAGATCTGGATGAACGACAACAACAAGACTTGGTACATTGACTCTTGGATGTCTGAGGGTGCTATCCCTGACCGTTGGGAGCAGCTTGGTATTGTCCGAGTAGTAGCAGATGCTTCGGCAGCTGATGATGTTACTGTACGTACTCGTGCTAACCGTAAGCTGATTCCGGTCACTACGACCCCTCTGCCTACTGCTTAATAGTAAGCGCCTCTGCCCTGCTCATATTGAGTAGGGCTTATTTTTGATAGGAGCGATTATGCAGATGTATATCAACACTAGGCTCGATGCCATCAACTTTGTGATGAGCTGTATTGGCCTAGCACCAGTTGACTCAGAGGATGAGTACAACTTGGACGTTGCACAAGCTGGCGGTGTGATTGATAAAGCTTCCAGAAGCATCCAGACTAACAAGGGTATGGGGTGGTGGTTCAACCGTGAGCAAAACTGGAAGCTTGCACCAGACCCTGTAACGGGTGAGGTCTTGCTACCTAACACAGCTCTCAGCACTTATCGTTATGATGAGTATAACCGTCAGGTTAAGATAGCTACTCGTGGTCGTGCATTGTTTGATACAAGGCAACACCGCTTTGATATGAGGCCGCTAGCTACTGATGGCTATATCCGGCTTATGATTATCACGCAGCTGGACTTTGATGACTTACCACAGACAGCCAAAGATGCTGTAGCTTCAGCAGCCGCTGTCATGTTTGCTCGTGGTAACGAGATGGACATGAACCGCATCAAGGTGCTGAATGATGAAGCCAACATAGCTATGTTCGCTCTTGAGTGTGAGGAAACCACTCAGTCGAAGAATAACGCATTTAAAGATAATACCAGCATGGCAAGCTTTGATGCTCAGGTTGGTGGCTTTAACAATATTATTCCATAGGAGGATAGATGGCTTACGTTACTACCTCATACGGGAGGCCAATACAAGGTATCTCACAGCAGCCTGACCGTATCCGGCTAGAGGGGCAGTGTACCCTGCAAGAGAACTTCTTACCTGACGTGGTACGTGGGCTGACACGCAGGCCATCTACCTACTTTGTTAAGAAGCTGTCAGATACTGCATTTAGTCCATTGGCTAAATATCACGCATATGATAGAGGTAATGAAGCTTACATGGTGGCACTGGAGCCTGACACGGATACACTAAAAGTATTCAACATGATAGGTGAGCCGCAAATAGTTAATGGTGTAACAGAGTATGTAAGAGATGCAACACCTTGGTCTAACTTTGATATGCGTACTATTGGTGACTTTACTTTCATCACAAATAAGAACAAGCCAGTTACTATGACAACTGAGAAGTCTCCCGGATACTCTCATGTTGGTGTTGTCTATTGTCAATATGCTACCTACGGTAAGACATACAAGATACTGGCAGATGGGTTTGTCATAGCCACTTACACAACACCCAATGGCGCTGATGCACCTCACATATCTTATGTAGCTACTGACTTTGTGGCTAAAGACCTCTATGTGCAGATAGCTGGTGGTACATCCGACAGGGATGGTGGCTCAGTAACTTTCCCAGCTAACCCTGTATATGATGCAACGCTGCATGGGAATGTTATCTATGTATTCAGAAGAGATAGTGGGGATTATAAATTAACCACTAGCGACTCACAGAAAGGTGAAGACCTGATAGCTGCTAAGGGTTCTGTGAAGACTGTCAACCAATTGCCACCCCAAGCACCAGATGGGTTTGTATTACGTATAACAGGGGAGGGTAAGTCAACAAAGGATGACTATTGGCTCAAGGCTACAACTAGCACTGAGTCATCCATCAGGTGGGTTGAGACAGTTGAGCCGGATGTGCTGATTAAGTTTGATGAAACGACTATGCCACATGTTCTCATTCGTGAGAGTATCACAGGTGGTGTAGCTACATTCACATTGAAGCCAGCAGAATGGGTTGATAGAAAAGTAGGTGGCAATGACAGTAACCCGCTGCCGAGCTTCATTGACGCTGATAACCCTCAATCTATAAAGGCCACTGGTGTCTTCCAGAACCGACTCTTCTTCCTTGCAGGTGAATCATGGGTAGCATCTCGGTCCAATGAGTTCTTCAACTTCTGGCGTGAGTCTACACAAGCTGAGGCAGATACAGACCCACTTGACGGCTTTGCAGATACTGAGATGGTTAACAACCTTTACCAGTATCAAATACTTAATGGGTCGTTGGTCCTGTTTGGTGATGAAGCACAGTTCCTCATTGATGGGACCAAGCCTGTCACTAAGTCAAGTCTGACACTTCAGCAGATAACTGCTTACCCTAATAATATACATGTGCAGCCACAAGCTGGAGGGGAGAACATCTTCTTCGCTTATAATGCTAGTGGGTATACAGGTATACGTGAGTTATTCACAGATAACCTAACTGATAACAAGAGGGCGCTTCCTATCACAGACTATGTGAGCAAGTACCTGCTAGGTAACTGTCGTCAACTTTTGGCATCATCTAACTTCAATACCATGATGGTTAGAACTAATGACAACTTGTCAAGAGTATTTGTCTATGACTGGTTATGGCAAGCTGAGCAGAAGGTTCAGAGCGCTTGGCACACTTGGGTCTTTGATGGTGATGTCCTCTTTGTGTGGTATATAGAAGAGAAGATGTTTATCACATATACCAAAGATGGTAAGACTTATATGGATTACCTTAACATGGTGAATGACCCGAATGATGTGCAGTTGGATTACTCAACCAAGCTGGACCATAAGATTGCTGTAACAGCTATTTATAATAGTGTCACTGGCCTGTATGATTACACTGTACCTTATATTCGAGATGATGTAGTTGCTACTGTGAGCACTGGCGGTGATACAAACCTACTTGGCTCTGCTGTAGCTGCTGAGTATCTTGGCAATGGTAGTTGGAGGACATCTGACACACTTAGTCAAGATAAGCAACCAGTTACACTTCTCTGTGGTATCAAGTACAAGTCAAGGTACATCCCAACTCAACCAGTTGTTAAAGACTTCCGTGAGCGTGTCATAGGTCTTGACAGTATTATCATGTCAAATATGTATGTTCACTACGAAGTAACAGGCCACCTTCAAATGAAGGTCACACCAAAAGCTGGTAACACAAGAAACTACAGATTTGATGGAAGGTGGATGGGTTCTCTAAACAACCTCGTTGGCTCGCCTGTTCTCGAGAATGGTACTTATCGAGCACCTATTAGGCAGAGGGCAGAGGACTTACAGATTGAGATTTACTCAGACAGTCATTATCCACTCACTATACGGGATTTGGAGATTGACGGTACATTCCATCAGAGAGGCCAAAGGATATAAGGAGGAAACATGGCAGTAAGTGCTGCTGCCGTAGGTGCATGGGCTGCTGCTAACGCAGGTACAATCGCAGCTGTATCAACAGCTGTTAGTGTTGCAAGCACAGCCTATAGCGCTTATGCGCAAAACCAAGCTGCAAATGCTCAGTCTGCTGCTATGAAAGAGCAAGCTAAGCAGGTGGCTTTAACAACCGCTGAATCATACGATGACCTTACACCAGCTGAGATTGATGCACAGCGTAATGCAGCTGATGCAGCGTTACAGCAGCAGGCAGAAGCGCTGCAAGCTAAAGGTCGTGTTAACGTGTTTGCTGCTGCATCGGGTACTATGGGTCAAAGTGTTGACTCCATGCTTTATGATATTGATGCTATTGAAGCTCGTAATATCAATCAAATTCTCAGACAGCGTGAGGCTGGGTTGTATAACATAAAGCAGTCAGCTGAGCAGATGAGACAGAGTGCTATCAGTCAGCAATCTGGGTTTGCAAGCCAAGCATCATCCATCCAGAAGCCATCTTGGATTGAGACAGGTGCTCAAATTGGCTCACAGCTTATTAGCTCTGCTGACAAATATTCACAGCGCTATCAATCCACCTACAGTAAACAGGAGCCAGCAAAGGCTAGGAGTAGTGTTTAATGGTGACCAGAACTGAAGTTCAAGGTATGCAACAGATACAGCCGGGTCAGGTTAGTCGTTCTGCTCAGGTTATTAAGAGGGCTGCTGAGCCAGCCCTTGATGCCACACAACCTTACCAGAGGGCTAACCGCATCTTGGGTGCTCTCGGTAACCTCATGGATACATCCAGTGAAGCGGCCTTCAGGCAAGCACAGATTGATGTAGAGAAACGAAAGATTGATGGTATGGCTACAGCAGTGTCTGGTGGTCAGCTTGGTGCAGAGGCCACTAAAGCTGAACAGATGGGGTATGACTTAGTACAATCCCAGTCAGAGCTTGGGGTTATTAATGAAAAATTAGCTACTGCTGTCTCTACTAACCCAGAGATGTCAGACGATGACTTCAAGAGCTTACGTGATTCTGAGTATGGTAACCTGTTAGCTAAGTATCAGGACCGTGACCAAGATGTATTCAAGGCAATCTCTATCAAGGCTCAGGAGAGCCAGATGACTCTTCACTCTATCCGCACTCAAGCACAAGAGAAGTACAGAGAGTTTAAGGCAGAAGAGACACTTAACTACAACATCAACTCACAGCTTGATGCAGCTAAGACAGTAGAGCAGGGTGTGGGGCTTGTACACCAGTACATGGCTCAGGGTAAAGCTATGGGTCTTAGTGAACCTAAGATTAAGGATATGCTTTACCAGAGCATGAAGCTCACCGCAGCTAATGGTGACCCAAGACTGCTTAAGTTTATTCAGTCAACTGATTGGGGTAAATACTCACCAGATACACAGCAAGCTCAGGGTATCTATAAGTCCTATGTCAAGCAGGCTCAAGCTGAGTATGAGGCTGCTGTGCAAAAGCAGAATGTCTTAGCTTATGGGCAGATGTATGCTCAGTTAGAGGATGCTGCCAAGTCCGGTACACCCCGTGAGCAGCTGATGGCAATGATGCAGGATATGCAGGGAAAGGGCCTGAAGTTCTCTCCGGCCACTGTAGCTAATTATCTAACGATGGGTCAATCAATGAGCCAATCGCAGATGCAGCTACAGCAGAGTGTGAAAGCTTGGCAGGATAACAAGGGCAACTATAACCTTGCTACTAACCCCTTTATTAGCACAGATGACAAGAAGAAAGTCTTGGATGCTGCTGAGTCTGCTGTTGTACAAGCATCTAATGATGTACCTGAAGAGCAGCGAGGTGACTTTGTTATCTCTAACCTTATGCGGTTATCTAAGCAAGAGGGTATGCCTGTTAAGACAATCGGCACAGCACTCAGCAGCTTGACAACAATTGACCCACAAGCACCAATGACACCAGCTGTACAGAATTGGGTTAAGTTCCTTGTAGCTTCTGATGACCAGACTATCAGGATGAACGTGAGCAGCGAGCAGGACCAAGCTTTGCTGTTTGGTATGCGTGATGTTCTTATTAACTCACAAGGTCAAGACGGTGATTTGATGCTGAAGACAGCCATCTCTCGCGGTCAGCAGATTCGTGACAATAAGACACCACTATCCACACAGCAAACCACCAGCTTGCGTAGTAAGGTTCGCTCTAACGTAAGCGACTTCAAAGACCCAACTCAGACTACTTGGTACTTTAGAGCTGATGGTTTACCGTCAGAAGCTAAGGACTATGTGTCTGCACAGATTAATAGCAAGGCACAGCAGCTATATTCAGTTACTGGCAATGTTGAGAAAGCTGTTGAGGTGGCTACTAAGGAGTTCAAGAACAACTCAATGATTCTCTCTGGTGGTGTAGTGGCTAACGTTGGCGTAAACCAACTTGCCTCTTATGTGCCAGAGTTTGCACAGAAGGGTGATGACACAAGCATGGTACAGCGCCGAGCTGTTTCAGCACTTGACTATCAACTGGATAATGTCATCAAGCAGCAGGCTAAGTCTGATGGGATGGATTATAAGCGTGAGGACTCTCGCGTAATCTTCTCTAACTCTGGTCAGACTTATCAAATAAATGTAGGTGGTGTTACCGTTGGTACTTACTTCACCAAGGACTTGAAGAATCACTATGATGATGTCTTCTTCCAGAACTGGAATAAGGAACAAGAAAAGCAGATTCACGCATCTGAGGTCTATCATGGTCTTGAGGAGACTGAATCTATCCGTAAGGTGGCACTACCACAAATTAGAAACTAGGAGCTTTCATGGCAGAAGATAATGCACAGAGTGAGCAGAGCTTTGATTCACTCTTTAAGAACGCAGCTCGTGACAACTTTCTCTTTAGTGCTAAGCAGCAGTTCGACGATATGATGACCTATGGCTCACCTGTGGAGGGCTACAAGCCAGCCTTTGATGATGTCAATAAACTATCGAAGGAGCTTAAGCTAACTGATGAGCAGTCATCGGTACTCTCAGGTGCATTATCGCCAGAAGAGTTACAGTATCGTGCAAAGGTTTACAGTGAGCAGAATCAGCGTAAGTCATCGCTGAGTAGCTCTGGTTGGAAAGGCACAGCTGCTGAGATACTCAGCTATGCTGCTGACCCTACAATGATACCAACGCTACTCATCAAGACCCCTATGGTTGTTGGACAGACTGCCAGAGCTGTTGGCTTTAAGCTGTCACAGTCAGCACTAACAGGGGCTATTGAAAGAGCAACAGGTGCTGGTATTGTTGGTGGTGTGACAGGGCTAGGGCAGGAAGCTGCCCTTTCTATGTATGACCCTAACCGTGATGCGAATGATGTAGTTCTTGCTGGTTTGTCTGGACTTGTAGGTGGTGCTGCATTCTCTGGTCTTATTGATGGAGGTGCAGCAATCTACAGTAAGCTTACAGCCAAGCGACAGCTCGGTGAGGCCATGCAGGAAGCTGTTGAGCATTTTGATTTTGACAACAACCTGACGATGGTCAACGACGCTGACAAGATGCTCACAGATGCCTCCTACGGGCGTTTGGAAACTACCCAATATGGTAAGTACTTCGACATGCTAGAGGGCGAGATAGCTGACCCTGTGGCGCGTAAGCGGGTACTGACAGAGGGTGAGGCGCTCAACGATTTGATTGAGGGGCTTAAGCCAGTTGCTGAAGCTCGCCTGAGCCGTGGCGACCGGATGCAGCTTGAGGCCAGCATTAAGACGGCTGACCATGACGTGCAGTTCCTCACAGGGCGCATCAATGAGCTTCTGAACACTCCAATAACTGGCTCAGGTAAACAGCTTGCCAAGGCGCGTCAGGCGCTCAGTGCTCAGATACAGGACGCACAGGCCAAGCTTAACGAGGCACAGCGTATCCGTGAGCAGACTCAAGCTGACCTTGAGCCTCACGTATCTGGTGAGTATGCACAAGCTGTGAGTGACATCAGTCGCTTACGTCAGGGTATCATCCCAGATAACCTCAAGGGCCGTTACCTTGACCTGATTAATAAGCAAGACCCAGCGCCAGCTTTCGATGAAGCTGTATCCAAGCTGCCACAGCCAGAGGAAGCCACTAAGCTACCTGAGCAGGTTGTGCAGGAGACAGCAGCAGTGGATACACCAAAGGCTGATACGTCTATAGGTGCAGCTGAGGTTAAAGAGTCTATCATTCTCCCGGACCGCGAAGGTGATGAGATTAGTGATACTTATGGTACTGTGCTGAGTGAGCTGAAGAAGCTTGGTGGCAATATACCAGTAACTAAGGTAGCTGGCTCAACAGCTCTCTATACTCGTGTCATGGCTGGTATGAAGGACAATACCTTGCGTGGTATGGCTTCTTTAGTCTTCAATGACCCTCATGGTATGAAAGGTGGTCCACAGTCAGCTATTGCATTTGCTGATGCTATGCGTACCTCTATCATGCCTAAGAGCTTCTTCATTGAGAACGCAGCTCGTGATGAGTTTATAAAAGGTATGGGAATAAGCCCACTACAGCTCGGTAAGTGGAATGAGGCATCTATCAGCTTTGACAGGAACATTATGCTCAAGATGAAGGAGCTTGGTGATAGCCCTGTAGGTGAGGTACTCCCAACAGATGATTTAATCACAAGGGCTGCTAAGGCTCGTGCTCAAGCATACGGCGAGGCACTTAAGCTCATGAAGCGCTATGGTGTTCGTGGGTTTGAAGATGTGAATGAACGTGCCAGTTATGTACCCGTTACATTTGGTAAGAATGACATCACTACAGCTCTTGATAAGTTTGGCGAGGATGCTGTTAAAGAGGTTCTCATTCGTGGGTATATGAAGGGTAAGATACCACTCACAGAGAAGTCAGCTCGCTTGGTGGCTGAGAACACGATGGATAGATTCTATCGTAAGTCTGGTAAGGTTGCTGAGGTTCGACCATCAACTTCCATTAGTGGTAAGATTGGTGAGGTTGTCAATGAGCTTCGTGAAGGTGGTGTGCCTGACAGTGAAATCAGAACTGTCATCAACATGCTGCAAGATAAAGCCCATGACGACACAATCTCTGCACGTGCAATGGAATCACTCTTTCCTGACATCTCTGCTGAGACTATGGATGGCTTACGCTTCGTTGACCTGCTTGATGCATCTACAGCAAGTGTTGATAAGTATGTTCGTGATGCCTCAGCCCAAGCAGCTTTCTCTCGCTATGGTATGCGCTCACGCCGTCAAGTAGAGGATACAATCACTGAGGCTTTCAAGCGACACCGCCAGCAGCTTACAGAGCTTACTGACAACTATAACAGAGCTAAAGACAGATTGAGCAAGCTTGATAAGTCTAAGGCACTGCCAGAGGTTGTTGATGAGCTAGAGGCAACCATCAAGGACTATGAACGCATTGGTAATGTTGACAAGTATCGCAGCTTCCTTGACCGATATGAGGAAGACTTCTTCAATGGTGTGAAGGTTACCTTCGGTGAACCCCTTGAACAAGCTACTGCTATGACAGCAGCTGCTAGTGCTTCTGGTAAGATGGTTAACCTCATGATGCTTGGCTTCTCTGGCCTTGCTCAGGTAGCTGACTTGGGGAACGTACTAGCTCGCAGTGGTGTTGGTGCAGCTGTCCGTAACTTGCCAACAACCTTGTATCACGGCATGAGGTCACTCTTACCATCTGCTAAATACTTTGAGGGCAATACACAGCTCAATAACATGGCAGAAATCTTTGGTACTATTGGTCACCAAGATTACCTGTTTGGTCACAAGATGCTGACAGGTGCTGAGTACGGGGATGCAGTTATTGGTCAGGTATCACGAGCTGACAAGATTCTTGATAACATTGGATGGGCGCAAAGCACTATGTCATTCTTGCGACCTATGCAGGGTATCATTGATGAGTTGTCTGCCCGTAGCCTGATGACAAACTTAGTAGACTTGTCTAAAGGTGGCTTGTTCACTGGCAAGGTGCGTAAGAACTTCTTGGAGATTGGTAAGATTTCTGAAGAGTCCCTTGACACCAGCCTTGCACACATCAGTAAGCAGATGGCAGCTGGTAAGGACATCTTTGAGTCTGTCAGGACTCTTGACCCTAAGTTGCGTGATGAGCTGGGTACAGCCATCCGTACCGTCCATACATCTAACATCAGCCGCTCTTACTATGGTGAGCTGCCAGCATTCACCAACACCTCTCTTGGTAAGATTTTCATCAAGCTTCAGTCATTCGCATTGGTTGCCTATGAGAAGTCTATCCAGCGTGGTATCCGTCATGACCAAGCTGGACTGATAGCTTCTACGGCTTTCTCCGCTGGCTTAGCTTATCTGTGGTCTGATGTGGATGTTCGTGTGCAATCACTTAAGCAACCTGAATACAAGCGTGAAGATTATGTACGTAAACGTCTTGAGGATGAATTAGGCTATACAATAGCTGGTCGTATGTCTCAATTCGCTATGCTCAGTACAGCAGCCCAGATGCTAAACGTAGCTAACCCTTATCAGGATAGTGTCATGTCACCCTTTGGTGAGTATCGCGGTGTTGCAGCTGGTGGTGCTATTGGCAAGGTTGGTCAGGCTATGAAAGCTGGTGGTAGGCTTGCAGCAGACCAATCTGCTGACCCAGAGGCCGATAAATACAAAGTCTATAACTCCATACCGCTATTGAACACTGCAATAGGTATGGCAGTACTTAACACATTATAGGAGGCGAAATGGCCTTTTCATATACGAGGGATATAGGTGATGGTGTAAAGACCATATTCACCTTATCCTTTGCTGGTCAAGATAATGGTTACATTGCAACAAGTAATATTCACGTGTATGTGAATGACGTAGAGGTAGCTTTTACTATAAACCCAAGTGACCCCAATAAGGTTTACTTAGCAACAGCCCCAGCATCAGGTTCTCAGGTTCTAATACGTAGGCAGATGCCACAGAGCTTACCTTACTCTGATTTCAAGAATGGACAACCATTTAGTCAGGACACACTTAACAGGTCCTTCCTTCAGCAGCTTTACCTAACTCAAGAGCTACTTGATGGATTCCTACCTGATGGGTTCTATTACAAGCAAGATGTTAATCTTGGTGGCTTTAGGCTAACTAATATAGGTGATGCAGTTGAACCTGATGATGCTATAAAGAAATCAGTAACAGATAATATCCTACAAAGGCTTGGCTACCTTGAGAACAACCTAGATGATATTGCATCTAGGACTGTACCTTGGTTGTACACTGCTGTAGGTGGGGAGGTGGAGCTTAATCCTCCTTTCGTATTCTCATCTGCTCTTGTGTTTATTAATGGTATTACACAGACACTTACTGATGCCTATACAGTTAGTAATAACAAGATTATGTTAACAGGTCCGTTAAGGGCAGGTGATAAAGTCTTCTCGCTTATCGGTAATTATCCAGCAGACCCAAGTGAAGCTATTACATTTAAGGAAGCTGGTCTACTGTTTGCATCACTACAAGCTGGTGTACCTTATGCAACAGCTTTCCTTGCTGAGATTGGGGAGAATGTTGTCAATGCACGTGTCTTTTATGATGAGGCTACTGGTCAGGTATTTACCACAGACGTACCTCTCACGGGTACTATCACAGCTATTAACTGGCCTGACATCACTGTTTCATAAGGAGGTGGTAATTGATTGGGAGCCAAGTTGCAACTCAAGTAACTGATGCAGCTGTAAAAGTAACACCGCCAGCCCTCGTGGTTGGCTCTACTATTCTTGGTTATACACCATCAGAGTGGGTGTGCTTCGCTACTATTCTATATACACTCTTGCAGATACACTTCTTGCTAAGGAAGAACTGCAAAAGTTATCGTAACTTACTGAAGGCAATTACAAGGAGGCTACATGCTTAATATGAAATCCAACGCTAACTCAGCCTCTGAGGATGATGTTGGTTTAATCCACCAGCTTGTAACTAAGGTCATCACCAAGAAGCTTGAGAAGTGGCTGTTGATGATTGAACAAGGTGGTGATGTTGACTTGATTGTGGATATGAAGCAGCTCAAATCAGCTATTGATTGGTGTAACAAGAACGGTATTGTGTGCGCTGACCCTGCTGCTACTACAGAGAATGAGCTTGGTGACAAGCTATCTCAGATTAGGCAGAAGCAGCATGAGCGTCTTAGTAATGTAGTCCCATTCAGAGATGAGGATGAAGACTACTACGCTCACGGTTAAGTGGAGGTGGTATGCGTAGAATTAACAGGAAGGATAAGAAAAGCCAGCTGGAAATGTGGGATGAGCTTGAGAAGATTCAAGAGACTTTCCCATTTACGCTTGAGGGCTTGTTCTTATTTGCATCACTTGTCCTTGAGAAGACTATCGTAGGCTCTCCAAAGCTTAACCGTACCCAGAAAGACATCCTTAACTTCCTGCTTAATGGTGGGAAGTATATTGGTATACAGGCAAGCCGTGGTTTTACTAAGACAGTTCTGGCAGCTATCTTCTGCTGCTTCTGTCTAATTCACATGCCACACTACCGTATCATTGTCTTCTCTCAGAATGGTAAGCGAGCCAAGGAGATTGCAGGTTGGGTTATCAAAATCTTCTATGCACTAGAGATACTGGAGGTAATGCAACCTGATACATATGCTGGTGACCGATCATCTATTGAGGGCTTCGACATCCACTGGTGCTTCAGGGGTGCTGATAAGTCACCATCCGTTACATGTTACTCTATTGAGTCAGGTGCTCAGGGTGCTCGTGCTGACTTGATACTAGCTGATGATATTGAATCACTACAGAATAGCCGTACATCTCAGAGCCGTGAGTGGCTTCTTGAGCAGTCGCTAGAGTTTGAATCAATCAACCAGTATGGTCGTATCGTCTATCTTGGTACTCCACAGGGTGTTGAATCAATCTATAATGCCCTACCGGGACGTGGTTATGTTATGCGAATCTGGCCGGGTCGTTACCCCACACCAGAGCAGCTAGAGTACTATGGTGATGCTTTAGCACCTATGTACCGCAAAGATATAGAGAAGAACCCAGAACTACAGAGTGGCGGGGGCATTGACGGCAAAATGGGTCAGCCTACAACACCTGTAATGTATGATGAAACAATCCTGCAAGAGAAGGAACTACGTCAGGGATTGGCTAAGTTTATGTTGCAGTTCATGGTTCACACTGGTATGTCAGACCGTGACCGCTACAAACTTAAGCTAGAAAATCTTATCGTAGCTAACTTCAACTCTGAGAAAGCTCCTGTTATGCCTATCTGGAACACAGACATCAGGAGCTGCTGGCAGGCTGCACCACGCTTTGGTACTCGACCGCAAGACAAATTCTACTTCGCTATGCAGGCTCCTTATGATTACCGTGAGTTTGATTTGTCTGTTATGTACATTGACCCGGCTGGTGGTGGTTCACGCTCACAGGATGAGATGGCTTATGGCATTGTCAAACTGCTAGGCACTTACGTTTACATCTATGATGTTGATGGTGTGAGTGGGGGTTATGACAAAGAAGAGCTAATGAAACTTGTGACAGCTGCTAAAGAAGCTAAGGTAGATATTGTCTATATAGAGAAGAACTATGGTAACGGTGCTCACTATTCCATGTTGAAACCTCTGTTTGACGCACACTACCCTGAGTGCAGGCTGGAAGAACTTAACGAAAGTGGTCAGAAAGAGTTACGTATTATTGACTCCTTGCAGCCACTGCTAGGCCAGCATCGCCTTGTAGTTTCTCAGAATGCCGTGATGAAAGACTACAACAGCATCCAGAGATACCCAGCAGAGGTCAAGATGACTTACAGCTGCTTCTACCAGATGGGGCATATTACCAGCGACCGAAACTCGCTGAGGCACGATGACCGCGTAGACGCACTGGCAGGGGCTGTGAGGCAGATTGTCAGCTATATCGACTATGACCAAGCGCAGGCAGAGAAAGAGCGGCAGGATGCTGACCAGCGCCGTTTCTTTGAGGTTATGGCTAACCCTGACGGTTACGTCCACTGCATGATGAATGGTGGTGATTTTTCAAGCTATGTGGTGGAGCAGAAAACAGGCGCTAATGCCCTGTCAAAGTATTTCTAATTATTGATGATTTCTCTTTAGATTTCATGACTTTAGTATTAGGCACTACAATAGGAGCAAGCTGAAGTAAGTACAGTAAGTATACAGTAGCTACTGTAAGCATAATAGCTACTGTAAGCCTATACTTACTCTTATATTCTTATTATATACATATAAGGAGTCTATATTGGCTACATACACACTTAAGCTGTTTAAGGCTTTGAGTGGTCTGTTGTCTACTGGTGATAACAATAAGCTGCTTAAAGCATCTGGTGGCTCAGCTGTTCCATCTCTGTTGACTGATGATGGTACAACTTTAAAGTACAACAGTAAGGCAATATTAAATGAGGACTACAATAGGAAGAAGAGCGAGGTTTATTACAGTGGTCAGTCTGTACCTATCACTGACGGAACATCATATAACCTCATTAATCTCTTAAAGGTGTTGACACCAACAACAGGTGCATTATCACCTTTCTTTGTGGTAGCAGATAATAAGCTGCATGTCATTAATGATAATAGCAGCCTTTTGTTCAAGCTAAACATAACTGGCAACTGGTCCTCTGCGGCATCTGCTAGATACTTGCAACTTGATTTCGCAGGTACTAATGGAAACAGGTTAGTAGCTAACAGGACACAGACAACAACTGGTGATACTATAACTCTGGCTACATTCTTATCAGTGGATAAGGATGGTAATCTAGCTACTAATGGTTGCGACCTTTTGCTGAAAGCCGTTGGTGGAAATTTCACGATAACTAATGCTCTCCTTGTGGCGGAGCAAGTTTCATCTAAATCTCTATAAGGAGAAATAATATGGTACGTAACGTAACTGGTGATGCACCTAAGTCTGTAAACACTCTGGCAGTATCTGCACTCCCGATGGCTATCGTAACTCAGGCACAGCTGGCTTCAGCTACCCATCCAATCAACGATGCCTACCTCTCTGGTAAGCAGCTTGGTGGTATGGTCTATGTAACTCTGACAACTGGTGGTGCTACTGTCATTGCTATCGCTCAGGGTAGCGCTGCTACTGCTAAGTGGGTTATCCCAGGCATGGATGCAGCTGGCTTCTTAGAAGTTACCCCAGCTTGATAAGGTTGGCAGGGATTCGTCCCTGCCTCTTTCTTATGATTAATTTGCTATTAGTATTTGCACTCATAAATCCAGCTCCACAGATTGAGTTTGATTTATCAATGCACTTAGGTGCTTTCACCCATGAAGGAGGGAAAGAGTTGAATCGTTCACAGTTCCAGAAATTTATCCTTCGACCTACTCTTGAGAAGTTGGGTTTATACTCACCACAAGCTGAGCGACTGCTCACAATGATTGTGGCTCATGAGAGCTTGAAGGGACACTACATCGTACAGACTACGGGTCAAGCCAAAGGTGTATACCAGATGGAGAATCCAACTCATGATGATGTATTACGTTGGGTCTACAATAATCGCATTGACCTGTACAAGCAGATTGCTGAGATGGGTGACAACCAGCCATCTCCTATTAAGATGATTACTGACATGGACTACGCAACTGCAATGGCTCGCGCGTTCTTCCTCCGCTTCCCAGAGCCGCTGCCGACAGGCAGCGACATGGAGCTTGCGCAGTATGCTAAGAAGCGCTGGAACACTAACCTAGGCAAAGCAACACCTGAAGACTACCTCAAAGCTTACCAGTCATGGAAGTGAGTTGTAGTCAATGGTGCTTACGACAATGGGAGTTGGCTACAGAGGCTGGTGACACCTCATCAGCTAGTTGCTACATGCAGCTCTATGAGCTGTGGCAATCACGAGGTATGTAATGGGTATACAAAAGGCTATACCAAGCTTTGGCGCTCTTACACCAGTAGAGTCACTTATCAAGGGTGGTAGTGCTGGTGACTTATTCAACCCAGCAAACATCATGGGTGACACCATGTCAGCTATCAATAAGCCATCCTCATTGCTTACTAACCCTATCAAGGACAAGGGTCAGACAATGACTAAGCAACAAGATACTGCTGATGCTATAGCTGCGGATGCAAAGATGCGCGAGACAAACAAGTGGCTTAACTGGACACCTGACCGTAACAGCAAAGCTACTAAGAGTTCAACTGGTTTATCAATTTGAGGATAAGATATGGGTAAGATTTTCAAGAACAAGAAAGTTGTGCTGGCAATTGTTACTCTGGTAGCTACTCTGGTTGCTGTGAGCTTGAATGTAGAGCTAGGTGACAATGTAGCTAGCTCAGTAACGGATGTAATCTGCCAAGTGATTACCTGCCAGTGAAAACTTTATTGAACGTCATAGCAGGCTTGCTCCTGCTAGTTCAATCATGGCAGCGTAAGAAGGAGCAAGCAGATGCACAAGCTCAGGCAGATAGTATTAATAAAGACCCTGTTGATTGGTTTAATGGTCACTTCTCTAGTGGCTTGCAACAGCAACCAACAGATGCGGGTAGCTCCGGTAAAGCCACACATATCAGTCTTCAGAATAGATGACCAGATGTGTATGAAGCTTCCAGATGCTACTAAGCTTGGTCTTTATATACTTGAACTAGAGAGAGCCACTTATTAGTGGCCTCATTACTCATAATCATTCACGGTGAGTGGTTAGTAGTAATGGGAGATATTATGACAGGATTAACTAGAGCACAATCGTACCAGCTACTCTATAATGGGGAGCCAGTAGAAGATGTGTTAAACAAGCTGCAAGTGAGTTCTATTGCTCAGCTTCGTACTATCAGTGGTGGATTCAAGACTGCTATCCTCACAGGCTATGCCAACATCTTTGATGGTGGTGAAGGGTTATTTGTGTGGGATGCTACATCTACAGCTGCTGATAACGATGGTAGCATTGTAGGCTCTGGGGCTACTGGTCGATGGAAGCGTGTCACAGACCACCTGACACCAGAGATGTTTGGTGCAAAGGGTAATGGTGTGGATGATGATGCAGCAAAGCTTAATCGCTGCTTCTTGGCTGCACAGTCACCTCGCTTACCTGTCACACTTAATAAGCAAGCTGTTTACGTATGTACAGCTACTGTAGCCGTTCCTAATTATGTAGAGGTACTTGGTAATCAACTAGCAACCATTAAGCGCCACTCAGGTATGTCAACAGCTCTTGACTTCTTTGTAGTTACAGAAGGGGCATCTGTTACTGGTGTTGTAATTGATGGTAGCCGTGTTGTTTCACAAGCACCTGCTGAGGTTGTTCTTGTAAGACTTGGTACTAAGACAACTATCAATAAATGTACAATCTTCGGTAGTATTGGGTACGGTATTGTAGCTAATGAAACATCTGGTGTGTCTATTACAAACACAACAGTGTACAACACAGCTGGTTATTGTATCGCATTCTTTGGTGGCTTTACCACTGCCAGTAACTCCCTGAAGGTTGAGAACTGTAAGTTCTTTGACATGGGTGCTGGTGCTGTAGCTGTACAAGGATACTTTGGTGGCTCTATCAAGAATAACAAATCTCGTGGTCGTTATGCAGGTGGGCCAGGCAACCGTATGTACGTTACCACTAACGTTAGTGGATTAGTAACCCATCACTCTGGTGAGGATTTTGTATCACTCAAACCGGGTGATTGGCTTGTATTACCTGATGGCACGGAACACAGAATCATTAGTGTTACTGGTGCAACAAGCATGACAGTTTCACCACCACCACCTACAACCAACAGCAAGCTTAGGGCTATTGCAGGTACTGGTGACCACTTTGGTATCCAAAGCAGTGACAGTGTTGTTACTCATGCTAATGACATGGAAGGTGGTGTAACCTTCGGTACTGGTGGCGGCACAATGACTGGTCAGACAGTGCAGTGTACCTACTGTGAGTGGACCTTTAACAAGATTCGTAACTTTGGTAAGAACGGAATCAACGTAGGTCAAGGTGTAGGTGCTCCAGCTGTTGTATCACCAGTAATCATTGGCAACAACCTTATCCAGTGTGGTAATGGTGGTCGTGGTACAGGTGATTCATATCTGCTGCCAGCTTATGACACTTGGGCTATCCACATCCTTCAAAGCTCCCCGGGTAACGTTGTCAACGTAACCCTTAAGGATAACCATGCATCTACATGGACAGGTGACCTGAATGACGGAGAATCTTACTTAGGATTCTCCGGTATGGACCAAGGATCTGTACAAGCTTCTGGTAACACTCAGTCAGGTTATGCTGATGGATACATCCGTGGAGATATTCTTGAAGTAATCCTTACAGGTTATGGCACTGGTGCAGCTCTTACAACTAATGTGAGCACAGGGGATGCAGTCCGTATTGCAATCCAGACAGGTACTACTCCTACAGCTTCTCCTTTCTTCAACGTAAGAAAGGTAATCAAGTCTAAGGCTGGTTCTATTGCTACTGGTCAGATTGTATCTACTACTGGTAGCTACTATCACTGTGTTGGTCTACAGACAAGCACTGAGAGTAATTGGGCTATGGGTCAGGCTGGTACTCCTTCTGGAAGTATCACCTATCATCTGAGAGGTTAGTAGTCAGTGTAATCAAACAGCAGCTTGCTAGGTAGCTCTAGTAGGCTGCAAGTAGCTGGAGGTAAGCATGAGTATCATTAGTGCATTTGTAAAAGCTCAGTGTAGTAGAGCAAGCTGGTTCACAGTTCGTTATGACTTTGGTCAGTACACACGGATTGAAAGAGTTTATGGTAGCTTACAATAGCTGCTTGGTAGTACCCTGAAAGTTAAAATAGGTAGCAAATTTCTGACAGCTCCTGCCTGCCAGCCACTGAGGTTTCCCCCTTGGGGTGGCTGCTGGCTGCTTGCTGGAGCACCACGTAGGCCGTAGGCAGCTCGTGGGTCAGGCGTTAGACCGATTGGTCTACTGTAAGCTATTGATATTGTACCAGCTTGCTAGTACCTGAGAGCGCTATAGGCGCATTCTGAGCTACTGGCGGCTACTGTCAGCCACAGAATCCACGAGAGGCGGCTAGTAATATCAATGACTTACAGTAGACCGACTGGTCTATTAGTAGTAACGGTAGGTTATCAATAGCCGCTTAGCTGTGGGGCTGTCGGTAGCTGGCTAGGCAGCTAGCAGTGGCTGCTGTGGGCTGTGAGCGGCTCGCTGTGGGCTTCAGTGGCTGAGGTGGGGTGATAGCACTGCTGATGGCTTGCGTGGCTCAGAGAGCTGCTGTGGGCCTGCGGGATGCTGTACTACTGAACTAGTACGCTGATGATGGTATCTGTCGTTTTCCAACAGGGCTGCTTGTAGCTTATAGGGTAGCTAGTAGGTAGCTTACATAGACTATGACAACCTACCAGCTTGCAGCACTTACTAGGTAGCTTACAGTAGTTGACTAGGTAGATACTGGTAGCTGACTAGGTGGCTTGTAGGTAGCTTACAGTAGCTGTCATAGTGCATCGTAGATGCACATAGAGAAAGAATAAGAAGTATAAGGAGCTACAATAAGAGGATAGAACGCCTGACCAACAGCCTCTGGTGGCTTGCTGTCACTATTACTCAGCTACTAGTAGCTATCAGGCCTGACTAGGTAGATAGCAGTAGTCTCGTATACGAGACATTAGTTTTGTGAGCTACATCACTAAAATAGTGTTGACTAGGTAGCTCAATGTGTTTATAGTTACTCACATCAGGACGAAGCAGCGATGCCAAGTAGTTCTGATAAGCAGTAAGCTAGCGAAGGCTAATCCACCTAAGTAGCTAGAGTAGTTAAGTGTAAGGACTCCGCTGTTGAAGTAGGTCGAAAGACTGAGGAACACTACAGGGTCGATTGAGCAAGGGTCGAGAAATCCTTCTCCATGAAGTAAGTGGGCTACACTGTGAACTACACCGCTCTTTAACAATCTGGCTAGTGTCTTGATAGGCTTACTTAACTAAAGGTGAACTATCATGCGTACTGTGGAACAAGACCGTAAATACAAGATTATACAGTATACTAAAGGCTATTCAGTGGATTTTGATGATATGCCCTACGCATATTATGATACATATGCAGAGGCTAAATACCGTTTCGATACTGATAGAATGGCGTGGTACGGGTATGTACAATAACATGGTGGGCTAGCAAGAGCTGGCCTATCAAGGCACTAGCTGGAAGCTCTTTAACAATCTGGAATCTACCTGATAGGCTTACTACAACAAAGGTGAACTATCATGGAAACTAAAATCAAACTGATGAAAGTAACAGATGTAACTGAAACCACTGAAACAGCTATCTATTCTATTTGTACAGCGATGGGTGTATGGCTACCCTGTAATAAGGAGCGGTGGGATGATACTATATCTAATAATGACTCCAAGCCAGTACACATAAGCACAAGGCTTTCAGGCAACATACTTACATGTAAGTGGGAACTTAGTATCTAATAAAGATAGCTGCTGGCACTAGCCAGCCTATCAGGTAGATTCTGGAAGGACAGGAAGTGGAAGAGAGCTGATGAAAGCTCTTGTGACCGCACAAGCGGGTACATAAGCCACTAGCTACTGCGAGACAGGGCTGAAAGCCGCTAGGGACTTAATAAGATTGCTGTCAGTGATAGGCTTACTAACAACACAAGGTAACTTATCATGGCTCGTAAACTGACTAAGAGAGAAGTAGTCGAACAATGTCGCGAAGCGTTCAGAGCATCGCCGGAGATGTTTAGAGGTGATGAGGTAGCTAAGCAGCAATTTTTCAACGATTACACTGACATGTTGTGTAAGGATGGGTATATAACCAACCATCAATACAATACGTGGTCCAACCCTTTCTAGCTTGATAAGGCTGGCACTAGCTGGCCTATCACTGACAGCAGCTTAGATAAGCTTGATAGACTAACCACAAACAAGGTGAACTATCATGAAACTTAAGAGACTGCGTAAGAATGCTCTGTATATGCTGGGTTATGGTTGTAGTGTGAGGAAGTTTAAGAAAGCTGTTAGGTCTTCACCAGACAGCAATATTAAACGTGTACCAGCTAGGCAGCTTGCAAAAGCCATTAAGGATGTAATGCATATGCTAGGTAATCCAGTATGGATTGATAAAAGAGGGCGTAAGTATTACTAGGTAGCTGCCGGAGCTTTCCGGCGGTCTATCAAGCTTATTTAATTAATTAACAAAGAAGGGAAAGCAACATGCAAACAGTTATCACTAAATACTTAGCACCTACTAACACTCGTGGTAGCCGTATCAAGGTTATTAGCTGGCAGGGTAGCAAAACTTACAGCTATGACTATGCAGCTAACGAGCCACACACAGCAGCTTTCAACCAGTGGCTGTCTGAAAAGAATGAGCAGATGCGCAAAGAGCATGGTTATGAAACTGATGATTTCTTTAAACTAATAGCTCGTGGTGACTTGCCAGACAACACAGGTTGTGCATTTATCATTAAGTAGCAGACTAGCAGCCATTAGCTAATAGTGGCTGCAATGAGTGTTACTAAGCTTATGGAGGTTATTATGGCCACAGAAGTTGACAAAAAGTTTTATAGACTGGCTGTGGTTGAGATAAACCACAGGGCGGGTGCAAGTGGTATGGGGCGGCCTTTTACAAGAAAAGAGGCCTACATAAAGCTTGCTGAATTCATCTTTCTGAAAGGTGTCACGCTAGGTACAGCTTGCAAGCAACTGGGGATTGATAGGAGTTCTCTTTACTCAAGGGGTTTTCACTTCCTAAGATTCAGGGAACTACCACCAACCAGTAATCAAGGTAACAAAGGCAAGAAGAGGTATGACACTATCACTAAGGTGTCACTTGCCACCAGATTAGTGCAGGGTGAGAGTTACCAATCTATTACAGTGGAGACAGGTATACCATACGCTACATTATCCAAATGGGTTATACAGTACAAAGCAGGGCTGTTTACTCTTGATAATGCAGCCGGATTCAAAACTAAGTGAGGTTACTATGACTTATTTAATAATTGCAGCTTGCGGTTGGCTGCTGTTTATCTTCAAAGCTCGCAGGGACTTTCTGAGAGCACATAAGCGCTACAACATTAGCAAGAGCCGTGACATCTGGACGGTCAGAGATAGCAGAGGTCGCTTTGTTACACTGACGGATAACTACTGGGATATTTGCAGGTTAGGGGCTTAATATGAATAATCAATTTGATGTTATCTTTAATCAATCCAATGACAGGGCCAGCAAGCTTATTGCGGCTATGGATAAACTAGAGGTAGGTAGCGACGGCTGGTGCAACCTGCTGGAGCTACACAGGATTGAACTAGACCGCATGTTTGCAAGTGCTAAGGCATCAACACAGCTTAGCAAATTACAGTACACTGACTGCGGCTCAGTAGATTTGAGATTGCCACGATGACTATCGACTTTCTGAGCAAGATAGCAGCAGCCGAGAGTAAGCTAGCGATAGCTAATTTCATCGGCGACAAGAAGATGCGCGGTGAAGCTATCCGCGCTATTCATCAGGCTAAACTGGAGTTAAGAAACTATGTTAAAAGATGAGAGCGATGGGGCTATCTATGCCAGAACTAAACCTAACTGGACAGATGAAGAGTGGCGAGAGTTTAACAGGCGTTCACGTGAGATGGAAAAGGAGCTTACGAAAGCTGCTAGTGCTGGCTTGTTTCTGACAGCAGCAGACTTAAGGGATGAGTAATATCATCGAGGCACCTCGCGAGGTGTCTCTATTGGTGCAACTCAATCACAAAGAGGCAAAGCAAATGAAAGAAACATTACAAGCTATCATTACACGTCTGGAAGCTGGCGAAATCACCCTCAAAGTAGCTAAGGAAGAGCTTATTGCTCTTGACCTGTTTTCTATCGCCAGAACTAAAGCGGCTTTCATTGAAGAGACTACGTTGATTATTGGCGGGTTGTCTCCTGATGATGAGGCAGTTACTGAGCTTGATGCTCTTGAATCTGAGATTAATCAGACAATTACAGCAGCAGGTAAAGCTACCTTCCATTTAGGTGAGCTGCTCATCAAGGCTAAAGAGGTTCACGAGACTACTCAAGACTTCTTAGTGTGGGTTAATGAAAAGTTTGGCATCAAGAAAGCATGGTGCTTTAAGCTCATGAAAGTTGCGCAGACCTTCCAAGAGGAAGTGTGGCACGGTGTCTCCGCCAACGTGCTATATGTGTTGCAAAGCCAAGCAACTGATTACCAGCTTGACAAGGCCCGAGAGCTTGCAGAAGCTGGTAATCTTAACAGCAAGTCACTTGCTGAGTTACTGGAGCCACCACAGCAGCTTGTTAAGCAGGAGACAACAGTCGCACCAGCAGCAGCTAGTGAGCAAGCCGGAAAGCTTATTGAGGATGCATTAACAGGTGGGGAGCCACTGGCAGCTACTGAGAGCAAGCCAGCACTACCAGAATATAAGGAGCCACAGCAGGGGGATAGTCAGCAGGTGCTACTTGAGAAGATTAGCGAGCTTACAGAGCAGCTAGCAACAACCCAACGTAACTATGAAGCCTTGCAGCTCCAGCTACTGGAAGCCACGAAGCCGCGCATAGCTGCCAGTAGTGCGCCTATGTTGCCACAGTTTACCAGTAGCTGCCTGTATGCTCGCTTAGGGCTGGCTGCTGAGGATGCAACAGACAAGGCCAAAATTCTGGAAGCTTTCAGGAGCTTGTGTAAGGCTGGCTATGGTCGCCAGCATGAAGCTTACAGCTTGCTTGATGAAGCACGTCATGAGCTTATTCACGCTATGGAGAATGCATCATGATAAGGCTATTTCGCCACAAGTTATCAGGTGAGCTAGTAGCTATTGGTGGCGGCTACTTCACTGCAAAGCATCCACTAAGCAACAAATGGTACGACATAGATTCATTGCAAGTATATCGGCAGCTACACAATCTAGTTCTAGTAGGCAACAACTTCAGGCTTAAGTAACCTATAGCGGCTCACAGTAGCCGCTTTATCTAAGGATTAACGATGTATACTCAAGAGCAATTGCAAGCCATTCAAATTGAATTAGAGTTAGACATGCATGGCAGCGGTATCAGCCGTTTCTACCGTAACAACCAGCGAGCTATTGACGCTGGCATAGACTCGGACACTGACTGGAACCGCCGCCTTATCTCTAGCTTTATTGAGCCTATGAAAGCTGGCATTGAAGCTTATCAAGAGTATTACAAGACAAACGCTGGACGGCCTACGGTAGCATTAAGGCTCATCCGCAAAGTGCTACCAGAGCAAGCGGCTTACATAGCCATAAAGCAGATTCTGGATGTACTAGGGAGCACTAAGCACGATGCTAACTGGTTGGTAACAACTATCGGTCGTCGCATTGAAGATCAAGTGCGGTTTACTATTCTAGAAGATGCAGCTCCTAAATACATTGGGAAAGTTAAGGATGGCTTAGCTAAGCGTGGCTCTATGCAGTATGAGCACCAGCACAAGGTAATGGTAGCCACTGAAAAGAAGCTATCCGACAAGGAAGAGGCGGAGAGAAAAGCAAGAATTGCCAAAGGAGAAGAGGTTAAGGAATCAGACAGCAGCCTTAAGCGCTGGCAAGAGTGGTCAGAAGCTGACTGTAAGCACGTTGGGGCTTTGCTGGTTAATATCTTTGAAAAGAGTGTACTCTTTGAAGGGCATCCAGTGATTCGTAAAGAGCTTCAGACAGTGCGCAAGGGTACACTGGTTTTCATCAGACCTACCGAGCATGTCGTAAGCTGGATAAGCCAGTACAAGGATGTGATAGGAGGACTTGCACCAGCTTACGCGCCTTGCGTAATCCCACCGCGTGATTGGGAATCACCATTTAGTGGCGGCTTTCACACTGAGCAGGTAAGCAGCACCATGCAGCTTGCCAAGATTCGTAATAAGGGGCACCTACGCCGCCTCACACGTAAGCAAATGCCAGCAGTGTATAACTGCGTTAACTCATTGCAGAAAGTGCGCTGGCGTATCTCTGAGCGCGTCCTCGCCACTGCTAACACGCTAGTGGAGCTTGGTTTGCCCTACGCTCTACCATCCAAGGATGAGAGTGATTGGAAGGAAAAGAATCCTTGCCCTGTTCCAGAGTACCTTAGCGAGCTTAAAGGTGAGCAGCTCAAAGCAGCACTTACAGCAGCTCAATGGGAAGCCTTTCAGGAGTGGAAACAACTAGCGAGAGCTAACTATGATGAGGAAAGCGAGCGTGTATCTGCGTATAGGGAAGTAGCCCGTACTCTAGGTCAAGCCAACCGCTACGCTAAGTTTGATGCGATTTACTTCGTCTACACGCTGGACTTTCGCGGTCGTGTCTACTGTCAGAGTAGCTTAGTAAGCCCACAAGGTGGCGACCTACAGAAAGCGCTAATCACCTTTGCTGATGGCTTGCCTCTTGGCGAGGCTGGCGAATACTGGTTTAAGGTGCATGGCGCTAACGAGTGGGGTTGGGATAAGAAGAAGTTTGACGAGCGCGTGAAGCTTGTTAGTGAGCCAGAATTCTGCGAAATGTGCAAAGACATTGCAGCAGACCCTATCACTTTTAATGGCTGGATTGAGGCAGACAAACCTTGGCAGTTCCTTAACTGGTGCTTTGAATACGCAGACTTTCTACAACATGTGGAAGCTGGTAATCAGGCAGCAGCTTTTGTAAGTCGCATACCTTGCGCTATGGATGGGAGCTGCTCAGGCATACAGCACTACAGCGCCATGTTGCGTGATAAGGTTGGTGGAACTGCTGTAAACCTTGTTAATGGTAGCAAGCCTAATGATATTTACGGCGCTGTATGTAAGATTGCAGTAGCTGAGCTGGAAGCTATAGCAGACGGCTCACAGCTTTATGATGGTAAAATTGAACCTGCATTAGCACAGCAGCTTGCTCAAGAATGGTTACGGCTGCAACCAAATCGTAGCCTGACTAAGAAGCCTGTCATGACCTTGCCTTACGGCTCCACGCAGCTTACATGCCGAGAGCACGTTAGCCAGTGGCTAAAGGATATGCAGAAGGAAGAGAACAAGCTGGCGAAAGCACAGAGCCGTGAGTCTATGAAGGTACATGCATTTGGTGATAAAGATAGTGCAATGCCTCTTAATCTTGCTGAGACTTTGATGACGGGTATTATCTGGCATTCAATTGGCAAGGTTGTAGTAGCTGCAAGGGCTGGCATGGCTTACATCAAAGCTATCACAAGCTCCGTGGCTAAAATGAATAAGCCGCTGGAGTGGACTACACCAACAGGCTTTATTGTGCGTCAGGAAATCTATCAGTTTACACTGCGTCAGGTTAACACTCAGCTACTTGGTGGTACTAAGTTTGTAGTCAAAAATCTTAGCAAGGATATTGATTATCATCGTATGATTAATAGCTGTGCTCCTAACTTTGTACACTCTATGGATGCCAGCCACTTATGCTTAGCTGTCAACAGCTTTGTGGATGCAGGACTGAAAGACATTGCCGTAATACATGACAGCTTTGGTACACATGCGGGTAATACTGAGATACTGCGTAGAGAATTGCGTAACTCTATGGTAAGTATGTATGAGAAGCACGATGTGATTACTAACTTCCTCCATGAGAATGAGGAAAGATTGATGGTAGCTTTCGAGCACATCAGAATCCCAGAAGCTGGCGAGCTAGAGCTATCTGGCATTAACCAATCAACCTATGCGTTTGCGTGAGGATAAATGAGCTTCTTAGATGACCTGCGAAGTAACAAGTATTCGCTTAAAGATATGGGCAAGCGACATGGCTTTAGTAAAAGCAAGGCAACTAGCCTAGTACAGAGGCTAGAGCGAAAGTGTATTATCAGTGTCAAAAGAGAAAGGATAGCTCACCCCAGTGGGCAAGTTGGCAATGTGCAGAATGAGTATAGGGTGCTAATATGAAACTAATCTTTATTCTTGGCTTACATGATGGCTTGGTAATTGAGGGAGATACAGAGATTCCATCAGATACTTACAGGCCTCCTATTGTAGACGAAGTAACGCATACTTACAGGCTAGTTTACTGGAATAAAACAGAGGCGTGGTACATACCGCAGTATATGAGAGCTGGCTACGCTATCAAATTACTAGCAGAGAGGGCAGCAAGTGATGAATGACTTACTAGAGAGATTCTTTAACCTAAGCAAGCAGGAGCAGAAAGAAGTACTAAAGGCAATGTTAGAGTGGCAGTGGTCTGATGATGTAGCAGGCGACCTTGACGTAGAGCTTAAAGAGTACGAACAATAACAACTAAGGAGGTTAGCAATGTATAAGACTACAGAATTAAATGGTGACTGGTTGGTGATTGAAGAGTATGGAACTGTTAAGGAAAGCAAGCGTGTTCTCATTCAAGTAAGAGAGCCTACTAGTGAGAGAGGTAGGCTAGGTAGGGTTATTGAAGAGTTTGAAGATGTACGGGAGATTAAGCGTGAGGAACCCACAGGCTTCATCGCAATAATGACGGCACGGCAGTATAACCTAATGCAAGCCAATTATGAGCGTGGAGGGTGCTCCGTTGGCATCAAAGGGTACATGAGGTATAGTAACGCCCACAAAATGCCCGGTGGTGGTTGGTATGGTCAACCCGGACAAACAGCCCGTAAGCTGGTGAGAGGTGGTATAGCCTGTCCTAAGCAGATTGACTCTCTATTCCACTATATATCTGATGAGTGTTAACAGCAACTAAGGCAGTTCCTTCGGGAGCTGCCTTTCTTTTGTCCATCTTGTACTAGTTTGCTAGTACACTGTGTTGAGATTTATTATCATTTACCAAAAGTCTCGTATACGAGACACTCCAATCCGTACTAGTTAGCTAGTACAACAGGCGACGCTGCTTGAAATCTGAGAAAGTTTGCGACCAAATCCCTTGCAGATTTTAAAGTTTTCTGAGATTTGATAGGCGCTACAATAGGAGCAAGCCCAGTAAGTTAATAGTAAGCTTACAGTAGCTGTTAGTAGCTTACAGTAGCTGTTGTAGCCCTTTACTTATTCTCTTCTTATTTATAAGAGAGAAAGTAGATAGCTGTATTAGTCTCGTATACGAGACACTATTAGACACTTCAATAGATATTAATCAACGGAGCAAGGCCATGCAGACTAGCATCAAGCCAGAGAAGTTTAAGAGTAAGCCGTCCAGAAAGATGATTAGTGAAGAATGGTTAACTGAGGGTATCAAGCGTGGCAAGAAGTACAACAAGCCACAGCGGGTTGACCGCAAGCGGCAGTGGGAGGATAGCTAATGCGTTATGTAATCAAACAGCAACCAGATGGCTTGTGGTTAGTGAAGGATGAATGGCGCAATAAGGTTATCTTATCTGATGTAAGCCGTGATTACTGTGATGGCTTCTTAGCAGGTATCGCAGCTGTCGGAGGTAACAACTAATGAGCAAGTACCGCATCCTTATAGAGACTAAAGCAGATGGCAGCACAGCCTATCACCCTCAGCGTAAGGGAATAATCTTTTGGAGTAACTTAAAGGAGCATACAGCGTATGATAGCTGGCCTATTGTTTGTTGCTCAATGGAGGAAGCTGTAAAGGTTATCAATGATTATAAGATATTTGAGGCTGGCAAAGTAGTTACCTCTGTTTGTATTAAGGAGATTGACTAATGGCAGTTATCCAGAACCTACCATGCCCAGCTTGCCAAAAGAATGGTGCTGATAAGCATGGTAAATATCTCATGGTATTCGAGAATGGTGCTCAACTCTGCATCCATACTCACAACCATGATAAAGGTGAGCGTTACTACGTACCACCGGATGGCACAGACCCTGTGTTTGGAAGGGAAATTGATGGCAAACTTCAGTACACTCCTGAGCAGTTCCGTAAGCTGGAATCAGATGGCAAGCTGACTGATTCTTTCATTCGTTCCTTAGCTATGTCAGGCATGAGGATGAAGGACCGCTATGAGATTATGACAGCTGATGAGAAAGCTGCTGTAGAATCAGAGTGGGCTATGGATGTTGAGTGGTTCGAGGGTCTTTCTTTCAAGTCACTGGTTGACCGTGGCATACATGGTTTGATTGCTAAGCTGTATGATGTGCGAGTAGGTCATGATGACAAAGGTGCTATTGTAAGGCACTACTATCCTGTGCATGAACGTAGCTCTCTTAATCTCATTGGAGCTAAGTGCCGCACCTTACCTAAAGAGTTTATGTTCGGGCATCTTGGCAGACGCTTTGGTGACACAGCTCTCTTTGGTGTGCATACAATGCAAGCTGTGCTTGATAGTGGTGTATTCAAGAAAGGTAAAATGGGTAAGCTGCTGATAGTTGGCGGTGAGTGTGATGCTATGGCAGCTCAGCAGATGCTGGTCAAGAGTCACAACAAGCTGGAGCAGTTCAATGGACTTAAGTCACTTGATGGCTTGAAGCTGGCTCATGTCTGGTCACCTACTAAGGGTGAGACAGCTCTTGAGGAAATCGTAGCTAACCGTGAGTATATTGACCAGTTTGAGGAAGTGGTATGGGGTTTTGATAATGATGATGTAGGCAACAAGCTTAACCTAGCTTGCTCTCGCCTCTTCCGTCAGAAGTCTAAGTTCCTTACATACCCTACAGGCTGCAAGGATGCTAATGACTGCCTGAAGAAAGGCAGAGACAAGGAGTTTGTTGACTCATGGTGGTCACCATCAGACGCAAGGGTGAAAGGTAAGCTACGTGATGCTGGTCATTATGCTAAGCGAGCTAAAGAGGTTATAGAGATGGGTTTATCCTATTTCTGTGAAGCACTTAACCCTATCACCTTCGGCATACGTCTACGCCGCCTTGATGTCTGGGGTGCTGGTACTGGTGTCGGTAAGACAGAGATAACTACTCAGCATATCACTAGTCTTATCAAGCAAGGCAAGCCAGTAGTAGCTATCTACCTTGAGAATAGTCCTGATGAAGTTCTGAAGATGGTAGCAGGTCAGCTTGCTAACAAAGACTTCATGAGTCCACCATTAGGTGAAGACGATGAATACGACGCATCTCGCGATTACGACCAAGAGCTATTAGAGACTACAATAGATGAACTGGTAGCCACTGGTTTACTTATTATCCCAGACCTTGAGGGTAGTAAGGATGTCAACGTCATCATGGAAGTGCTGGAGGATGCGCTTGCGCTTGGCTACCAGTACTATGTAATAGATAATCTGACAGCCTTTGAGCATCATGTAGATGGTAAGGTGCAGTCTGGTGTCAATGCTATTGATGAAACTATGAAGCGCATTGGTACATTCAAGGATGAGCATGACGTAAACATCATGTTGCTTACTCACTTGAGTAGACCAGAGAAAGGCCATGACCCGCATGAGCTTGGTGGTGAGGTATTCATTACCCACTTACGTGGTGCAGGCTCTATCAGCTTCTGGGCTAACGGTGTCTGGGGCATTGAGCGTAACACACAGGCTGAAGCAATTGCTGATAAGTGTACGACACTTATCCGTAACCTGAAGTCACGTGGTGTGGGGCACAAGGTAGGCTCAACAGTAGTCTTGCGTAAGAATCTGGAAACTGGTGAGTTTGAGTACGTTCCTCACATGCATGAGCTGCCACAGGTTGGCAGGAAGAAACGAGAGAGCAAGCGTGATGCGCAAGCTCAGCGATTCATTGATGATACAGAAACTGATGGAGAGTTCTGATGGATATGATGAAAGTCTTACAACCATCTCGAAGCAGCATGATGAAGATTTATTTGTCAAGCAGCTTGAATAACAACAAGCTAAGGAGGATTAGGTGAGCAAAGAAAGATGGATATGGCCTGTAACAAAGTTTTGGAATTACTCGCCATTAGGTTGGTTACTTGCGATAGCTTGGAATATGACAGAGTATATGGGTATTAAGATGCCATATGCACCCGTTGTGTTTGGTATTATCATAGGCAAAGGAGCTAAGAAAGTATGACATCTATTCTAACTAACAGCCATGTGGCAGCTACCATGAGTGAGCTGGAGCTACGAGCACGTGCTGGTGACCCTTGGGCGCAGCATCAGCTACAGCAACAGTGCATGGGCTTTGCAACAGCTGTCATGGATGATGTCCGTGATGGCGCAGACATGGCTGACCGTAAGAAGTTAATCAAACAAAACTAATGGCAAGCCCTCTGTGGGCTTGTCTCGTATACGATACTGGAGAATGTTATGACAGTTAAATCTACATCATGGCAAGCCTACCAAGACATCCTTCGTGGTGGTGTAGCTAAGAAGCAAGCTGAAGAAGTGTTGCAGACTATCAACTTCTACCCCGAGGGTGTTAGTCGTGCTGTAGTTGCACAAGCTATGGGTCTTCCAATCAACTCAGTTTGCGGCAGGGTTAATGAGCTGCTGAAAGCTGAGGTAATCTATGTGGCAGGTACTGGCAAGTGCCCAGTAACTGGCAGAACTGTTGAGCTACTGAAGGTGGTGGAGTATGAGTAAAATAGTAATCAAGACAGGTAATGCTGTTGTATATTTCACAGATGCTAGCTACCCCGATGGCTATGGGTTTTTGACATACACACCTATGACTGAGGAATCTTTAGATAGTGGCCTTTTTGTAGCTAATCACCACATTGACAAAGTTTTATCAGACCCATTACATGAGGTATTAGAATGAGTAATATCATTACACTCAGTATAGTAGTTATAGCTGACCGTGATACAGAAGTAATGGTGACAGGAGAGCTTGGTTGTGTTAAGTCCTTTAGACGCGTCTGTCATAGCTACAGCAACACCAACAAAGATATTGCCGATGTAATTAGGGCTGCGACTAAAGAAGTACTAGTAGAGCTGATGCCAAACAACTAAGAGGTTATTATGAGTAATATTATTGCAGGTGCATTAGAGTGGGAAGAAGCGCAAGAAGCTAAAGCAAAGGCTATTAGTGTTGAGCAAATCCTTAAGAAGATTAAGGAGCACACCTTTGGCTGTATGGTGGCTGGTGGTTATTGTCGTGACGTGTTTCATGGGGTGGCACATAAAGACATTGATATTGTAATGTACAACTTCTACCCAGCTGACCATGCTGAGCGAATGTTGATGAATATGCTGTGGAAGTGGCTACTTGATAACACTGGTGCTGAGAATATCAGCCAGCACGACAACCATTATGATGGTGAAGAGCGTATTGAGTTTGTATGGCACTTGCCACACCATAACGTTGACATCATCTGCTACAACGCACGTAATCATATGGATGTCTTGCGTAAGTTTGACTGCAACCTTAATCAGTTCTACCTGCCTTCAACAGTGCCTGACTTTGACAGTGAGCTGCCTTATAGCCCTGATATGAAAGAGCAGCCTGTGTATGTAGGTGATGATTGCCCTGATTTTCTTGTGTTCCTCAAAGACCTACCGCAAGACCGCATTGATAAGATGGTAGCTAAGCATAAGGCTTTCTATCCAGATGCTTGGACAGGCTTGCAAGAGCCTGTGGCTTACTATGAGCCTAGTAAGGAAATAGACCCTGATTTACTGGCTGGTGGTATTCCTTGGTAATGTGAGGTAACATGCAATACTTTCCGTCGATGTTTAGTAGCCAGAAGGAGCGCCCTTCTGGTAAGGGTAAATTTCTGGTAGGTGACTTGGAGTCTGTTGGTCTTATCCGGCAGACTAACAAGGCATCAGACATACACATCTTAACCTTGCAGGACTATTTCTCAGGTGACTACTGGGTGTTTTTCGACCCTTACGAGAAGCGCGTCAACCCTTCTAAGCTAGAGATGGAGGGTGAGCAGGATGGCTACATAGCTGACGGCGTTAAGATGCTCATGGAGTCTGAAGCATTCAGCTTCCAGAACGGTGTAGGCTTCGACCTTCATGTATTTGAGAAGTGCTTCCCTTGGTTTAAGTACAACTATCTAGAGTCTCGTGCAGCACGACCTCATGCTGACATATTCCCATTCAAGTTTATGGACACCATGTTGGTCAGCCAGCTTACGTACCCCGACCGACCCTTGCCACCACAGGCATATGCAATGGGTTTAGGTAACACTGGACCACACAGCATTGCAGCTCATGGTATCCGCATGGGTCGCTATAAGCCTGACCATGATGACTGGTCTACGCTGACAGATGCTATGGTTCACCGAAACATAGAAGACGTTGCAATCGGTCAAGATATGCTTCGTTGGCTTATGGAGGGTGATTGGGCTGAGCAGAAAGCTCGTGGTCTTAATAAGTACACTGGCCTTGGCATTGAGACAGCTTATCAAATGGAGCAGCAAGTTGCTTTGATGATTAGCCGTCAGGAGCAGCGTGGCTTTCGGTTAGATATGGCTCGTGCTTGGCAGGACTACAAAGAGATTGATGCTGAGATGGAAGCTGCACAAGCTGAAGTTGACCCGTTAATCCCACTACGTCTTGTCACCAAGCCTTATAGTTTTGACGTGCTGAAGACACGCTTTGATGCTGGTGTGAAAGCTGGCCTTGACTTGCAGATGCTGAAGAAAGTCTACAACGACATTCATCAGACTATGAAAGCTAAGGGTGATGCTGGTCGTATTGGTGACAAAGCAACTATGTGGTCTATCACCACTAAGTCAGGAGACTATGGTAAGCGCTTGCAGGGTTACTTCCCTGAGATGCGCGGTAACATCAATGATACCAAAGACCCTCTGGTAGCTGGTCCATTCACTCCAATTAGCTTTGAGCATATTGGTCTAGGTAACCTTGACTACGTTAAGGAGAAGGTACTATACCCATTAGGCTGGCGCGGCATCAACTTGTCAGACTCTGAGCAAGAGTGGTTTGATGAGCATGGTGAGACTCGCTACCCTTGGGCTGGTAAGATTGATGATGATAGTCTCAAGGCTTGGAAGGAACGACAGGAGCCACCAGCATGGGCGCAGCAGGTTGTTAACTACTACATTCTACGCTCACGCCGCTCAGTCATTCTTAACCGTGGTGACCTTGACCACTTCATGGAAAGGGGTGAGTGGCCCAAGCAAAAGAATGGTAGGCATGAGTGTCGTGGCCTCCTTGCAGTAGCTTACTCTAAAGAGTATGGCATGATGGCTATGGAGTACTTTGCCAAGTTCCATGAGTGGCCTACATCAGCTGACGAAGAGTGGCGAGTACCAGCAGCAGCTTTCAGTATTGGTACAAACACTTTCCGTATGCGTCACCGCTTTGTGGTTAACATACCTGCTAGGGGCTTGCGTCCACTACGTCACCTCTTCATAGCCTCTAAGGGTAAGAAGATTCTTGGCTGTGATGGCGCTGGCCTTGAGCTACGTATGCTTAGTCACTTCATGAATGACCCTGAGTATACTGCGGTAGTTCTGAATGGTGACATCCACACACACAACCAGTTGAAAGCTGGCTTGCGTACAAGGGACATGGCGAAGACATTCATCTATGCTTTCCTCTACGGGTCTGGTGTAGATGGCTTGGCTCGCTTGGCTGGCGTAAGCTTCTCTGAGATGGAGCAATGCATCAATCGCTTCAAAGCAGAGCTGCCTGCACTTGCTAAGCTTATTGAGCGCTGTGAAGAAGCTGGTCGTAAGTTTGGCTACTTGCAGTCTATTGATGGTCGTTGGGGTCGTATTCGTCGTAAGAATGGTAAGCCGCTGTTGCATACTGTGCTTAACGTACTGCTTCAAATGACAGGCTCACTTGTCATGAAGTATGGTGAATGCATGGCTGAAGACCAGATGCTAACTGAAGGAGTTGCATTAGATGAAAGAGGCTTCCCAGCTTTCGTTGCTAACGTACATGATGAAGTCCAGATGGAGGTTGATGAAAGTGAGGTACTTACTATGGAGTACACGCTTCCTTATACTCTTGACGGATTTGAGAATGAGAAGAAAGCTATCAAAGCTGTCTTCGATGTAGAAGAGAAGAGGGCGCACACTGATGAGCAAGGTCGTAAGTGGTCAGCAGCTGCTAAGGTATCTGCTGCTGATGGTGTCATTGTATGCCGCAGGCATTACCATAGAGCTGGTCACATTCTTATGCAAGCTTTCGAAGCTGCTGGAGTTAAGTTCAAGATGAGAATCCCTCTGGCTGGCGAGTACAAAATTGGCAACTCGTGGGCTGATACTCACTAGGAGATATTATGGAGTGGCGCAGTATTAGTAATTACCAAAACTATGAGGTTAGTAGCACTGGTAAGATAAGGAATAAGAGGACTGGTAAGGAGTTATCTCAAAATGTCAGGAGCGGTAAAGGGTACCTGAGTGTGACTCTCTATGACAAAGGTAGAGGACGCTCTGAATATGTTCATAGGCTTGTTGCCTTGAGTTTTGTTCATGGTCATTTTCTATTCGCACAAGTTAACCATATTGATGGTGATAAGGGTAACAACCATTGTAATAATCTTGAGTGGTGTACACCACAAGAGAACCATGACCACAAGGTAGTTAATCACCTTACGTCACGAAAGGGTCTTAGCAAGGAAAGCGACCTTGTAATCATTAGTCACCTTAAGGCTGGTAAGAGTGTAAGGGAAGTCAGTAGGCTAACTGGCGTCAGTAGACAAGTTGTTACACGCCTCTCTGAGTCTTATTAGGCACTACAATAGGTATAACAATTCAAATCAACTAAGGAGTTAATTTATGTGGAACTTAATCTTTGAGGTACTAGCATACCTCTTCTGTACTGTGTGCTTCTACCGTCTTGCCAAGACCTACGGCTCTAAGTGGTATGCTGCGCTTATTCGCATTAAGCAAGATGAGCAGAGCATTCACCGCCATAACTTTGGTGACTTGCTTGCTTTCCGGCAATACAGGTTGGCTGCTATCTTGTTTGAAGTTGCTACCTACTTCTGCTTGTGGCGAGCACTATCACACTTAGGTGATTTGATTAGCTAATCGTTAGCTCCCTCTTCGGAGGGAGTTTGCTAGAGAGCCTTGTTGGTTCTCTATCAAGCTACAACTAACGTTAGGAGAACTGCAATGTTTGAAGATTTTGATTTTGGTGCTGACGTAGCTGAGTCAGCTGGTGTCAAGCGAGTTAACCCAGAGGTTGGCTTACACTTTGCACGACTGAAGAGCGTCATCCACTTAGGTAAGATTGCTCAGATGTACCGTGGTAAACCTAAGCCACCTGTTAATGTGGTCACCTTCATCTTTGAATTGAAGGGTGATTTGGATGAGGTTGATGACCTGCATCCAGATACTGGCGAGCCACTGACAATTGGCCTGAAGGTTAACTTAGTCAAGGGTGATAACGCACGTCTGACTGAGGTTATGGGTGCGCTCATTGGTAAGAACGACGAAGTGAAAGGCTTCGATGACCTGATTGGTCGTCCATGTCAGCTTAACCTTGAAGGCTCTGATGCTAAGGGTGAGGATAGCAAGCCTAAGTATGTGGACATCAAGGCCAAGGGTGGCTTAGCTCCTGTGGCTAAGGCATTCGCCGCTCAAATCCCTGAGCTGAAGAACGCTGGCGCAGGCCACTGCCGCCTGACGCAGCTGACGATGGCTGCTATGGAAGAGCTGAACGGCTTCCTTGATGTTCAAGAGGGCATGATGAAATCCGAAGAGTGGAAAGCCGGGACGCACCCTGCAATCGCTCTGGTGGAAGAGATTCGCAAAGAGCGACCAAACTATGCCAAAGCTGAGAAGAAGGCTGAGGGTGGCGCTGGTGAGCCTGCTGGCGGCAATCAGGAACCTGCAAAGCCTGCTGAGCAGATGTCAGGCGATGAAGAGTTTTGAAGTCTCGTATACGAGACAGAAGTGTACTAGTCAGCTAGTACGGTATTAGGCACTACAATAGGAATAGCAGCTTCATCCAATGGTAAGACTGTCTGTGATAAGCGGAGAGGATGCTGGTTCGACTCCAGCAGCTGCACCTATTAGACACTACAATAGGTATAACACTTATATCTACTTTAAACTTTCAAGAGGATTACTATTATGGCTTTTATCGTTAAATCTGAAATCACCAAGCGTATCGTTGCCAGCAACTTCAAAGAAGAAGAGTTTCACTATGTAGCTGATGAAGCTACTGGCGCTCTGGTAGGTAAGAAAGCTCACTCTGTGCTGGCTGACGCTGAAGCAGAACTGGCTGGCCTGAAAGGTCTGGAAGAAGGTCTGGAGTTTGCGAATGCACAATTCCCTGGTCTGTCTGACAAAGCTCGTGTTGGCAAGGCTAACGTCATCGCTGAGTTCCAAGCATGGCTGCAAGCTGGTAAGCCTGTTAAGACTGCTGAAGAAGCGGCAGCAGCCGCAGCTATTGAAGAGCCAGCACAAGAAGAAGTTTCTGAAGAAGAAACCTTCTAAGAATTAAACCTGATAACAGTAATCAGGAACAAATGCCCACTCGGTTATCTGAGTGGGCTTATTTTTGATAGGAGGTTTAATGCTAGATGGATTTGATTTTGGTGCAGATGTAGCAGAGTACGTCAGCCCTATCAAGCTGTGGCCTACTACGGGTAGCCGCGTAGGGCTTGTGGATGCTGACTTACTACCCTACAACATTGCATATGCCATTGACCCCTTGAAGGTGCTGAAAGCTGAGCGGAGGGTTGCAAATGGCGAATGCCAGCTTACAGAAACTCCAGAGTTTGTAGCAGCCTCTGAGTCACTAGCCTTGCGTCTTAACAACTGGCTGGAAGAAGCTAAATGTGATTCAGCTCTACTGTACATGACTAAATCTGACAGTAACTTCCGATTAGATGTTGCATTCTCCAGACCCTACAAGGGGCAACGAAGAAAGGATAAGCCTCCCTTCTTCTATGAGCTACGCGACTTCTTAATAAGCCAGCTGCAAGCTATCATGTCTGATGGGGAAGAAGCAGATGACCTGCTTTCCATTGAGGCATGTAGGCGTAACAAGCTGCTGGAAGCTCAGGGTGTTGTGCTGGGTACAGCTACACACAAGGAGTTCTGTGACTTTGTAATTATCTCAGCAGATAAGGATAGCCGCATCACTCCCGGTTGGCACTATGACCCATACACACAGAAGCTTACTTGGGGTACACCTATAGGTGAGCTTGAGCCAGTATATGACAGGGACAATAAGCTTAAGCGGATTAAGGGTAGCGGCTTACGCTTCTTCTACTCCCAACTGCTCACAGGTGATTCCATTGATAACTACACTGGCATCCCTCGCTTTAAGCTGGCGAAAGTCTATGAGTTGCTTGGTCAGCTCAAGACAGAGAAGGAGCTGTATTACACTGTACTAGACTGCTACAAGCAGAAGTATGGTAAAGGTGTGGTGGTTGATAACTATCGTGGTACTCAGAAGTATTATGATAGCTACATGGATGACTTTGGTTGTCCTCCACCTGATTTCGAAATCTGGAAAGGTCGCTCACGCTTCTTTACTCCATATGAGCTAATGTTGGAACAAGGCCGCTTGGCTTATATGCAGCAATTTAAAGGCGAGATATGGAGAAGTCAGAGTTACCTTCCTCTTGGTAGTGAGGTATCTGAATGGAGTTGATTAAGACTAAGAAGAGTGACCTTCCAGCAATCCGCAAGGAGCTACTGGAGAAGCAGCATTATCGCTGCCCTATTACGGGAAGAGACTTACGGACTATGCGCCCTGAAAACCTATGCGTTGACCACTGTCACCATAGCGGAGTTATCAGGGCTGTCTTACCAAAAGGTATCAATGGCCTTGAGGGTAAGATTAAAACACTGATGCAGCGTTATGGTGGCTATACGGCTACTGATGTTGTAGGACAGGCTAAAGCCTTACATGCTCTTGCTGATTATCTTCTCCTTCATCGTGTACCGCAGACACCTTACCTGCATCATACTTATTTAACTCCAGCAGAGCAGAGGGCTAAGCGCAACGCACAGTCCCGTAAGCGATATGCTGCCAGCAAGAAGGTATGATAATGACTAAGATGACTGATGAGCAGTTAAAGGAAGAGCTAGTAGCTGGTACAAAGACAGCAGAGATTGCTTCAAAGTTTGGCATCTCAACAAGGGCTGTTCAATCTCGCAAAGCAAAGTTAGCTGCTAAGGGCTTCAGTCCAGAGCATGATATGTTGCATCAGGTTCCTGACGGTTTCTTGATGAAAGGTCAGTCAACTTTATATGGAAAGAATGGTGAGGTAAAACTCACTTGGGTTAAGTCATCTATTGACCGTGAGCGTCAGCTTGACTTGCTTCGCGAGTTCATTGGGGGCATGAAGGATGAGCTGCCACGAGAGCTACCTGTAGCACCGCCAGTTATTGGCACTCAGGATGTACTACTAAACCAGTACACAATCACAGATTACCACTTAGGTATGCTGGCATGGGGCGAAGAGTCTGGAGATGATTGGGATGTGAGCATTGCAAGCGAGCTTATTATTAAGTGGTTTGCAGAAGCTATCCGTTGTAGCCCACAAGCTTCAACAGCTATCTTAGCTCAGCTTGGTGACTTCTTACACTGGGATGGGCTGGATGCAGTTACCCCAAGCTCAGGTCATGTGTTAGATGCTGATACCAGATTCCAGAAGCTTACGCGAGTTGCCATCAGGGTGACACGTAGTGTAGTTAATATGCTACTTCAGAAGCACCAGCGTGTTCATGTTATCTTTGCAGAGGGCAACCATGATATGGCTAGCTCAATCTGGATGCGTGAGTTCCTGACAGTGTTGTATGAAGATGAGCCACGAGTGACTATTGACAGAAGCCCTGACCCTTACTACTGCTATGTGCATGGTGATGTGTCACTCTTCTACCATCATGGTCACAAGAAGAAGATGGAAACTATCTCAGAGGTCTTTGCAGCTAAATTCCGTCAGGAGTTTGGCACAAGCAAGTTCTCTTATGCTCATGTAGGTCACTTGCACCACCACAAGCTTATTGAGAATCCACTGATGAAGGTGGAGCAGCACCAGACACTTGCAGCTAAGGATGCTTACGCAAGCCGTGGTGGTTGGATGAGCCAGCGAGCTGCAACAGTTATAACCTACCACAAGAAATATGGTGAAGTCTGTCGCTCCACAATCACACCAGATATTGTGAGTTAGAGTCTACAATAGGACTTAACAACTTGAGGTTATTATGAAAGATACTTATGTATTTGATTTGGATGGTACATTGTCTGATGGTCGCCACCGCTTGCACTTGCTGCCAAAGAAAGAGGATGCTCACAAGACAACTGCTTGGGATGCTTTCAACTTAGCAGCTGGCGATGATGCGCCATCCCTTGACAATATCCGTTTGATGAATGAGCTGCATCAGTTTGGCAAGCGCATCGTAATCCTGACAGGTCGTTGTGATGTAGCCAAGCATGTGACTGAGAAGTGGCTGTGGGAACATGGCTGTAACTTCAATCAGCTTATCATGCGTCCAGCAGCTGACCATCGCCGTGATATTGAGTTCAAGGAAGATAAGCTGCGTGAGATTGGCCTTGAGCGTATTGTAGCTTGCTTTGATGACTTGGAGCATGTAGCTAAGCATATCCGTAAGCTGGGTGTTACATGTCATCTGGTGACCCATTATGACGACAGTCATGTAGCTATCAGCCAGCATGTGCGCTACCCCGACACTAAGATAAAGTACACGGGTAGTTGGTGTAATTCAGCATGGGATAATTATGCAGACGGGTACAACCAAGCTATCGAAGATACAAAGGAGCTTAACAAATGATCGTCATCCTTAATGGTGCTCCCGGCGTAGGCAAAGACACTATCGGTAAGCTGCTAGCAGAACAAGCTGGCTTGACTATCCGTAGCTTCAAGCAGCCTATGTTTGATATTGCAGAGGCTGCATTAGGTGAGTCAGGCTTCATCAAGTTTATGGAGCTGTATGACAACCGCTTAACTAAGGAGCAGTCTACGCCGTTGCTTGGTGGGTTGTCACCGCGAGAGTTTATGATTGAAATCTCAGAGAAGTGGATTAAGCCGCGCTTTGGCGCAGACTACTTTGGTTGCCGCTTTGTGGCAGACCTGCCAGTTACTGGTGTAGTTGCTATAGATGGTGGCTTCCCTGCTGAGGTTAGACCTATGCTTGACGTGACGAAGGTGGTCGTTGTCAGGCTGCATCGAGCTGGCTATAGCTTTGCTGGTGACTCGCGTCGATTCATCACTTATGATGACTTTGCTGACTTACCTGATTGGCGTAAGCCTAGCTTCCTTGATGTGGAGCTGCTCACTGGTGAGCAACAGACAGCCGTTGACTACATCTGCAAGAAATTGGGGATTAAAACATTATGAACGTTTTCGAGTTCCTTGGCCTGCCAGCTGACTGGCGACCTAAGAATAAGGTAGTACAGCTTGTTAAGAACTGGAAGGAAGTACCTGACAGTAAGAAGCAGTACCCGTACTATGGTCAGGTCAAGAAAGATGGTGTGTTTGGCTTACCTGTTGTAACCAAGGATGATGATGGCAATGTAGCTATTGCTGTCTTTGGTCGTACTGGTGAGCAGCTGAGTAACACGGAAGCTGTAATAAGCCGCTTTAACGAAGGGTATGTGCAAGATGGTGTGTACATTGGTGAAATCCTTAGTCATCACCCTTGCAGCTTGGAAGAGCTGTCTGGTGTACTTAACCCTAACCGTGTCAACAAGCTGACAGTAAAGCAGGAGATTATCAAGGCTAACTTGTATATCGCTCTGCATGATTGCTTGACTATCAAGATGTTCACTGATGGCAGCTCTCACGGCATCAGCTACCACACTCGCCATGCAAGCTTGATGAAGCGTATTGCAGGTACTGACTTGGAAGAGTCAGCATTGCCTTACATTGTCATTCATGATGAGCATGATAAGGACAAGTTTACCAAAGCTTGCCTAGCAGCTGGTGAAGAGGGTGCTGTCTACAAGCGACCGGGCTGTGAGTGGGATGCTGGTCACAAAGGCTGGCACCAGATGAAGGAGGTTGGCGAAGTATCCTATGACCTAAAGTGTGTAGGCTACGAGG
>OBJT01000011.1_pt1 | contig 44354 bp, 67 predicted proteins | sample 1519861 | NCBI WGS metagenome assembly OBJT01 (sample SAMN02401118, study PRJEB22541) | soil metagenome, isolate JX
ACGAACAATTCGAACTGTGAACGCAGACGCGTGTAATTGGAGCGGGTTAATGCTGATCGTTGACTCGCTCCTCTCTGTGTGGTTGCTTTGCAATGACCGTTGATTCGTAATCCAGGGATTATAATGATCGGCAATCTGTAAATATATGCAGAACAACCTCACGGAGGTAAAGTATGACTATATATTTAGGTAATCTTTGCGTTGACAAAATCGAGGAGAGGCTTCAGGTAGAATTTCCGAGCGAATTAAAAGAGTTCATGACTGCATCACACCAGGACGATGCAGGGAAATTAGCTGAAGGCAAATGGCATTGTTTCGATATCCCTTTCGTACTCGTGTGCTACGATCAAGAAATGGCAAAAAAGATATATGAAAGTCTGAAGCCTATCGCTGATAAAATGAAGGGGAGTCTCGGGATTCAGTGGCAGAATTAACTTGGGAGGTCGCACCGTATGGCGCGGAAGACAAGGGCTCGCGGCCGCGAGGGAAAAGGAGGGGCTTATGGCGCAGATTACGAATCAGGAATTAAAAGAAAAAGTAGATTCTCTCGATGCGAGAATAAAACTGTTACACGCTCAAGGCAAAATAAAACCGATGTCGGTACGTGAAAGCATGGGCGCGGTTTCGCAGATCAAATGCGATCTTCTCAATCTCAAAGTCGCGTCGTATCATCTCATGGATATTTTCACAGACATGGTCGATTCCGCGACTCAAGGTAACACCGAGATTCAGAAAAATGCGCTTTATCTCGCAAGTCTCGAAAAGATGAGCCTGAACGAAGCAGCGGGGCGGTCGCTCGGAGGTGGGGAATGAGAGAGGAATTGAAAGAAAAGCTCGAACTATTGCTTTGGCAAGAAGTCGGCGTTGCCGATTACGATTCTCTAACCGACAAAATCGCCGACCTCATCGATCAGGACCAGCAAGAGATGAAGAACAAAATAAACGACGCATCCATAAAGCTCGTTGAAATCGTAGACGAGATAAAGGACGCGCTGAATCCGAAACCTGAACCGAAGATCGAGGAGGTGCGTCTATGATCGATCGCGTACTTGATAACCTCGTCTGCAAAAAAGAGAATCTTATTCACGAGATAATGAGAAAAGATGCGCATATAAAACGACTTTTGATAAAACAGGATTGTAGGCTCGCGCGTGTCCGTGTGCATCTCGAAAATGCAAGACAAATAATAATCCGAATGGGAGGTAATGATCCGTTCATAAAGAGGGGGCAATCATGCGCGAAATAATCTTCTTCTTCGTGGTCCTGCTCGGGATCTTGCTTTTCATCCGGTTCGTAGTGCGATCAATCATCAGGTTACCACTACACATGACGCCTCGTGATTCTGTTCGTAATCCGTATCGAGGGTTAATGGAACAAGTTTACGGCCCGGAGCGCATGGCAAAAATCGAGAAACGAAAACAGGAAAGACGATCGGTATAATTCCGCTACTCCTCGCATGCCTCAATTCCCTCCGAAGCCCTGGTACGCCGGGGCTTTTTCTTGACAATTTTGTAGCCATGTGCTATAATTATTTTTATTTTCAAGGAGGTCAAATGAAAATACTGATCTTGATTCTCATGTGCCTTTTCATTCTCCCGGTATGTCTCATGGGAGAATCGCCGCCCACGGTGGCGCCTGCCCTTCAGTTCGATGGGCTCGCTCTGGACACAATCGCGGTATCGGTTAATCAAGACGCAGCATTCGTGCTGTACGATAGGAACGCGGTTGTATGTTCGTATGATTCACTCGCAATCGCAGACAAATATAAAATGATTTCATCGTCTGTGAATGCAAAACCCTATAGCTATACAGCGTTTGGTGAACCCGATATCGTGCTGAGGCTTTAGCGGACTTAATAAAAAGTTTTCAATAAAGATATGACCCGCTCAGGGATAACAGAGCGGGTTTTTTATTTGTCCAGGTATTGACAATCTAAGGATTATATATTATTATAATAGAAAGCCCCCGGTGAGGTAGCCGAGGGCGTGGGAAAGGGAGTATTTATTCTCTCATATCCACAATCATAAATCAATAGGGAGAGGGAAATAATGATCAGAAAAGCCAGTGAATTAAACGAACATAAAAGATTTAGGGTGCTCCTGTACGGAGTACCTGGAATCGCGAAGAGCACGACGGGGCTATCGGCTCCGAATCCGCTCATGATCGATACCGATGGCGGATGGGATCGTGTCCCAGTACAGCATCGGCGCGGATCGTACATTCAGCCAGAAACATACGACGAGATACTCGCCGATCTCACCGCGGAGAATGTCGCGGATTTCGAAACCCTGGTATTCGATACCGGAGGAACGCTTCTCGACCTCATGAAAATATGGGCCATCAAAAAGAATCCGACAAACGGACAGAAAGATGGAAGTACGCTTTCCATGCGCGGATACGGTGCGATCGGTGCCGAATTCTCGCGGCTCATGGAATATTGTTTTTTTACGCTCAAGAAGCACGTCGTTGTCATATTCCATGCTCGCGAAGACAAGGACGGGGAATCAAAGGTTTTCCGGGTAGACGTGGAAGGCCAGACCGCACGGAACATCTGGAAGGACATGGACATCGGCGGGTTTATGGAAGCAATCCGCGACACCCGAGTTATCGGATTCACGCCGACGGATCGATATTTCGCGAAGGGCACACACGGAATCACGGGACAGGTCGAAATCCCAAACGTCATGAAGCCAGGAGTTCCGAATGATTTTCTCGTTACTCTTTTCGCGAAGATCAACCAGAACATAAAAGAAGAATCGGCAGTCGTAGAAGAGTACGATAAACTCATGGTCGTAGTCAGGAACATCGTAGAGACTGTGACCTCGGCAGAGACTGCGAACGCAGCGGCTATCAAGCTTGCGGAGCTCAAGTATGTGTTCTCGGCGAAGGCTGAGGCATGGCACATTCTCAAGGACAGGGCTTTGAAATGCGGGCTCACGTTTTCGAAAGAAAAAGGATGGGAAGGGAAATGATATATCCGAAATTACTCGTAACATCATCCCTGCTTTCATCCTGGTTGTGGCTGATCAACTGCTATGACGGATTCGAGGAGTCTGCAAAAGACGAGTTCATGAAGACCCTTTCTCGCGAGCCTTTCGAACCGAACGAGGCTATGCAAAAAGGAATACAGCTTGAAAACGACATAACTGCATGGCTGCAAGATGAAGGGCATCTTCCTAATCCACATGAATCGGATGAATACGAATCCTGTATAGCGCAGATAGCAGAGAAAATCAGGGGATCGCAATTACAGGTCAAGGCCAGCAAAGACATTACAATTTCCGGTCAGCCTTTTCTTTTGTACGGGAGAGTTGATGCCTTACGCGGGGAATGGATCTATGACATCAAGTACACCGGGAAATACGAGGTAGGGAAATATTTCGAATCACCTCAGCATAAGGTGTACTTTGAGATCCTCGATTCGCCGAGGTTCGCGTATCTCGTGTGTGATGGCAAGGAAGTATATGAGGAGCCGTATTTGAAAGAGGATACGGATTCAATCATCCCGATCGTTGAGGAGTTCTGGAGTTGGCTGCAATCATTCGACGAGTACAAAAAGGTATACGTCGATAAATGGAAATCATTTTAAGGAGCAATAAATGCAGATAAAGAAAGGTCGCATGACCGATCGCGAGATCATGTATATCGTCGAGAACTCGACAAAGAAGACAGCCGCAGAGATCGCAAAAGCACTCGAACGCAAGCCCGAGACAATCCAGGCCATAGGCGATAAGATCGGCGTCACATTCAAGGGCTCAAAATGAAGCGCGTCGGGAAAATCGGCCGATTGAACCAGAAAGTGAATCGGGAGATTGACAAGATTCTCGATTCGAAAGGGATCATGTCGTGCGAGATCGGGCTTCCCGGGTGTACCGGAACATGGGGACTCACGAGAGCACATCGACATAAGCGCATCTGGTATCGCTCGCAGCCTGAGAAACTCTGGGACTTTCAGCAATTCGCCTTGGCCTGTTTGCACTGTCATGAACAGGTTGAGCGAAGTGCAGAGCTCACAGAAGAAGTATTCATGAGATTGAGGGGTCCGGAATGATTGAAATTACTTCAAAGATCGTGATCAATCCAGATATGTCGCTTACTTTCACGGCTCAAACTCACGGAAGGCCGGAGGTCATAGACGAAGCGCGGAAGCTGGTCAAAGAGTTCAACAGCTTCTGCAATCTCAAAGTAACCAGGCCATACCATCCGCGGTCATCCGGGGAGCGATCACAGAATTCGCATATATGGGGGCACTGTACAGACCTATCTATGCAGGCGAAATCGAAAGAGTGGACTCCTGCGGCGGTGCACCAGCTCATGAAGGCTCTCGCAGTAAAAGAGGGAAAGGATTATCCGCATATAACGTACCGCGGGATTATGATCTATGCCTCTGATGCCGAAATCAACAGCCTGCAGGCAAACAACCTTATCGAAATGATTCATCAATTCGCAGACCAGAACAATTTCTGGCTTACCGAATATTCTGATGAAACGCCCCCGCGGGCGTACAAGTCAAAAGGCGGGCGAACGCTCAAGGAAATGCTTGAAAAGTACCCGGAGCTTAACCAGGAGCTATTGGAACAGCCCGAGCCCGAAATGTGTAAGCAAGGGCAAACGCAGGCGCAGGAACCGCAAGAAAGTACCACGGAGTCCGAGAAAATCGATCCTGGCGCGAATATTGACTGCGAGAATGTTGACAGCTTTTTTGACGGAATATTTTGACAAATGCTTTGCGATGTGTTATTATTTGTAGTAGATTCTGCCGGGAATTAAGATGTTTACAAGCCTGTTGATTTCTCCGGCAGAGAATCGGCAGGCTTTTTGTTTTGGCTTCCTCCGGCGTTGCCGGATAGCAATAGTATGTAGAGGTCCTGGAAACAGGGCGCGAGTTGTGGATTAACGGGGGTTCAATTCCCCCGGCTCGCGGAAGGAGAAATGAAATGTTTGAAGTAGGGAAAAGGTTTTTGAGAATACATGAATACGCGCAGAACCCTTGCTGGAAAAAGGGAGATATAGGTGTATTGAAGCAGATTAACGGTAAGTCTGGACGTTTCGAAAGTGAACGTACAGGTGAATTATATTGGGGCGATCTTGTTCATTTCGACCCCACACCCATCGACGACACCCCCGCTCCGCGCATGGTGACGACGTGCGATATCGGGGCGCGAGTCGTGCGGGGAAGAGACTGTGACTATGATGAAAACGAATATCAGGGAGGCAAAAATCCCATAGGAACGATAACAGAATATTTGGCTGGTTTAAAATTGGTGATGGTGGAATGGGATAATGGTCGGTCTAACAGTTACGAAATAGGTGACGGTGGGAAATTCGATCTCTACTACGCCGACGAACAGCCGAAGAAGGAAGCGGAGTGCGAGTGCGAAAGATGCGGTAAGCGAGCACCTAATTTACATTTCTGTATACCAAAAGACGAACAGCCGAAGAAGGAAGAGTCGATTATCGGTGAAAAGGAGTTTAGACAGGCTGTTGAAATAATCGATAAAACGCATGACAAAGTTACCACTCCGTGGATTGTTTGTGACATAAAAGAAACAGCCGATTTTTTTGAGAAAGCAGCAAAAGCCATGAAGGAAGCTACACCGAATCCTTTTCCTTGTTGTCCAGAGTGTGGAAATAATTCCTCTACTGGTAAAGAAGTAATAAAGTGTGTCTGTGGGTTTGATAGGGAACAATCAGATAAAGACGATGATGGAACCGACAAAACCCCACCCTACCCTGCACCCGGTATCGCCTCAATCATGTTCGGCTCGAAACCGCGCCTCATGTACGGATCGCTGATGCAGATACAGGGACCGACGAAGGATGAACAGGCGCGTAAAGAGAGAACGGAAGAGGAGAGGAAGAGATATGGCGCAATTGATAAGAGATAAAGGCTGTTATGGATGTGCTCAATTGGAATGGTGCGAAGACGATTCTACCGATGGATTTGAATCTGGTAATTCTGGATATATCTGTAATAAGCGCGATGAAGGAACTTACGATTTAAATCGATTCCCATACAAAAACAGACTCAAATGTTACGAACCACGAAAGGAGTAACCCATGAACAAGATTGACGAGATAAGAGCGAAGCTGGAAGGCTTATGCTGGGAAAATGATTTTGTTTTTGATTCTGTTTGTACTCTTCCAAGAAGTTCTATAGAACCAATCCTAGAAATCATCTCCCCCTACCTCTCGCACGGGATAACGGAGGAAGAGGCGGGATCATTAGCCCTACTTTTATGGCCTGTTAAAAAAAGCATTATTCCTCAAGAGGAATGGAAAAAGTGTGTTGTAAATATTTCATCTTTTCTTGGCCTCATCACATCCTCGCGCGAGCCGATCGCGGAACCAGAGCATACAATCCACACACTCGCAGAGGATCAGAAAGACCTTGCCCCCGCAGTTAATAAGATGGTGAATGAGAAGTTTTGGGAATTGCTCGAAGACAAACCGAACGCTCTGAACGACTGGAATAACGAAGTAAAAGACTACGCTCTCGATGCTCGTGAGTACAATACCGACAGTATGGATAAGCTCAATTTTACAGGTAACGAAATCAAGAGTATTATTCTAAAAGGTAACGCCATGCGCGACGAACTGAAAGCATATATCGATAAACTGAGACATCCGATCTAGGAACCAGAAAGCATGGTGAAGACAAGAGAGGAATACTATCGATATAAAGAATTGATTTTTTTGGAGTCAAAAGGATCAATAGACTACATCCGCGAACTCGAAGCGCATTACTGCAAGGAGGGGAAATGAATGGGTGTATTATATAAGTGTGTCATATGTAGTGAAGAGTCAACGCATACAAGAATCGTGAATGGTAAAAGATATTGTATAGGTTGTGAAAATCTATACGATAATTTTTACACTGAAATTAAATCTGAAATCATAACACCGGAAATAAAAGGACTTATCGAAACCGGAATATATACAGACGGTGGGCATCACAAACAATGGTGTCTTGAAAGGCTTGCAGAACTTTTTGGCATAAAACTCGATGAACACGAAGAGGGGATAGCGCCATGAGCAAGAAAGAAGAGTTGATTGAACGAATAGCTATACGGATAGAAAATCTTGAATCTGAAAACGCTACAGAATTTACAACAAAATTATACGACGAAATCCGCGCCTCGATCCTGACGCCGAAAGCAGTGGCGCTGCTGAAGGCGATAGGGAGCAAGCCGAACTGTTGTGATGATTGCCGGCGTAAAAGAGAAGACGGAAATGAAAATCCGTTTTGTGGATTGACCTATACAAATATACATGACGGGTATTTAAAGTGTATGGATGATTGTCCTATTCTCACATCAGAAGAGCTGAAGGAGCTGACAGAATGAAACTGAACGGCTGGTGTAGTACGTGTTTGAAACCATTTGCGGAATGTGAATGCCAAAGGAGGCGATCGATGAAACAGATTAAGGACGTGGCGATATTGAAAGATGCTATCACAGAAGAAAGAAAATACATGACTATAGGTGAGCGCTCTGGATCTGATATCGTGGAGAGCATCATCGACTCCCTCGCAGTCGAGGTGCCGGAAGCGAAGCCGGGGGCGATAGATAAGGCGCTTATTCAGCTTTTATATGAGTTTGAGCATATAGATAAAAATCCTATACTAGAATGGCAAAAAGAAATGGTTAATTCCGCTCGCGCCGAACTCGCGCAACTGCAAGCGGATAACGTAGCCTTGAAAAAAACCGTGGACGAGATCGCCTCGCTCAACGAGAAGATGAATGATGAGGCGATAAAGCTGCAAGCGGATTTGAAATTTGAAGAGGCAGAAAACAAGAACCCGAAAGGCGCGCTGCGAACGCTGGCAAATCAACTTGTTGAAAATGAGATTGTTCCTCCGGCATACGATCCTGAGTACGAAAATAAATCATGGGTGGATTGCTGGATCGCCTACGCTCTCGCGAATCCGACAGAGGAGGTCGAGGGATGAATTATCAAATGATTTGTGGTAATTGTGATGATTTTGTTACTATAAAGAACATATGTGATATAAGGTATTTAATTCATAAAGATAAATCTCGCGAACCGCTGCCTGTAAAAGCAGAACAGCCAGGCTGTAAATGTTTTATGTTTAAAATAAACAAGGAGCAATCATGAAGCGGACATTGATCATCGCTGCAATTCTCGGATTCGCATATCTCGTAATCGAGGTAATCTTCAACGCTGTAAATAGTGTTGGTGTGTCGATATGGGATTACATCTTCAATGGTCACAAGGAAATCGATTGGACACTCAAAGGAACAACTTCACTATGGATGTTTCCAATCGGGGCACTCATGGGGACGATCCTCGGCGCCATGAATAACATCGAATGGATACGAGCGCGGATAAATTATTTTTGGATGGCTTTTATCGGAGTTGGCTTGATCTACGCTATCGAGTACACATCCGGTACTGTGTTGACCTCGCTCGGGATTGTGGTATGGCGATATACGGATATCCTCGCCATTAACGGACAGATCACGCTGTTTTATCTGCCCGTGTGGTTCGCGTTGTGCCCGCTCGCGTTTTGGCTGGAGGATTTTATAAGCTGGTGGGCTTCGCAAGACCGTGAATGGTATGAAAAATACGGTCGTCCTACCGAACCGCCTCCACTTATTTGGTACTACAAAATGGCGCTGAATCCTAAGGCGGCGATATGATAAGAAATGAACCCTTCAAACAAGGCATTTGTTTAATATTTCCGCAAGGAGACAATAGTACTTTATTTACAGAGTGCTGCGAGGTCGCTATATGCGATCATGAAAAAACATGTCCAAGATGCGGAAGAGAAGTAATAGGCAGCGAATGTGAAACAGACGGAGAAAGACACAAGATTCGTTGGAAAGAGGCAACACAAACATGGAACCGATCATGACCCCGCTCGAATCGATCAACGCAGAAATCGCGACGCTACAGAAATAGCATGATGCGGTCGTTGGTACGGAAACAGAGGTATATTCAAGGATCGTAGGATACTACCGCAGCTCGAAGAATTGGAACACCGGGAAAGCCGAGGAGTTCGAAGAGCGCAAGGTATACGATGTTGAGAAATCTTTAGCGAGGAGGAGAGGATGAATCCAGACAAAACAGTTTACAAAATGTGTAATAAAACAGACAAGGGATTTAAATATAAAATGCAGAGATATATAGGTCATTGGTTTTTAATTTCTGGTGATGAAATAAAAGATCATAATCAATATCGTAATGATCTAATAAGCAAGTATAATCTCGAATATGATGAGTAAGGAGCATGATATGGACCACTCCTGCATCTATTGCGGTATCGAATGCGATTGCGAATCAGCACAAGACCAGTGCTTCGGGTGCTCGCGATGCATCCAGGAGCGAAACGCGATTGCGGCGCAGGAAGACGAAGGCACGGCTGAGATTGTCTGCGATGAAAGCGGATGGGTGAGCGAAGGCTGACATCGGCGTTGCCGAATAAGCAATATAGTAGTAGCCTTAGCCGTATGGCGGGTAAATCATTTTTAAGGGGTAAGCTATTCGATAAGAAAAAACCATGTGAGAGAAAGAATTCTTTGAGAAGGATTCTGTATGTTCGAGCCGGGGCGGAGATGGACCCTGCCCCGGTAATTTTAAGGAGAAATCATGGACAAGAATTTCAAGGTAATCAAAGACCCACGCACGGGCGAGCCGAAGCCCTATACCGTGACAGCAACCGGGGGCAAGTACGGGAACTCACTGCGAATCAATCTCCCGCCGTTGTGCGGGTTCAAGGCTGATCAACTGGTAGAGATGTACAAAAATCCGGATGGATCGCTGTTGATAGTGCCAAAGCGCAATCAGGACGGATCTATAGTTCTTTCTGACAAAAAAAAGAAACGGAGGTCGAAATGAACTCACTACAATTTGTCATAGTAGTGCTCGCTATCGCTGTCATTGTCGTGCTCGCAATACTCGGGTTATTCCTGATGATAGCGAATCACGTCAAAGGCGCGGACGTCACAGATTGGGAAGATGAGACACGATGAAGCTTGACAATCGAATCTGAATATGCGATACTATAATCAACATTGTGTCTCACACCACAATGAAGTTGAATTAAAGCCTATTTGTCGGAAGGGGTCGAAAGACCGTGTGAGCCTTCCGGCTGATAGGCTTTTTAATTTTGGGAGGAAAATATGGATTATTCTAAAGAGATAAAAAGGTTGAATAAAATTATCAGAGACTCAGTAATTAGTCTGATATTATATACTGCGCTTGTTGTTGTGTTTATAGGTTTATTTATTATTTTTACTGTCACAAAAGATTCCTTTTATGGGATTATGTCAATATTGATTTTCCTACAAATTGAATCGAGAGAGAAAACTATAAATAAAAACACTAACGATATCGAAAATATAAATATTAAAAAATAAATCTCTCCGCGCCGGTGGCTCCGGCACCCTGAGAGCAAACGAAGGCTTTTTTATTTTCAATTCAAGAAGGTGGTAAATAATGTCGTTCGAAATGCCAAATTATACACAAACTCCGAACATTCTTTTTGACAAATACATGCCATTACTAAAAGGCTCAGAGTTAAAGATTATACTCTTTATCATCAGGAAAACGCTCGGATTTGTACTGCCTGATGGTAGCAGAAAAACACAGGACCGGATTAGTATTTCACAGCTCCGCAAAGGAACAGGTCTTCAGAATGCAAAGATAGTCGAAGGGATAGCCGCTCTTGAAGTGGAATATAATCTTATTGAGACGGTGAAAGTACCTGGTAAGACTACATTTTTTAAACTCGTTTTTGCCAATACCTGTTCAGAAAATGAAACGGTAGATCAACCTTCTATTTCAGAAAGTGAAACGCTACCATTTCACAAAGTGAAACAGACCGTTTCGGAAAGTGAAAAGGTTAAGGCTGAAACTATTTCACAAAGTGAAAACACAAAAGAAAGTAATATAAATAAACTATTAAATAAAAATATAAATAAAAAGACGAAGTATCTTAACTTCGTTTATTTATTTACAGAAGAATATGAAGAACTCGTAAATACATATAAAGACAAAGCCCTTATAGATTGCTATATCCGTAAGCTTGATAACTGGCTTGGAGATATTAAGAACTCTGCGCCGAAGCGATACGGAAAAGAGATAAACTCTCACAAGTTCAAGATCATATCTTTCATGGATCGGGCAGGTATACCGATTCCAAAATCAACGGGAAAGATTCTCTGCCCTGCCTGCCTTGTGCTCGGGATCAAGACCGACATCACAGGCCGTCAGTATTGTCCAGCCTGTGACGCCAGGAAAGCGGATGAGGATTGGAAAAACTCGCACAAGGATGCGATATAAGGAGTGATATATGAAACAGATTAAGGACGTGGAGAAACTGAAAGATGCAATACATGCTCAATGTTTCCAAGGTGCCGATGATGGCGATAACGTAGCATACAAAATCGAAAGCATAATTGACTCGCTCGCGGTCGAGGTGCCGGAAGCTAAGTCGGGGGCGATAGATAATGCTTTACAGGAATATTGCGATGCATTGTGTATCGATGTATTTTCGGACAAGCAACGAGAACAGGCTAAAAAGGAATGCGACGAAGCTCAAGCCGAACTCGCGCAACTGCAAGCAGAACGAGAAGAAGCTATAAGCATTATAAAATCATTCGATTCAGTTAAATGCGAGCTTGATTCAGAAGAATGCGATAAAAAAATAAAAGACTTTCTGAAACGCATATCACCAGCTATCGCTAATCCTACAGAGGAACAGGCATGATTCGAGAATACTCCATTGATCACGAAAACGCTCTTCTTGGCGCGATGATGCTCGATCCCTCTGTATACGATGATCACGAGGTGTGCACGGAGTGGTTCAAACAACCAGTCCAAAAACGAATCGCGCAGGCTATTGAGAAGGTCATCGTCAGCGGTGGTAAGCCAGATATCATCAACGTGTGGGATATTCTCAAAGATAGCGATATGAATCCGGCTATGATTTCGAAAATGACATCAAGTGTCCCCTCATCAGCAAATGCCGGGTACTATGCAGAGATCCTGAAACGTAATCACGAGTTTTGTCAGCTCGAAGCCCTGCGCACACATCTTGACGACTGGCTGAAATGCGGAGACGCCGCGGAGGTGCTTTTCAATCTCGATAAGTACATTACTGCGATAACCGACAACGAGAAATCAGGAGTAGACGATTTCAGGAATCAACTACACAAGGCAATTGATCAGGTCGAGAAATCCTATAACTCGAAAAAAGAGCTTGACGGTTTATCCACTGGATACCGTAGCCTTGATCTTCTGCTTTGCGGGATACAGGATGGTGATTTCGTGATTATAGGAGCGAGGCCGTCGATCGGGAAAACGACGCTTATGATGAACCTTGTCATCAACATCGCCTCACTCAATATCCCGGTCGGTGTGTTCACCTTGGAAATGCGCGGGGTCAGTCTGGCGAAACGGGAGATCGCGGCCCGGGCCCGTATCAATTTTTCCAGCGTAAGGATAGGTAAGATCACTACATCGGAATTCGGGCGAATCGTAGACCAGGCTGGATTTTTGGGATCACTTACAATTTACGTCGACGACACTGCGGGAATAACGATCACGAGACTATGGCAACGCGCTCGTCAAATGAAGCGGAAAGGCGTGAAGATCATTTTCGTCGATTACCTGTCACTGATCAGGCATCCGAACCAGAATAAGCCGAGACACGAGCAAATGTCAGAGATCAGCCAGGCGCTGAAGAATATCGGGCGCGAGCTCAACATCCCGATCGTGGCTCTCTCGCAATTGACGCGAACGGCTGAAAATAAAATGCCCTTGCTTTCCGATCTTCGGGAGTCTGGGAGCCTGGAGCAAGATGCGGACTCGATTCTATTTCTTCACCGCGAGCGCGATTCCGACGAGACACAGATAATTGTTGCCAAGCAAAGGAACGGTGCAACCGGAACGGTGAAGATGCTTTTCAAGCGTGAGATTTTGCGCTTCGAAGAATTGTATGTAGGGAAGGGAGAGTAAGGATGAGCGAACGCGAACTCTATCAACAGATAATCGATTATCTCACACTTCGCGGTTGTTATGTATGGCGCAATTCCACGGGAGGCAGAGGCAGGTATCGATTCGGGAAGAAAGGTGCTGCGGACATTTTGGGCGTTACTCCCTGGGGGCAAGCAATTGCGATTGAATGCAAGTCTGACAAAGGTAAATTATCGCAGGAGCAAATAGAATTCCTTGATGAACTAAGGAAGCGCGGGGCTATCGTAATCATAGCCAAATATTTATGGGACGTTATTACTGAATATGACGAAGCGATCAAAAGGAGATGTAATGGAAAAACCGAAGTGTGATAACTGCAAGCTTAATCCTGTGAAGCATCCGATAGCATATACCGCATTTCACATCCTGAAGAAAGAGAGCATAAATCTCTGTGAAAAATGCTGCTCAAAATTGTGTCTGATGGGAACGATCCGGGAGGTGAAGAAATGTCCTCAAAACGAGCAATAAAAAGAAAAAAGAATCGCAAGGCACAAAATTGTTGCAATGGCAAAATAAAGCATGAAACAAAAAGCAACGCCTATGCAGCGCGAAGAAGTGTCTTTAAAAAATATTGTAAAATATTTAATGTCTACAGATGCCCTATTTGTAAATATTGGCATATTGGTAACAGAAGCATCCCTCAATCATGGAGATTGTTGAATAAGATTCAGGCTTTGTAAGAATAAGGAGAAATCATGAAACCAAAAGAATGTCAGCATACAGGAATACCGACGACCGAGAAAGCGCGGGTCAACGGCGTGATCGTAATCATAAAGCGCTGCCCGAAATGCGCGGAAGAGATAGGCCGTCAGGTAGATGGGGAATAAGTGAAGGGGGCTGTCAATTGCACAGATACCGAACTCTCGAGTTATTTAGCGGAGCTGGGGGCGGGATACTCGCCGGTCTCTTGCTTGATCACGTCTGCATCGGAGCCGTCGAAATCGATCCCTATTGCCAGCAAGTCCTTTCAGCTCGGCAATCGGATGGTAGTCTTCCATGGTTTCCAATTTTTGATGATATCAAGGCATTCGACGGAAGGAGGTATAGGGGACTCGCTGACATCGTTAGCGGCGGGTTCCCATAACTTTGCCAGGACATCAGCGTCGCGGGGAAAGGAGCCGGAATTACCGGTGAGCGCTCTGGACTATGGACGGAAATGTTTCGAATCATTCGCGAAGTACGACCTCGATTCGCATTCGTGGAAAACGTGCCTGCCCTTGTTTCCAGAGGACTCGATACCGTACTTTGGGACTTGGCCTCGATCGGGTATGACTCGGAATGGTTATGCCTCGGAGCGGATGACTGTGGAGCACCGCATCATAGAAAACGAATTTGGATACTCGCTACCGACTCCAAGCGCGACGAGTTACGGCACGAATCAGGGCGGATCCGCGGGGAGGAAGGGGAAAATCAGGCCATCGCTCGAAACGATGGCGAGAACCGGGATATTCCCGACTCCGAAGGCGACGGATGCAGATCACGGGGGGAAAAATGCAAGAGACAGCAACGGGACTCCGCATCTATCGTCAATAGCTGGTGGGAAGTTGAACCCGGAATGGGTAGAGTGGTTGATGGCCTGGCCCATAGGGTGGACAGGATTAGAGCCCTTGGAAATGGACAAGTACCGATCGTGGCTGCAACAGCATGGTCAATCCTTATGAATAGATTAAACGAGAAAGGGGAATAGGGAATGAGAACACGATATCTTATCATAGGAATGTGTATAGGCATGATTATGCAATGTGCTGGATTGGCATATGCCATATATATAATTTCGTGGACTCCTGCATTCTGGGGTATCCGTTGGCCACTTGTCGGATTATTGTTTTGTGGTATTGCGACTGGCTCAGGTTTGACTGTTTTTCTTATCGGAGCAGCCGGGGGGATTGTACAGACAGCGAGCCGGATCAAGAAAAAAATCGAGCGTAACAAAACCATAAAGACAGTTGAGAAATTGAGGGCGATAAAATGAGTAGACTGATAAAAGCAAAAGGGAATATGTATCCATGGGTAACTCATATGTGGGAACCATTTCTCCCGTATGCCTGCGCTCATAAATGCGTTTATTGTTATGCCCACAAAATGCATGAGCGATTCAAAATCAAAGAAGGTGTGAACCCTGTTTTTGACTTTCCCTTCCCGAAGCTTCGAAAAGATTTAACTATTTTCGTATGCCATTTATCGGACCTATTCTCCGACATGGTCAGCGACTTTCAGATTTATGAGGTTTTAAGGCAATGCAACGACTATAATAATAAATATGTGCTACAGACAAAAAATCCGTCGCGCTATTACCATTTTTTTGAATATCTAAATCCTGAAAATACCATACTTGGGACAACAATCGAAACTGACAAATTCCAATCATCTGTGTCTCTTGCTCCCGGAGGCGGATTGCGTGCGCTCGAAATAAAAAGGGTAAAGGAAAACGGATTCAAAACTTTCATAACCGTTGAACCTATTCTTGATTTTAATCTGGAATCATTTCTTGAATTATTCGAATATGCCGATCCTGATTTTATCAATATCGGAGCTGATTCAAAAGGATCGAATCTCATCGAACCGAGCGGGGACAAGATCCGCGATCTTATTCAAGGCATTCAGGAACTCGGAATAGAAATCAGGTCAAAACATAATCTTGAGAGGCTTTTAAAATGAGTAATGACATCGAAGTCTTCGAAGACAAGACAATGAAGGCAGGCCGCATCAATTCCGGAATCGCTATGATCCGGCTCGTTCTCAGAGACCCGAAGCTCAGGCGATTCTTGGCTATTCTCAAACAGGAAATCGATGACGGAATGGCAGAGTTGACCCGGATCGGGGCTGAGGTATGGCCTGCGAACGTGGCACCGATTCCCAGGGAGTATGTGAGCAAACCGCATGCCGGGGGGCGAGGGGCATACAACGGGAGAAAAACTTGACAATCTTTCCGACATATGATAGCTTTATATCAGATTGCGGCGGCGATCAATTCGAATTGATTATTAACCCCAGAGGATTCCCGCCGGAGTCCGAAGGGGTTTTTTATTGGAGGTTAAAGGATGAGCGATAAAAAGAAACTACGCTTTGTTACATACGAAGCCGAGAACTGTGATTACAATTTTTTCGAGACGATTGAAGAGGCTCTTAAATATCTTAACGACGCCGATTATTCCGAAGGCTTCTCTACTGAAGTGATGGAAGGCGAAAACTTTATAGCGGAGATAACGCACCGATCGAAGTTCACGGAGACAGAAAACAGTGAATCATATCATGTACATACGGACATGTGTCCTATCGATTGCGAGCTCGAAGAATGGCCTTATCCTGATTTCGATTACATCGGCGAGGTAACATATGAACCGGTCGAGCGCGATCCGGTGCATACCGACGCTATTGAAAATATTCTCAGCAATTTTGCTATCGATGACGAACGTATAAAAGCATTCGAACAGCTCGAAGCCCTGAAAGCGAGAGCGAAATGAGGCGACCAGACACCCCTGAACCAAAGCGCGACTATCAAGAGTTTCTTAAATCGAAAAATAAGAGGATAAATAATCAGGGTATAGATATCGATATGTCTCAAGTTAACGATAAATTATTCGACTACCAGAAAGACATTGTTAGATGGGCAGTTAAAAAAGGCCGATGCGCAATTTTCCTTGATACAGGGCTTGGCAAAACATTTATACAGCTCGAATTCGCACGGTTGCTCGGAGAAAGGACGCTTATAATAGCGCCTTTGTCAGTTACCAGGCAGACCGTTAGAGAGGCCAAAAAATTAGGATTGACTATCCCATATGTCCGCAAGTCAGAAGATTTGAATAGCCTTGATTTGATTTACATTACCAATTATGAAATGATTGATAATTTTAATTTCGAATGGTTTGGAACCGTTATTCTCGATGAGTCATCGATTCTTAAATCAATAGGCGGGGTATATAAGAGAAAGCTCATCAAGGCATGTTCTCAAATCAAATATCGTATGGCGTGCACAGCAACACCAGCGCCAAATGATAATACAGAAATAGGTAATCATGCGGAAATGCTCGGTATCTGCACCCATGCGGAAATGCTCGCCAGATTCTTTATCAATGCCAACAAAGAGCATACTATTCAGAATGGTGAAGATTTCTATATCGAAAAGGGATCGAATAAGGGCGGCGTGGAGTGGAGATTGAAACACCATGCGGAGAAATATTTCTATGAATGGCTTTCATCATGGGCTATATGCTTTACAGATCCAAAGGAATTGGGTTATCAATACAATTATCAGCTTCCGAAACTGAATATAATAAAACACATTATCCCGGTTGATGTCGAAGAGGCTTGCAATGGAGAATTGTTTTTCACAGGGTTAAAAGGAATAACAGATAGGATCGAAGTCAAAAGGAAAACGGTTCAGAATAAAATAGAAAAGCTTAAAGAAATACTTCCGTACGAACAGACAATAATCTGGTGCAATCTCGAAGATGAGGCCAAGGAAATAAGAAAAGCCATCGATTGCACTGAGATAAAAGGAAGCGATACACCGGAATGGAAATCTGAACAATTTGAGGCATTTCAGGATGGAACAATAAAAAATCTGCTCTGCAAATTGCGTATAGGCGGATTTGGCATGAACTTCCAGAACGCGCGAAATGAAATATTTTTTGGGCTCAATGATTCATGGGAACAATTTTATCAAGGCATCCGTAGAGAATGGCGTTATGGTCAGACCCGTGAAGTAAATATCCATATCATTATAACAGAATTTGAGATCGAGATTTTTAATAATATCATGCGTAAAGACGCACAAGCGAGAAGATTAAAAAAGGGATTGATCGATCACATTAAAACATACGAACAAGGAGAATTACATATGCAAGAAACAAAGCATGAAGAGAGATCAGAAGTACGAGAAGTAAGAGGTCGCATGTTCATAGCGATAAATGGTGACTCATGCGAGGAATTGCCAAAACTACCGCCGAACTCGATTGATCTTTCAGTATATTCGCCGCCTTTCGTTGACCTTTTCACATATTCGGATTCGCTGCACGACTTGGGTAATTGTACGAATAAAGAGGAATTCTACGGGCACTATGCTTTCATAATTCGCGAATTGCTGAGGATCACAAAGCCGGGTCGGTTGTCATGTGTTCATACATCTGATATTCCGGCCATGATGCAACGTGACGGATATATCGGAGTCAAGGATTTTCCAGGTGATGTGATACGGTTACACGAAGAGAACGGATGGATTTTCCACGGCAGGGCGTTCATAGCGAAGAATCCGCAGGCTCAGGCTATACGGACAAAATCCAAGGCCCTGTTATTCGTACAACTCAGGAAGGATTCCAGCGATTCCAGGCCCGCGCTTGTTGATCAGATTCTAATATTCAAAAAAGAAGGTGATGGCATACCAGTGTGCCCGGTCGATAACGGGGAGATAGACAACGAGACATGGATCAATTGGGCGAATGGGCTATGGACCGGAATAAGCGAAGGCGACACCCTGCAATTTTATGCAGCTCGTGACGATGGCGATGAAAAACACATATGCCCGCTTCAACTCGGAACCATAGAGCGGTGTATCAAGCTCTATTCGAATCCAGGAGAGACTGTTTTGACTCCATTTCTCGGAATAGGAAGCGAGATTTTCCAGGCTATTAAGTTCCAGCGCAAGGGTATAGGCATAGAGCTTAAAAAATCATATTTTGATACCGCTATCCAGAATCTGGAAATGGCAGAGAACGAATACAACAGGACATTATTCGATGATGTTTAAAAACTGCTTCAAGTATGATATAATACCTCACAGAAAGGATTGAGGCAATGGCAACACCGAAGAAACGGCCCGAGGATCTGGAAAAGAGAGGGCCAAAGACCAGATACAAACCCGATATTCATATCGTGCTCGTAGAGACTATGGCTAATCTCGGGCTCACTGAAGATGAGATAGCGAACAAGCTCTTTATTTCCACACGTACCTTGATTCGTTGGAAAATGAAATACCCAGAATTACGTCAGGCCATAGAGAGGGGAAACAAAAACCCGGATGATATAGTCGAGCGCTCTTTTTATCAGAGAGCGGTCGGGTACTATCACCATGCGGTCAAGATATTTAAGCTTAAAGGCGAAGCGCCTACAATCGTTCGCTACCTCGAGCATGTCCCGCCTGACGTCGGGGCCGCTTTCCGTTGGCTTTGCAATAGACGCCGGGATCAGTGGACGGATAAGCACGAGATCAACCTCACAAAGCCCATAGATAAGTCTCCGGAAGAGATGACGGATGAAGAGCTCGAAATCGCGTTGATTGCGTTCAATAGCGAGAAAGACGCAAGGGATAATGACGACAGTACAGAGCCAAAAGACGAGTGAACGCAAGCTCAAAGAGTGGCGATTGCTGATTGAGCGCGAACGCAGAGCCAGGCTCAGAGTCAGATCATTCATAAATAAGATATACCTTCAATTCCTCGGTGTGTTCCTTCGGTACCAGATTTTCAAAGGCGGTGCCGGAGCTGGTAAATCTGTATTTATTGCGCAAAAGATCATTTACAATATGCGATACAGAAGGGGGTATAATGGTCTTGTCCTTCGCAACACCGGGCGTGATAACCATGACTCCACATTCGCCGAGCTCCAGAAGGCGATCAAACAATTCGGATGGGAAGCGTATTTCACCATCAACCATAGCCGAGGCGCTGAGGAAATCACCTGTAAGTCGAACGATAACAAGGCGATATTCCGCGGCCTTGACGACGTGGAGCAGATCAAATCCGTCACGTTCAAGACCGGCGACCTCGTGTTTATCTGGATCGAGGAAGCGAGCGAGGTCAGGGAAGAGGATTTCAATCAGCTCGATCTCAGGCTACGCGGGATCGGCGATATCCCGAAGCATTTCTATATCTCATTTAACCCGATCGATGTCACATCCTGGCTAAAGGCCCGATTCTTTGACATCCCGCTTGCTTCCGAAGATGGGTTCATCCTCGAAACCACGTACAAGGACAACGCTTTTCTTGATGACGTCTATAAAAAAATCCTTGAAGGCTACAAGGACAAGGACTATTACTTTTATCAGGTCTATGTGCTCAACCAGTGGGGTGCGCGTACGACGGCCCGAGTATTCCAGAATGTTGTCATTCACGAGTTTGATACCACGGAACGGCTTTTTCAGAACAGGCGACAGGGTATGGACTTCGGGTTCAATCACGCGAATGCATTCATTCGGCTCGGGTATAGAGATGGCGAGCTCTATATCTATGGCGAAGTCTGGGCCAAGAATCAACTGAACAAGGATTTTATCAATGCCGTCGATGAAACCGATATCCCGAAAGATGCGATAATAAAAGCCGACAGTGCGGAACCGGATAAGATCGCGGAATGGAATCTTGCCGGATATCAGGTATACGGTGCTATTAAAGGCCCGGGCTCGCTCATGGCTGGGATCAATTATCTCAAAGGGTTGCCGAAAATCCATATTCATCAAACCCTGTGCCCGAATGCTGCGCGTGAGTTTGTGCGCATGAAATACCGGGAATTGAAAGACGGAAAGGTACTCGAAGAGGTGGTCGAGATCGATGACGACACCATAGCCGCGACCAGATACGCAACAGAGGAATTCCATGCCACGGAAGGATCGGGGCATTTCTTTATAAAGCGTCGATAATTTTATTGACAACTGCATAAAATGAGCTTATTATAGGCGCATGGAAAATCCACTTCCGAGAATAATCAATAGATACAAATACCAATTACAGGCGATGAGCAAACACCCGATTCGAAACTTGAGTCGCATTCGAGTCGTCAAGAAGAAATTGCAGGCTCTCGGTGAAGCCAACGTTGATATTATGAATACGAATATTGCCAATCATAATCGCGGTTCATCTGAAATTGACAAGAATAATTATCTGACATATGAGTCCAAGGTTGATGGCGCATATAAGATGTACAACTGCGAAACCGATTATGGCGGCGAGATTTATTCAGCGGTTGTTGACTGCAGGTGCGCTTTTATCGGGGGCGAAGGTCTTTCAGTCTATGCGATCGGTAACGAGATCCTGCAAAAATGGCTTGATAACTTCATCGAGAAAAACAAGCTGAACGGGTCGCGCCTACTGGCTATGATCCTTACCGGGGAGCTCGAGGGAAAAAACTTTATAACGCTTTCTCCGAATTCAAAAGATAAGATCATTGATATCAGGTCTTTCTCCTGGTATTGGAATCGGTATAAACTGAATAAATCAGCAACAGACACGGATAATATAATAGGGATAACATATCGGCCTAAAACAGACGGCATCGAAGGCGATGACAAAACAATAACGATTGATCGCGCAGTATTTGTCAAGCTCGGGGGTACGGAATCGGCAACGGATGAGACGCCAGGGCCATGCCATAAGATTCTGACGCAGTGTGAGAATGCATCAAGAGCCGGATACGATCTGCGCAAAAATACGCATGTTTTCGGGAAATATATGCCATACTGGAAGACAGCAACAATCCAGGAATCGAGAGCAATAAATGCCGATCTTGAAGCCAAGTCTTTCGAGATAGGGGACGGGTATGCGGGAACTGCTGATTTCTCGCTTGTCGAGCCTTCCGGATCTGGTGCCGATGCAATCGAAAAAGACCTTCTTCTTTCCCTTCGCTATATCTGCGCCATGACCGGGACACCGATTCACTGGTTGGCATGGCCTGATCTGATGTCGAATAGGGCAACAGCCGACAGCATGATCGAGGTCATCAATTCGGCAACGATCAGGGCCCGTCTGGTATGGGAAGAGGCGTTTAAGGAAATCATCACAAAAGCTCGCATAATGGCAGTCGATAAGCTTGCAGAAGACAATAAAATCCTTGACGGTGATTTCGTGGTCAAGCTTCCTCTGGTTTCGGTGGCGATGCTGAAACAGATTCAAGAGACGTACCTTCCGCTTGCAGAGGCGAAATATATTTCGCGTAAAACAGTTCAATCAAAAATGCCTGGTATCAATCCATCCGAGGAAGACAAGCAGATTGAGGTTGAACGCGAAGAAGCGGCAGAGAGAAGCCCTATGAATAACGAAACGGTCGATACCGCGCTCGATGATATGCAGAATGGAAATAAAAATGTTGACAAATCAGATAAAGGAGATGTAGAATAAGCACTATGGAAATATCAGACGTGATCAAAAACAATCGTGAAGAAAAAGGGCTCAAGCGCGGTGATGCCGTATGCTCAACTCATAATCTGGTGCCGCCGAAAAAAGACATAACGGATAGCGAACGCGAGAAAGCATTCGCGAAGATGACAAAAGACGAGCCGAAACCTGTAGACAAGAAGGATGAGAATGCCATATCCAAATGAGCACGCAGCCAGGATTCACGATCCCGCGAAATACGAATCGTTCGCACGTAAGAAAGTAACGAAAGGCGTTTCGATTATTCTCGGTATCGTGAACGGCAAGAGCGAGGCTCAGGCCTATAGATTTGATAAAGACGTGTTCACTCCAGAAGAAGCCCGGAAATGGCTCAAGGATAATAATATAAAATATATTTCATTCGAGAAAGCGACGAATGGAATAAAAGCTTTTCTCTCCCTTCAGTGTCTCACTTCCTCCCTATCCGCACGCGAGATCATGGCCTTGATCGATCCCGACACGATATCCAGGATCAAGGCCACTGATCCGCATCCGTTTTTCCAGGCTTATTCAATTTGTCACGAGGGCACGAGTCAGCCGACGATCCTTGGTGATACGGCACGACCGATCCACTGGACAAGGGCGGCGGTACAATCGATTAAGAAAATCGTGCTCAAGGGCGTGAAGTTCTTCAAAGGCCACAACGAGGACAATTCGACGGACAAAAGGGAGGCACTCGGTGAGATTGTGGCTAATTCGGAACGAGAGATCGACGGCAAACTCCACCATATCGCGATCGGTTATTTCCCGGACAAGTCGAAAGTTTCGGACAGTGATATCTGCAGTCAAGAGGCTAACTGGAACCTGTTTGAGAACGCGGGCAAATGGTTCGCGGATACGATCGAGAAAATGACAGGGATTGCACTTTCGAATTCGAAAGTCGATAAGCCAGCCTTTGCGGATGCGCGACGGCTTGGAATGGTTCAGGCATTTACCGCCGACGAAGGCGATAAAAATAATAAAGCAGGAGATGCGAAAATGGATTTAAGCACAGTATCTTTCAGCGAACTCGCTGGAGAGATGAAACGAAGAAACACCTTCCCACACCAATTATTCACGCTTGATGAGCTCAAGCAGGATAAACAAATAATCCCGATTATCGATGAGCTCGATAAATTGCGGAAAGAACTCACGACAAAAGACAAAAGTCTAAAAGACTTGGAAGCAGAAAAAACGGCTTTGAGCAAAAAGATTGATTCGGTAACAGTCAAGGACAAGCTCACGAAAATTCTTACGGATAACAAACTTGTGCCTACCACTGAGACGCAGAGAAAGTTCATCGAGAAAAGATTCAAGACGCTCGACGACACATCGGATGAAGGAATCAAGAAATACATCGAGTCAGAAATCAACGAGTATAAATCGATGATCGAGATTCTCGGCGTCCCCAAAGAAAACGTGACCGGCAACGTGGACACAACGCCAGGAGACGACGTTACCAAAGCCAAGAACAATCCACTGCTCGAAGAAGATTTTAACCCTAACATTTAAGGAGCAAAACAAATGTTTAGATGGAAAGACAATAGATCGGAATGCTATGACGATCTTTTCGACGTGACACCGCCCGCGGGAACACTCAACGGAATGGGATTCCGCAGGCAGGACGTATTCGGATTCGTGATCAAGGATCGCGAGAACACAGGCGAAGACATGGCATTTATCTACAACTGCCAGCAGGTCGAATGTGCAAAGCGTGTAGGGACCGGTGAGAACATCGTATCCGGTGACAGGCTTTTCGCGTATCCGGTAACGGCAGGCATCCCGCTCACGACTCCGCAGTATTTCGAGGTTTCTCCGGTAGCGACCGGAACCCCGGGTGTCAACTACGTTTTCTGCGGTATCGCTAAATTCGACGCCGGCGCGAATGACCCAACAGTAATCTTCAAGTTCATCGGCATCACGCCGACAGCGACGGACCTTTAAGGAGGGGCGAATAAATGGTAAACACAATAACGAAAGATGATAACCTCTTCTTCGACATGATCAAGAAATCACTCGAGAAGGGCGACAGAAACACGGCGGCTCAGATCCAGGTTGCGCTGAATGCGTTCATGCTCAAACCCAAAATCGAGGTTCAGAGAACGCTAAAGAGCATCCAGGCCGTTGCTTCGAGCACGGATTTTGCGAAGCTGATTTCGAATGCGTTCAACGTCACGATCGGAGCTCAGGCGTTCGATCTCGGATATGAACAGGTCTTTAAATCGGTACCGCTTGCGACCGGACAGGATACCTGGGACATTTACGACGTTCAGAACGCGCTCAGCTTCCACCTCATCCCGGAAGGGAATTCGATTCACCTCGACGAGCTCAGCGGAACCGTGGTCACGGCGCACGTCGATTATTTCGGCGGTGGCCTGGGCTGGACGGACAAGATGATCCGGTACAGAAAAATCGCGGCTATGGTAGACATGGCTTCGATCTTCCGGAATCGCTTCTGGTCGAACAAGGCCGCGAATCACTACCTGCTTATCGCAGCAGCCGCAGCACTGGCAGCGAACATTACGGCATGGCAGGCAGGGGCTTCGACGTTACTCCGCGACATCGCAACGCTCAATTTGGCAGCGTTCAACCTTACGAACAGGCTCCGGAATAAGGGCTACGACCCGCAGAATATGGCAGCGGCCCAGCTCTATCTCTACGCGAACCCTCTCGACAAGACCAGAATCGCTGCAGCACTAACGGCGACGCGCAACACCCAGATCGGAACAATCACGCTCAATCAGCAGGTGGACTGGAACATCACACCGATCTACACATACGACGCATCGATCGTGCATGATCACCCGGTCATGGTACTCCCGGGCAACAAAATCCAGAGAGCAGACGACATGCAGCCGACAACGTTCAACGCTCCTCAGGACCCGCTCACGCTCAACATGCTTCAGACAGTCTGGGCAATCTACGGCGCAGTTATCGCCGACACCGAACAGGTAATGAGGGTGGACCTCGTATAATGACACCGTGGGTCACGATCGCAGAGGCTGATACATACTTTTTAACAAAATGGGGGGCGTCCGCTTGGGCGTCCCTTGTTAATTTGCAAAAAGAACAGCTCTTATCATCCGCGTACAATTGGATGAAATCCCAGTACAGTATTTCTGATTCGAGTACTGACCCGAAGATAAAACGAGCTCAATATGAACTCGCCTGGTATATTTACAATTTCTACAACGAGCACCTGAAGCATCAAGCACTGAACGCGCAGGGCGTGAAGAGTTTTACAATCATGAGTTTTTCAGAGACTCTTACGCAGGCAGTATTCCCTCCGTTTATCGCGGATATGTTGCCGGATGATGCGCTCTCAAGCACGGGCGGGAAAATAGTTTCAGTTCATAGAGATTTATCAACATGAAGAAAGAAGAATTAAATGACAAGAGCAGAACGAGAAGCAGAAATCAAGTCTTTCACGGATAAGATACTCAAGAAATTATCCGGCACGTCAAAAAATCTCGATAAGATAATTACAGAAATATCAATCTCACAAGAGACATCAAATCTGTATTGGACTAAAATAAATCAGCGCATTCGCGCAGAATACGAAGCGGCAAGATCGATAACACAGGAATTCTTGCTTGGCAATTTTCCGGAATACTACAAGAGCAAGGTCCGCGAGGAATTGACGCGGATAAAGAATAAAGGCTTCAATTTGCCAAAAACATCGAAGGCTACCAAGCTTGTGTCTTCACATGGATCGAAGCAAAGCTTGAAATCGTTATTGAACGAGACGATCACGACATATCGAACCGGGTTTCAAACAGGTCAGCAGACTATTACCAGGCTTGCCAGTCTCACGCAACAAATAAACATTCAGGAAAAGAAAATCGAGAAGGCAATTGCTGACGGGTATCTCGAGAGCGGGTCCGTACAGGGCTCGAAGAAAAAATTACGTAACGAGCTACTTAAAAAAGCGGTAGACGGAAAGTACATAACCGTTATCGACAAAAACGGGAATCCAGAGAACTGGAAAGTAGACACGTATGCCGAGATGGTTACGCGCACGAAGCTCATGGAAGCAAGCACTCAGGCAGTAGTTGATACCGCAGATGCCGTGGGCGCTGATCTTGTTCAGGTATCCGTGCATAACACACAGTGTGCAATTTGTGCTCCATTCGAAGGCAAGATATTCTCTTTGTCAGGAAGCGATCCCGATTTCCCGGCGGCTGATGAATTGAGCCCGTTCCATCCGAATTGTCAGCATTCCGAAACAATCGTATTCAAGGATTTCTTGCAACAGCAGGGCACTCTCGACAAATATATCGATTTCTCAAATGGTGAAACCGATGAGCATCCTACACGCACGGAATGGGTGCCTATTTCGGAGAGGAAACTACATTGATTGAGATAAAACAACTGCATAGCCAGATCCGCGCAAAAGAGAACGAGAATAAAATAGAATTTCCTGTCACGGTCGAGAAAAAGAAAGAGGCCGGGATTCTGGATATGAATGACGCTCTCGAGTTCAGAAAGCAAAGAGGCGACATGAATCAGGCCGATGAATTATGGTTCAAGCTTCAGGTCCAGGCCATCCTGGACAATAGACCGTCTCTCATAGGGCCTTTCAACGGTATAGAGAACGCATGGAAAGATGAACCGTGTTTTGTGGTTGGTAGCAGCCGGGGGCTTGCAAATGCGATGAGAGATGGATTCGAATTCGAGAAACTGAGAGGATATCATTCAATAGGAGTGAATCATATCATCGAGGATTACCATTATTTCGAATGGTTCCTTTTTCTCGATGGTCGATTTCTTCAGCTTTCGAAATACGACGTGATCAATCACTATCGGGGCCGCGTGTTCGCAACGCGCAGGTCAGGGCTCACGCCTTCGGACAAGATCACAATTTTCTATAAAACAAAAGAGTTACCGACAGAACAGATAATCAACGGACTCTACGATGGTCAGGTATCAGGAGTATGCGCTCTTCACCTTGCGATTATCAGCGGAGCCAATCCAATCTATATGCTCGGTATGGATAACGGGGGACTGCGAGACAATCGAAACGGTAATCATTTTAAATCAGATTATACCGGGGAATCTTTGAAGAAAAAGGGATGGGAAAACTATCTTGAAAAGATACCTCGTTATTTCAGCAGATTCGAAAAATGGAAAGACCGGATCATTAACGTCGATCCGCTCGGAGACATAAAAACTTTCAGAAAAGTTTCATGGAAGGATGTAGAATTATGAGAATATGCCACATAGGCACGCTCCCTTTAGAGCGCATGGGCAAGATAACTAAAGACCTTGTACAGTATTCGGATGGTGAAAACGTCTATCATCTATTGGGCGATACCCCATACCCGGAAGCCGATATCTACGTTTTGAATTGTTTCAAGCGTAGATACAAAGAGTTTAGAGATTTCAAAATGCCATATCCGGGCAGTAAAATAATATCTCTTGTTCATAGTTCATACCCGTGCGTACCCGCGCGAGTGTCTGATTATGTGGTGACACAGACGAACTATTGGCGGAAGAAGCTATTGAAAGAGAAGGGCATCGATTCCAGAGTAATATATTCGAGCGTCGATATTCCTGCGATTCAAGCTGATCTCAATAGTAAATGGTTCGGGCGCATAACCAGGGATGACAAGGGCAAGTTCCATCCGAAATGGAATAAGATAGCGCGTCAGATTCTCGACGAGGTAGATGGTTCTCGAATGCTCATCATCTCCCGCGGAATCAAGAAAAAACTGAGGCATCCGTTCGCGTTTTATAACGAGGAAGTCTCAGACAAAAACAAGTTTATTGCGCTGTCTGAATTATCTGTCGCTGTATTCGCGCATGGATCGTTCGAGGAAGTGTTCCCGCTCGCAGTGCTCGAATGCATGGCAGTCGGATTGCCGATCATATATCTGTATCAACCATCTATGCATGAGATGATTGGTAAATATAATGCATGTGCATGTAAGAATATGCACGAATTGAAATATTTTACAAAATTATTATTGACTGATTCTGAAACTCGTAGATTTTTTGGAGATAAAGCCAGAGAACGCGCACAATTCTTCATACTCGAAAAAACAATGTCGGCATGGAATGCGCTGTATGCGGAGGCCGTGAAATGAAAATAGTAGCCGTTACATGCGCCCGTATGGATAGCAAGCGGTTCCCCGGCAAATGCCTTGCCATGCTCGATGGTAAACCACTTTTACAGCACACGATTGATTTCGCATGTTCGATCGGTATCCAGCTCTATACGTTCACGCGCGATCAGCGAATAATCGATTATGTGAAGGACAAGACACCGATTATTTATGAGCCGGAAGAGCTCTACGACACCCCGCACAATTCAACGTATGAGAAAATGCAATATGTGAATCGTATTCTTGATGCCGATTATGTGGTATTGCTTCAGCCGACACAGCCGGTGAGAAACATAGAAAAGATAGAGCAGTTTATTAACTATTTTACTTCTCAGCAAGAATACAATTACGGGTTAACCATTGATGCGAGTAATGATCCGGATGGGGCAATGTATATTTATTCGAGAAATAATCTTAATGGCTATAGAATATCTCCATGCTATTTTATATTTCCAGACAGGATAAGAGTATTCGACATTGATACCCCAGAAGATTTAAAGGAGTGTGAAGAATGGCTACAAAAACAAAAATAATCCTGGAGCTTGGATGCAACCATCAGGGCAATTTCGATAACGCTATGAAAATGATCGACGATGCTGCAAAGCTTGGAGTCTGGGGTATCAAGTTCCAGAAGCGCGATTGCGATCTCATTCCCAAAGAGATAGGCGCAACTCCGCGGAAACCTGAAAACTCATTCGGTGCCACATATTACGAACACCGCAAGGCTCTCGAATTCTCGGTTGAACAAATCGCGGCCTTGAAAGAATATGCAGAGAGTAAGGGATTAAAAACGGTTGTAACTGTTTTCGATCTCGTGAGCATGGATCAGATGATCCGAGCCGGATTCGAATATATTAAATTACCAAGTCAATTCTACAGCAACTATGCGATGAATCTCCAATTATTCGATATGAGACAGCAAGGCATAGATAATTTTAAAATAATAGTATCAACCGGAATGCATACCATGTATGAGCTCGATATGTGGCCCTGGTTCGATAAGGCAGACATCACAATGTATTGCCGATCGATTTATCCCTGCGGCTTGAATGATATCGATTTCAGGATGGCGCGGGAGTTGAAAGGTAAGCTGAAATATAGCCGGTTCGGCTATTCATCACACGATAAGCAGGGGTGTGCAATTCCTTATATGGTGATTCTGGGAGCCGAGTACATAGAGCGCCATTACACGCTCAATAAGGAGTGGAAGGGATCGGATCACGGAACAGTATCCAGTGATTTTAAGGAAATGACGGAAATCATAGCAAATATTTCAGAGATGGAGCGATTGTCGGAGGTTGATAATTCGTTCGATCTCGCTTCTGAATCTGAAAAAAAAGTAAGGCTTACATATAGGGGTGTATGATGATAAAAGAAAGAAACGCTATATTAAAAGCAGGGTTGAACGATCTATGCCAATACGTAAGGAGTCAATTACGTGGATCGCTTGTTATGGCAGAGATAGGAGTATGGACAGGAGCGGGTACGCTTATATTCTCGAAATATTTTGACACCATTTATGCTGTTGATCCGTGGAATGATAAAAAAGAAGTAGAAGCGATATTTGATTCCAGATTTAAAGACAGTAAGCAAGTAATAAAAAAGGTAGGCTATTCGAAAGATGTTGCTCGCGAAATAAATGATAAGATTTTTGATCTCGTTTATATAGACGCTCTGCACGATTACATAAGCATAAAGTATGATATAATCGCATGGCTACCAAAAATTAAAAAAGGCGGCTTCTTATGCGGGCATGACCACTGGAAGAGATTCCCGGGAGTAATAAAGGCGGTCAGAGAATTACACAAGCCAGTCCGCTTATTCAAAGATTCATCATGGTTGATAGAGGTATAAAATGTTGAACAAGGGAATAATAGTATCCATACAGGGGTATACCAGGCCAACAATCGAAGAGCTCGCGGTTGACGCCATAAATGCAGGAGCGGTTGCACTTCGCACGGATAAATACGTGCATTTGCCGCCTGGAAAAAAAGTCCCGATAATTGGACTCTGGAAGATCCGTGTCAACGATCCTGTGAAAGAGGCATATATAACACCGACTAAAATTGAGATAGACAAGGTATCAGCATGGGCTGATTATATCGCAGTCGATTACCGGGAACTGAATAAAAATCTTATTCACGTTTCGAATTATTGCAGGACAAGAAAACTCAAAGTCATAGCCGATATCGCTACAATTCAGGATTACGAAAACATAAAAGAGAATGACCTGTATTATACATACATCGCGACTACGTTCTCGGTGTTCTCAAGTCTTTACGATCCTGATTTCAAAATCATTCATGAGCTCATAGGACTTGGCGAAAAGAACATAATCGCCGAAGGTAATTTCAAAATACGGAACGATATTGCAAAAGCCTACTCTCTCGGAGTCAAGAATATTTGCGTAGGTGCAGCGATTTCGAATATCTACAAACTCACTCAGAAGTTCACGAGCGTGCAATGACATTCGTAATTGATATCGATGACACAATAATATTTTCAAAATCTGAGAAATGCTCGGAATGCGCACACCCTATATATCGAGAAGAGCGAATTGATTATGAAGAGGTGAAGCTAATAAACAAGGCATATGAGAAGGGGCATGTCATAATTTTCTATACTGGGCGCGATTGGGTTCACTTTGAACATACGATAGCGCAACTTAATAGAATAGGAGTAAAATATCATCGCCTGGTCATGGGTAAGCCGATCGGAATCTACATCGACAAAGAAGCGAAAACAAGTTTAAAGGATTGTGACATATGAATAACCTGGCGCAGACTATGAAAAAAATATGGAACACGCTGCCCTATCGATTGGCTCATTTCGGAGTCAGTGGCGAAAGAGAAATGCTACTTAAAAGATTTGAGATCTTGCTTACGGATAAAATAGATGTAACAGGGAAAACAATTATTGATTACGGATGCGGAGGCGGGTTGCTTGGATTACACCTATTATCAAAGTTCAAAATAAAAAGATATATCGCTTATGATATATCAGAACGCAGCATAGAAAGAGCGAAGGCTGAACTTAAGGAATTCGGAAATACCGAGTTCAATCTTGTACCGATCCCGCATTCATGGGATTTTAAAAGTAAGGCGCCAGATATCATAGCCTGCTTCGCATGTATCATCCATTTCCCTACACATCTATATCTCAATAATTTCATGCAGGAATGCAATAAATCAAATGCTAAATATCTGGTCTTCGAAATAAGAGATAACGGCCATGGGACCTTGTTTCAGAAAAAGCCATATTCGAGCAAAGACTCAGTCATCCATGCCTGTTATACGACCGCGAAAGATATCGCAGGCATGCTTGAAAATTATGAACTGATAGATGAAACTGAACTTTCGCAGGTAGAATGTAAAACGTTGACTTTCAGAAAAAAGCGTGATAGGATAACAACATGATTGATATGTATTTGACCGATGAAATAGACATCACTCATATCTCTGTTAACGAATGGGGAGTATCTACAAAGACGGTCGAGTCCGCAATCAAATCTCGTGTTGAAGACGTGAATACAGTCGTCAAGGGCGCGAACGGTAAAGAGATGATTACGAACATGCATATCATCTGCAAACCCTCTCAGGCGATCACATACGAAGACCGGGTAACGGTTAAGAAGCTTGTCGGTACTTCATTCATCGTGAGTCAAAAAGAATGTGAGATAAAAAAGCTCGCACGGGCTCATGGATTCGGGGCAAGCCATTGGGAGATATGGATATAATGGCATACAGTAAAAGCGGGTTTTCCGTAAAAGACAATTTGACTCCGGGACTAAAAAAATATTTCGATAAAGTATCAATGGGCCAGAACAAGCAAGGATCAGCGGATCAGATTGCGCGGGCTCGCATGGGGTTGCAGCTCCTTAATGTAGTTGTGAACGGGTCCGCAAATGAATCGGTAGTACCTCCGATTATGACCGGGGTGTTGCGTGGGTCAGGGTCAGTGTTTACCGGGTCAATTTTTGTAGGAGATACGAAAGCGAATTATCCGAACGGGGAACCGAATCGATCATATTCAGAAGGCAGCAAAGACGATGTGACGGTAGGGCTGAATACTGCTTATGCGGCCAGACTCCATGAAACGCAGTGGACGGCAGGCGGGAAAAATCCGAGCAAGCAATCGCAACGCAATCCCGGGATGCTCGGCAACGTCGGTAATAAGTTCATCGAGAAGCACCTGAAAGCCGATGGAAAAGACCTGGTGAAGTTCTATGCAGTCGAATTGAAAAAGGAATCAGGGGGATGATATACCAATTTGTGCAATATCTTAAAACCGAATTCCCAACCGAAGTAATCTATACAAATGGACGTATCAAGCTGGCAGGGCAACAGGAAATCCCGGATCGTAACGTACTAGTCATGGAATCGGGCGGCGTCGAGCAGGCATGGATACAGCGTGATATTGGAACCGTGCAAATAATAACCAGGGATTTCGATGTCACAAAATCAAGAAAGCTTGCCCATGATATTTTCAAGAAAATTACAAGTCGGTTTGGGCTTGAACTTCCAACCGTAACGGTAGATGGTACCATCTTTCCAGTTCTCAAGGTTTCGCAGATATCGGCAATTCAATTGCCATTTTGTTTAGGTGCTGATGAATCAGGGCGTATTGAATATACGACCAATTATCAGATATACTTCACTCGCACATAACAAGCCACCGCCTGGGTAGGCAAAAGAAGAAATCAAACTAATTTTAAAAAACTTACAGGGGGAATATTATATGAACCCTCCTATTGGAAACGACTTTATTGAAGGTCCTTTGGGCGTAGTCGTCATCAACTTCAATAATGTCGATCTCGGGAAAACAATCGATGAGGCTTCGCTTGAGTTCATCGAGGACATGAAGGACATCAATTTCGCACAGAATGGTACACAGCCGTATGACAAGATACCCACGGGTCAGGCGTACCAGGTAACGGCGAAATTCGGGGAAATCACCTGGAATCGGCTAAAGGAAGTAATCCGCGGACTCACAACGTCTCCGGACGGTTTGAGCGCGAAGCTCGGGCGCGATATCTACAGATCAGGGCGCGACAATTTCGCAAAGCCGCTCTTACTCACGCGCGTAGACAGCGACGGCAACGCGTCCACGAACTCGCTATTCAAACTCCATTTCTATAAAGCTATACCTACCGTATCCGGATCGATCGGATCGTTCGGTCCCGACACGCAGCGAGAGGTTCAGGTAGTGTTCTATTGCTTGTACGACGAAACGCACGAAGCATTCGGATATTCCGGATATGCATCGAGCGTAGGGCTCTAAAACAAAGAAGAAAAAGGAAGGAAGAATATGGAAAAGATTTTGATGCCACCACCGATACAGGTAGAAATCCAAGACATAGAGGGTAATTCCGTCATCCTCACCGCGAAATCGATATCGCGGAAAACGCTCATCGGGATCAATCAGGCAGTTTCTGATTACAAATCCGAAGACATGCTCAATCAGCAGATGGTTGTCATATTTGGAGGCAAGCCAGATGACTACGACAATATCGATCTCCGCGTCATCAAGAACGTACTTCAGCGCGTGACGGAGGAAATCACAGGAAAGGCAAACCCTACATAGAGGCAGGGCAGTCTGTTGTCCTGCCTTTTATAAAGGCCGGGTTTTCGCTTCATGATGTAGAACGATTGTATAACGACTACGACGCAAGAGTGTTCAGGATCGTGTCGGTCGAGATACAGAAACAGAATGAGATCGAAAGGCTGGTAAGGAAAATGGATATAGCCGAAGCCATGAACGCCGCGAATGTAGGATCTCAGCCTGATAAACAGCATCGCAACGCAAAAGCATTCACGCGCTGGCTGGACTCAATAACAAGAAGAATCAACAAATTGCAAAATCGTCGAGTCCTTACGATATGGGACAATATACGACGGTCAAAGAGGTTGTAAATGGCATTCGACGCCGGGGCAGTGGTAGGACATGTAACACTCGATTCCTCTGATTTTGTCAAAGGCTCGCAGAATGTAAACAAACATTCGCAGTCGATGACAAAATCCATGTTCTCGGCTCAACTCGCATATGATCTATTCCGCAAAGCTGTTTCATTCGCAGCGAATGCACTAAAAGATTCAGTATCAGCATATACCGAATCAGAGATGGTGACTAAGCAACTTGAGACTGTTATCAAGTCAACAGGTGGTGCCGCTGGTGTTACAGCGAAGTCGGTTCTTGATCTTGCATCAGCGTTGCAACAGACAACAAACTTCGAAGACGACGCAATTGTTGCTGCCGACAATCTGCTTCTAACTTTCACCAATATCGGCAAGGACATTTTTCCGCAAGCAACCGAGACGATGCTCGATATGTCGCAGGCTCTCGGGCAGGATTTGAAATCCTCAGCTATTCAGCTTGGCAAGGCTCTGCAAGACCCGATACTTGGGGTCACGGCTCTTCGCAGAGTCGGCGTCAATTTCAACCAGGCGCAAACCGAAGTAATCAAAAATCTCGTAAACACAGGACATGCGGCAGAGGCCCAGAAACTAATTCTGAAAGAGCTTCAGACAGAATTTGGAGGATCGGCGAGGGCAGCGCGAGATACTTTCGGCGGTGCCGTGATGTCACTTAATAATAACGTAGGTGATTTACAAGAGACATTCGGTAGTTATATCACATCCGCGGGCCGTCCATTCGTTGAGAATATGTCCGACATGGTAAAAGGGATAAACGATTTCTTGACTTCGAAAGAAGGAATGCAACAAGTAGCGGACGTGCTCAAGCCTTTGACGGGTGCGCTTTACGTAGCTTGGAATATCGCTGGCAAGCTCTTTGACGTTCTCAAAAAATATGCGGGCGGAATATTCGATAGTCTCGCAAAAGGATTTGAGACTGTAGCCGGTAAAGGGAACGAATCCACGGTTGCATTCGACTTGCTCGGGGGCGCGGTCAAAATAGTTTCCGCAGGATTCGCCATATCCGGAAAAGTAGTAAATTATCTTATAACCTCAATAGCCGATCTTATAAATGCAGTGGGGAAATCTGTTGACGTGCTCGGAGCCTTCGGGGAAGCCCTCACTGATCCGCTTAATGAGAAGAAATGGCAAGCCGTAGCTGATAAGGGTAAAATTGCTGTTGATGCATTTGCCACATTCGGAACCAATATCGCTGCAAATATTGGCGATATCGTAACGACAACGATTGCAGAAATAAATAGCTTTACAACTGATGCTAAGATAAATAGCAAGGCACTTGCAGCAGAGTTCTCGAATGGCGTCAATACCATGGATGCGGCTTTGAAAAAACTCGGAAGCACATCTGAAGTTACTTTAACGGTATGGCAAAGAACGAAGCAGTGGGTAGACAAGAATTTAAAAAAGCCTGAAATAGATCCTGGGAAGACAGTCGAAGAAAGATTCAGGGCTTGGGCTGATATTCACGGAATCACCATGGAGAAAATCAAGCAGCAGAACGAAACGACCATGATCAATCTCAAGGAGAAATGGGAGGCCGTGGCTGGTGACATCTCGAACGCTATGCAGGGGCTTTGGAACAATATCACAGGTGCGCTCATGCAATCGCTCGAAAACGAGCAGACTCTCGAAGACAACAGATATAAGAAAAAAAAGTCACAGATCGAAGCATCCGTACTCGACGAGGCCGAAAAGAAAAAACAACTTGAAGCCCTGGAAAAAGATCATGCAGCAAAAACGGCAGAGATAAAGAAAAAGCAATTCGAATCGCAGAAGGCCGTGAGTATAATCAGCGCCATAATAGCCACGGCTCTTGGAGTAGCAAATGCCATATCTCAGGCTCAGCTATTCCCGTTTAACTTCATACTCGCTGGAATTGTTGCCGCCGCTGGTGCTATCCAAATAGCTACAATTGCCTCTCAGCCTACTCCTGAGTTTGCCAAAGGTACGGGGATGGGAACATATCAGGGGCTTGCGCTCGTTGGCGAAAGAGGCCCGGAGCTCGTGAACTTCGGACAGCCGGCACAGATTTTCCCAGCTGATCAAACAGCTGGCATGCTTGGAGGAGGGATCAGGCAGGAAAATAATTTCTATGGCGATATCAATTCCGAGATTGATCTCGATCGCGCGAGCGCTCAACAGGCGCGCAAACTCAGAACATTATTGAGGGCATCATAATGGCAGTATCTTACATGAAATTGACAGATGATAATGGAACGATTTACAGTTTCCCGCCTTCCATATTCCTGAAGTCTCAAAAAATATCCGTGAATAGCTCGATCCAGAAATTACTGTATGCTCATGGCGGTCGAGAGATTGCGGATGGATATTTGCAACCGCGGCAAATAATTCTTGAAGGCAGCTTATATGCGGATTCGCTCGCAGCATTCGAAACCAAAAAACGCGCACTCGTCCAGGCTATTTTAAAGGGCGGTAAACTTGCGATCAGCAACGATACGGTATCTCGTTATATATCGGTACGGCTTATTGATTACGATCCAGACATGGAATATCAGACATTCGATAATATTTCAATTTCATTAATCGCTGAATTCCCATTTTGGGAAGATTTGACAGAGACAACGCAGACCGAGGTCGTCACAGGAAACGATTCGTTCGTTGTTGATACCACAGGAGCTGACGACTTGATTTTGCCAGTTATCGAGGTCGATGCCGATCAGAGCGTCGATGTGCCGTCAATCAAAATGTACAACTATAATGATGGTGGTCTTGCATTTGAATATAACGATGCGCGCATGTTCGCCGGGGATATCGTTATATTTGATAGTAGGCTTGGGACAGTATTCAAAAATGGTGTTGATGCCATGGTCAATTTCAATCCTCCATATTTTATCAGACTACAACCAGGATCAAATACAATTTATTATGAGGGTGCTGCGGCAACGGTTAGAATTAAATATCGGAAGGTATATGTATAATGGATTATGGAGATAGAAACTATGGACAAGGAGCATATGGAAGTGGCATATCTGTTGCGTCGCCTCATCTTCTCCCCACAATCCCGGTAGGAATAGAAATATTCGATGAGACTGGAACACGTAAGGGATATTATCAGACCGGATCTTCGGATCTGCTCGCGACCGAGTTCTCACTCGCTGAAACAGGGTGCAAGGATTTCAGACTTCAGTTTGCAAGTATAAAAAACATAGCGAAAAATGATAAAATTAAAATAAAAGTATTCACATCTGACCTGTATTTCTTTTCCGGAGTCGTTCGCGAAGTCCCGATCGATGGGTCATCTGAAAATAAATACGAATATTCCGGATTCGGGATGAATGATTATTTCCAGCGATTACTTACTGGTAATAAAACATTCACAAATAAGACAGTTGCGTATATTGTCAACGATCTTTTAACGACCGTAATTTTACCCAATACCCTCATTACCCTGAATCCTGATAAAATCGATCCTTTGCTTACTGTTGTTGCAGACTGCACGCTCTATTATGTGACTATCGCTGACGCCTTGAAAGATTTACAACGTATCGCGTCTTCGGATGGTAATGATTATCTCGTAGGTGTGGATGAGGCTAATGAGTTCTTTTTTAGAGCTCGCTCGCAGGAAACGAAAGCCGTTCTACATGTCGGGAAACGCGGACGATACGGGATTCCGTCTTACGAACCGAAAGACGACTATGAGGCGAAGACAAAGCTGCATGTCATCAGAGACGACGGAACCTATTATGGAGCTGTGACAAGCGCAGAAGATAATGACGTGTTCGAGGACAAGATCCAAGCTCCGGCGGGATTGTCGGATGCCGATATAGCGAATTGGGCGCTTGGGATACTCAAAGAGGCAGAAATAAATCAGCGTTCGGCGACAATAAATTGGAAAATTGAGACGTATTATCCCGATCTATTGAAAGCCGATGGATATCTTCGAATTGTCTCAAATGTGCAACAGCGAGAAGGTGGAGACATAACGCCATCGCCTTATGGAGTTGGATATTATGGTGAAGGAATTTATGGTGGTGAGCAATATACAGGGTACATCATCGACGACACATTAAAAGTCGTTGATGTCAAATACAATATAACACCCGGGAGTGCGAACAGGAATATCACGCTCGGAGCGCGTCCGATCATGCTCGAAAGTCAGATTTTAGATGTCCGGAAAAAACTCGTCGAATTAACGATAAACTTGGGGAGATGATATGGCAAATAATTTTGTAGCTTTGTCCGTTGTAGGGGGGTCGCTTAATACCTGGGGAACCACACTCAATACTTTGATCCAGGCCGGGGGGATCGGGGCGCTTACAGCTGAATTGTATAATGACAGTGGCACATTGAAGCTTTCGAAGGGAAAAGTAGGAATCAATAATGGTGTCGCAACCGGAATCGGTGTTTGCATAATCGATACCATAACCACAATATCTACGGCGGGGATGACCGCGGGATTGTGGCATGCGATCGAAATTTCGGTATCCGGGACAGCAGTTACGATTGAAATTACCCCGATCGTTGGCGCTTCTGACGAAAGTGTGATCGATGCCGCGACAAAGGCTGCGTATGATTATGAAAAAACCGGGTACTACCTTACGGCATCGAAAAGATTGATCGGGGTCGTGTTCCTTCGCGCTGCGCTCGCTCTTGGGCGTATCGTAAATTGCGAGAGCGGGAAATTGGGGTTTAAGGGGATTGAAATAATAAATTATTATTCTGGCGGAGTGACAACAAAAAAATATGTAGCCAAAATGAGATTAAATATAGGGTCATGGAATATGGTTGCTACCTCAGCCATAAATCTTGCATATGGATTTGATATTACTGCTTTTATAGAAATACAAACTGCCATAGTAATAATTATATCTGATAGTGGATTACAAGCATATCCAATATTATATAACGGAGGAGGGGCATTCAGATTTACAAGTGCCAGTTCTGTCAATATTTCGAGAGCAGCAGGAGGTGCATTCGATAATACTTCTTTTGATGATCCATTAGTAGAAAGGGGGTATGTTATAATTCAATGGTATACTTAATATTTAACTTTGCCCTTAATCTCAAAATAAACTCTATCGAATCCAGCCGATATTTCAGCTTTCCCGAATGTATTAGAAAGGTATGGCATTATTGGATGGGAACAAGAATGTTCGTAATTTATAGAAATACCTTTTATCGGCTCTATCCCAAAATAGAACAAATATGTCATTCCTGTTGGCATGAAATTGATAGGGCTTACTCCATATTTAGATTTATTAAACATAGAAATGGAATTACCACCTATTCTGATAAAATCAAAGAGCTTTGCATCGATCTTAAAAACTATATCGAATGGCTCGGAAACAAGCTCCGAACAAGTAGAAAACAGGCTTATATTGCCATATGGAATATAACCGAACTGGAACGCATATTCAATCTCAAGCCAATTCTGAGTCTGCGCGAATCCGGCAACCAACAGCAACATAATAATCACAATAAGTTTTTTCATAATTTGATCTCCTCTGTTATAAATATAATCCTAATATCAAATAAAATCAAGGGGGTATCCCATGTCTGATATAGCAACACGACAGGCCATAATAGGCGGCGATAACGATGTATGGGGACCATTCGAACAAGCAGCGAATCATCTCGCCATAGGGGCGAATACGAGAAAGCTCTATCTTGATGGCTCGGATTTGAAATTATCTGAGGGTATGATTGGAATTTATAACGGATCGCAATATTACAACATTTCGAACAGTGCGGCACGGATAATTTCGATTGCAGCGCTTACAGTGAGCCTATGGGCAAAAATAGAGTTATCGGTAGTCGCAGGCGTTGTCACGACCGATATCTCGAGCATAGGAGGGGAAAATGATCCAGCAGTACTCCCGACATCTTTTACGGGGTCATATGACGCGGCAAAAGGCGGTTATTATGAAACAGGGACAAAACGAATAGTTGGCCTGGTCTGGATTAACGCCGCTGGGGCTGTTGAGGGAATAGTCAACACCATAGGGGGAGGTGATAGCTTCGCCGGGTATTCGACCAGCGACGACACCCTTGATATTCTCTATGCCTGGGAAAGACAGGCTGGCTACGACTTCGAGGCATTCGCGCCTGGTGATACACGGGTACTGCAGGTCAGCACTACCGGGAATTTACCGAATGGGTCGAGCATGGTATTGGCAACAGCGGGAGCGAATGGGATACGGCTGAGGCTACCTAACCCCACACTCAACCGAGGCCATCAAATTGAAGTTTCGCATGTAGATACCGGGCTCGGAGCTGTAACAATATATCCTTATGCGGCTGAGAACATGTCAGGGCTTTCATATATTTTCTTGACTGAGCCTTATCAGAGAATAAAGCTCGTTTGCGATGGCACGAACTGGCAAATATTCGGGGGAGTGCTATATTGGATCACAGGTTCCCGGAATACAAACGACTGGACGAATCGCGAACTCGGGATGGAACTGATCACATACGATACAAAGGTCGGAACAATTTTGATCGGTGATCGCGTAACTGAGACTGAGACAGGGAATACCTGGATTGTCATAGCCGATTCAGGAACAGTTTTGACTACCATAAAAGCGACTGGAACGGGATTTGTTACGAATAATAATCATCTTACATTTTCAATTTCTGGTGCAACTGCACTTGTTAATAACCCATCTACTGATAAAAACGCAGATACAAGTATATATCATAATACGGGGCGCACTGGGGCAAGGTTCGAATTCGAAGTTTGGGGTAGTGCTGGAACAACTTTCTCCTGGACAAACGCAGGGCGAGCAACTGGCTTGACAATAAACGGTGCGGTTGTTGAAGGCGCAGGAGTTATAAGCATAGATTCGAATACGTTTAAAATCCAGACTGGGGATGGAGGGATAGATGTGATTTCGGAGACAGGAACTTTGACACATTATACAAGCGGTGATTATTCTTACAATATCATCATAAAATTAGTTTTTTGAAAGGAGATTATTATGGCAAATGGAGATCAGTCGGGATGGTGGGTGCTTCCAGATACAGAAGGGAATATCCTGAAAAAATATCCGAATCCGGATGCGGGTGGAGAAAAAAACAAGTCTGCCCTGGTACGTATCTACGATTGGCCTGTTGATGGACAGGGACAGCCGCTACCAAAGAATATGTGCAAGCTCACAAAAGGCAAGAAGACTGTCAAAATCGAAAACAAGGATCATACTTTTGACGGCGAAGTCAAAGCAAAATAAAAGGGGTATTTATGGCAGGAGAAATGACACCGGAACAGTGGGGCATGATAAAAGGCGCTTTGGATAAAGTGTCTACACTGTGTGAAAAAACAATTCCTGATATGGCTATAGAAATAGCTGTTATAAATAGAGATATCCAAGGCAACGGGTCGAAAGGTTTGAAGACTGTAGTACAAGAGCTTGCTTGTGAAGTTAAAGAATTGAGAGATACCACAATCCCTGATCTCAAAAAGTATATCGACAAAAAGAAACCTCGCTACTCATGGCCCCAGATAGTGGTTATGGTATCTATGCTCGCAGCGGGCACAACTTTTTTATGGAGCGAGATTATAAGAATCGATTCTAAAATTGATTCGCATGTTTCGGCATCGATAAAGCCTTGACAAGTATGATATAATGGAATTGTAAAAGGAGTTGAATATGCTTATTGATTACATTCCAGCTAAAAACTTTACATCGGGCGCATACGTTCATAATCCGCCGCGACTATTTAAGTTAATAGTTATTCACTGGATTGTTGGGACTCTTGATGCATGTGTTCGATGGTTTCAGGCTCCAAGCAATAACAAATCATCAGCTCACTATGTGATAGGCGTTAATGGCGAAATAGTACAGATGGTAGAAGAAGAAAATATCGCATGGCACGCCGGAGTGTCATCTTGGAAAGACTACCCCACATACGGAGTGTGGCAAAGTCTCAATCCCTGCTCTATAGGTATTGAGCTCGCCGGACCTCCTTCATCTATAGGAATGAAGGGGTGGCCTAAAAGCGAAATAATCGCATGCGCTGAATTGTGTAAGGATATACATACTCGGTGGCCTGAGATAAAAATCACAGATCACTCTCGGATAAGTCCGGCTGTAAAAATAGACGTAATAAAGGGCACGGGGCATCCCGAAGATGTTTTTCCGTGGTCAGAACTTTTAGAATTATCAGGAGTACCAGAAGCATGAAAGCATTTTTTAAAGTTATCGCTGAGTTTTTCCAGAACATGGACGGCTCGGGATCGAGCAGGCGGCTCGTAGGGATCGGGCTTGCGGTATGCGGGATAATGGGGATATTCCTCGGTAAGGATGCAGTGGCCTGTCTCGGGCTCGTAACCGGAGGCGTAACTTTGCTCGGACTTACGACGGCAGACGATCACACAATAAAAACAGAAATTCAGGCTCAAAAGAAAACTCTCGGGCTACCAGACAATGGAGGATGATCATGATCCGATGGTGGTATTGGATCGCCGCGCTCATCTTCTTTTTCGGCGGCGCGGTTGCGATAGGATTGATTCTATAGGAGGTTGACGTGTGGACTGGATTAAATCGAATCACTGGTGGATTTGTATTCTTACTTTTATTGCTGTCTTCGGGCTCGGGATGGGGGCAGGACTCAACCTCTGGAAAGCAGATAGCGATCGAGCTATTGCTACAGCAGCGAATAGCCTTAGATCAATCTCTGAAGGATATACAAGACTCGCGGCAAGCGATCGAGACCTTAGAGAAAGAATTGAGCGAGGCCAGGAGCTATCGAAATCAATGGCGCAATTACAACTATCGTTGAAAGCCTCACAGAGTGCGACTGAGCTCGCGGCATCGGTTGCCGTCATCCTTGGGACTGTGGCGATCGTCGAGGGGCTGATTCTGATTTTCAGGAATTGAGGTATCGATGATCTCTTTTTATAAGGATCTTCACGGGCGGTATGTTTTCGCCGAGTTTCCCGAGATCGCAATTATAGCGAACACTCCGGGCGAAGCATGGGCAAAACTGCTTCAGCTCGGAAAATATTTTTCAGTCGATGCACCTTGAGTGCAAACGATAACGCGGCCCGGTCACTCCTTTCCGCGCCGCAGCAGGCCCCCGCACGGGGGCTTTTTTATTGATTTTAGGCCATAAAAAAAGTTAAAAATATTCGAAAAAAAATACGAAAGTACTTGCTTTTTGCCAATCTTAGGATTATATTATATACATAAAGTGAGTGTGTGAGTGAGAGCGAGCACACGAGGGTCTTTGACAAGCAACTGGCAAAATAGATTTAGGTCGTTAGACCAAGATACGAAGAGCCAGCGGGGTATGTAAACCAACCGATGCGCGTGACAAGTCGTGAGGAAGAATGGCGAGGCCGAAATAGAGTGACCAGCGGACAGAAATGCGGGGAGGAAAGCATGATAGTAACAGTAATGGACGAGATCAGAAACCTTGACGAGGAGTATCTTTCGAGGGTATGGGAATATCGGAACATGGCAGCAAATAACGAATTGCAGTCGGATTACGTCGAACAGATGATCGGAAAAATATCAATCATCTACATCGACGCTTGCCAAGAATTGATCAAGGCCGCTGAAAAAGGGCGTGCCGATATCCAGGCAGTGCGCGAAGCCGCGAATGCGTCAGACAAGGCGAATGGAATCAAGAGGGCGGGGGCATAATATGGACCTGAAAATCACCATCACAGCCACACTGCTCGAAGCCGACAAGGCTGAACTGCAAAAGAAAATCGAGGCCCTGGTCATGGACTTCATGGGCGAGCACATAAAACCTCTCGCGGACACGTACGAGGATGGCGATGAGATCACTCATTACCAGGTAGACATAAAGTGAAATCGCCGGGGTAATCACGTAAGGGGTAGCGTGGGCAGATTGTACACCTGCTATCGAAAGATTTTGACGGTTCGAATCAGTACCCGCCGGCATCTATCCGTGGCGACACCGGTATAAACAGCAGCTTGCGGATTGATTGTAATCCGAGTCTCCACAGGGCAACATGTGGTGAGGATACCGAGCCCAAAATAACAAAAAATCGGTAAGTGGTTCTCCGGGCTTAAACATTGGAGATCCCTGATCCGATGGGGTTACGTTGGATTGCATCCGTGCAGCCCGCGGACAATTTGGACTACACATCCTATTTACAGGAGGTCCGTTTATGGTGCTCGTTGACTCGGGCTGGTAGCACGAGAAAAGAGCCTACACGAACAATTCGAACTGTGAACGCAGACGCGTGTAATTGGAGCGGGTTAATGCTG